>OIXX01000906.1_pt1 | contig 13252 bp, 10 predicted proteins | sample 1588161 | NCBI WGS metagenome assembly OIXX01 (sample SAMN03283274) | human gut metagenome | biome: human-associated habitat; material: feces | host: Homo sapiens | place: Peru | collected 2012
GTCTCAAACACCAGTGGAGCAATCCATCCCGGTTCGATCCCGGGTCTGGGTACAAGGAGCTGCAAGTTTTTACTTGCGGCTCTTTCCTTTGCAAACACCATCGCCCAGATGGCGGAATCGGTAGACGCGCTGGTCTCAAACACCAGTGGGGCAACCCATCCCGGTTCGATCCCGGGTCTGGGTACAAGGAGCTGCAAGTTTTTACTTGCAGCTCTTTTTTTTGCCAGATAGGAAGATAACGACTCACCTAAAACGTTTGCGGTGATATTTTCACCTTTTCTTTTGGTAATACCAAATAATATTCCTAATTTTGCAACTCATACCTTTGATGCCAAGAACTCGAAGGATGTTACGGTAAATGGAAAGAAATACAAGAAGATAGATGAAAAGGGCATCACCCTCGACTTCTAATCAAACTCAAAAGCCGCTCAACAGGCAAATCTGTTGAGCGGCTTTTTTATATGGAAATCATAGCACTGCAGCTATGATACCTAGTCTTTAAAATCGAGTGAGAGTTCACCTGTGCCTAGAAGATTGTAGCTCTTGCGATGATAAGGCGTAATGCCAAACTCCCTGATGGCAGCACGATGCTTCTTGGTAGGATAACCCTTGTTACCCTTCCAGTCGTACTGTGGATATTCCTCTGCAAGCGCATCCATATAGTCATCACGATAAGTCTTGGCAAGAATGCTTGCCGCAGCTATCGAGAGATACTTTCCGTCTCCTTTTACAATCGTGGTATAAGGCAGGTCCTTGTAAGGCTTGAAACGGTTGCCATCCACTATCACCGCCTCAGGACGTACCTTCAGCTGATCCAAGGCACGATGCATCGCCAAGAAACTCGCATTCAGAATATTGATCTGATCGATTTCTTCGGGAGTAACAATGCCCACAGCCCAAGCCACAGCATCCCGCTCTATCTGTTCACGGAGTGCCTTGCGTTTCTTGTCTGTCAGCTTTTTGCTATCATTGAGGTCAGGGTTCTGATAATCGGGAGGAAGAATCACTGCTGCAGCATAGACGCTACCTGCCAGACAACCTCTGCCCGCCTCATCGCAGCCCGCCTCAATCATATCCTTATAATAATGACTTTCTAACATATTCCTATCTACTTAAGAAGATAAATGAAGTTAAGAAGACAAACAAAACATTGTCCTGCCTAGAACATCTGTGAAACGCGTTTTACGCCTGCTATGAGCGCATCAACCTCCTCCTTGGTATTGTACAGGGCGAAGCTCGCACGAACGGTTCCCAGAATGCCATAGCGGTCCATCAAAGGCTGTGCACAGTGATGGCCTGTACGAACGGCGATGCCCAGGCGGTCGAGCAAGGTTCCCATATCCATGTGATGAATATCACCAACCAAGAAGCTGACAACGGCGTCCTTGCCTTCCTGCTCACCAAAAAGTCTGATTTCATCGATGGTTCTCATCTGTTCCATGCAGTAACGGGTGAGTTCCTGCTCATGCTTGGCAATGTTATCCATACCGAGCGCAGAGACATAATCGATGGCCTTTGCCAAACCATGGGTAGCTACATAATCAGGAGTACCAGCCTCGAACTTGAAAGGCAGTTTCTCGAAAGTGGTCTTCTCGAAACTCACACTTTCAATCATCTCGCCACCTCCCTGATATGGAGGCAACTTCTCGAGCCACTCTTCCTTGCCGTAAAGCACGCCGATACCAGTAGGACCATAAATCTTATGACCGCTGAAAGCGAAGAAATCGCAATCCATATCCTGTACATCCACAGCGAAGTGAGGAGTACTCTGAGCTCCATCTACCATCACAGGCACACCGTGCTCGTGGGCAATCTTAATCATCTCTTTCACCGGATTCACCGTTCCCAGCACATTGCTCACCTGAGCGATGCTCACGATTTTGGTGCGTTCAGTGAATAAATGGGCGAATTCATCGAGATTAATCTCACCTTTATCGTTGATTGGGATTACACGGATGGCGATTTCCTTCTTAGCAGCCTGCAACTGCCAAGGCACGATATTGGAGTGATGCTCCATGGTAGAGATAATCACCTCGTCGCCCTCGCTCATAAAGGCATCGCAGAACGATGAAACCACGAGATTCAGACTCTCTGTAGTGCCACGGGTAAAGATGACTTCCTCAACCTTAGGCGCATTGATAAACTTGCGCACGGTTTCGCGGGCTGCCTCATGAAGGTCGGTAGCCTGCTGAGAGAGATAGTGAACGCCACGATGCACATTGGCATTTACGTTGAGATACTCGTCGCGCATGGCATCGAGCACACACAATGGCTTCTGCGTGGTTGCCGCATTATCCAGATACACCAATGGCTTATCATAGACCTTTCTCGATAAAATCGGGAAATCTGCTCTTACTTGATTGATATCATACATATTTTTAAGAACTTAACTCCTTTAAAAGGATATTATCTACTTGCAAAGCTTGCAGCCCTCGCACTTATTGAGTTCACCACGGAATCGCTTCTCTACAAGATGATGCAGGCGATCACGCAATGGCTCCAGCTCCATCTTGTCGATGACTTCGTTGATAAATGCAAACTGAAGGAGCAACTTAGCCTCCTCGCGGCTCACACCACGCTGCTGCATATAGAACAATGCGGCATCGTTGAGCTGACCAACAGTACTTCCATGCGCACACTTCACATCATCGGCATAAATCTCCAGCATTGGCTGGGTGAACATACGGGCTGTCTTAGTAGCACAGAGGTTCTGGTTAGTTTCCTGCGAAGTGGTCTTCTGGGCACCATGACGAACCAATACTCTACCGGCAAAAGCACCACGTGCCTCACCATCGAGCACATACTTATAAAGTTCGTTGCTGGTGCAATGACCCACCTGATGATCGATGAGCGTATTGTTATCAACCACCTGGTTCTTGTCGGCAATCACACAACCATTGCAGAAGCACTCAGCTCCCTCGCCCTTGAATACGAGGTCAAGACGGTTGCGGGTAATACCGTTATGAAGCGTGATGACGTTATGGTTCACGCGGCTGTTAGCCTGCTGCTCAATATAAACGTTGCTGACACGACGGTTCTTGTAATGAGTCTCCTCCAGACAATAGAGGTCGAGACTGGCATTCTCGCCAACATAAGCCTCGATTACCTGGGTTGCGAGGAAGTTCTTGTCATCGGCTGCATGGTCGCAGAAGAGGAACTTAGCCTCAGCACCCTGTTCCATGACGATGAGAACACGGCGGTTTACCATCAAATCTACATCCGAACGGAGAATATTGATGACCTGAATGGTTCGCTCCACCTTCACGTTCTTTGGTACGTAGATAAGCAAGCCATCCTGTGCCAGGAATGTATTCAATGCCGTGATGCCATCTTCATCGGTTTTGGCAATCTTAGCGTAGTATTTCCCGATGAATTCTGAGTTTTCTGCAGCAATCTTGTTCAAAGAGTCCACGATAACACCCTCTGGCAACTCCACCTTTGGCAATGCCTTGTTATAGAAAGCATCGTTCACCACGAAGTAGAGCGAAGTGCTCAGGTTAGGCACATCGCAGCGGAAAGCCTCGTATGGATCTACAGGGATTTCCAGGCGATTCAAGTTCAAGCCATAATCTGGCTCGAAGATGGCGCTCATATCTGTGTACTTGTATCTTTCTACCTTACGGGAAGGAAAGCCCAGGCGACGGAAGTCCTCGAATGCTGCATCGCGCACCGCATTGAGCACCTCAGCACTGTTCTTCTTGATCATTCTCGAAGAAGACTGATACAAGTCTAAATATTGATTTTCTGAAAGCATAGCCATCCTCCTAATTATTTCTCATCTACTTCAGCCTTGATCCAGTCGTAGCCACGAGCCTCAATCTCCTTGGCAAGTTCAGGACCAGCAGTCTTCACGATTCTACCCTTATAGAGAACGTGAACCACACTTGGCTTAATCATATCGAGCAGACGCTCATAGTGAGTAATGACGATGGCAGATGTCTGGTCGGTATGCATCTTGTTCACACCGTCAGCCACGATACGCATCGCATCCACGTCGAGACCAGAGTCGGTTTCATCGAGGATAGAGAGCTTTGGCTCCAACATTGCCATCTGGAAAATCTCGTTGCGCTTCTTCTCACCACCCGAGAAACCTTCGTTTACAGAACGGCGAGCCAACTTGCTGTCCAGTTCCACCAACTCGCGCTTCTCACGCATCAGCTTCATGAATTCGCTTGTATTCAATGGTTCCAAACCCTGATACTCACGCTTGGCATTGATAGCCGCACGCATGAAGTTGGTCATGGATACACCAGGAATCTCTACCGGATACTGGAAAGAGAGGAACAATCCCTCACGGGCACGGTCTTCTGGCTTCATATCCAGAAGGTTCTTGCCGTTGAAGATAGCCTCGCCCTCGGTTACGGTATAGAGAGGGTTACCTGTAAGCACAGCGCTCAAGGTTGACTTACCGGAACCGTTAGGTCCCATGATTGCATGTATCTCACCATCGTTGATAGTCAGGTTGATACCTTTCAATATTTCTTTGCCTGCAATAGTAGCATGCAGATTCTTTACCTCTAACATATTATTACTTAAAAAATGCGTTCAAAATATTGGAACATAACTCTTCAAAGAAAGATGGTGGCTTCTCCCAGCCCCATTGCACAAACAACGAAGGAGGATCTAGTACCCAAAATGAGCACTCACCTGGTCGTATGACCTTACCCTTCATCTGCGGAACATAACTCGATGTCTGCATAATGGACTTGGTCAATGTAGGGTCAGACTCATCAACATGACAATATCGACCACAACGAAGATACACATTTTGCTCTTGCTTGCATTTCGCAACAAAAGATGCGACGATGGAATCTTGCTGTGCCGTCAAGCCATTTTTTTGATGATTGAAAAGGTCTTGAGCCGTTAAGTTCAAGCTATCAACTAACAATAACATCAACAACATTCTTTTCATAACCACCTCTTTTTCTTATTATTCTTAGCCAACGGTGCCTTCGAGTGAAACACTCAGGAGTTTCTGTGCCTCTACAGCAAACTCCATAGGCAACTTGTTGAGCACATCCTTGGCATAACCGTTTACGATCAAGCCGACAGCCTCCTCGGTAGGAATGCCTCGCTGATTGCAATAGAAGAGCTGGTCTTCTGAAATCTTCGAGGTGGTTGCCTCATGCTCGAACACGGCTGTGTCGTTATGAGCATCCATATACGGGAAGGTATGTGCTCCACAATCGCTGCCCAGCAACAAGGAGTCGCAGGAACTGTAGTTGCGTGCATTGTCGGCATTGGATGTGGCACGAACCAGACCACGATAGGAGTTCTGGCTATGACCAGCCGAGATTCCTTTAGAGATGATGGTACTCTTGGTGTTCTTACCCATGTGAATCATCTTGGTACCGGTATCAGCCTCCTGATAGTTGTTGGTAACAGCTACGCTGTAGAACTCAGCTACAGAGTTGTCGCCACGCAAGATACAGGAAGGATACTTCCAGGTAATCGCAGAACCCGTCTCTACCTGAGTCCAGCTCAACTTTGAGTTCACACCACGCAAGTCGCCTCGCTTGGTTACCAGGTTCAACACACCGCCCTTACCATGTTCATCACCAGGATACCAGTTCTGAACGGTAGAGTATTTCACCTCAGCATTATCCTTGACAATAATCTCTACGATAGCCGCATGGAGCTGGTTCTCATCACGCATTGGCGCTGTACATCCCTCCAGATAAGAAACGTAGGCATCATCATCGGCGATGATCAATGTACGCTCAAACTGACCGGTGTTACGGGCATTGATGCGGAAGTAACTGCTCAACTCCATAGGGCAGCGTACGCCCTTAGGAATATAAACGAATGAGCCATCACTGAATACGCAACTGTTCAAGGCTGCATAAAAGTTATCACGATAAGGAACTACGGTTCCCAGATACTCTCTTACCAAATCAGGATGCTCCTTCACCGCCTCACCAATACTGCAGAAGATGACGCCCTTCTCACGGAGTTTCTCCTTGAAGGTAGTCTTCACCGACACAGAGTCCATGATGGCATCTACGGCGGTACCGCTCAAAGCCAGACGCTCCTCCAGAGGAATACCGAGCTTATCGAATGTCTTCTCCAACTCCGGGTCTATCTCCTTGTTCTTTGGCTTCTTTGCCAAAGGATCGGCATAGTATGAAATCTCCTGGTAGTCAACAGGTGGCACGTGTACGTGTCCCCACTTTGGCTCCTTGAGCGTCTTCCAGTAATTGTAGGCTTTCAGACGAAATTCGAGCATCCAGTCTGGCTCTCCCTTCTTCTGCGAGATCAGGCGCACAACATCCTCGTTGAGACCCTTTTCTATGATTTCAGTATGTACATCGGTGGTAAAACCATACTCGTATTTCTGGTCTATCACATCCTTGACAACCTGATTCTGTTCTTTCTCTATTTCTGCCATTTTATTTAGAATAACCTTTCGTTATTTTAACCCTAAATAGGGATAAGCCGCTGAGGACTCATCCCTACCTTATTATATATAATATATGCTATATTACAACTTCTGCTCTACCTCGATCTCTGTGAAGGTCTCGATAACGTCGCCTTCCTGAATATCGTTGTAGTTGACGAGGCTCAAACCGCACTCCATACCGGTAACCACCTCCTTGACATCGTCCTTGTAACGCTTCAAGGCACCGATTTCTGCAGTACGGATGACGATACCGTCACGGATGACGCGAGCCTTATCCTTAGCGTGTACCTTACCCTCGGTAACGAGACCACCGGCAATAGTACCCACCTTGGAAATTTTGAAGGTCTGCTTCACCTCAACCTGACCGGTAACGATTTCCTTCTTCACCTTGTCGAGCATACCTACCATCGCACTCTTGATATCGTCGATAGCATCGTAGATGATAGAGTATGTGTTGATTTCAACACCCTCACGGTCGGCAGCCTTACGTGCATCGGCAGATGGACGAACCTGGAAACCAACGATGACTGCATCTGAAGCAGATGCCAGCATCACGTCGTTCTCTGAAATCTGACCTACAGCCTTGTTGACTACGTTCACCTGAACCTTCTCGGTAGAAAGCTTGATGAATGAGTCACTCAATGCCTCAACAGAACCGTCGGTATCACCCTTCACGATGACGTTCAACTCGTGGAACTCACCACGTGCGATACGGTGAGAAATATCACCCAAGGTCAAGCGCTTCTGAGTACGCAAGCCCTGCTCGCGCTGCAACTGCTCACGCTTGTTGGCAATTTCACGAGCCTCCTGCTCTGTCTCGATTACGTGGAACTGGTCACCTGCTGTAGGCGCACCATTCAAACCGAGGATGATAGCTGGCTCTGCAGGAGCAGCTGACTTGATATTGGCATTACGCTCATTGAACATCGCCTTCACACGGCCCCAAGAAGTACCGGCGAGAACAATATCACCAACCTTCAAGGTACCATTGGCAACCAATACAGTAGAAACATATCCACGACCCTTGTCGAGCGAAGACTCGATGATGGTACCTGTGGCACGACGGTTAGGGTTAGCCTTCAAGTCGAGCATATCAGCCTCGAGGAGCACCTTGTCAAGCAAATCGTGAACACCGATACCCTTCTTGGCACTGATTTCCTGGCACTGGTACTTACCACCCCACTCCTCAACAAGCAGGTTCATGTTAGCCAAGTCCTCACGGATACGGTCTGGGTTAGCACCTGGCTTATCAATCTTGTTGATAGCGAATACCATTGGCACACCGGCAGCCTGCGCATGAGCAATAGCCTCCTTGGTAGTAGGCATCACGGAGTCATCGGCTGCGATGATGATGATGGCGATATCGGTAGCCTGGGCACCACGGGCACGCATGGCGGTAAACGCCTCGTGACCTGGAGTATCCAGGAAGGTTACCTTGCGACCGCTGTTCAGGGTCACACTGTAGGCACCGATATGCTGGGTAATACCACCCGCCTCACCGGCAATCACATTGGTATTACGGATATAGTCGAGCAAAGAGGTCTTACCGTGGTCAACGTGACCCATCACGGTTACGATTGGAGCACGTGGAACCAAGTCGTTCTCATCATCCTCTTCCTCGCTCACTGCCTCCTGAACCTCGGCACTCACGTATTCGGTCTTGAAACCGAACTCCTCAGCCACCATGTTGATGGTTTCAGCATCCAGACGCTGGTTGATAGATACCATGATACCTACACCCATCAGGGTAGAGATAACCTGAGTAACACTGATATCCATCATCGTAGCCAACTCGCTAACGGTAACGAACTCAGTGAGCTTCAGGGTCTTGCTTTCCTTCTGCTCCTGGCGAGCCTGATCCTGCAACTTCTCCTGTACAGCCTCACGCTTCTCCTTACGATACTTAGCACCCTTCTTGTTCTGGCTCTTGCTGGTCAAGCGAGCGAGAGTCTCCTTTACCTGGCGTGCTACAGCCTCGTCATCCACCTCGATCTGACGCTGGTTGCCGCGGTTGTTATTGTTATTGCCGCGGTTGTTATTATTGTTATTATTATTATTTCTATTCTTGTTTCTATTCTTCTTGTTGTTGCCACCATTGTTGCCCTTATTCTGGCCATTACCATCGGCACTGTTGTTCTTAGCCTCGGCATTGATGTCAACACGCTCCTTGTTGATACGAACACGCTTCTTGCGATCATTGTGCTGCTGCGCCAACTTCTCTTCACGCTCCTTGCGGCGCTCCTCCTTAGACTTCTTCTTAGGACGAGTGCTCTGATTGAGAGAAGAAAGATCAATCTTACCCAACACCTTAGGTTCATTTGAAGTATATTTCTTCTCACTCTTCAATGTGAACACGCTAGAAGACTGGCTGTTGTCAGCAGTCTTCTGCTCAGCATTCTGCTGCTGAGCCTCTACATTCTTGTTACCTTGTACAGCATTCTTCTGACCCTTAAAGTCGTTCATCTTTGGCTGCTGTGACTTTTGCTGATTCTCTTGTTTCATCTCTTGTTTTTGGTGAGATCCATGGTTAGATCTCTGGTCATGTTTTGGCTCATTACGATGAGCATCTTTCACTGGCGCATGACTGACGGCAGCAGTCTCATGCTTCGGTGCCTCCGACTTTTTAGCAGCAGACTCTACAGACTTCCCCTTTCCGATGCTATCCAAGTCAATCTTACCCAACGGCTTATACTGCTGCTGGTTGCTCGACTCCAATAAGCTTTCGGCACGATGGTCCTTCTGCTCAGGCGCACGCTTCTTATCCTTGGCCTTCTTGGTGATGAGTTTCTCGGCCTGATCACGAACCTCCTTATCTTGACTGAAGGCATCGTTCAATGCCTTGTATTGCTGGTCGCTGAGTTTGAAGCTCGGTTCGGCCTTGACCTCTCCCAGGTCCTTTCTTTTTTCTAGGAATTCAACTGCCGTCTGAAGTCCTATATTCAATTCACGTAGTGCTTTATTTAATCTGATGCTCATAAATTATTTTATTCTCCTATTTTTAAAGTTAGATTCCCTGCAAGCACTCGCCAGCTAGGGAAATTATTGTTCGAATTCAGCTCTCAATACCTTGAGTACGTTATCCACGGTTTCCTCCTCAAGGTCAGCCTTCTCTACGATCATATCACGTGGTGCATTGAGCACCTGCTTAGCTGTGTCATAACCGATACCCTTGATGGCATCGATAACCCACTGGTCAATCTCGTCAGAGAATTCATCCAAGTAGATATCCTCGTCAGCCTCATTCTCATCTACCTCACGGAATACATCGATGGTATATTCTGTCAACATAGAAGCCAACTTGATGTTCATACCGCCACGGCCGATAGCCAGGCTAACCTCCTCAGGCTTCAGGAACACCTCTGCCTTCTTGTTCTCCTCGTCGATGTTCACAGACGTAATATTGGCTGGTGCCAAGGCACGCTGGATAAACAGCTTGGTATTAGAGCTATAGTTGATGACGTCGAGGTTCTCGTTGCAAAGCTCGCGAACGATACCGTGAACACGGCTACCCTTAACACCTACACAAGCTCCAACTGGGTCGATACGCTCATCGAAGCTCTCTACAGCAATCTTGGCACGCTCGCCAGGGAGACGGGCAATGCGACGGATAGCAACCAAGCCATCTGCAATCTCAGGAACCTCAGCCTCCAACAGGCGCTGCAGGAAGATTGGCGCTGTACGGCTCAAGATAATCTTAGGATTGTTGTTATCATTGTCAACACGAAGGATGACAGCGCGTACAGTCTCGCCCTTACGATACATATCGCCAGGAATCTGCTCCGTCTTAGGCAACATCAACTCGTTGTTCTCGTCATCAACGATAAGAACCTCGCGCTTCCATACCTGATAAACCTCACCAGAGATTACCTGTCCAACACGGTCTTTATATTTATTGTAGAGTGAGTCGTGCTCAAGTTCAAGAATCTTAGAAGCCAAAGTCTGTCGAAGAGTTAAGATGGCACGGCGACCGAACTTATTGAAATCTACCTTCTCGCTCACATCCTCACCAACCTCATAGTCAGGCTCAATCTTGCGTGCTTCGGTAAGCGTAATCTCCTTGTTCTCATCTTCTACCTCACCATCAGCAACAACGACACGGTTACGATAAATCTCGAAATCGCCCTTGTCTGGGTTTACGATTACATCGAAATTCTCATCACTACCGAAAATTCTGGCAAGTACATTGCGGAAGCTTTCCTCCAATACACTTACCAATGTTGTACGGTCGATATTCTTGGTTTCTTTAAACTCGCGGAATGTATCAATCATACTCGCTGTTAATTCTTGCTCTTTTTTAGCCATAGCTTATTTGAAACTGATTATATATTTTGTATATTTTACTTTATCCATCTGGTAAACATGGTCAACCTCCTGCTTTACAGGACGCTTCTTGCCCTCTACCTTCACTTTTTCTTCTACGCCTACTGTGAAATCATTGCCATCCACAGCCTTCAAGATGCCCTTTACCTTGACACCGTCAGCATCGAGCACCTCTACCTCCTTGCCAATGAAGTTGATATACTGCTGTGGAACCTTGAATGGTTGACCCAGACCAGCAGAACCTACTTCCAGCTCATAGTCCTCGTCATCACGACTCAATCGTTCCTCGATATATCTACTCAAAGCCACACAATCTTCAATCCATACACCATCTACATGGTCAATCTCGACTACGATACGATTGTCTGGACTGATTTCAATGTCCACCAAGAAATATTCCTGATCTTGGAGCCATTCATCAACTAATTTTTTTACGACGTTTTTATCTATCATATATACCTATTTAAAATAAAATGAGGAACTCTTGCGAGCCCCTCATTCCACTGAACGTGTGCAAAATTACTAATATTTTTGAAAATCTCCAAAGATTTTTCTGTTTTTTATTCATAACCTGCGCAATTTTAGGCGATTGTGCAGGTTTTTGTTGTTATTTCTTCACAGGATGGAGTATTTTTCCGTATTCTTCCGGTGAATTTAACAACTTGACAGCAGCCTTGACCTGCTTGTCGTAACGCAGGGAATTCTGGATGGCTCCAGCCTGGAAATAATAAGCTGCCACGATGTCGTTTTCCAAAAGCTGCTTGATGTAGTCTTTATTGAAATCCAAGTCTTTTGCCACATTGTGACTCAGCTTCTTTTTCAACGCCTCGAACTCAGGTCTTGCATCCTCGTAATATCCTTCAAACTTAGCGAGTTTCTCCAAATCCTTGAGATATTTCTCGGTCTCACGGTCGTACTTGAAATCCGCTTTCAGAACGCGGGACTTGAACTCATCATAGTCGGCATCTGTCAAAGCAAAATCCTTGGCAGGTGCGATAGTAGGATGTTTGGCGATATAATCCACTTCGTAGTTGAGCATCACCTCATTACTGTCGCGGGCACCGGCGAGATAGAAAGCAATGTTTGGCAAGGAATCCGGCTTCACCTCTACATCCGGCTTCACACCGCCTCCATCACGCACCTCTCTGCCACCGGCAGTATAGAACACCTTGGTAAGTGAATCTGGAACATGCTCCACATAGCCGCCTTTGGCATGCTTGTAATTAAGTGCCTGCACGCATCTGCCACTTGGAATGTAATACTTGGCTGTAGTAAGTTTCATCTGTCCATTGTATGGCAAATCCATAGTGGTCTGTACCAGACCTTTTCCATACGTGCGCGTACCTAATATAATAGCACGGTCATAGTCCTGCAGACTACCGCTCATTATCTCGCTGGAACTGGCTGTGTTTCCACTCACCAGAACTACCATCGGCATCACAGAGTCAACAGGTTCTACCGTAGTCTTGTATTCATTGTTGGAGCGTTGCAATCTACCCTTCATTTTCAATACAGTCTTTCCCTTTGGCAAGAACATATTGACGATGCTCACGGCCTCGCTCACCGAACCACCGCCATTACTTCTGAGGTCGAAGACGAGTCCCTTGGCTCCCTGCTTCTTCAGGTCGATGAAAGCGCGGCGCACATCCTTGGCACAATTATCGGTGAAAGAATTGAAGTTGATATAACCGATACCACCTTCCATCATTCCGTAATATGGCAGGAAAGGCATCTGGATAGTACGGCGAGTTACCTTTACTTTCAGAATCTTACCAGTACTTGGTCGCTTTACCTTCAACATAAAGGAAGAACCCGGTTCTCCACGAAGATGATCGCTTACATAGCTCACTTCCTTATTGGTCATATCCTCGTCATCGATACTCAAGATGATATCACCCTTCTTCAGTCCCACTTCTGCAGCAGGCATATTGGCATAAGGTTCACTGATACACACACGCTGCAACTGGAAGTTATAGCGCACTACAGCACCCACACCAGCATATTTGCCGGTGAGCATATTCTTCAGTTCGTTGACTTTTTCCTCCGGATAGTAGGTAGTATAAGGGTCGAGGCTTTCCAACATCGCCTTAACGCCATTGCCCACTACCTCTTCGGCATCGAGCGTATCAACGTACATCAAGTCAAGATTCTTATAGATGGCATTGAAGATATCCATATTCTTAGCCATCTTGAAGTCGTGATCTTTATCTGTTTGTGCAATAGATGGCACCACGAGGAGCGCCATCAGCAATGAAACCAATACTTTTTTCATGTTTACCTTGTTATATGATTATTCGACCACAAAAGTACTCATTTCTTCTCGAAAACTGCCATAATTGATGCAAAAAGTAGTGAAAACCACCGAAAAATGCACTTTTTTAAGGAAAAACAGAAAAAAGTTGCCGAAAAATTTGGCTGTATGAAGAAAAGTTAGTACTTTTGCACACGCAAATAAGGAACGCAATATTCCACAATGCAAAATGCTTCAATAGCTCAGTTGGTTAGAGCACCTGACTGTTAATCAGGGGGTCG
>OIXX01000907.1_pt1 | contig 13240 bp, 9 predicted proteins | sample 1588161 | NCBI WGS metagenome assembly OIXX01 (sample SAMN03283274) | human gut metagenome | biome: human-associated habitat; material: feces | host: Homo sapiens | place: Peru | collected 2012
GTGGCCGACGGCTGCAAGCTGGCGGGCTGCGCGCTCGTGGGCGGCGAGATGGCCGAGCACCCCGGCGTCATGCGCCCGGACGACTACGATTTGGCCGGCTTCACCGTGGGCGTGGTGGATCGCCCCAAGATGCTCGATCCCGCTAACGTCCGCCCCGGCGACGTGATCCTGGGCCTGCCGAGCACGGGCATCCATTCCAACGGCTACTCGCTGGTCCGCGCCGTGCTGGGCGTTGAGGGGCTGGTCCCCGGCACGCCCGAGGCCGCCGCCAAGCGCGCCGAGCTGGAGGTCCCCTGCGAGGAGCTGGGCGGCGCCTCACTCGCCGATGCCCTGCTGGCGCCCACGCGCATCTACGTGAAGCCGGTGCTCAAGCTGCTCGCCGGCGGCGCTCCCGTGCATGCCATCGCGCACATTACGGGCGGCGGCATCACCGAGAACCTCAACCGCGCGCTCGCCGCGGACGTAGACGCCGTGGTGGACCGCCGGAGCGACGCTATGGGCTGGGACGTGCCACCCGTCATCGACTACATCCGCCACCACGCGCACCTCACGCCCGACGAGGCCTGCAGGACCTTCAACATGGGCGTGGGCCTGTGCCTCATCGTGGCGCCGGAGGACGAGGCGGCCACCGTGGCGGCGCTCGAGGAGCTGGGTGAGCATCCGTTCCGCGTGGGTGCCTGCGTGGCCGGTTCGGGCCAGGTGCGCTACGCGGACGAGGCGTAGGCACGCTTCCAGTTGACTTTCAAGGCTGATTGCTCAAACCGCGGTATCCGGGCGAACCGGGTGCCGCTGTTTGTTTTTGGCGCTTAGGCTGATGGCTCGAGGGGCCTCTCTCCGTCGGAGCGCCTCTGTGTAGATAGTATGGATACCCGGTCATCGGCTCCATTCTGACGAGCGCAAAAATCGCGTCTCAAAGGAAGCGGCATAAAAGACAGCTCCGCTGGAATAGGTTGGAACGCGCGCCGCGCCCGCCCCCGCTATGATGGGGTGAGCAGCCAACTGCCGGGGCCGGTATGCCGCCGGCCATGACGACGAAACGGGGAGACGTGCCATGGATAACGAGACGAAGCGCCTGATCGAGGAGGCCAACCTGAGCCCCGAGGCGGTGCCGAGTGACCTCTTCTTCGGGAACGGGGCGGAGCGCGAGCTCGATGGCGCCATCCGCCGCGCCGCTGCCTGCGCGGAGGCGCCTGCGCGCGAGGACATCAACGCCATCGAGGCGCGCCGAGCGGACCTGCGTGCCGCCGCCACGCCGCAGAACCCCGTGCCGCCCGTTAAGATCGCCGTGCTCATCTCGGGTTCGGGCACCAACTTGCAGGCGCTCATCGACCGTATCGCCGACGGCTCGCTCAACGCGAAGATCGTGCTTGTCGTTGCCAGTCGGCCGAGCGCGAAGGGCCTCAAGCGTGCCGAGGCGGCGGGCATCCAGACGATCACGCTCTCCAAAGAGATCTATGCCGATCCGCTTACGGCGGATGAGGTTATCGCCACCGAGGTCTATCGCGCGGGCGCCGAGTTCGTGGTCATGGCGGGTTACATGCGCCGCGTGCACGCGCCGCTGCTCGCCGCGTTCCCCAACCGCGTGATCAACCTGCATCCGGCGCTTTTGCCGAGTTTCCAGGGTGCGCACGGCATCGGCGACGCCTTCGCCCGTGGGGTGAAGGTCACGGGCGTGACGGTTCATATCGCCAACGAGGTCTACGACCAGGGGCCGATTCTTGCACAGGAGCCCGTGCGCGTGGAGGAGGGCTGGACCGTGGACGACCTGGAAGCGGCCATCCACGCGGTGGAGCATCGCTTGTACCCGCAGGTGGTGCAGCTCCTGGCCGAGGGTCGTATTCACGTGAACGACGACCTGACGGTGCGCGTGGGGTAACAGCCCGCCGCCTGCGCCGCCGAGCAACTGCCCCGGCCCCGCGCCGCCGACATGCCGAGACCGCCCGTTGGGCAGCTGTTTCTATAACGCAGCTGCTCACGGGCGGTCTTGGCATACAATAAGAAGTTGCTGTTGAAAATGACTACCCCCTCGAAGGGACCTTTGATGAGCCAGAAGCAGAAGAAGAATTCCAAGGTGGCAGGAGCCACGGACGCGAGTGCCAAGGCGGGTACCTCGGCCAAGGGGAAGGACGCTTCCAAGAGCAAGTCCGCCCAGGTGGCTGAGGCCCGCGCCGAGCGCGCCGCCAAGAAGACCCGTAAGGACAAGGCCAAGAAGACGCTTTCCAAGACGGCCAAGTACGTGCTCGTGGCCATCGGTTGCGCGGCCATGCTGCTCTCCGTGTCTGCCATGGCGTGCTCCGGCGTGCTGAACCAGGCCTCCAGCTCCGAGAGCTACAAGCTCACGGGCGGCGTGGCCGCCACGGTGAACGGCGTGAATATCACCGAGGACACCATCACCAAGCAGATCATGAGCGTGCGCACCCGGGGCGGCTACACCAAGGACAAGGACTGGGCCCAGTACCTGGTTGACCAGAACACCACGCCCGAGAAGCTGCGCAAGAGCTACATCGAGAGCTACGCCAAGCAGTACCTCTCCGAGCAGGCTGTCAAGGAGTACAACATCACCGTCTCCGATGCGGACGTGCAGAAGGCCTATGACGACGCGGTAGCGCAGTACGGCGGAAAGGACAGTTTCGAGCGCATCATCAAGGCGATGGGCTACACCGAGGACACCTACAAGCCGCTGCTGAAGAGTCGGCTCGAGCAGAATAAGCTCAAGGAGAAGGTCGCCCCCGCAAAGGATGCCACCGATCAGGAGATCCTCGACTACTTCAACCAGAACTTCGATACCTACAACGACGCCCGCCGCTCCGAGAACCTGCTGATCAAGGTGGATTCCAAGGCGACGGACGAGGAGAAGGCCAAGGCCAAGGAGAAGGCGCAGGAGATTCTGGACAAGATCAACGCCGGCGAGATTTCGTTCGAGGACGCTGTGGCGAAGTACTCCGAGGATACGGGCTCCAAGGACGACAAGGGCGACGTGGGCTGGGACAAGCTCACGCGCTTCGTGACCGAGTACCAGAGCGCGCTGAACGGCCTTTCCAAGGATCAGATCTCGGGCGTGGTGGAGACGAACTACGGCTACCATCTCATCAAGTGCACGGACGTCTTCAAGCTGGATGGCAACGCCACGTCTATCGACCAGCTGCCCGATAAGTTCAAGGACTACATCGGCAACGTGGTGAAGACGCAGACCCAGTCTGCCGCCTACTCCAAGTGGGAGACGGAGTACTTCGACAAGGCCGATATCAAGATCAACGACATGCCCGAGAACGTGCCGTACAACGTGAGTCTGGACGGCGTGACGCCCACGTCAGAGAAGGGGAGCGCGGCCACGACGTCGGGCAGCAACGAGTAGCACGGTCGCTGCTCCCGCGGGCGGTGCGCACCGGGCTTTCGGGGTGCCGGCGGGGCCCGGCCTGCTCGGCCGTGGCTCTGGCGCGTTGCCGCCGGCGTGCTGTGGGCGGTTGCCCTGGCCTTTGGCGTTGCCGGCGGCCACGCGCTCGCCGTGCTCGCATTTCCGCCGGTCATCGGCGTGCTGGAGCGCGGCATGGAACTCGGGGTGGACACGAGCATCATCATTCTAGGATGCAGCCCTGCGCGGTAGATCGGTTATACGGGGCGAGCGCTTTCGCAAGACGGAGGCGCTCGCCCTTGCTTATGCATGGCGGAATGTTCGCATCGCAGCTCAGGCGCGTGCTGCGCGGCAACATCGCGTATAATCAAGTATTCTCACTGTTATAAAAAACCTCAGAAAAGGAGGCCGTCTATGGCGAATATGATCGAGATTCGCAATCTGAACAAGTATTTCGGCGACCTGCACGTGCTCAAGGACATCGATTTGACGGTGCAGGCGGGCGAGAAGGTCGTGATCATCGGGCCGTCCGGTTCCGGCAAGTCCACACTCATCCGCTGCGTGGACTATCTTGAGGAGCCCACCAGCGGCGATGTGATCATCGACGGCACGCCGCTCACCAAGAAGAACCACCTGGAGATGGCCCGTAAGTACAGCTCGATGGTGTTCCAGCAGTTCAACCTGTATCCCAACATGACGGTGCTCGGCAACCTCACCCTGGCACCCATCAAGCTGCAGAAGAAGAGCAAGGAGGAGGCCACCGCCACCGCCATGGCGGCGCTCAAGCGCGTGGGCCTCGCCAACAAGGCGGGCGAGTACCCGCAGAATCTCTCCGGCGGCCAGCAGCAGCGCGTGGCCATCGCCCGGGCGCTCTGCACCAAGCAGCCCATCATTCTCTTCGACGAGCCCACTTCCGCCCTCGATCCCGAGATGGTGCAGGAGGTGCTTGACGTCATGATCGAGCTGGCGCAGGAGAACATCACCATGATCTGCGTGACGCACGAGATGGGCTTTGCGCGCCAGGTGGCCGACCGCGTGATCTTCATGGAGGACGGTCGCATTCTGGAGGAGGGCACGCCGGACCATTTCTTCGAGAATCCGGAGAACCCCCGCTGCCGCGATTTTTTGGCCAAGATTTTGCACTAGCCCCCTTCGTCCGGTCCGACCTGCACCCGTGGCATCAAGCGCAGCCGATTTGCTGAGGGCGCGCCGGAGCCACAGCGGGCCATGCGGGACCACCTGTTTGAAAGGAGAGATATGACGAGCACCATGACGCGTCGAGGCTTTCTGGGCCTGACGGGTGCGCTTGCGCTCGGAGCCCTGGCGGGCTGCGGCGCTACCGCGAGTGCCGGCTCAACCGCCGCCTCCGCGGGTTCCAAGCTCGCCGCCATCCGTTCGCGCGGGCAGTTGAACGCCGGCGTCAAGAAGGACGTGCCCGGCTACGGTTACTTCGACCCCGCCAGCGGCACCTACCAGGGCATGGAGATCGACCTGTGCTACCAGGTGGCCGCGGCCATCTTCAATACGAGCTACGAGGACGCGCAGAAGCAGGGCCTTGTGGCGTTTACCGACGTCACGCCCAAGACGCGCGGCCCGCTCATCGACAACGACCAGCTCGACATCGTGTGCGCCACCTACACCATCACCGACGAGCGCAAGAAGAGCTGGGATTTCTCGCGTCCCTACCGCACGGACTACGTGGGCCTGATGGTTAAGAAGAGCGCCGGCTTCAAGAAGATCGCCGACCTCGACGGCAAGATCATCGGCGTCTCGCAGGGCGCCACCACACAGGGCCTTGTGGAGCAGATGCTCGTGGACGAGCACATCGACGCCACGCCCGAGTTCCGTGCCTTCTCCGGCTATCCCATCATCAAGAGCTCGCTCGACGCGGGCAATATCGACTGCTTCGCCATGGACCGCTCCACGCTCTCGGGCTACATGAACGATACGGTCGAGCTGCTCGAGCCCGACGTGAAGTTCGGCGAGCAGAACTACGGCATCGCCACCAAGATGGGCTCCGACCTCTCGCCGGTGGTCGACCAGGTCGTGGCCGATATGGAGGCGAGCGGTTGGCTCGCTCAGGAGATCAAGGATTGGGGGCTGGTGTAGATGTGGGAGGGCCTCTTCAACGCTGACCGCTGGGCCGCCGCGTTCTCCAACATGGGCACGTTCTGGGACGGCTTTGGCGTGACGCTCTCCGTGGTTGTGGCCGGCCTCGCGCTCTCGCTCGTGCTGGGTACGCTTCTCGGCGTGTTCTCCACCACGCGTTCGCGGGTGCTGCGCGCCGTCTCGCGCGTGTACGTGGAGTTCTACCAGAATACGCCGCTGCCGGTGCAGGTGCTCTTTATGTACATGGCCGGCCCGCAGTTCCTGCAGGCGATCACCGGCGCCGCGCAGCCGGTTCGCATCGCCCCGTTCGCCCTGGGCGCGCTCGGCGTGGGCCTCTACCATGCGGCCTACATCTCCGAGGTCATCCGCACGGGTATCGAGGCGGTGCCGCGCGGCCAGATGGAGGCGGCTCAGAGCCAGGGCTTCTCCCGCGTGCAGAGCTACGCCTACATCGTGCTGCCGCAGACCTTCAAGGTCATTCTGCCGCCGCTTTGCAACCAGGCGCTCAACCTGGTCAAGAACACCTCGGTGCTCGCGCTCGTGGCCGGCGGCGACCTCATGTACCGCAGCGATAACTTCGTCTCGCTCTACGGCTACCTGCAGGGCTACATCATCTGCTGCTTCATGTACTTCATCATCTGCTTCCCGCTGGCGCTGCTCGTGCAGTGGCTCGAGCGCCGGAGCAAAGAGCGTCCGCGTGCCAAGGACATCCCCGGCGTGACGAATGCGGGCGATGCCGACGGTGCGGCCATGGCTGGAGAGGGGGTGTAGCCGATGGATATCTTCAACGCGACTAACCTGGTCTACATCATGGGCGGCTTCGTCAAGACCATCCAGATCTCGGTGCTCGCCATCATCTTCTCCATCGTGTTGGGTACCGTCCTCGCGCTGGTGAAGAGCTACGGCCCGCGCCCACTGCGCTGGCTGGTGTCCGCCTACATCGAGCTGTTCCGCTGCACGCCCAACCTGCTGTGGATCCTGTTCATCTACTTCACCGTGCAGGGGTCGGATATTCTCATCTCCACGCTGGCGTTCACGCTGTTCACGAGCGCGGTGATGGCTGAGATCGTTCGCGGCGGCCTGAACGCGGTGCCCGCCGGGCAGTTCGAGGCGGCCCGGAGCCAGGGTTTCGGCTTCTTCGGCACCATGGGCTACATCATCTTGCCGCAGACGTTTCGCACCATCATTCCGGCGCTGTTCAGCCAGTGCACCACGGTGATCAAAGACAGCTCGTACCTCTCGGGCATCAACGTGGCGGAGTTCATGTACACCACCAACGTGGTGATGGCGCATGCGGTGGAGCTGAACCAGGTGCTCATGCTCTACGGATTCGTGTTCCTGCTGTACTTCGCGCTGAACTTTGGCATCTCGCTTCTGGTGCGCGCCTACCAGCGCCGCGTCGTGGCTGCCTAGCAACGGAAACGCGGTACGTTGGGACGCGTCCAGCGTACCGATTTGGGGAAGGAGGCCCATATGGGCGCCATCAAGGATCGCATCGAGGCGCGCGTGGCAGATGTCCACGCCGCCGCGCTGGCCGGTCAGCCGGTCGTCATCACCATCGCGCGCGACTTTGGTGCCGAGGGGCACGAGATCGGCAAGATACTCGCCCTCGAGCTGGGGATTCCGCTGTACGACAACGAGATTCTCGTGCGAAGCGCCCTGCGCGCCCATGAGAGCGTGGACATGATGGCCGCCTACGACGAGAAGCTCGCGGCCGAGACCGCGGCCTTCCTGCCCGATCGCGTGGATGCGCGCACCACCTCCGACCGACTCTTCCGCTCCATGACGCAGGTGATCCTGGACCTGGGTGCCAGCCAGAGCTGCATCATCGAGGGCCGCCTCTCCGACTACCTGCTGCGCCACAACCCCAATCACATCGCGGTGCTCGTGACGGCCCCGCTCGAGGCCCGCGTGGAGATCGTGCGCAAGAAGCGCGGCCTCAACAAGAAGAAGGGCCTCAAGCTCGTCAAGCAGATGCAGAAGGACCGCGAGCTCTTCTACAAGCGCTACTCCGCCGGCAAGTGGAAGATGACGAGCGGCAAGGACCTGGTGGTGAACCGCGCCAAGCTGGGCCGCGAGGGCTGCGTGGCTGTGATAGCCGCAGCGTATCGCGCCAAGCTGGCGGAGGTGGCGCACGCGGAGGCGGAAGAGAGCGCCGTCGCTTCGTCCGAGGCGGTTCCCGAAACGGAGTAGCCCGGTCTCACGGAAACCTCCAAGACAGCTAAAGACAGATGGAGCAGATCCTGCGCATATCGGCGATATGGAGGTCGATATGCGCAGGATTCGTTACATCTGCGGCGGGGAAACCACTCGACAGATACAGGTCCCTGAACTGCTCGGATAATCGGTATTATGAGGACGACGAGTTGGTGATCGCCCATATCTTCCACCAGAGCCGGGACTACGCTCGCCTCGTGTAGATGCGAGGGGACCGGGTGCAGAGCCCGATCCCCTTGAGTTTCTTGCGAGAAATGCCGGAAAAACACCTCCGGATGGCTCTAAAACAGAAATCATCAGGGGCGTATGACAGACAAAGTACCAGCTCGATGCAAGACTGGGGTCAATGGCGAAGGCGCTGAGACGGAAGGAGGAGCGGGTTGTTGGTGTGTAGAATACGTGGTGGCGCTGTACGGATTTGCGAGTTCGTGGCCGCGCCATCCCGTGTGGCTTCGTGTTGGGAGGCGTCATGTTCTTGAACTCTATGGAAGTCCTTTCACTGGTATATGCGGGCATTATCTGGCTCCTTCCCCATGTCGTTCTGCTTCTCTTGGTCTACGTCGTCGTGCGGTTTGCAGTGCGGCGCGAGTTGAGAGCTTGGACAGGCGCCGGGGACGAGCATGAAGGATGAGGTGTGGTCGTCCACGTCGGTAGACAAGCGAGAAGTGCTTGAGGGCGGGCGACTGGTTGGCCTGTTTTCGCTGTTACTCCCCTTCGCCCTTCTGCTTGCGCTTGTCCTCTTCTCCCTATCGCCTTGTGATGACGGCATATTCAAGCTATCGGATGCATCGGTATGCGGGCTGTTTCTCTCGGTTTCCATCGTTGCTGTTCGTGCAAGGAGCGGTGTTCGAGGCCGTGGGTTTGACCCTTCTTTCTGGCTGGCGATTGCAGCTATGGTGCTGCTGGTCTTTGGCTATTGGTGCGAGCCAGTTGTGTATATCGCTTCTGTCTGCCTTATGGTCACCGCTTTTCTTCTGGTGCGAGGCATGTTGCTCGTCATAAAGAATCCCTTTGCGCGTCGCTGTCGGGCTCATAGCGATGCCCGCGCGCTCAAGGTTCCGGCTGCGGTTTGTTTGGCCGTACTGGCGGCCCTCGACTTTCTTGGCATCGAGCGTCTTCATGGCTTTGCGTGTTTTCCAGGGGATGGGAGTGAGGCGAGGACTGCGGTCGCGCGCGGTGCGTGTCTCATGGCTGTCGCGGGTGCGTGTCTTTTGGGTCGTATCGAGAGGGAGATGGCCGCGCCATCATGTTTTAGGGTGGACATCGCGGGCACCAAGATGCTGGCAACGAAAGGTTCGTCTTCTTGCAAAAGGAAGAGATCCCATACGGCTGTTCACAATCTTCTTGAACGCCTAGATGCCTCGTTCTCTCCGCGAGAGAATCGGGTGGCTGAACTCATCCTTCTCGGAGAGAGCATGAACGATATAGCGCGAAGGCTCGGGTTATCGAAGGCGACGGTTGGAACCTATGCGGTGCGCGTATACAGGAAGAGCGGGGTCGAGAATCGAGCAGAGTTCTATGGACTCGCACAATCTTATGCCAAAAGCGTGGAGGAGGGCTCGGCCCTGGGGCATGATGAGGAACCCGGCGATGGAGGCGTTAGTGACGGTTTGTTCAGCGGGACCTCATTCCTTCACGATGCGAGGATGGCTATCGGCGAGTTGGCGGGTCTCGCTGCGACGTGTCTATTCGCCCATCTCTTTCTCACCCTCATCGCGAGTCTATGCGGAATGGCTGTACCTTGTCAGGTTTTATGGCCGCAAACCATCCTTTTGCTGCCCCTGTTCACCCTGCTGGGCTCCATCGGCACCTCGTTTGCTCTTAATCGGGTGGTTCACACTCTGGTCGCTCGCCCCCTACGCATTCAGGGCAGCACAAGGGCTGCGGCCGCAGGAGCCAGACGGTCCTTTAAGGCAACGGCAGTACTGCTGATGCCCACGCCCGTTCTCGTCCTTGGATATCTTGTCTTTCTGGAGAGGTCAACGTTCGCCGCGTTTGTTGTCGAATGTGGTTTGTCATGTGCTGCTCTACTTGTCTTGGGGTTGGGGCTCATCGTTGCGGCGATAGGGTTGCCCGCCCTCGGCACCGCGCGGCTTGGTCCCTCATGTACGTATGTGGTCGTAGGACTGACCATGCTTGCCTTGCAGCTCTCGGGCCCTATTCTTGTCGTCGAAGCACTGCTCGCCGTCGCCCTCCTGATGGCGGCATCCCTGTTGGGCGGATACGCTCCCAGGGAGGTGCTATCGAATCCAGAGGGCCACTTCTTTCTCGCTCCGCACCAAGCACTTGCAGCGCTCTCCTTGGGAAGCCTGTTCTGGGGAGGCGCGGATATTCTGCCCGGCTCGCTTCGATTGATCTGGATGACATTGAATGCGTCCCTGCTCTGCGTTTGGATGATGAAAGCGGGTGTTAGGTTGGATGCCGAGGGCATTCTCGTTGCGACACCCGTCCTCGCGGCGCTTGCATTGGGCGCCGTGGCCGTTTCTGCTCTGCTTGCATGGACGGCGCGCATCTTTGTAACTGAAGCGCCTTTCTGCTTCATCCTCACTGTTGCGGTAAGCTGGCGCATCCTGTTTCAGTATTTGGCGGATTGCGAACGAAGGAAGGCACTTCTGACCGACCTCGATCGTGATGTGCTGGACCGGGCGCTCTTCAACGAGGGACTGACGGAGCAAGAGCGGCGTATCGCCCTCTTTGCGGCAAGAGGCTTGACTGCTCGACAGATGGCGGACGACTGCCACGTCTCAAAATGCACGGTCTATACGCACATCAGGCATATCTATGCGAAGCTCTCAGTGCATGATCGTGTCTCGCTTGCGGCGAAGGTGGATGATGTGTACAGGGCGGAAGTGGATCGTACGTAGGTGGTGCCGCAGACCTTCAAGGTCATCCTGCCGCCGCTTTGTCCGAGGCGGTTCCCGAAACGGAGTAGCTCGGTCTCACGGAAACCTCCAAGACAGCCAAAGACAGACGTAGCAGATCCTGCGCATATCGGCGATTTGAAGGTCGATATGCGCAGGATTCGTCACATCTGTGGCAGGGAAACCAATCGACAGATGCAGGTTCCCGAACTGTTCGAAAATCGGTATTAAAAGAATCGGAAAAACAGGAACAGATGATTCGGAAAATCGGTATTATGCAAGTTAGACGGTAATATCTATCTTAGTGCTAAGACCGGTGGTGAGACCATGGAATCGGTGCGACCCGTGGGGTACCTTCCTCGGACGGTGGATGCCAAAGTTGAGCGCTTCTTGCGTGTGTTTGGGGCCGTTGAGCTCGCCGGTATCAAATGGTGCGGGAAGACATGGACGGCTCTTGAGCACGCGGCAAGCGTCAGCTATGTAGACGAGTTCCTCGCGCTCGCGCAGGACGACCCTTCCGCCATGCTTATCGGCGACCATCCTCACGTTATCGACGAGTGGCAGCTTGTGCCTCAGATTTGGGATGTGGTTCGTCACGAGATCGATCGCACGAGAGGGCTGCGCGGGGGCTGGATCCTAACGGGATCATCGACGCCGCTGAAGAAAGGCACGACACCGGCCGCCATGCCAAACCATAGCGGTGCGGGACGCATAGGACGCATTCGCATATATCCGATGACGCTTCAAGAGAGCGGAGATTCTACGGGCAGTGTATCGCTTGCGGGCCTGTTCAGCGGGACGTTTGCGCCCGAGCAGCGTGCGACGGACGCTCACGAGCTCGTTGACATCGCCTGTCGAGGTGGCTGGCCTGAGGCTCTTGGGCTGTCTGCCGACGATGCCCAGCTCATCGCCCGCGAGTACATGCGCGTGCTCAGAGCCGAGAGCGTGCCGCGCCAGGGTAAGGATGCGGGCGTGGCTCAGCGCCTGCTCTTCTCGCTCGCGCGCAATCTTGGACAGTCTGTCACGTATAAGACGATTAAGGCCGATACGGCCAATGAGGCACTGAGTCTGCCCATGCTGACCGTGGACGAAAAAACGATTCGCTCATATCTTGAGCTTCTCAAGGCGTTGTTTATCGTGGAGGAGATTCCGGGCTGGATGCCGCCGGCGCGCTCTCCCAAGCGGGTTACATCAAAGCCTAAGCGGTACTTTGCCGATCCTTCGCTTGCGGTGGCGACGCTTGCGATGTCCCCCGAGTCCCTCATGGCCGACTGGCAGACGTTCGGCCTTGTATTCGAGAATCTCGTTATCCGCGACCTGCTCGTATATGCGCAGGCCATGGAGTCCGCCGGCGACGTTCCCGTTCGCTATTACCGCGACGATTCCGGACTTGAGGTCGATGCCATTATCGAGCTGGCCGATGGTCGATGGGCCGCGTTTGAGATCAAGACGAGTGAGGCCAAGGCGGAAGAGGGGATTGCGAACCTGAAACGCCTCCGCGATAAGCTGACGCGCAACGCGCGTGCGAGGACGCGGAAGCCTGAGTTCATGGCGGTTATCACGGGCGTTTCGCAGTATGCACGCCGCGTGGAGGATGGAATCTACGTCATCCCGATTCGCTGTCTCGGCGCATAAAGACAGACGAAGCAGATCCTGCGCATATCGGCGATATGGAGGTCGATATGCGCAGGATTCGTTACATCTGCGGAGAGGAAAGCGTGCCGCGACCGCTTGACAGGCGAACGGCTCAACCAAAAGGGCGCTCGGAACCGAAGCTCCGAGCGCCCTCGCGTACCGGTTTGCGCGGTCGCGCCCCGGCTACTCTGCCAGCAGCGTCTCAGCGATGCTCGCGGCGGCCTTCTTGCCGGCGCCCATGGCCAGGATGACCGTGGCCGCGCCGGTGACGATGTCGCCGCCGGCCCACACGCGCGGATTGCTCGTGCGGCCGTTCTCGTCGGCCTCGATGAGACCCCACTTGTTCAGCTCGACATCGGCGCAGAGCTTCGCGAACGGGTTCGCGCGCGTGCCGATGGCGGTGATGGCCACGTCGCAGGGGATCTCGAACTCGGAACCCTCGATCGGCTGCGGGCGACGACGACCGCTCGCGTCCGGCTCGCCGAGCTCCATGCGCTGCAGGCGCACCTTGGCCACGGAGGCGCTGCGGCCCTGGCCGTCGTCGATGAATTCCAGCGGCGCTACGAGCTCGAGGAACTTGATGCCCTCTTCCTTGGCGTGGTGCACCTCGGCCAGACGGGCGGGCATCTCGGCCTCGGTACGACGGTAGGCCAGCGTGACCTCCTCGGCGCCCAGGCGCAGCGCGGTACGAGCGGCGTCCATGGCCACGTTGCCGCCGCCAAAGATCACCACGTGCTTGCCGTGGCGGATGGGCGTGTCGTACTCGGGGAAGTTGTACGCGTGCATCAGGTTGGAGCGCGTGAGGTACTCGTTGGCGGTGTAGATGCCGGGCAGGTTCTCGCCGGGCACGTTCAGGAAGTTGGGCAGGCCCGCGCCCACGGCCATGTAGAGCGCGTCGAAGCCCTCGTCGTTGAAGAGCTCGTCGGCGTCGAATAGGCGGCCGGCTACGGAGTTGTACTCAAAGTGGACGCCCAGGTCCTCGAGGCTGGCGATCTCGTGCTTCACGATGGCCTTGGGCAGGCGGAACTCGGGGATGCCGTAGGTCAGCACGCCGCCGCCGGTGAAG
>OIXX01000912.1_pt1 | contig 13157 bp, 9 predicted proteins | sample 1588161 | NCBI WGS metagenome assembly OIXX01 (sample SAMN03283274) | human gut metagenome | biome: human-associated habitat; material: feces | host: Homo sapiens | place: Peru | collected 2012
CGATGAAGGCCTTCTTGTCCTTGAACGAGATGGCCTTCTTGGGGCAGATCTCGCGACAGGGGTGGGCGAGGCAGCCCTGGCAGGCGCCGCGCATCACACGGTAGACGTTGTCCTCGCACGCGTTGCACGCGAACTTGATGATGTTGATGAGAGGCGGCTGGTAGTAGGTCTCGGGCTTGGCGGCCTCGGCCACACCCTCGGAGAGCTTGGAGGGCTTGTTGACGTCCTGGAGCGGCAGGCCCATGGCGAGGCGAATGCGCTCGCCCACGATGGCACGCTCGAGAAAGACGCTCTCGCGGTAGGTGGCCACGTCACCTGGGATGATCTGGTAGGGCAGCTCGTCAACCCAGCCGTAGTCCGTGGGCGCGGCGTCGCCGTCGGCCGGGGCGCTTGCGTAGGCGAGCCGCGCGACCTCCCGAAACACCGTGCGGCGAATCTGCGTGAGGTTGGTGTAGACGCCTCGCATCGTATCTGCCATCTGTGGCTTCCTCTCCCCATGGCCGACGAGCGGGCGCCGGCGACGTTGCGCACCGGATTCCCCGTCCGGCGCAGATGAGCCGGGTACCCTCCCCGGGCACTCGGCGTGTGGCGGCCTGGCCGCCCGCAATCAATCTCCTATGGTACCAGCGTGGCGGGCAGCTCCGTGTCCAGAAAGAGCGAACGGATGCGTTCGGGACAGGGTGCCACAAGGTCAAGCGTCTCGTCGGTGACGGGGTGGACGAGCATCTCTTCCCGTGCGTGCAGCATGAGGCCGGGAGCATGGGGACCGCGGTCGGCGGGGACGCCGTAGAGCGCGTCGCCGAGGACGGGAAACCCCGCGTGCGCGAGATGGACGCGAATCTGGTGCTTGCGGCCGGTCACGAGCTCCACCAGCAGCAACGAGCGGCGCGCGGCCGGGCCGCCCGCAACTGCCAGGCGCGTGACGCGCGTCTCGGCCACCTTGCCGGTACGGCTCACGCGCATGCGGCGGGCGTCGTGCCGGTCGCGGCCGATGGGGCCGCCGAACGTCCGAGCGCGCCACGGGAACTCGCCGCGCACCACGGCGAGGTAGCGCTTGCGGGCGGCGCGGTCGTCCGTCGCGTCAGCTCGGGTGACGGCCCGGGCATCCGTCCCGGCAGGACGAGCGGCGGCCCGGTCATCCGTCCCGGTGGGACGAGCGCTCGCAAGGACACCCCCGGACGCCCCGCCCGCACGCCCCGCCAGCGCGGCGTCGAGCGTGGCCTGCACGGCCTTGTCCTTCGAGAACAGCACCACGCCCGTGGTGTCGCGGTCGAGTCGCTGCACGGCCTGGAGCTGCCGCGCCGCCTCGTCCTCGCCCGCCGCCACCAGGTGCGCGCGCACGTCGTCCGTGAGCGTGCGCGCCCCCGTGCCGTCACCGTGCACGATGACGCCCGCGGGCTTGTCCACCGCCAGCAGCCACCTGTCCTCGAACAGCACGCGCACGCCCCCGTCACCAGCCATCACGGTACGCCCCTTTCGTCATGTGTCCCGCTCGTTTCATCTGCGTAGACAACTTGTACCGTTCCTCGAACCGTTCGGCAACATCCGGCCCCCGCATCGTCCGAGGACGATACTCTCCCGCAACGATCGACAAGAAGCCGGTCGCGGACGGCCGCAAGTCCGTCTCGGGCCATCCTCTCGTCTCGGCGCGAGAACCACGCCGAGCTCGACGAATCCCCCGACACCGGGCCAGACCGCCAGCAGGCACGTCGAGATGGAGGCACGCATGGGTTGCATCGGCAGCATGACCAAGCCAAAGCTCGGGTTCCTCGTAGCGGCGATTCAGTTCCCCGCACCGGTGGTGAACAGCCGCGCAGACATCGATCGGCAGGTCGAGGGCATCGTCCGCACCGTCAAGTCGACCAAGGCGGGCTATCCCGGCGTGGAGCTCATCGTCTTCCCCGAGTACAGCACGCAGGGCCTCAACACCGCCAAGTGGCTCACCGACGAGTTCCTCTGCGACATCCCCGGCCCCGAGACCGAAGCGTTCTCGAAGGCGTGCCAGGAGGCCCACGTCTACGGCGTGTTCTCCATCATGGAGCGCAACCCCGACCCCAGCAAGAACCCCTACAACACGGCCATCATCATCAACCCCGACGGCGACATCGTGCTCAAGTACCGCAAGCTCTTCCCTTGGAATCCCATCGAGCCGTGGTACCCCGGCGACCTGGGCATGCCCGTGTGCGACGGCCCGGCCGGCTCCAAGCTCTCCGTCTGCATCTGCCACGACGGCATGATTCCCGAGCTTGCGCGCGAGGCGGCGTACAAGGGATGCAACGTCTACATCCGCATCTCGGGCTACAGCACGCAGGTCAACGACCAGTGGATCCTCACCAACCGCTCGAACGCCTGGCAGAACCTCATGTACACCGTGAGCGTGAACCTCGCGGGCTACGACAACACGTTCTACTACTTCGGCGAGGGCCAGATCTGCAACTTCGACGGCACCACGCTCGTGCAGGGGCAGCGCAACCCCTGGGAGATCGTCACGGGCGAGGTCTACCCCGTGCTGGCCGACAACGCGCGCAAGACCTGGGGTCTCGAGAACAACATCTACAACCTCGGGCACCGTGGCTACGTGGCAAAGCCCGGCGGCGAGTCCGACGCGGGTCTCACCTACATCAAGGACCTCGCGGCCGGTAACTACCACCTGCCGTGGGAGGACGAGGTCGAGGTCAAGGACGGCTCGATCTACGGCTACCCGACCACCGGCGGTCGCTTCGGCAACGACTAGGCGGGTGCGTAGGGGACGGCGCGGGCAGGTCAGCGAGTTGGCGCGATGGGCGCCTGACAAAATCGGTTGCCCGTGTGGAGTAAGCCTCCGGGAGATGACAGAACCGCTCTTCGTGCTGAGCTGATCGACAAGAAATGACAGAACCGCTCTTCGTGCTGAGCACAAGTGGCGGTTTTGTCATCTATAGCACCGCCATCCCCTGCCTCATCCTGCAAACTAGCTGGTAGATGAGCTGACGACTACTGCCGAGAAGTGCGGGGCTTCTCCCCCACCTCCGCACGAACCCGAGTTTTGTCACCGAAGCCGCTACAGCTCCGCACGGGCTGGAGTTTTGGCAACGGCAACGGCATCAACGGCAACGGGCGTCGGCAACCGTCACGACGCAAAACGGCGCGGCCTGGACGAAGCCCCCAGTCCGGGCCGCGCCGCCACCTTACGAGCCGACCGCCTACGCCAGCAGCTCCTGCACGCGCGCCGCGAGACCGCTCGCCGCAACGCTCGTCTGTTCGTGGGTCCTCATGTCGCGGATGGTCGCCGTGCCGGCCGCCACCTCGTCCGGGCCGATCACCACGCAGAGGCTCGCGCGGTGCTTGTCGGCCTGCTTGAACTGCGCCTTGAGCGAGCGTCCCTGGTAGTCGGCCTCGGTGCGGATGCCCGCGCGACGAAGTGCCAGCGTGGTCGAGAAGACGTTCGGGCGCAGGTCGGCCTCCGTGCCAGCCACGTAGACGCAGCCGGGCTCCTCGCCCGCGAGGTCGACGCCCTCCGCCTCAAGCGCAAGCATGATGCGCTCGAAACCTACGGCAAAGCCGATGCCCGGGGTAGGCTTGCCGCCCTCGAGCTCCACGAGCCCGTCGTAGCGACCGCCGCCGCCGATGGCGCCAATGGCAGGGTCTGCGGCATACTCCACCTCGAAGACCGTGCGCGTGTAATAGTCGAGACCGCGCACGAGCGTCGGGTCCTCCTCATACGTCACGCCCGCCTCGTCGAGGTAGCGCTTGACCTGCGCGTAGTGCTCGGCGCACGCCTCGCAGAGGTTGTCGTGCGCAAGCGGGGCGGCCTTCATGACCTCGCGGCAGTGGTCGTTCTTGCAGTCGAAGGCACGCAGCGGGTTGATCTCGGCACGCTCGCGGCACTCGTCGCACATCTCGTCGGCATGGTCGAGGATGAACTGGCGCACCTTCTCGCGATAGGCCGGGCGGCACGCGGCGTCGCCCATGCTGTTGATGGCAAGGTGCAGGTGCTCCGGCGCCAGGCCCAGGCGCTTGTAGAAGTCCATGAGGATGATGATGCACTCGGCGTCGGCCGCAGGGTCGGGCGCGCCCAGCCACTCGATACCCACCTGGTGGAACTGGCGGAGACGCCCCTTCTGCGGACGCTCGCCGCGAAACATCGGCTCGGCGTACCAGAGCTTGACCGGCGCGCCCCCCTGCGGCACAAAGTTGTTCTCCACGGCGGCACGAACCACGCCGGCCGTGCCCTCGGGGCGCATGGCGAGTCGCTGCTTTGGCTTCAGTCCCTGCTCGCCGCCCGCCTCGAAGATGCGCTCGAGCAGCGCGCCGGAGAAGACGCGGAACATCTCCTTGCGTACCACGTCCGTGGACTCACCGATGCCGTGGACGAAGGTCGAGACCTGCTCCATCGCCGGCGTCTCGATGGCGTCGAAGCCGTAGGGCGCGAAGGTCTCGCGCGCCACCGCCTGCATGCGCTCCCAGGCGCGCATCCGCGCCCCGTACAGGTCCTCGGTTCCCTCTGCCTTGTTCGCCATGGGATGCCCTCCTCGCATGCGGCGGCCGCGAGGCGCCGCGCAGTGTCGAAAACGTCAGCGTTCGAGTATAGCGCGGCCGCCGCATGGCAGAAACCGCGGGGTCGGCGCCTATGCGTGCTGCTATTGTCAATGGTGAATGGCTTCGGACGTCGACGGGGACAGGGCGTCGCCGGGGCGGGGACTCGAGGGGCAGCGAGATGACACAGGGACGGCATGACATCCGCTATCGCGGGCTCGACGGCATCAAGGGCCTTGCCCTCGTGGCGGTCGTCCTCTACCACGTGGGTGGCAACGCCCTGCCCGGCGGCTACGTGGGCGTCGACATGTTCCTCACCGTCAGCGGTTTCCTCGCGGGCGTGGGCCTGCTCGGAGTGCTCCGTCGCGAGCGCCGCCTGCGACCGCTTCCCTACTGGCGGCGGCGGCTCGCCCGCATCGCGCCGCCCCTCGCGCTCGTCGTCATGGCGTCGGCCGTCCTCGCGCGCGTGCTGCAGCCTGACTTGCTCGTCAACACGCGGAGGCAGGCCCTGAGCGCCCTCACGTTCTGGTTCAACTGGAACGCCATCGCCTCGGGGGCGAGCTACTTCGACTCGATGAACCCCCAGCTCTTCCAGCACCTCTGGTACGTCTCGGTGCAGATGCAGCTCTACCTCGTGGCCCCGCTGCTCCTCTACGTGCTCACGCGCCGATTTGGCCGCCGCCGGGTGGTGGGGTCGCTTGCCTGCCTCGCCGCCGTGAGCGCGCTCGCCATGGCGGCCCTGTACAGCCCCGCCAACCCCACGCGCGTCTACGAGGGCACCGACGCGCATGCGGCGGGGTTTCTGCTGGGCATGGCGCTCGCCACGGTCGTGACCGGGCCGAGTGACCTCCGCAAGCTCGTGCTGCGTCATGCTCCTATCGCGGGCGGCGCGGCGCTAGCGATCCTCGTGCTGCTCGCACGCTTTCTCGGGCAGGGGCCGCTGGCGTTTCGCGGGGGCATCTTCCTCGCGGCCGCGTGCTCCGCAGCGCTCGTGGCGGGTGCGGTGGGTGGCTGCCCCTGGCTCGTACGGCTCCTCGAGACGCGGCCGCTCGCCCTCCTCGGGAGGCACTCCTACGCCGTCTACCTCTGCCACTGGCCCGTCTGGCTGCTGGTGTCACCGCTGCTTCGGGGCCTTCCCGGCATCGTGGTCGTGGCACTTGTGCTCGCGCTCACCGCAGCGGCGTCTGCAGGTTGCGAGCGGCTGGTGGAGCTTCTCGCCCAAGGCGCTCGGGAGCTGGGGCAGCAGGGCCTTCGGGAGCCGGGGCAACGTCTCACGCCGGGCCTCCGCTCGCTTGTCGGCACGTCCGTCCTCGCACTTGCCTGCCTCGTCGCCTTCGCCACGGCGCCCGCCAAGACCTCGCTGCAGGTTCAGCTGGAGGAGCTCCAGCGGCAGCAGGAAGAGCAGCAGGCGGCAGAGGAGCGCCAGAGGGCCTTAGAGAGCACGCTCCCGGCGGGCCAGAACATGGACGCCGTGGGAGACTCCGTCATGCTCTCCTCACTCGACGGCCTCAACGAGACGTTCCCCGGCATCACGGTGAACGCGAAGATATCGCGCAACTTCACCCAGGGCACGGACGCGGTTCGGGGTCTGGTGCAGGACGGGGCGCTCAGGCACTGGCTCGTCCTCGGGCTTGCCACCAACAATGTCGTCACCGAGGCCGACCTCGACCAGATGCGCCAGGTGGTGGGGGACGACACGATGCTCGTGCTCGTGGGGCCCCACGGCCCGGCCGGCCAGTTCCCCTCGTATTCCGAGAACAACGACCGGCTGCGCGCCTACGCCGCCAACCATCCCGACAACACGCTGTTCGTCGACTGGGACGCGGCCATCTCAGCCCACCCGGACTACCTTTGGAACGACGGCATTCATCCCGTGGACGAGACGGGCGGCAGGCTGTACGCCCAGGCCGTGAGCGACGGCATCGCCGCGTGGTGCGATGGTCACGGCGTCGACTACCCGCCCGCGCTGCCAAGCGCCGGGGACGCCGCCGCGACTGACGCGGCGGACGCCGCGGGCACGAACGACAACGGGGACGACAGCTCAACGCCCTCCTCAACGGGCAGCGACGCCGGATAGGCAAAGAGGGCCACGACGGAAAGCGGCCTGGTGCAGGCGGACACCCTGGCGCGGGCGGGCACGAACGCAAGCCCCGAGGAGGCGTGCGGGACGCCCAGTGGCACCCGAGCGTGACAGAACCCCCGCTCGTGCGGAGCCGTTCAGCCGTGCGTGACAAAACAGGGGCTCGTGCGGAGCTCGTCTTGACGCCTCGCGACGCCATGGCTTCCAGACAAGCCCTGTAACTCGTGTTTTGTCGAGACGAGAAATCACATGCGGAAGGCGGGGCGACAATTCCCCGGCTCGTGCCGAGCACGAGCCCGCGTTCTGTCAGCCGCCCGCAAGCAGCTCCGCACGAGCCCGCGTTCTGTCAGCCCGACCGAGAGCGCCTGGGCCGCAACTCCCGGTGACGCCCCTCCCCCAGCGAACGGCGACCCCGAGGCCCAGGGGGCAGCGGGGGCGTCTACTAGCAGCGAGGCGGAGCGGGGCGCTTGAAGCCCGGCAACGCCTCGACGACCCTCTCGCCCACCTCGGACAGCACGATGCCGCAGAAGATGAGCGCAAACCCCGCGAGCAGCTTGGGCGTGAGGGCCTCGTAGCCAAAGGCCACCGAGAACGCCACGCCGCTTGGGCTCTCGAGCGAGCTGAGCAGCGACCCCGCCGCCGGCTCCACCTTCGTCAGGGCGTAGTTGAGCACGGCCAGGCACGCGAAGGAGCACGCCACGGCAAGAAATGCCAGCGAGGCCACGTTGTCCGGCGTAAAGAGCGCAGCCGCCGGAGGCTGCTCCAGCACGAGCGTCCCCGCGCCCACGATCGCCGTAATAGTCACGAACTGCCAGAACGTGAGCGCCCACACGTCCTTGTCGCGTCCTTCGTTTGCCACGACGACCATCTCGAGCGCATAGAACACCGCGCCCACGAGGGTAAGCAAGTCCCCAAGGTTGAGCGGAAACCCGTTGTCGAGCATCACGAGCCCCATGCCCCCAAGGCTCACAACGGCCGCCAACACGCTCATGCGCTTGGGAGCGCCCTTGCCCCAGGCCCATGCGCAGAACGGCACGAGCACGCAGTACACGCCCGTGAGGAAGGCGTTCTTGCCCGGCGTGGTGTAGACGATGCCAAAGGTCTGGAACACGTATGCAAGCCCGTAGAATACGCCCAGCACCACGCCCGTGCGCACCACCGAAGACGTCGCGTTAGTGCGAATCCGCCGCCAGAACACCGCGAGCATGAGCAGGCTCGCCACGCCAAAGCGCACGAAGAGCAGCCAGAACACGGGGAACTCCGCCGTGACGTCCTTCATGAGGAAGAACGAGAAGCCCCACGCAAGCGCGCAGGCAACGATCAGCAGCTTGTTAAACCAGTCGGCGTCGAGCAGCCGCCGTCCCTCACCCATGCGCTCCCCCCACGTTCTCTCGTCCTTCCCGTGTCCGCCGTGCCCGCCGCCTCCGCAACGCGGCGCTACAGCAGGTCGAAGTCGAAGAACGACGCGAGGCGCTCGTGGGCGGCACTCACGTCCTGCGTGACCTCGGCAGACCCGCAGAAGCCCAGCACGTAGGCACCCGAGGCGACACCCGCCGCCACGCCCGAGGGCGAGTCCTCCACTACCACGGCGTGCTCGGGCACCACGCCCAGCCAGCGCATGGCCGTGAGGTAGGGCTCCGGGTCGGGCTTGTGGCGCTCCACCATGTCCCCGGAGACGATCACGTCGAAGGCCGACGCCACGCCGAAGCGGTTGGCCATGGCGAGCAGTCGCGGCGCCACGGTGGTCGAGACGAGCCCCGTGCGCACGCCCGCCGCGCGCAGACGCCCCAGAAGCCCGCGCACGCCAGACATGAGGCGCATGTCCGGCGCGAGGTAGACCTCCTTGGGGACAGCGCCCTCCTCCCGCAGGCGCTCGTGTGCGGCGACGAAGTCCTCGAGCGTAATGGTGACCCCGTAGCGCGCGGCCACGGGCGGGATACTCGCGCCCGACTTGCCCGCGAGCGCGAGGCAGTCCTCGTACGTGGCGGGTACGCCCAGGCTCTCGAAGACCGTGCGGTTGACGCGGGCGGCGGAGGGCTCGGAGTCAACGAGCACCCCGTCGCAGTCGAACAGCACGCAGTCGATTCTCTCGGGACGGGTCATCGTGGCTCCTTGCTTCTCGGGCGGCAGGCGGGACAGGCCAACGGACGGCAGAACGGTGGGCGAGGCGGCGGCACAGGAGCTCCGAACCGGAGCGGGCCTCGCGACCTCCAAGCCCGCCCCGGCCGATACGAAAACAGCCCGAGAACCTCACGGCTCCCGGGCTGAACGTTTCGATGGAGCCAGCTACCAGACTTGAACTGGTGACCCCCGCTTTACGAGAGCGGTGCTCTACCAACTGAGCTAAGCTGGCAACTCCATAGGGCCGCCGGAAGCGCACGCTCACCGGCAACGGGCAATTACTATAGCTGATGCTCCCTCGAGGGTGCAAGAATGTTCTTGCAAGTTTTTTCGCTGGCTCGTCAGGTGAAACGGGCGGCGTAGTGAGCCCGAGCCTGTGCCCGGGCCAGACGGAGGGACAACATGACCGATAAGATTCGCCTCGCCACCATTGGCACCAGTCCCATCAGCGACAACCTGCTCGAAGCCGCGCTCGAAGTGGACGGCATCACGTACGTGGGCACCTTCTCGCGCGACGCCGAACGCGCCCGTACCTTCACCAAGAGCCATGGCGGCACGCACGCCTTCACCTCGCTCGAGGAGCTCGCCTCCTCCCCCGAGGTCGACGCCGTCTATGTGGCCTCCCCCAACGCCCGCCACCTCGACCAGGCACTCGCGCTCGCCTCGGCAAACAAGCATCTGCTCGTGGAGAAGCCCCTCTGTGCCAACCGCTACGACGCGCAACGGCTCTTCGCCGCGGCCGAGCTCCACGGCGTCGTAGTGATGGAGGCCATGCGACCGCTCCACGACCCGGCCTGGCGCGCAGTGGCGGCCGCGCTGCCCTCCGTCGGCGAGCTGCGCCGCGCGTCTTTGCGCTTCGGCCGCTACTCGTCGCGCTTCGACGACCTCAAGGCAGGGCGTCATACCAACATCTTCGACGCGCGCATGGCGTCGGGCGCGCTCATGGACATGGGCATCTACACGGTCGAACCCATGGTGGCGCTCTTCGGCATGCCCGAGCGCATCGTGGCCGCCGCCACCCTCGTCGCCGAGAAGGGCAACCACCTCACCGGAGGGGCCATCGATGGCGCGGGCTCGGTGCTGTGCATCTACGGCGACGACTCCGGCACGCCGGGGCTCGTGGTGGAGCTCGCCTACTCCAAGATCACGACGGACCTTCTGCCCTCGCAGATCGAGGGCGACCTCGGCACCATCACCATCGACAGCGTCTCGATTCCCCAGGGGGCAAGCGTCCTGCACCGCGGCCGTGCCGTGCGCGGCGACGCCCGGGCGATCGCCACGAGCGTGGGCGACACCCACGAGCGGCTCGACGTGAGGCCGCGCCCCAACAGCATGGTCTACGAGCTTGCAGACTTCGTCCGTCTCGTGCGCGACGAGCCCGTCGACACCCTCTGGGGGCCCGCGCTCGACGCGCGCGGTGCATTCGCGAGCTTCCGCGACGTGACGCTCGGCGCCCTCGCCGTCACCGATGAAATCCGCCACCAGACCGGCGTCGAGTTCCCCGTCGACGCGCCCGTCGAGGCGTAGACAGGCTCGCCGAGGCGGGGTGCACCCATCAAGTCACGGGCGCCCTCCGCACGCGACCCACCCGCACGTTCGCCGATCAGGGTTCCCGCGTCTCCCTTTTCAGCGGCTCAACGGTGGCTCAATATGCTATTAGTAAGCTAGCAATTGTGTGCACGCGCCCCTCGCGGGGTCGCCCGACAAGCGCAGGCGGCGCGTCACCGGGGATTGCCAACCACTTCGAAAGGACTTCCATGAGCACCGTCGCCATCGTCGGCTGCACGCACGCCGGCACCTTCGCCGCCTCGCAGCTGCTCGCCGCCCATCCCGACTGGACCGTCCATGTCTTCGAGCGCAACGACTCGCTGTCGTTCCTCTCCTGCGGCATCGCCCTGTGGGTAGGCAACCACGTGAGCGACCCCAAGCGCATGTTCTACTCCAGCCCCGAGGCCCTGGCCAAGGCGGGCGCGCGCATGCACATGGAGACCGACGTCACGAAGGTTGACGTGGCCAGCAAGACCCTCGAGGCCCGCGACCTCAAGACCGGCGAGACCACGGGCTACGCCTTCGACAAGCTCTTCGTCACCACGGGCTCCAAGCCGGTGCTGCCGCCCATCAAGGGCCTCGACGCCTGCCTCGAGGGCGGCCAGATCCTGCTCGCCAAGAACTGGGGGCATGGCCTTGCCATCAAGGAGCGCGCCAAGACGGCCAAGGAGGTCGCGGTCATCGGTGCCGGCTACATCGGCACCGAGCTCGCCGAGCAGTTCAGCGAGAACGACGTGCACTCCGTCCTCATCGACGGCCTGCCCCGCGTCCTCGCCAAGAACTTCGACGAACCCATTTGCGGCGAGGTCGAGAAGGCCTACGAGGCTCATGGCGTGACGCTCGCCATGGATCAGTTCGTGAGCGAGTTCGTGCCTGACGAGGACGGCTCGGGCGTCACCGTGAACACCACCAAGGGCAGCTACCACGTCGACTTCGCCATTCTTGGCGCCGGCTTCCTGCCGCGCACCGACCTGTTCGACGGTCAGCTCCAGATGCTCAAGAACGGCGCCATCAAGACCGACGAGTACATGCGCGCCTACCTGCCCGGTTCCGACGAGCCCACGAACGACGTGCTGGTCGCCGGTGACGCCGCCTGCATCCGCTACAACCCCACGGGCACCTACGACTACATCCCCCTGGCCACCAACGCCGTGCGTCAGGCCATTGTGGCGGCCGCCAACGTGGAGGCGCCGGTGCTGGCGTCCATGGGCACGCAGGCCACGAGTGCCGTGCAGCTCTACGACCTGTCACTTGCTGCCACCGGACTCACGCTCGGCGGCGCCGAGGCGCGCGGCCTCAAGCTCCGTTCCACCACGCTTGTCCAGGACTACCGCCCGGACTTCATGCTCACGACCACGCCCGTGACCGCCACCCTCGTGTGGGATCCCGAGACTCGCCTCGTGAAGGGCGCCCAGTTCATGAGCAAGCAGCCGGACGTGGGCCAGGCCGCCAACGCCGTCTCCATCGCCATCCAGGCCGGCTTCACCATCGACCAGCTCGCGGGCGTCGACCTGCTGTTCCAGCCCAACTTCTCGCAGCCGGTCAACTACATCGGGGCGCTTGCCATGCAGGCCGTCGCCGAGCAGGGTAAGTAGGGGGCGCGCACTGCCCGCATGATGCCCGAAGGGCCCTCCAGAGAAGCCGAAAGTAACCTCAGGCTTCAAAAGTGCAGTGAATGTATGGGTTTCCCAACGGGATGCCAAGTAGACAGAAAACCCGCAGGTCTTCTACCTGCGGGTTTTCTTTTGCACTTCGCTGATCTACTGGGCGACCTGCAAAAATACCCATACAATTGCTGCACTTTTGCCGTGCAAGCCGAAATACGGCACGCAAAACGGCCTGGCGCCGCTCGGCAGAGCGCCGCCAACGTCCTCGCTCTAGCCCAGAAGCCCCAGCACGCGCCTCTTCGTGTCGAGCGAGGCCGGCGTAAGCAGCCAATCGGAGCGCTCGGCGCGGGGGGCGTCAATCGAGACCTCCCCCACCAGCGTACTCGGCACGCCCCCGTTGGGATGGCCCCGCATCACGAGGATACGGTCGGCCATCTCGACGGCCTCGTCAACGTCGTGCGTGATGAGCACGCACGATATGCCCAGGTCGCTCACCATGGACAGAAACCACCCGCGCATGTCCCGACGCGTCAGCGCGTCGAGCGCACTGAACGGCTCGTCCATGAGCACCACGTCGTTGTCCATGAGGTAGGTGCGCAGAAGCGCCGCACGCTGCCGCATGCCGCCCGACAGCTGGCTGGGATAGCTGCGCTCGGTGCCCGCAAGGCCAAACCGCTCGAAGAGCGGCTCGGCCTTGGCGCGGGCGGGGCGCTTGGGCATGCCACCAAGCAGCAACGGCAGGCACACGTTGTCAATGATGGTGCGCTGGGGCAGCAGCAGGTCCTTCTGCAGCATGTACGAGATGCGCCCGGGCTTGTCCGTGACGTCCTCGCCGTGCAGCAGCACGCGACCGGCCTCGGGCGTGGTGAGGCCGGCAAGCCCATGGAAGAGCGTGGTCTTGCCGCAGCCCGAGCGGCCCACGAGGCACACCATCTCGCCCGGCGCCACCGTCAACGACACGTCGCGCACGACCGGCATCCCGTCCCACGCAAGCGTCAGCCCGTCAACCTCAAGCGCGGGCGTGCCGCCGAGCACGGTCGCCGCCCCGGTCGCGGCAGCGCGCTCCCGCTGCTGCCCCGTCATGCCTACGCCTCCAGGTAGTCCATCGTGAAGCCCGCCGCCTCGTCGAGCTTGACCGGCGTGAGGCCGTTCTCGTTCATCCAGGCATAGAACTTGGACCAACGGTCGGAATCGATGACGCCCCAGCTCGAGGCTTCGGCGGTGTACTGGCCGGCGAGGAACTCCTGGCTCATCTTGGCGAGCGCCGGGTCAACCTCGGGCGCGGC
>OIXX01000913.1_pt1 | contig 13083 bp, 11 predicted proteins | sample 1588161 | NCBI WGS metagenome assembly OIXX01 (sample SAMN03283274) | human gut metagenome | biome: human-associated habitat; material: feces | host: Homo sapiens | place: Peru | collected 2012
AAATGCTCAATTCAGTTATTTGCTTCCCTAATTAAGTTTTCGGACGGCCTCCCCCCATATTGGGGAAGTTGGCTCTTGTAGCCGCATTTTTTACGCTTACCCTTGCCAGTTGCAGCAAGGATGATGTAAGCTCCGATATCGACGACCCGGTTGTCAGCCCACCTGCCGACAGCGAGGCTCCCAGTTATTATGCCATTACCGATGCTGAGGGTATCGGCTTCACCAAGGATGGCATAGCCTATGAATACATTTCTAATGGTAAGACCCGATGGGTGCTTAGCTATCAGGAGATAGCCAAGCGCCTCGACATAGATATCTCCAAGATTTCAACCATCAAGATTACCAGAGACCAGATTTTGAAAAACGGTCTCTGGCGCTTCGACGTACGCTTCGACGGACAACAGGAAGGCACGGCGTATGCTATTGATGTCGACCCAGAGGATGGCGTGATAGAGTGGGTGATCACCTTGGAGGATATGCCAGGGGGAAATGTGTTTATACTCAGCTTCTCTCCAAGCGAGAAATAATGTGAGAGAAAAACTGGAAACAAGAGTAAAATATACTTTATTTACTAAGATTTTATGGCAGAAAATATCAATATCAACCCTCGTACAGAGGAGCAAAAGCGTGAACTTGGTAACTTGATTTGGAACATGGCTACCAATTTGGTACATGGTGGTACCGTAAGCCCAGTACAGTTTATGGACTATACTTTGGGTGCGCTTTTTTATCGTTTCATATCCGAGAACATCACCGACTACTGCAACCAGCTGATGAAGGATGCCGGGGTAGCAGATGCGGACTATGCGAATATGAGCGACGAGAACGCTGAGAATGCCCGTAACCAAATCATCAATGCAAAAGGTATCTTTATCCTCCCTTCCCAGCTCTTTATCAATGTAGCGAATGGTGCCAAGAATAATACGGAGCTCAATACTACGATTGCCAATAACTTCCGTGCGATTGAAAACAGCGCAACGGGTAAGCCTAGCGAGAGTGACGTGAAGGGGCTATTTGATAACTTCAAGACAGACGACCATGGGTTGGGTGCTACCGTCAACGAACGCAATGAAACATTGACCACCCTTTTGGAGAGTGTGCGAGACCTTGACTTTCAGAAATATAAGGAGAGCGGTATAGATGTGTTTGGTTATTGCTACGAATACCTCATCAAGATGTATGCCCTCAATTCTGGCACCAAGGGTGGTGAGTTCTATACACCAAGTGAGGTAAGCTATCTTTTGGCGATGATTGCTGCGGCAGGAAGAACTTCGGTCAACAAGGTATATGACCCAGCTTGCGGTTCAGGTTCTTTGCTTTTGAACTTCAATTTGGTACTAGGAGCAAAGAATGTTAAGGATGGATTCTATGGACAGGAGGTCAATGTGCGTACCTACAACCTGTGCCGTATGAACATGTTCTTGCACGACATCAACTATGATCATTTCGATATTCAGCGTGGTGATACTTTGAAGAACCCTCTGCATGAGAGTGACGAACCTTTCGATGCCATCGTATCGAACCCTCCATATTCACGTCCATGGGATGGTGACAGTGATGCTACTCTCATCAACGACCCTCGTTTTTCTCCTGCGGGCGTGTTGGCACCTAAGGGCAAATCTGATTTCGCATTTACCATGCATACTTTGAGTTGGCTGAGTGCCGAGGGTACGGCTGCCATCGTAGAGTTCCCTGGCGTGTTGTATCGTAGCGGTGCGGAGCAGAAAATACGCAAGTACTTGGTGAGCAACAACTATGTGGACACAGTTGTACAGTTAGCTGCAAATATGTTCTTTGGTACTACCATTGCTACATGCCTCTTGATATTGAAGAAGAATAAGGCTGATAACCGAGTTTGTTTTATTGATGCCAGCAATGAGTTTATCCATGAAGGTAACAAGAACAAACTTTCTCCCGAGAATATCTCAAAGATATACAATACCTACATGAATAAGGAGGAGATTGCTCACTTCTCTCATATGGTTACCACTGCCGATATTGCCGAGGAGGATTACAACCTCTCCGTCTCTACCTACGTGGAGCAGGAGGATACTCGTGAGAAAATTGACATCACGGAGCTGAACACTCGTATCTCTGAGATTGTGGCGAGAGAAGAGCAGCTGAGAAAAGATATTGATGAGATAGTAATGCAGTTGGAAGGAGGTGCAGCATGAAAAATCTTGAAATTTTGATACAGGAGTTTTGCCCGGATGGAGTGGAGTTCCGAACTATGGAAGAAATTTTTGAAATCAGAAATGGATACACACCTTCAAAGAATAATCCCGACTTTTGGGAAAGTGGTACTATCCCATGGTTCAGAATGGAAGATATTAGACAGAATGGGCGTATCTTGTCTGACGCTATACAGCATATAACTCCTGCTGCCATCAAGGGCAAAGGTTTGTTCCCTGCTAACTCGATAATTATTGCTACGACAGCAACCATCGGCGAGCATGCACTCGTAATTGCTGATTCGCTTGCGAATCAGCGATTTACGAACCTAACGGTTCGTAAATCGCTGTCAGCCTGCTTGTTACCTAAATTCGTATTCTATTATATGTTCGTGATAGATGAGTGGTGCAAGAAAAATGTGAATGCAGGCAACTTTGCATCGGTAGATATGAAGAGATTCAAAAAACTTGAATTTCCTCTTCCCCCTATCGAGGTGCAAACCGAAATAGTCCGCATCCTCGACAAGTTCACTTCGCTAGAAGCGGAACTAGAAGCAGAGCTAGATTGTCGCAAGCGACAATACGAGTACTATCGTGACAAGCTGCTCTCATTCGACAATGTGGGGGGGCAAGAAGTAGAGTGGAAGAAAATGAGTGAAGTAGGTACTTTTATTCGTGGAAAACGGTTTGTTCGTACTGATATAGTTGAAGAAGGAGTTCCTTGCATTCATTATGGTGATATTTATACTTATTATGGCTTGACAGCAACTAAAGCAAAGACATACCTAAAGCCTGAAAAAGCTGAAAAGATGAAATTTGCTTCTAAAAATGATGTAGTCATAGTAGGAGCTGGAGAAAACAATATGGATATTGGGGTTGGGGTTGCATGGTTAAGCGACGAAAAAGTCGCAATACATGATGCTTGCTACATTTTTAAGAGCAAGATGAATGCAAGGTTTGTATCTCATTATTTGCGTGGTAGCAACTATCATCTTCAAATCAAGAAGTATGTTTGCGAGGGCAAAATTTGCTCTATCTCTTCCAAAAGTATAGGACGGTCTTTAATTCCAGTTCCTTCCCTCCAAGAGCAAGAGCGAATAGCAACCATCCTCGACCGCTTCGAGTCCCTGACCACTTCCCTCCAGTCTGGTCTCCCTGCCGTAATTGCGGCACGCCGCCAGCAGTACGAGCACTACAGAGACAAGCTGCTTACCTTCAAACGCAAGGGCGCAGCATAGTAGTGGGGATTACAAATCCCCTCCAACATTTACTTGGGATGAAATATAATAATTTTTAAAAAATAGAAAACAATGGATACATTACTTAATTCTGCAACGTTTAGTTTACAATATAATTATCCACGTGATTATACAGCGAACGTGAAGATTTCACTATACAAGCGTGACAAAAGCTTTAAGCTTCGTTACTTGTATAAAGCAAGAGAATCAGATTATTATATCAATTATTCTGGAGTATCTTGTGAGTTTGGTCAGGATTCAATTAATATTGATGTTGATAGTGAACCAGAAAAACAATTTAAAGAAGTATGCTTTCATTGGTATCGCATGCAGGTGAATTCTGAGCATGACCCAGTAACAAAAGCATGGGGGATGACTAGTGGCATTTTTAAAATGGGTTTACACATTTTGACTCCGTATGTATATGATACGTCAACTAATAGATTTACGCTTTATTTGAGATTTGAGAGGCAATTCGATTATTTTGCAAAAGAGTTTTCTCGAATTTCTTGCCTGAATATATCAGAGGCAGATATGCCTTCTATGATGTTGTCCGTAACAAACAATTCGGTATCATTAAATAGGGTAATAGGTATGAATGGAACACAACCACAACTACAATTAGTCAAGATGTTGGATAACCCTGTGGAATTTATCAATATGACTCTTGGGGCTTATTTCGCATTCGAAAAACATCGAACACCTTTGTTTTAATCCCCCTAAGTACAAAACTTATGCAAGCAAACGACATAGTTTCAGAGAACCCCCAGAGCACGGTGGTAGCCCAATACGAGCGTACCACCCCTCGTGCCGAGGCTTACCAAAGCGAGGCGGAACTGGAGCAGGGGATGATAGCCCAGCTACAGCGACAGGGCTACGAGTATGCCCATATCCACCACGAGGACGAGCTGATACAGAACCTTCGCCTCCAGTTGGAGAAACTCAACGACTTCCACTTTTCCGACAACGAGTGGGAGCGTTTCTTCAAGGCGGAAATCGCCAACGAGGGCAAGGGTATTGTTGACAAGGCAGAGACGATTCAGCGTGACAACATCAAGGCTTTCACCCTCGATGATGGCACGCAGAAAAACATCTACCTCATCGACCAGCAAGACCCTCACCACAACTCCACCCAGGTAATCAATCAATACGAGGTAAGCGACGGCAAGCGACCAAACCGCTACGACGTGACCATCCTCGTGAATGGTCTGCCCTTAGTTCATATCGAACTGAAACGCCGTGGAGTGAGCCTGAAGGAAGCCTTCAACCAGATAAACCGCTACGGCAGGGAATCGTTCTGGGCAGGTTGCTCGCTCTACGAGTACGTGCAAATCTTCGTCATCAGCAACGGCACGGAGACCAAGTACTATAGCAACACTACCCGAGACAGTCATATCCGGGAACAAGCCAAGCAGGGCAAGAAGCCACGGCAGAAGACCTGCAACTCGTTTGAGTTTACCAGCTACTGGGCAGATGCCAAGAACAAGGTGCTCGGCGACTTGGAGGACTTCACAGCTACCTTCCTTACCCGCCACTCCCTGCTGAACATCCTCACTAAGTTTTGCGTCTTCACCGATCAAAAGATTCTGATGGTGATGCGCCCATACCAGATAGCAGCCACCGAAAAACTGCTCAACCAGATAGAGATAGCCCACAACGCCAAGCTCTACGGCACACGAGACGCTGGCGGCTACGTATGGCACACCACAGGCTCGGGCAAGACCCTCACCTCCTTCAAGGCGGCACAGCTCGCCTCCAAACAGCCTTACATCGAAAAGGTACTGTTTGTGGTGGATAGAAAAGACCTCGACTACCAGACGATGAAGGAGTACGACCGATTCCAGAAGGGCGCTGCCAACGGCAACACCTCGACCAAGGAACTGGAAAAGCAACTGAACAACAGCAAGAGCCGCATCATCATCACCACCATACAGAAGCTGGCCAATTTCATCAAGAAGAACCCCGACCACGACATCTACCGCAAGGAGGTGGTCATGATATTCGATGAGTGCCACCGCTCGCAGTTTGGCGACATGCACACCGCCATCACCAAGCGATTCAAGAAATACTACCTCTTCGGCTTCACCGGCACGCCAATCTTCGTGGAGAACATCTCCGCTTCGAGCAAGGGTACGCTGAAAACTACCGAAGACGTGTTTGGCAAGCGTCTGCACGCCTACACCATCGTAGATGCCATCAGAGACCACAACGTGCTGAAATTCCGTGTGGCATACATCTCCACCATGAAGGAGAAGGAGAACGTGAAGGACGACCAGGTTTGGGGTATCGAGGAAGAGGAGGCGCTGAAGGACGACCGCCGCATCACCAATGTGGCACAATACATATTAGACCACTTCGACCAGCAGACCAAGCGAGCCAGCAGCTACACCTTCAGCAAGCTCATCAACATCGAGGAAGTGGTGACCGACAAGAAGAAAATGGTGGAGGAAGAGCGGCAGAAGACACGACTCAGTGGATTCAACAGCATCTTAGCCGTGCAGAGCATCGACTTTGCCAAGCTCTACTACAACAAACTGAAAGAGCTACAGGCAGAGCAGCCCGAGAACAAGCGGCTCAAGATAGCCACCATCTTCAGCTATGCACCCAACGAGGAAGTAGCCGACGGCGAGGAAGACGAGGACAACGACTCCACCGACGGACTCGACCAGAGCAGCCGAGACTTCTTGGAGGCAGCCATCAAGGACTACAACCTGATGTTCAACACCGCCTACGATACCTCTTCGGAAAAGTTCCCCAACTATTACAAGGACGTGTCGCAGCGCATGAAGAACCGAGAGATAGATCTGCTGATAGTGGTCAACATGTTCCTGACAGGATTCGACGCCACCACGCTCAACACGTTGTGGGTGGATAAAAACCTGCGCTACCACGGATTGCTGCAAGCCTACAGCCGCACCAACCGCATCCTGAACTCGGTAAAGACCTACGGCAACATCGTATGCTTCCGCAACCTGGAGGATGCCACCAACAAGTGCCTCGCTCTCTTCGGCGACCCTACCGCCAAGGGCGTGAGCATCCTGCGCCCATTCGAAGACTACTTCGATGGCTATGACGAGGTGACGGAAGACGAGAACGGCGAGGAGAGACAGGAGCACGTGAAAGGCTATACCGAATATCTCGAAGAGCTGAGAGAGTTGGCACAGCCAGGCGAGATGCCGCTAACCGATGCAGACAAGAAGCAATTCATCAAGCTCTTCGGCGGCATCCTGAAGATAAGAAACCTGCTTACCAGCTTCGACCAGTTTGCCGAGCAAGACCCCCTCAGCGAGCGAGACCTGCAGGACTATACGAGCATCTATCTCTCGCTGAGAGACTGGGCAAAGGAGAACGCAGAGAGCGGCGACAAGACCAACATCAACGACGACATCGAGTTTGAGATGGAGCTGGTGAAGCAAGTGGAGGTGAACATCGACTACATCCTCTTCCTCGTGCAGCAGATGCAGGGCGACCGTGCCGACATCGCCGAGCTGACTATCCAAATCAACAAGGCAATCGACTCCAGCCCAGACTTGCGAGACAAGAAAGACCTCATCAACCGATTCATCGAGAGTCTGACACCGGATAGCGAGGTTACCGTCAAATGGAAGGAATACGTGGATGCAGAGAAGCGCAAGGAGTTTGAGCGCATCGTGAGCGAGGAGCACCTGAAGGAAGGCCCCGCCAAGGAGTTCATAGAGACCGCCTGGGAGCGAGGTTACGTGCCAGAGGGTGGTTTGGAGTTGAACGCCATCATGCCACCTATCAATCCATTCGACCCGAACGCCAACCGAGAGGGCAAGCTGCAAAAAGTACTTGGTAAGATCAAGGGCTTCTTCGGCAAGTTCTTCGAGATAGCAGGAGGAGAATTCTAGAAAGAAATCAGCAGTGCAGAGTGCTGCACCTACCATAAAAATACCATAAAAGTAACAGGGAGAAGTGATGCTACAAGAATGCTCACTTTTCCCTCTTTTTTTTCAAAAAAACTAAAAATCAGAAAAATAATAGTACTCATATTACGAATTAAGGAATCGTAGTACACGCCTCTATTTCGCTCTTTCTTTGTAATTTCACACCGAAATTTAAAAAAGAAATTATGGGAAAGGGACGTAGTTACATGAATTCATATGCCGATGGCTATATGAGAGGCAAGGTTGTCAAGGAAGTGGGAGCACTCCTTGACCACATGATAGTGGAGGAAATCACAACCCCCACAATAATAAATTTGGAGTTTGGCTCTGCTTACGATACCATCAGAAAACTTAGGCAGCAAGAAACCTCAATATCTTTTGAGGTCATCAGACAATTCTGCTACGTCATTGGCTACTATCTCTACCAGGAAATACAGGCGGTGGAGAACTACAAGAAAAATGTAAGAGATAGGGAAACCAGACTTGCCATGCTGTATGAGATGAAAGAAAAATATAAGAAAATTTACGGAATGCAAGCTGCTGTGGTTCTTAACCTCATGCATCAGGGAAAGGATTTGCTGGCTTTAATGAAGTAAATATAAGTGAGATTTTCCGCCTCACTATGTGTTAGCGAACTCATTTTGGGGCTAATTCTAATCTATAATATAAATACCGATAAAAGAAAATAGTATCTGATAAAATCGGAGACCAACTGTCCCCTAAGGGTGTATTCCCTTATAGCACTCCTGGCATTTGCTTGTTCCAGCAAAAATATGTTAGCGCAAACAAATTCTGACGTCCTCTACTAAGGAATGAGCGACAAAGAACTTAATTTACTAACCATCATCAATTTAGAATTATGGGTAGATTTATCATCAAGCTCGTGCGCTTGATACTGAAGTATGGGCGATTCAGCCTTGTTTGCGTGGTCATTCAATTGAATGGCAACAGCAAGTATATTGAGTATATGAACAACGATTTTAAGGAGGAGAAGCCATGCTTGGAGAAGGAAGAACCATAAACGTAACGGGCAATGCCTGCTATATAGAGTATGTGGAGAATTGCTATGTGAATGGTATCGCCAAAAAGAAGAACGATGACGATCCTGCGGCACGTATGTCGGATGAACTGAAGGGAGAGAGGGGACTGGCAGTCTTGAAAAATCTGCAGAAACATGGGTTGCTCGATGAGAACTTCTACCCTATGGAGCTGTCCAACTCTGAGTCTGCGGTTCTTGCCTATCAGATAGCCATAACGCTGGGTATCAATGAGATGTGGAAGGTGTTCTCTGACCTCTGGAATATTACTCCCAATGCCCTGAGAGCTGCTTATAATAGAGGAATGGAGCAGAAGAAGACGATGAAATTCCTGGATGAAATAACCCCTTTGCTGAACGATAGTACTAGTACGCGTACATAGTACGTACTAGGTAAATATAAAAAAATCACCGTACCTTTGCACCCGTAATCAGACAAGTAAAGTCTGGTTGCGGGCGTTTTTTGTTTATAGGAATCCGGTACCGTTCCTGAAACTGAAATCTGGCGAATATCTCGCAGCCCAACCCTTTAATATGATATATTGATATGGCAGAAAATGCTTATGTGTTTTATCATCCGCAGTATGGCGGATTGAGAGTGGTGAACAACGACGAAGGTTTGTTCTTTTGCCTCGAGGACCTGGTTGCCATCACTGATATCGGCAGAGATACATTGTTCCCGGTATTAGCCGACACGGAGGGGAAAGTGGTAGAAATGTATGTGGAAGTGCATACAAAAAAGGTGCCGAAGGATTTTACACATCGTTTGTTTTTCGGTGAATTCTTTGGCAATGCTGACAAGGTGGTGCAAAAAAGTAGAATAGCTTGGAGAAATATGATATTCGTTGACTCTCAGGTGGTGAGAGATATGACGATAGGCTGTTCGAAAGATCCGGAGCGTAAGTTGTTTTACAAGTGGGTCAAGGATTATATCCAGCCTGTGATGGAGGACGAGGATAGATGTTGGCGTCATGAATGTGTCATGATGAAAAGAATCTGTTATGACCCTCTAGAAAAGCCGATTGACATCCGATATGCTGCCGACGGCCTGTATATCAACGATACGCGAATCAACTGACATTATTCATCTTATAAACAAGAGATTACAATCATGAAACAAGCAGCAAAGAAGCAGCTCCTCAACGCCCAGAAGGTGGACGGAGCCATCATCAGTGAGGAAAACGGCACCATCGCCTTCCGCAAGGCGCCATGGAACGATGCCGAGGTTATCTGCGAACAGCCTAAGGTGATACCGGGCAGAATGGTATGCTCTGGCGAGAAGGGAGGCGACGAGTTCGACTTCAAGCCTTACGAGCATACGGGCGAGAAGATCTTCGAGGAAATCTTCAAGACCAACCACGCCGTGGTGCGCACCACCAAGCGCACGGTGCAGGTGAACTATACCTTCAGCCGAGACCTGGACAAGCAGGACATGCTGCGCTACCTCAAGGCAGAGCACAAGGAGCTGATTGCCGGATTCAAGGAGGCAGACATCAAGGGGTAATGTATCATTCAACATTTTAAAAAAATGGAACATATTATAGCATATAATCCGTACAAGAATGGCAATAAGGGGAGCGTAAGCTCCCAGCCACTCTCGGTCTATGACAAGACCATCGCTTATCCCTGGATGGCAGACCTGGTAGCTGCCATCCGTGGGGGTAACGACGAACTGAAGAAGCAGCTGCCTTTCCGCTGCGCTCACTACTACCAGTTCCGGGACAACAGACGCTCGCAGAAGAACGCCGTGCCCGAAAGCTTTCTTTTTCAGACCACCATCGATGTGGACGATAAGAAATATGTGGACAAGGCGATAGAGAAGGCACGTGAGCTGAACTGCAGCGATACCATCTGGAAGGGCGCCCTGCTGCACCTGGAGTACTCTGCCCGCAAGAAGCTGCACATCGACATCCGCATGCCCGTCGGCATGACTATCGAGGAGACGCAGCGAGCCTATTGCGAGGCGCTAGGCGTGCCCTACGACGAGAGCTGCATCACGCCTGAGCGTATGCTCTTCATCACCGACAAGGAGTCGGAAATCTATCGCTCGCCCCATTGGTACGAGGTGCTGCCACAGGAAGAGCTGAAGAAGCGCAGACAAGCCTACCTGGACCGTGGGCTAACCATCGACGGAAGAGGTGTGGCTGTTTCTTCTGGCTCTGCTATTCAGCCTGCCCAACCTTGTGATAGCAATGCTGCTCATGCTGCTCATCTCAGCCCTGCTGGAACTCCTCAGGAGGCTGTCGCTGTGGCAACCGGCAAGAACCTCGCAGCCTTCGACCTCTTCCGCAATGCGGCTGGCCTGAAGGACGTAGATATCAACTCCCAAGGCTCGCGCCACTCATCGCTCCTGGCAATTATGAGCGCAGGCGCATCGAGAGTGATGCCCGAAGAGGAACTGAAGGCGGTGGTGGCGCAGAAGATGCCTGCCTTCTCGCAGGAGCGTGACTGCCAGCAGCTCATCCACGACTTCTATGCGAAATATGGCGACAGTTCGAAGCCGATGTCACAAGCCGTGATCCGCATCAATGCCCAGGCTGAGAAGTCCTCCCAGAAGGATGCCGTGGCATTCCAATCCGCAAGTTCCGTGGGTTCTGAAGGCGGTACGGATTCCAATGCGGAAGATGAAAAAATCGCTCCGCCTCCTATGCCCGAACATCTCCCAAAACTCGTGGAGCTACTGCTATCGAAGACCCCGGACATCTATAAGCCTGCCGTGGCTCACGCCATCTTCCCGCCACTTGCCACACACCTCTGCAAGACCACCTTCAAGTATATTGACAACGTGGAGCACGAGGCTACCCTGATGTGCTGTCTGCTGGCGGGTACGGGCGCAGGCAAGAACTGTGTGCAGATGCCTATCAACATGATTATGGAGGACATCAGAAAGCGAGACCGTGAGAACCTGAACCGGGAGAAGGAATGGAAGGAGGAGGTGACACGTAAGGGCGCCAACAAGGATAAGCGCAAGCGTCCGGAAAACCTCATCATCCAGGAGATTGACGCCGATATGACCAATCCGGCATTCGTGATGCGCACGGCTGAGGCTCAGGAGCATTTCCTCTATACAACGCTCAACGAGATAGACCAGTTTGATGCCCTCAAGGGGCAGGGCAACCAGCAGTTCAAGATCATGTGCCTTGCCTTTGATCCGGGGAACTCATACGGCCAGACCCGCGTGGGCACATCGAGTATCACCGAGCGCATCACCATCCGGTTCAACTGGAATGCATCGACCACCGTCCAGCTGGGGCAGCGATATTTCTCCAAGGTGCTCACCGACGGACCTATCAGCCGCATCAACTTCTGTACCATCCCGGAGCGGGAAATCGGTGCCGATATGCCTGTATATGGCGAATACGACGATGCCTTCAGAGAGGCACTCAAACCGTACATAGAGAATCTGTGCAAGGCGTCGGGTAGGATAGACTGCGCTGAGGCTTTCGCCCTGGCAGAAAAGTTGAAGGAAGAGAACGCCGACTTTTCGCGCATGTCGCAAAACAGAGTGTTCGAGAATCTCTCCTTCCGTGGCAACGTTATTGCCTTCCTCAAGGCTTGCGTGCTGTACGTGGCAAACGGCTGCAAATGGGAACCCGAAATAGAAGAGTTCATCAGATGGAGCGAGAGCTACGACCTGTGGTGCAAGATGATTTTCTTTGGCGCTGGCATAGCCAAGGCTAATGAGGTAGGGGAGAAATCGAGCAAACGAGGACCAGCCAACCTGCTGCAGCAATTGCCTGACACCTTCACCTATGCGCAGGCTGAGATGGTGCGTCAGCAGAACGAGTTCGGCAAGAAGGGTACGGCGATGATGCTGAGAAACTGGGTGAACCGCCATTACATCGAGAAGATTCCTCCGAAGGGAGCAAATGCCGACGGAGCTGACGGAAAGCAAGGCGGAAAGGTATTCAGTATTCAGTTATTCAGTTTTAAGAAGCTATTATATCGTTCCGACGGACTCGACCTGAGAGGTTTCAACGTTTAACAGTTTAAAAAACTTAACACTTAATATTCAGACAAAATGGAAATAGTATTAAAGCGTATAGCTAAAAAAGGAACTTATACCATAGGCAGACTCTATCTGCTGACCGATGCAAGCGTAAGTCGTAACTCGCTGCCTGGCAAGAAGATAGATGACAAGAGCAGATTGGTTCATACCTTTGACAGCCAGCTGCTGTCCAAGGACACATATCTCTGCGATACCATGGAGCCTACATGGCGCAATCTGTTGGGTATCAAGCTAAAGCCAGAGGAAGTGGATGCCCGCTATAGCCGTAAGAGCGGCGTGAAGGCACGTAAGGTACCTGGTCATACGGCCATTCCTGAGGGATCATATCCCGTGGTCATATCGTATTCGCCAAGATTCAAGCGTTGGCTGCCATTGCTGTTGGGCGTGCCGAATTTCGAGGGCATCCGCATCCATGCAGGCAATTATCCTGACGACACGCAAGGCTGCATCCTCGTGGGGGAGAACAAGCTTGAGGGCATGGTGGTGGATTCCCGTATCTGGCTACAGCGGCTCATCAACGCCATGATTGCGGCCCGCGACCGAGACGAAAGTATCTGGATTACCATCCAATAGGATAGGGCGTCATAACTTTTACCATAAAAAAAAAGATAGCGCGTCATAAACTTATGACACGCCATCCTTTGTACACCCTTAGGGATTCGAACCCTAGACCCACTGATTAAGAGTCAGTTGCTCTACCAACTGAGCTAAGGGTGCAACA
>OIXX01000917.1_pt1 | contig 13026 bp, 10 predicted proteins | sample 1588161 | NCBI WGS metagenome assembly OIXX01 (sample SAMN03283274) | human gut metagenome | biome: human-associated habitat; material: feces | host: Homo sapiens | place: Peru | collected 2012
CTCAGTCCTCGCGAGACTGGAAAACGGCTTCGCCGTTTTCACAGTTCGCTGCGGAGTGTCGCTTCGGGCACCCCCCTCGCGGGCCCCTTCGCTCGAAGGGGCAATAAAACTCGGTCGCAACCAATCGAGGCTGACGCAGAGCGCCCCACAGGTTGAAACGTGTATCAACCTGTGGGGCGTTACTTGTGGTTACTTGGTAGGACCCGCCAGGATGATCTCGGCCGCTTCCACGTCTTCGTCGGCGCCCATGAGGGCGAGGCAGTCGCCGGGGCAGAGTTTGGCGTCGGGGTCTACGAGGGGCAGGACCTGACCGTCGTGACGGAAGGCCACCACGCTGGCGCCCGTGCGGGCGCGCAGGTCGATCTCGGCGAGGGTGCGGCCGGACGCCTCGCCCGCGTCCTCCACGCGCACCCAGCGGATGTCCGCGTCGGCCAAACCCGCCACCAAGCGCTCAATGGCGCGTGAACGCTTGACGCGGGCGTCCTCGCCCATGGCCTCGTAGCCGCTCTCTCGCAAATCGTTCACGTAGCCCTGAATCTGGCGCGGACGATAGCCCAGGTCGAGCAGGGTGTGGCGCATGAGCTCGATGCCGCCTTCCAGCTGCGGGCGCACCACCTCGGCCACACCTGCCGCCGCGAGGTCGCGAACACCGTCCTCGGTTTCCGCACGACCGATGATCGTGAGGTTCGAGTTCACGGCACGCGCGTCGTGGGCGATCTTCTCGGCCGAGGACTCACCGCTCGTGGTGATGACCAGCAGCTTGGCGTGTTCCAAGCTCGCGTGCTTGAGAATCTCGGAATTGGCGGCGTCGCCCATCAGTACCTCGAGCCCTGCGGCCTCCGCCTCCTCGGCGCTGTCCAGATCGCGCTCAACCACCAGGCAGGGAACGTCCAGATCCGCAAGGACGTCCGCCACGCAGCCGCCCGCTTGGCCGTAGCCCACCACGACCACGTGACCCTCCATACCCTCGGCCGGCGGCTCGAACTGCGACGCATGACGCTCGTAGAGCCCCACGAGTCGCGGATGGCGTCGCATGGCGCGCTCGAGCGGCGCCACGCCCTTGAACACAAAGGAGTTCAGGGCGATGGACACCACGGCGCCGCCCAGAATCAGGCTGTACTGGTCGGCCGAGAGCACGCCCAGCGCCATGCCCGTCTGACCGATGAGGAACGAGAACTCGCCGATCTGCGAGAGACCGGCGCCGATGGTCAGGCTTTCGCGCAGACCAGCGGAGAGCAGTACGCCTAGCGCCATGTTGATGAGCCACTTACCCACCATGATGAGCGCCACGAGCATGGCGAGCTCGGGCAGGTGCGCCGCCAGCACGAACGGATTGACCATCATGCCCACGCTCGCGAAGAAGATGATGGAAAAGAGGTCTTGAAAGGGAATGGCCTCAGCCGCCACGCGATGGCTGAGCTTGGAACCGGAAACCACCACGCCCGCCAAGAAGGCGCCAAGCGCCACGGAGAGGTCGAAGAGCGCCGACGCGAGCATCGCCGTACCCAGCGCGATGACCACTACCGCAAGCTGGAAGAGCTCGCGAGGGCAGAAGCGCGCGATGCGGGCAAGCAGCCAGGGGAGCACGCGCGAGCCCACCACGAGCATGAGCGCCACGAAGGCCACGGTCTTGCCGAGCGCGAGACCCAGCTCCGCCGCCAGCTCCACGCCGGAAATCTCCCCCGGACCAAACACCACGGGAAGCACGACCAAGATGACGACCGTCGCCAGATCCTCCACGATGAGCCAGCCCGTTGCGATGCGGCCACCCTGCGTCTGGTAGAGGCCGGCGTCCGTGAGGTTCTTGATGAGCACCACGGTCGAGGCGATAGACACGGAAAGGCCGAGCATCACGCCGGCGGCGGGCTCCCAGCCAAACGCTATGGCGAGGCCGTAGCCCGCGCAGGTACCAGATGCGATCTGCAACACAGCGCCGGGAACCGCCACGCCCTTAACCTCGAAAAGATCCTTTAAGGAAAAGTGCAGGCCCGTGCCGAACATCATGAACATGACGCCGATCTCGGAAAGCTGACTCATGGCATCGGAATCGCCGATAAAGCCGGGCGTGAACGGACCCACCACCAGGCCGCCGACCAGATAGCCCACGATGGGCGGAAGGCGCAGGGCGCGGGCGACGAGGCCGCCGGCAAAAGCGGCAACGAGCGCCAGGACAAACGTCATGAGCAGGATGGTATCTCCGTGCATGGAACCTCCGATGGGGGGTGGCATGGTCGAACGCGTCGCGCGTCAATCTGAATCCCGTTTATCCTACCCGCGAGCAGACGTTCTAGGCAATGAGACTCGGAAGGGGTGCGCCGCACAATCGGAGAAACCCGACAACCCACTGGACGTTGGGCGCTGGACGCTAATTGTTGGGCAGTTGCTAAGCAGCTTTGCCACCAACTGGGAGTTGCTAAGCACATCTGCCATCAACTGGGAGTTGCTAAGCACATCTGCCATAAAGGAGCGAAAAACAGCCCCTTCGTGGACGATTTGCTTAGCAAGCCACCCTTCGCGGTCAATCTGCTTAGCAACCACCCCCTTCGAGGTAGTTCTGCTTAGCAACCACCCCTTCCCGGAAGAGCTGCTTAGCAACTGCCCCTTCCCGGACGACCTGCTTAGCAACAGCCTGGACACAGGCCCAGGACTTGGCACAGGTCAAGCCGTGGGCCCGAACCCTGACCGCGATAACGTCCGAGCAGCCGCACAGTCAGCTCCGAAGGCCGTACTTGCGGACCACTCGGGCGATGCGGCGCGTCCACGGCACGTAGAGCACTGCGAGAAACGCGCTCGTCGCCACACCGTGCAGCACGTCGAACGGCAGGGCCGAGGCGAGTCTCGCCACCGCGCCCGCCGCAGTCAGTGGCTGTACGAAACCGATGATGTCGTACGCGTTGATGATCGCGCCGAAAATCAACCCGGACGCCGAGCCAAAAACCAGCAGCGCGAACAGGCGCACCGACCCGTCCCGGCGCGCAAAGGCGCCGGCGTCGGCGAGCACGCCGCCCAGATACCCCACCAGGCCCCAGGCGTACATCTGCCAGGGCGTCCACATGCCCTGGCCAAAGAAGAAGTTGCTCGTGAGCGCCGCCAGCGCGCCGACCATGAACCCGTTTCTCCTGCCCAGCGTCGCACCCGCGATGATGGCGATGGCCGAGACGGGCTTGAGGTCGGGTACAGACGCGAACAGGATGCGTCCGGCGGCGGCGATCGACGCCAGCACGAGCGTGGGCATGATCTGCCTGAGCGCCGGACGCCCCGCCTCGTACCCGGCAAAGAAGAGCAGCAGCACCAACGCCACCACGAGCAGCATAAATCCAGCAGCGTTCGGCACCCCGAGCAACAGCATCGCCGTCATCACCAGAGGTACCGCCAGCAGCAAAGGAACCTCGAGCGCATCGAGGAACCCACGGCACAGCCGCGCGCGCAAGCGGTGCGCGCCACCTGCGCCGGAAGCGTTAGGGTCGGTAGTACACATTGCCGCGGAAAAACTCCTCTCGAGGTGCCGTGCACGCAATCTCGCCGTCGAACACCATGGAAACGTCATCGGCAACCTGGCTCACAAAGTCGAGGTCGTGCGTAGCCACCACCATCGTGACGCCGGCGTCCCCCTGCTCCCGCAACAGCTGCGCGATGGCACGACGCGCGGGCAGGTCGAGGCCCTTCGTCGGCTCGTCGAGCAACAGCAAGCGCGGCTTGGTGAGCAAGAGTTTGCCGAGCGCGAGCAGCTGCTGCTGACCCCCGGACAGATCGTAGGGATGAAGCGCCGCGCATGCCCCGAGCCCGAGCGCATCGAGCATCTCGTTCGCCTCGCGCTGACCGTACCCCGCAGCAGACGCCCACTCCATGAGCTCCGCATCTACCGTTTCCTCGGCAAAGAGCGCATGGGGGTCCTGAGGCAGCAGCGCACGAGCCCGCTCCGCACAGACAAGCTTGCCTTGATCCAGGCGGCGCACCCCCGCCATGAGCGAGAGCAGCGTGGACTTGCCGCATCCGTTGCCGCCCACAAGCGCGTGGATGCGCCCGGCGCGCACGGAAAGGTCGAGATTCCGAAGCACCCAATCGTCGCCGCGATCGTAGCGAAACCACGCCCGGCGCAGCTCCACGGCCACTCGGCCGGCGCCTGCACCTTCCTCCCCCGCAGCGGGCACCCGCGGCAGCAGCGCCGCGCGCTCGCGCAGAGTCTCCAGGTCGTCCACCCGCGTCAACGCGCCCCCGGACAGCCGGAACGCGCAGGTCGCGTAATCGACCATCGCCCGCGGCTGATGCGTCGCCACGACCACCGTGCACCCCAGCTCACGATTCACGCGGAAGAGCGCGTGCAGGAAGTTCTTCTCGGCAATGGGATCGAGCTGCGCCGTCGGCTCGTCGAGCAGCAGGATGCGCGGCTGCACGGCAAGCGTGGACGCCAGCGCCAGCAGCTGCTTGCGCCCGCCCGAAAGCGTGTCCACATCGTGCCGGAACCAGTCCTCCATGCCGAGGAAGTAGCTGGTCTCGGCCACGCGGCGCCGCATGGCGCCCTGCTCCATCCCCAAGTTTTCCAGGCAGAACGCCATCTCATGCCACACGCTCTCGCACACGAGCTGGTTGTCGGGGTTCTGAAACACGTAGCCGATGGCGCGCGCGGACTGAACAGGCGTATAGTCCGACACCGGCCGGCCAAGCACGAGCAGGCGTCCCTCGCGCTCGCCCGTCGGTGCGATCTCTGGCTTCAACAGCGAGAGCAAGGTGGACTTGCCGCTGCCGGTACCACCCACGAGCAGGGCGAACGATCCCTCGGGAACCTCCCAGGAAAGACTGTTCAGCACGGGAACCTCGGCACCCGGATAGGTGAACGAGAGATCCTCGACCTCGAAAGCGGGCAGACAGGGGACGGTCGAGGCCGCCGCATCTGCCCGAGTGAAATCGACGTGAGCGCTCACGAGAACCTCCTTTCGGCACGTACGAGCAACAGGGTGGGAAGCAGCATCCAAAGAGCGATGGGCGCGTACCCCCACCAGGCGAGGAGCTGGCTCATCCGAGGGTAGAACGAGAACTGCGCCGTGGCTGCGTACCCGAGCAGGCAGCAAACCGTGCCCGCTACCAGCAGCGCCACAAGCGACAGACCATCCCGAGCCGTAAAGCGGAAACGCGTGTAGGTGCTCCGACGCACGCGGGCCTCCCATCCCCGCGCCCGCATGGCGTCCGCCGTCTCGAGCGAATCCTCCATGGTCCACCCCATGAGCACGCTCGACGCGCGGAGCCGGCCCCGCAAGCGCTCGGCCGCCGTCATCTCGCGCGGTTGGGACGCGCGCTGCACCGCAAGGATCGTGCGGCCTTGCCGCACAAAGCGCGGAATCAGCCGCATGCACATGGAGACCATGAGCGCCATGGCCGGCATCGCGTTTCCCAGCAGCGCCATCACCCGGTCGAACGAGAGCATGCGCGAACCCGCTTGGAACCACAGCACGCTCGCGATGAACAAACCTCCCATGGCAGCGCCGAAGCAGAGGCTCTCCGCGTACACCGAGCAACCCCCCAGCCGAAACAGCTCCGTGGAGCCCGAGGCCGAGAACAGCGGATTCAACCCCGCGATCAGGAGCACGACGGGCAGCTGCCAGCGCAGGGAGCCCACGCACCGTCTCCACCCCACCGTGCGCGCACCGTACAGAAACGCGCCCGCAAGCGACAGCAGAATGAGCACGGGCTGCAGGCAGAACATCGTCATGCCCAGGGTCAGGACCAGGTAGACGGCCGGCACCACGGGGTGCGCGGTATCGAAGGCGGCGTGGCGGACGGATTCGCTCATGGGCGCCGGCCCCTGCCGCGCCGATCCGCTGCCGAACCATCATGCTCGCGGCGCCACTCGTCCAGACCCTCGTCGCGCGCCGCCCGGCCGCCCCGGTTGCGGATGTACGCGTAGGCACCGAACCCCAACGCGAATACCAGGACGCCCGCACCCAAGCTGGTGCCCGTAGGCAGGCTGATGCCGGTAAGGGCCCCGCCCAGCGTATCGAGACCGGTCGCCCCGCCCACATCCGTGGCAACGGCATGGTCCTCGTCGGGCGCGAGCGCCACCAGGCGGGGCCCGGTATTCGCGCTGACGTCCGGCCCGCCATCGGCAGCAACGTAGAACACCGTGCCACTCCGGTCCGCCAGGAGCGTCGACGCGACAGGGTCCGCGCCCGAAGCTGCCGCCTGCGCAGGAACATGGAGCATATCGATCTTGGGCTTCGCCCCGTCCCCCGTCAGGTCGCCCACCGCATAGCGCGCGCGAACAAGCGTCCCGCGGGCATCGAGCATGAGCACGTCCGCGCACGCCTCCGCCGCGCGCTCGCCATAGGCGGTTGCGAGCTGGCACGCCTCATGTGCGGTATCGAACCCTGGAAACTGCACCGCCCCGGCAAGCTGCAAACCCTCATCCGGCCGAGCGGGCAGGAGCAGGCGGGCAACCGCCGCGTCGCCGGAGCCGTCCGACGCCACCGCAACGAGCTGCGCCTGACCGCCCAGGAACACGGGATCCGCAAGCGCGGCACCGGCGTCCAGATCGAGCGAGGTCAGCACCTGGTACGACTCCGCGGCCACGTCTGCCGAAGCAACGCCCGCCCGCAAGCGGCCGGCCGCCACATCGAACGCCGTAAACAGAAACGCCGGGGCACTCGCCAACCCATTTGGAATCTGCGCTACGCGCACCTGCGCCACGCCGTCGCCTGAGAGGTCGAACACCGACTCCGCCACATCGCCCCCATCGCCCGACCCGAGCCCGATTCCAGCCTCCTCATGCAGAAACCGCAGCATAGACACACCGTCAGACAGCAGGAGCGCCCCCTGGCAGTCAAAAAGCGCTGGCGCGGCAAACGGTGCCGCGGCACCTTCGGCAGGCAGCGCCACCTCGTAGCGCCGAGACCAGCGCACGCTGCCGTCCAGCGCCGAGAGCGACACCAGGGCAACGGTGCGCACGCCGTCCGCGTCGGCCGAGAACGCCACCGCAACGGCATCGTCGCCGCCCACCACCTGAGTGGCCGCATCCCACACAGCGGCACCGGAAGGCAGTGCCATGGGCTCGCTTTGCCAGATGCGCTTGAGGTCCTCGTCCAGCACGACCACGCTGCCATCGCACAGCGGCACCGCCAAAACGGCATCGACAAACGCCGCGCCGCCCACCCCGGCCACCGCAGCGCCAAGATCGATCGACGCGAGCGAGACGCCATCCGCCGCATCAGGCCCAGCAACCGTGCTATATGCAGCAATCCCCTGACGAGCGGCAACGTACAGCCAGGTTGCCTGGCCCCGCTGCCGCAACGCGAGCAACCGCGTCTCCCTATCAGCGGCAAGCGCCCATGCGGTCTTTTCCAGCAACGGCGCAGACACCGGCACCACGCTCATCGCAGCCGTGCTGGCATATCCCCGCCACGCCGTATAGCTCTCCGAGAAAGCCGCCTGCGCATCCGTCAACGCGACATCCCTCGGGCGAGCGCCCTCCGATCGAGACCCGCTCTCACCCGAACGCCCCGCACAGCCCGCCAAGGGCATCAACCCGGCCGCCGCGACCAGTCCCAACGCCGAGCGCCGAGAAACCGTCATCGTATCAGCCACGTCAGCCCCCTTCTCTTTCACGTGAGCGGAACCGAACGAACAAGCCCGCCCCGTGCATCCCTCGGGTCGGTCGCCGTTCAACCTGCACGGTTTCTGAGCGAACTGCGAAAACGGCAAAGCCGTTTTCCAGTCTCGCAAAGCTGAGTGCAGGGTGAACGGCGACCGACCCGAGGGATGCACGGGGCGGGCCAGAGGTCAGTCAGGTCCCAGCGAACCTACATCGCGAAGTCACCGCCGACGAGCAGCGACACGGACTCCTCGTTGTACACGGCGGCAATGGCGCCGGCAAACTCGCCCGCCACGGAGATGGTCTTGATCTTGCCACCCGTCTGCACGGGAATGGCATCCGTGACCACGCATTCCACGATGGGCGCGTCGTTCAGGCGCTCGATCGCGGGGCCGGAGAAGATACCGTGCGTGGCGCACACGTAGATGTCGCCGGCACCCATCTTCTTCAGCTCGCGGACGCTCGCGCACAGGGTGCCTGCGGTGTCGATCATGTCGTCGTTGATGACGCAGGTCTTGCCCTCGATGTCGCCGATGATACCCATGACCTCAGCGGCGTTGTGGCGCGGACGACCCTTGTGGGCGATGGCGATGGAGCAGCCCAGCATGTCGGACAGCTTCTTGGCAGCCTTGGCGCGACCCACGTCGGGCGACACGACAACGAGGTTGTCGGTGTCGAAGTTCATATCGTTGTAGTAGTCGGCAAAGAGCGGCAGGGCCGACAGGTGGTTCACCGGAATATCGAAGAAGCCCTGAATCTGGCCCTGGTGCAGGTCAAGCGTGATGATACGGTCCACGCCGGCGCACTCGAGCAGGTTGGCCACCAGGCGCGCGGTGATGGGCTCGCGGGGGCCGGCCTTGCGGTCCTGGCGGGCGTAGCCGTAGTGCGTGATGACGGCGGTGATGCTGCGGGCGGAGGCGCGCTTGGCGGCATCGGTGGCAATGAGCAGCTCCATGAGCATGTCGTTCACGCGGCCGGACACGGACTGGATGAAGAACACGTCGGCGCCGCGGATGGTCGCGTCGTAGCGGGCGTAGATCTCGCCGTTCGCGAACTGCTCGAGCGTGATGGGCGCGAGTTCCACCCCCAGCTCGGCGGCGATTTTCTCCGCGAGCGGACGGTTCGAGGAACCCGAGAACACACGCAGGCTCTTGTACACGCTCAAAGACTTCTTCAGATCGATGGTCGGCATTGCCCCTTCTCCTTCTGTTGATGCCAACATGCTCCGGCGGGCGGCCGGAAATCCTTACTGCCGCGCGCGCCTCGCCGCGGTGTAGCCCTCAATGATACGCTGCTGAGAACGCTCGAGCGCGAGCGCCCCGTTGGGAACATCCTTGGTAATGCAGCTGCTCGCGCCCACGATAACGTCGTCACCGATGTTCACGGGCGCCACCATCATGGTGTCGGAACCGATGAACGCACGGTCGCCGATGGTGGTGCGGTTCTTGCGCTTGCCGTCGTAGTTGCAGGTAATGGAGCCGGCGCCGATGTTCACGCCCGCACCCATCTGCGTGTCGCCGATGTAGGAGAGGTGCGGCACCTTGCTGCCCTCACCGATCGTGGAATTCTTGATCTCAACGTGCGTACCCACGTGGGCGCCGTCCAGCACATGCGTGCCGGGACGCAGGTAGGCACGCGGTCCGCAGGAAATACTGTTCTCGAGCGTGACGTCGATGCCCACAACCTCCTCGAGCGTGCAGGCGTTGCCCACGCGCACGTTGGTGAGACGCGTGTTGGGACCCAGCTGGCAATCCTCGCCCACCGTGCAGGCGCCGATCAGGTGCGTCTGCGGCCACACCACGGTGTCGCGGCCGATGGTGGAATCGGGGCTGATCCACGCCTGGGCAGGATCGATGAACGTGACACCCTCGGCCATGAGACGATCGTTGATGCGATCACGGGCGATGGCCGTGATCTGGGCGAGCTGGGCACGGGAGTTCACACCCAAGCCCTCGCGGTAGTCGTCAACGTGGAAGATGGACACGCGATGCCCATGCTCGCGCAAGATCTCCATCATGTCGGGCAGGTAGTACTCGTGCTGCGCGTTTTCACAGCCCACCTCGCCGATGTAGCGGGCAAGCAGCTCGCCGTCGAAGGCATAGCAGCCGGCGTTGCACTCGGTGAGCGTGGCAGCCTGCTCGGGCGTGCAGTCCTTCTGCTCGATGTTGCGGATCACGGCGCCCGTCTCGTCCAGCACCAAGCGGCCGAAGCCAAAGGGATCGGGCGGCGTGAAGGTGAAGATGGTCGCCGCCGTGGAGCCGTCTGCCACGGAAGCAGCGAACTGGGCGATGGTCTCCGGGCGCACGAGCGGTAGGTCGCCGTTCAGGATCACAACGGGGCCGGCGGAAATGCCGCAGGCATCCAGCGCCACGCGCACCGCATGCCCGGTGCCCAGACGCTCGGCCTGCTCCACGGCCTCGACGGGCACCGCGGAATCCGTATAGGCAGCGTCGAGCAGCGCGCGGACCTCGTCCGCATGGCTGCCCACGACCACGACCACGCGTGCGCAGTCGGCGGCGATGGCGGCATCAACAACCCACTGAATCATCGGCTTGCCCAGGATCTTATGCGAGACCTTGACATGGTTGGACTTCATACGAGTGCCCTCGCCAGCAGCGAGAACGATAGCGGTAGCGTCCATATGCTCCCCTACGGGTGGTGTGCATTGCCCCCCGATGATAGCGCAGCTTGCACGGCATCCGGCTTTGAGGCGGCAGGGTTCGCAAAAGGAGCTCAGGCCCGTGGCGTCCGGGGCATGGCCTGCGCTCAGCTTCGCGAGACTGGAAAACGGCCTCGCCGTTTCCGCAGTTCGCTCAGAAATCGCGCAGGCCATGCCCCGGACGCCACAGGGTCGCGGCTCTTTCCTCACAAGATAATGACCGAAAACCCCGCTGCAGGTATGATGGTCGGCGGAAACGTTGACGAAGGGAGTCGCATGGCGGCAGTGCAGCCGGGAAAGATTCGCATGGTCGCAGGGTTGGGCAACCCTGGTGAGGAATACGCGCAGACGCGGCATAACGCCGGGTTCTGCTCGGTGGACGCGCTGGCGCGGCAGGCGGGCGTGAGTTACTGGAAGAACCAGCTGGGCGCCGAGGTCGCCGTCATCAACGTGGCAGACGCCGAAGCCGAAGGCGGGCGCCGCGAGGTCGTGCTCGTCAAGCCGCAGTCCTTTATGAACACGAGCGGCGGGCCCATCTCCAAGCTCTGCCGTGAGTATGGCATCGCCGCCAACGAGGTGCTCGTCATCCACGACGAGCTGGACATCCCCGAGGGCGACGTGCGCGTGAAGGTCGGCGGCGGACACGCCGGCCACAACGGGCTCCGCAGCATCATCGACAAGCTCGGCAGCCGCGACTTCAGCCGTATCCGCGTGGGCATCGGCGAGCCCCCGGGACGCATGCAGGTGGCCGACTTCGTGCTCAAGCAGTTCCGCCCCAAGGAGGCCGAGGCGTTTGCCGAGACCTGCGGGCGCGCGGCCGACGCAGCGGGTCTTGCCATCACGCGCGGCGTCATCTTCGCCCGCGACCACGTGAACGGCGGTGCCGCGAGCAACGGCAAGCACTAGGTAGCCAGCAGCTCACAGATCCCAACGGCGGGTTCGCGGACGTCTCAACCACATACATGCAGAAGGGCGGTCCCGCGGGACCGTCCTTCGTCGTATCAGGCGAATCGGGCCGTTGTGCCCGTGCCACTCTCATGGTAGGCATACGGCGCAGCCTCGCCGTTGTTCACCGAGTCGCGGAACACCCCGAGACACATGGTTTGACTATCCCTCCTCATCGACAGGTTTGATCAAGGATGTTTCGGCCGAATCCCGTTGCCGAGACACCATCATGCAGACCCCCTTTTCGCGCATCCGCGCACACCCGAGCATGTCATCCGTCGAAGACGTCCCCACCGTTGAATGAGATTGCCTTGCGTACGCTCCCATACCTCACTACCAGCGCGGTATACTTGGCCCGTCTGCCTGTTGGACGAACAGAGAGGGGTCTCATGTTCAAAATTCTGAAGAAGACGCAGTTCTCGGAGAAGGTCTTCGAGTTCCGCGTCCACGCGCCGAGGATGGCCAAGGCGGCGCACGCCGGCCAGTTCCTCATGGTGCGAATCGACGAGACGGGCGAGCGCGTCCCGTTCACCTTTGCCAACTGGAATGCCGAGGAGGGCTGGATCGAGTTCATCTTCATGGTCATCGGTAAGACCACGGAGTGCCTGTCCAAGCTCAACGAGGGCGATTACCTGCAGGATGTTGTTGGCCCGCTGGGTTGCCCCACCGAGATTGAGGGCGACCGCGTGGTCATCCTGGGCGGCGGCGTAGGCCTCGCCATCGCCTATCCCGTGGCGCGCACGCAGTGCGAGGCCGGCAAGGAGGTGAGCGTCATCATGGGCGCTCGCACCAAGGACCTCCTGCTGCTCGAGGACCAGTTCCGCGCGCTGCCGCTCAAGAACCTCTTCATCACCACCGACGATGGCTCCTACGGCGAGCAGGGCGTGGTCACCGCTCCGCTCGAGCGCCTCTGCCAGGCCGGCGAGGTGGACCAGGCGTTCTGCGTGGGCCCCGTGCCGATGATGAAGTTCTCCACCCTCACCTGCGAGAAGTACAACGTGCCCATCATCGCCAGCCTGAACCCCATCATGGTCGACGGTACCGGCATGTGCGGTTGCTGCCGCGTTGAGGTCGGCGGCGCCACCAAGTTTGCCTGCGTGGACGGCCCGGACTTCGACGCCACCAAGGTTGACTGGGACGACCTCGGTCGTCGCCAGGGCACCTATCGTGCCGAGGAAGCCGTGTCCAAGCAGCACTACGAGGAGGAGGCCTGCGCATGTCACAGGAAGTAAAGAACGCCGCGGCCGCCGGTTCGGCTGCCGCCCCTAAGAAGTACCGTCCTACGCGCGCGCCGCGCACCGCCCCCAACGAGGAGCCGGCGGCCGAGCGCGCCCGCGATTTTCGTCCGGTCGACAACGGCTTCACCAAGGCCGACGCCATCGCCGAGGCCAACCGCTGCCTGGATTGCAAGAAGCCCTTCTGCATGGACGGCTGCCCCGTGGGCGTGCATATCCCGCAGTTCATCGAGCAGATCCGCGCCGAGGACTGGGGTGGCGCGCTTGCCACCATCAAGGACGACAACCTGCTCCCGAGTATCTGTGGCCGCGTGTGCCCGCAGGAGAACCAGTGCGAGGGCAAGTGCATCCTCGGCCGTAAGGGCGAGCCCGTGGCCATCGGCCAGCTCGAGCGCATGCTCGGCGACATGGCCGACGAGGTGGGCCAGGCGCCCGTCTGCAAGCCCAAGAACGGCAAGAAGGTCGCCGTGGTGGGCTCCGGCCCGTCCGGCATCGCCTGCGCCGGCGCCCTCGCGCGCGAGGGCTTCGACGTTACCGTGTTCGAGGCGTTCTTCACCGGCGGCGGCGTGCTGACCTACGGCATCCCCGAGTTCCGCCTGCCCAAG
>OIXX01000919.1_pt1 | contig 12978 bp, 6 predicted proteins | sample 1588161 | NCBI WGS metagenome assembly OIXX01 (sample SAMN03283274) | human gut metagenome | biome: human-associated habitat; material: feces | host: Homo sapiens | place: Peru | collected 2012
TTGAACGACCAGTCTGAGAATGGGTTGATGTATCTTGCCATATCTTTGCGATTTTGTGTTCACGCTGCAAAGATACGCTTTTCTTTCGTAACTTCCAAGAAAATAATTGTAAAAATGAGATAGAGAATAATAGAAAATAAAAAAAGTGCAATGCTCCATATAAGCATTGCACTTTTTCTTAAATTTATATGAGATGTTAATCCTTGTGGATTAATCCTCTACTACATACCAGCGTGGGTCACCAGCCTTTTCCTTCAAAGTACCAGCCTTGATGGTAAAGTCGCCATTGGCTGGGTCCTTGAACAACTGGGTAGAGCTGAACTCTGTATCATTCACGCCCTTAATCACCTTGAAGAAGTCTGTTGTTCTGAAGCTGTTTGCTACAGTTGCTGGAGTCTTGCTTCTGATGTTCTTGTTGGTAGCTTCATCAGCGCTCTTACCGAAGATACAGTTCTCAATTGTGAATGTGTTTGGACCAAATGTATCAGCATTGAAGTCAACAAAGTACTGACCACTACCATTACAGTTGTAGAATGTACTGTTCTTGATGGTGATGGCTTGCATATTAGTCTTCTTGCTGAAGATAAATACCTTACCGGTTACACAGATGCTGTTGAATGTACAGCCGTCAATTTCAACATTATCAACATGACCTGCACCGCTTCCTGCATCTACATGGATGAATCCATAACCTGCGCAGAGGTTGGTGAAGATACTGTTCTTCAAAGTCAGCTTGCCGATAGACTTAGCGTCACTACCCTGAAGGCGGAAGAATGATGTCTTGAGGTTGCTAACCTCACAATTCTCCAAAGTGAACTCGCTTACAGTACAAGCCTTGCTCTGGTTGATGAAATAGCCAGCACCATTTTCTTCCAACTTCACATTCTGGAACTTGATAAATGCATGTGAACCTGCAATATCCAAGTTCTTGTCAAGATTGATGGTAGGCGCATCACCACCTGCCAAACCGAAGAATGTAACAGACATTCCGTCTGGGATGGTTACATTGGTCTTGCTGCCGTCTGAATCATTTGTGCCGTAGAGAGAAACTGTGGCACCAGCAGGAATACCGATAGTTGCACTATAGTTAGTCTCGTTTCCTGCTGCAGCTTTGGCCTGCTCTGCAATCTCTTCAATGAGAGTCTGAGAGATAACATTCACGTCACTTGGGAGCGTGTACTTATAGTTTGCAGATGGCATTGCAGCAGGTGTGGTGAACTGCAACTGACCACGTTTTGCCTCATTGTTATATAATGTGGCGATGTAAGTAGTTGTTGGCTTCACGTTAGAGTAAGTAACTTTACCAGCAGCAATTTGGTCTGCGGTAAGTTCATGCTTGCTCTTATCCTCTGGATCTGCTGCGTTGACAATTGTGATATGGGTAACTGTCGCACCTGGAGTCCAAGAGAAATTAACGTGGTCTTCAAAGAGGTCGGCTGTAGTAAGCTCGTTGAATAACTGTTCAGCCTTTGTCTTGAATGATGAACCATCCTTGTAGTAAACCCACTTAGACTCATTGCTTGTTGAAGACATAGTCTTTACACGCATGTAGTACTTGCTGTCGCCATCGAGACCTGAGAGAACTACTGGAGATGAAGTCAACGACTTATCTTCACCGAACTTGATGATGTTAGCATTCTCAACACCTTCGTAAAGAGAGTCCTTGCTTACCTCGAATACATAGTACTCTGGTGAAGGAACTGCTTTTGATGTGAAGGCAGAGAATGTAACCGTAGCTGATGTTTCGGCAGTTTCAACGGTGATTTTGTCACCGTTGAGACCGAACAATCTTGACAGACTGCCATCTACGTCCCAGTCATTGCCATCGGTACAAGAAGTAGCCGACAGACCCAATGCAATCATAGACGCTGTGCCCAATATGTTTTTAATGCTCTTCATTTTTCTTGTCTTTTTTGATTAAAGATGAATTAGTCTGCATAACCATAAGAGTTGTGAATCTTACCGTTGGTTGCAGAGATGGTTGTAGAAGCGATTGGCATGAGATAGCGGTTCTTCACTGCTACGTTATCGCCAACCAAACCGCTGCTGATAGATGGCAGGTTTACGTCAACCTGTGTATCTGAACCTGTATCCAACTTAGCTGCACCGAATGAGTCGATACTGCCATCGTAGTCAGCAGATGTCTTTCCGTCAGGAATACCATACCATGTTACGCTAGAGAAGTCAATCTTGGTTTTCTTCTCATCCAGGTAGTTGAAGTAGATGGTCTTCTGGTAAGTACCGTCTGCAAGTTCAGCCAGGTAAGTCTGCTTGAACTCATTGATCTTTTCTGCGAGGAGGTTCCAACGAATCAGGTCGTACTTGCGGATACCTTCACCTGCAAACTCCCACATGTTCTCCTGAACGAGAGCATTGAAGAATGCGTCCTTGTCAGAAGCAATGTTGTTGACGTATGCCTTAGCTTCATTCTTGTCAGCCTGGTTGAAGGCACGGGTATGTACTGCTTCCAAAGCCTGGCGGGCTGTCATGCCGTTTGCTGAACCTTCGTAGTTGGCATCAGGGTTGCCTGCCAACTCGTTCATGCACTCAGCATAGTAGAGCAATACCTGAGCGTAGCGCATCTTCACTGGATTGATACCTGTAGTGTGCTTAGCTGTAGCCTTCAGGTTGTTCTGCAACCAGGTGTTGTTCATTTTGCGGGCATCCCACTTTCCTACATATATACCGAAAGGGGCATTCTTGATCATGCTCTCTATGGTGTTGCTGCCATCCTGCTTGATTTCAAAGTTGGCGCAAGTGATGTCACGGCGTGTATCCTTCTTGTCGTAAGAATAGAGCAGAGGTGCAGTAACCTTCATCTTACCAGATGAGTTGCCATAGCCATATTCTGTTGTAACACCACTCAGTCGGACACCTACAGTGTAACCCAACTCACCAGTTACGTTCTCACCGAAAGGAATCTCGAAGAGGTTCTCGTGGTAAGTCTTGTCGAGAGAGAGCTGGTTAATCAAGTACCACTCGTTCTCGAAAGATGGGTTGAGATTGTGAGTATTGTCGTTGATGATAGCAGACCAGTGCTTCAGTGCACGCTCGTAGAGAGCCTTGCGATCTGCTGCACCAGGGCGCTGTGTTGGATAAGTAGCATCGCTGTAAGATGCTGTCTCATATCCGTCCTTTGACTTCTCACGGATGGCGTAGCCGGCGCGTGTCATGGCAATCTGTGCCAGGAGAGCGTGAGCATAACCCTTGGTTGTGCGCTCTGTGGTATAGCCTGTTGCCTGGTCTGCCCATGGCAAGTATTTGATAGCCTCATCCAGGTCGTTCATCAGGGAATCCATAATCACGTCGCGGTCGGTCTTCTCCAGATAAGCGTTGCTCAAGTCAGACTTTGATGCTTCAACCTTGAAAGGAATATCACCGAAAATACGAACCAGGTCAAAGTAAACCATGGCACGTATGGTGAGTGCCTCGCCGAGGCTACGTTCCATAGACTTCTGGTTAGCACCACCGGCAGTGAGAGTTGCGCTGCTGCGGATGCCCTCTATAATCTGGTTGGCATCCTCGATGATACCATACTCAGCATCCCATACGCCGCTAATCTTGCTCCATCCCGGGTCCATGTTATAGTTCATGTTACCACGTTCACTTGAGGTGTTGGTAGCATTGCTGCCAAGACCGTCAATCAATTCGCAGTCGCTGTTCAGGTTCCATACAATAGACAGGTCCTGTGCGTAGGTACGGTCCTGAGCCATTCCGCCATAGAGCTTATTGACGCGAAGATTGGTATAATAAGGTGAGGCGTAGGTATTCTCAGCAGTCATCTCTGATGGAGAGGTCTGATCCAGAAAGTCGGAGCATGAAGACAATCCTAATACGCCTGCCAATGCAAATGCATATAATATCTTGTTCATTGTTATTATCTTATAAAGTTTTAGAATGTAACGTTAATACCACCTACAAAGGTGCGGCTCTTTGGATAAGCTGCATAATCTATACCTGGGGTCATTGGGTTCTTCTTAGAACTTGTATCAACCTCTGGATCGTAGCCTGAGTAGTTAGTGAAGCAAAGCAGATTGTAGCCTGTGAAGTAGATGCGTACGTTCTGCATATAGCACTTGTTTACCCACTTCTTTGGCAAGGTGTAACCCACTGTTACGTTCTGCAGACGCAAGAATGATGCATCTTCTACAGCATAGCTGATGAGCTGCATGGTTGATACGCCTGCTGGATTGTAGATATTGGCGTTGGCATTAATCTCGTTCAAGCGGTTCATCACCTTTTCTACACCACCATATTCTGTGATGAGGCTAGCTGATGGGCGGCCAATGTTGTTACCGTTGGCTGGGTCAATCCAGGTATAGCGGTTGCCTACGTTGAAGTCATCCACCAGGTTGTAGTTCTTCGCTGAACCTGCGTAGAATGAGTTGGCAAGCTTGGTACCGTTCACCAGCTTGTTGCCCAATGAGTAATTGAAGAACAGGTTGAAGTCGAAGTTACCAACGTGACCGTCGAAACCGAAACCACCCGTTGTGGTAGGTACGGTGTTGCCCAGACGCTGCTTCAATGCATCACCATTCTCATCAACTTCTACCTTGGCAACGCCTGGATAGAGGTTACCGCCGAAGAGCTTGTAGCTGTTGTCCTTTACGCCTTCTGCCAGTGCCCAAGTGCCGTTGGCTTTCAATACCAAGTCACCCTTGCCTGTTGCTGCGTCATACACGGTGTAGAACCCATTGCTCTTGTAGCCCCAAAGCTCACCGAGGCGACCGCCTTGCTCTACGCGGAAGTCTTCATACTTGGCGATGGTAGAACCACTCCAGTTAGAGCTCTGCCATGGATTCTCCATGTTCAACTCATCAATCTTGTTCTTGTTGTAAGATACGTTGAAGTTGAAGTTCAAACCGAAGTTCTTCTTGTCTACGATTACAGCATTGAGTGCCAACTCAACACCCTTGTTAGAGGTCTTACCGAAGTTCTGGAACTGGTAAGAGTAACCTGTGTTGGCTGGAACGATACTTTGCATCAAGAGGTCCTTGGTGGTATTCCAGTAGAAGTCCAATGTACCGCTGAGGCGACCATTGAAGAAACCGTAGTCGATACCGAAGTTACGGGTCACTGTGGTTTCCCACTTCAAGTCTGGATTATAGAGATATTTACCATGCTCAAGCATCGAAGCTCTGTTCTCATCGAAGAACGGAGCCTTTGATGTGTTGTCTGCCATAGAGTAGGTGGTAGTCAACAAACCAGAGTTGATACGGTTGTTACCTGCTGTACCGAAGCTCAGACGGGCCTTCAAGTTAGAAAGCCAGCTGGAAGCACCCTTCAGGAACTCCTCGTCAGATATACGCCAAGCCAAGGCTGCTGATGGGAAGATACCCCAACGGTTGTCCTTGCCAAACTTGCTGGAACCATCGGCACGAACGGTAATGGTAGCCAGATACTTGTCGTTGAACGTATAGTTGATACGGCCGAAGTAAGAGAGGATGTTCTCCTCTGCCTTGATATTACCTTCGTTTGGAAGTGCTGTACCTGCTGCTGTGTTTGCCAACACCTCGTTCAATGTGAATGAAGTAGGGAAGGCTACAGAAGTGTTGGTGCGGGTTACGTCCTGGCTGCTGCTCCACTCCTGACCTACCAATACATTGATGTGGTCACGACCATGGAAAAGCTTCTTGTTGTCGTAAGTCAATGTATTTGCGTTACGCCAGTTCTTGTTCTCCAAGCGTACGAACTGTGCCTGTGGCTGACCGTTGTAACCATACTTAGAGTTGGTAGTTGCATTAGAACCCCAAACCTGTTCGGTATTGTTGTACTTCCAACCATAGCCGAACTCAGAACGGAATGTGATATTCTTGAATGGCTTCCAGTTTAAGCCAACGTTGTAGTTTTGCTGGAAACGCTCCTGATACTTATAGGTATCGGTGATACGCTCTGTTGGGTTACGGCGTGTAGATGTGCTGTTCTCCTCATCATCGTCTGATGTACCAGAGAGAGGCTCTACCGGGTTCCATCTTACGGTGTTGGCAACAACTGAGTTTGCTGCACTCGACTCGTTGGTATCTGCACCACCATTCAAGCCATCCAGCTTGGTGAATGCCATACGTCCATTGAAGTCGAGAGACAACCACTTGTTCAGGTTGGCATTGATCTTGGCGTTTACATTGTTCTTGGCGTAGCCAGAACCCTGCATGATGCTCTTCTCGTCGTTGTGAGAGAAACCGATGTTGTACTTGATATCCTTGGTACCACCGCTTACGTTCACGTTATACTGTTTCTGGTTACCTGTACGGCCGAATACCTCATCCTGATAGTCACGTCCTTCGATAGACTTCCAAATATCGAGATCGTTGTAGTTACCATAGTCAGTGCTACCCAACTCATACTGATAGTATGCATAGTCGTATGGAGACATAGTCTTCACCAACTTAGAAACCTTCTTGTAGCCGAGAGAAGCATTGAAGCTTACCTGAGTCTTACCCTCAGAACCGCTCTTGGTTGTTACGATGATAACACCATTGGCACCACGGGCACCATAGATGGCTGTAGAAGAAGCATCCTTCAATACGTCGATGCTCTGAATTTCGCTAGGAGCGATGTCGCTGATTGAGCTAACTGGGAAACCGTCTACGATGTAGAGAGGAGAGTTGTCCTGTGAAAGAGAACCACCACCACGCACACGAATCTTCACGTCAGCATCTGGTGAACCCTCTGTGGTGGTGATGTTCACACCTGCCATCTTACCGGTCATCGCCTCGCTTACGTTAGAAACAGGAATGTTGGCAATCTGCTTGTCGCTGATAGAAGATACAGAACCTGTGAGGTCTTTCTTTCTAACAGTACCATAACCGATTACTACGACATCGTTGAGGGTGGTGTTGTCATCCTCAAGCTTTACATCGATCGTTTCTTTACCTGCAACGCTTACTTCCTTAGCTTTCATACCAATGTATGAAATCTTCAGTTTCTTGCTTTTGCCTTTTAAGTTTACTGTGAAGTTACCGTCAAGGTCGGTCACGCCACCATTGCCAGCTACACCTACTTCCATGACAGATGCACCGATGATTGGCTCGCCCGTATTGTCAGTAACAACGCCTTTTACTGTTTGTGCAGATACACTTGTTACTACGAACATCAGTGCGCCTGCCAAAGCAATTTTCTTTTTTCTAAAATTACCAGACATACACTTTAGGTTTAGATAAAACTTATTCTAAATTACTAATATTCTAATGTTTTTTCTTAATGTTTTTAAGTAGAATCCCAGTCCTGAGCAGTTGCTTTATCATGGCTGTTCCTCTTGGCTCCCGAAGGCTCCGATGAGGGTAACCTGAATGCGTAGCGTTAGCTAAGTCTTGGTTTTCTTGATGCAAAAGTATATAAAAAATATGAGATTATGGGTATATTTGAGATAAAAATATACGTAAACGTTTACAGATTTTTGCGTAACTACTTCTGTTTTTCACATCTTACCGCTTCTTTTTCACATCTCATGGCTTCCTTTTCACATATTTTTTGAGGACAAAGAAAAAGTGCAATATCCGGCACCCTTCTGAAAGAGGATGGGGATATTGCACTCTGATAGTTATCTGTCAATCTATTTACTTATTATCTGTGCTTCATTACTTTACGATGACTTTGCTTGTCTTCTTGCTGCCATCTGCCAGGGTCTTCACAATGATGTTGATACCCTTCTTGAGATTTGAGAGCTGGGTGCCGTCGGCAGCGAAGATGGCGGTCTTGATGGCTGCTGCATCTGTAGCTGAGGCGATGTTGTGGATGCCGGTGCTTACTGAATTGGCTGTTGCACCGAAACCGCCCATCTGGTTGGCTGCACGTACGGTGAATGTACCCTTCTCGCCGTTGAGATTTACTGACTTCTCTGTGGTCAGGGCGAGGAACTTGCCGTCTTTTGCTACGAGATACATCTGGGCATCACCGGTCCATGAAAGCTTGTCGTTGCTCAATGTAGCCGCTGTCGCTGTGGTCAGAGAAGCGAGGTCGGCAGGCTTCCAGCTGGTAAATACCTTGTCGAGGCTGAACTCGGCTGCTTTCTCTGCTGTGATGATGGTGTTGTACTCGCTTACTTCCTTATCCTTGGTAAACTTAACGATGTTCTCAGCAGGAGAAATCACCTTGCCGTTCTCATCAACAGTGTTGAATTCGAAGAAGTTCTTGGCAACCACGTTCATACCACCTTGTGTCCAGCGGGTTGAAACTATGTTGGCTGCTGCGTTCTTATCGAGGATGGTGTTGAGGAAAGCACACTTGGCTGTTCCACCCCAAGAGCGACCGAAGGTGAAGCTGTCAGTAGCTGAACCTACAATCTTACATCCGTCAAATACATAACCATAATCAGTTCCGTCTGTGTAAGGAGCTGTGATGTATGAGCCCTTACCTGGCTCCAATGTCAAGGTACACTTGTTGAAGAAAGCATCTCCGCCACCACAGATGAAGTCTACGATTCCGTGGATGTCTGAATTCTCGAAGTAGTACTGACCTTTGTTATTGTTACTATAGTAGGTATCCTGGTAAGAAAGCATCTTCACGTTCTTGCAGATGGTCTGGGTACCCTTATCCTGGAGGCAGACGGCACGGCCGGTGCTCTTGTCGAATGGATAAGCATTCTTCAGGGTGAGATCCTGCATGTAGAGACCTGTGCTGGTGTTATACAATGTTGCAGTAACACCGATTCCCTCTACCTCTGGCTTGTTCACGATGATGGTCTTGTCCATATCCTCACCGATGATAGAGATGTTGTTGCCACTGATAGTAGTGAGACACTTGTCTTCGAGATCGTATGTGCCGTTAGGCAAGAAGATGAATGTGCGCGCTGCGTTGGTAGCTGCATTGTTGCCGTTTGCAATTTCGAGAGCTGTCATAAAGCCCTGTGCGTCGCCAGCCTTTACTTCCATCCAGTTACCTTTCTGAGCAAAGGCAGGATTGGTCATGTTTACGATGCTGAGGCTGTGGATATATGTATCTCCACTTTCGAATGTCAGGGTGTATTCACCGCTCTCAGTTGATTCGTTCTGGAGAATACCGAGGTTGCCGTCCTTTGTTGCCTTTGCATCAATAGAACTTACTTCATTTCCCTTAGGATCGAGAAGGATAATCTTACCTTCCTTAGAATATTGGCAGAGGTTCATCTTGATGTAACCCTTACCGCCCATCAATACCTTAATCTTGCCGTTTGATTCGAATACCCAACCGTGTGTAGTATCGTGCCACTTGCCGTTTTCTACAGAAATAGCTTCATGGTCGTTGATGTCGAAACCTTCCTTGGTGAAGTTGTAGTCGTAACGGGCTGTTTCATTGGCAGTCTCTATATCTGTTACGAGTGCATAAAGTGCTGCATCTGAAGTAATGACAGAAGATGTAGTGAACTTCTTCTCGTCCTGTTTCATAGAAGATGACCAGCCGCGGAACTTCTTGCCGTCAGCTACAGTTACCTTCTTTTCTGCGTCTTCTACGAAAGCTTCAATTTCTGCATCCTGTTCTACTGTCTGTGTGCCGATAACGGTCTTGCCGTCTATATTATAATAGGTGAGGGTGAAGTCTGGCTTGAAGCCTACGGTCAACTCATAGGTTACCTCGTCACCGTTAGCCTCTACTACGATAGTTGCTACAGTTTTCTGGTTGGCATCTTCGCCTGTAGTGGTGTAAGTAGTGCTCTTGATGGTTCCGTTGGCTGTAACGAGATCGGCAAGAGGGTTAGACGCTGTGATGAGCTTAGCCTTCTTGGAAACAAGTATGGTTGCGATTTGCTTGCCATCTGCATTCTCCTCGAAGAGGTCGGCTGCCTGATAGGCCTTGCCGTTTACTGCGAAACTGCCCAGCATTGGAGTCTTGCTCATATCTACATTACCATAGATAGCGAGGTCGGTAACGTAAGCGTTCTGACCGAGTGCAAAGTTCTCGAACTTAATCTGGCAGTTGGTACGGTTTACGTCGAGTGTCAGGTCCTCACCACTTGCTTTTGCGATGGATACGTTGTGGATTACTACCCAGTCTTCATCGCCGTCACCCTTTACTGATACCTTGATACCACGATTGCCGCCTGTAGCAGCCTGGTGGAGAGTAATCTTAGTGATGCTTGCCAATGGAGAGGTTACTACGCTAGGTTCTGCTGTACTGTAATCGCTGGTGTACTTGGCAGTCTGCATGAAACCGGTAATCTCAGGGAACTTAGAGTGGGTACCTTTTGGATATACTCCTACTCCGTTGAATGTAAAGCTGAGTTCTTCTTTGCTGTAAAGGGTTTTCACGTTTACCACTTCGTTTGTAGCTTTACGGTGGTTGATTTCTTTCCAGTTGGTGAAATCAGTAGAGTAGAGTGGCTTCTCCTGAACGGCACTGACTTGTACCACTTTTACGTTATAAAGGTAGCAACTAGCAGTTGCCACAACCTCAACATAACCCTTAGCCACTTCTGCTGTAGTAGCTTTGTGATCAGTAGCGTCTTCTGTTGCAGCTACACCACCGATGGTATAGTTGTGGGAGCCAGGGTAGCTGGTTACAGTGACGATATCCTTCGCTGACTTGACTGGTACCTGAAGGATGGTTCCTGCGTTAAACTGTGCGTCGGTGTCTCTTCCTTTCAGTTTTCCCTTGGTAGCATCTACATGCAGTAGAATACCATCAACGGAAGAGGCAACGTCTCCCACTTTACCTTGAAAATTTGTTGCTGTGTTGATTCCTTCAGGTACATTGTGCTGAAAGTCCCAAATAGCAGTTACGTCTTGCGCCTTTGCAATGAAAGCAAAGACAAGCAAAAGGCTTAAAAGCCCGAATCTGAGTAGATTTTTTTTCATTTTGTTTGCCTTTTAGGTTGTTATACTTTATTTTATTGTTTACATAATTAAGTTTAGTGGTGCAAAATTACACTTATTATTTTTATTTAAGGTATTTTCGTTTCAATTTTATTGTAAAAGCTACGCAATCGTTTTCGTACATTTCCGCCTTTTTATCTCTCTTTGCCAAATGAGAATTAAGTCGTATTTTTGCAGGCAAAAACAAACTACTAAACTTTAGTAAGGTATATAGAGGGTGCTTTCATTTCTTGATAAGTGAAAGTTAAGTTATTTGATTTTTTCTTTGGTTAATTCAGATTTTCTTTGTAATTTAGCCGCGCAAAACGTAAAGCATGTAGGAATATGGTAAAAATAGTAAATAAATATCCTGTAGGAATTCAGACTTTTGAAGAAATTCGCGAGAAAGGTTATCTCTATGTAGATAAGACCAAATACATCGTGGATTTCAGAGAAAAAGGTATGAAGTATGTCTTTCTGAGTCGTCCAAGACGATTCGGAAAGTCGCTTTTTGCCTCTACTCTTCAAGCTTATTTCGAGGGTAGAAAGGAACTCTTCAAGGGATTGGCAATAGCTGATTATGAGAAGGAATGGGTGAAGCATCCTGTGCTTCATTTTGATATGAGCGGTGCCAAGCACTTTGATGCTGATGCCTTGAACAGTTATCTGAATCTACAGCTTTTGCCCTATGAAAAGCTATACGGTAAGGGAGAAGGTGAAAAATATCCTAATGAAAGACTGGATGGTATCGTAAAGCGTGCTTATGAACAAACGGGCGAAAAGGCGGTTGTCATCATCGATGAATATGATGCCCCATTGCTGGATGTGGTACATGAGAAGGAGAACCTGCAGCCCCTCCGCCGCATCATGCAGAACTTCTACAGTCCTCTGAAAAAGCTCGACCCATATCTGGAGTTTACCTTCATTACGGGTATCACCAAGTTTTCGCAGCTCAGCATCTTCAGCGAACTCAACAATCTCGATAACATCAGCATGTTTGACCAGTACTCCGCTATCTGTGGTATCAGCAAGACCGAACTTACTACGCAGATGAAACCGGATATAGAGGCATTGGGAGAAGACCTGGGTATGACGTATGAGGAGTGCCTGGCAGAGCTGACAAGATTCTACGACGGCTATCATTTCAGTAAGAAATCTGAAGATGTATTCAATCCGTTCAGTCTGGTAAAGGCACTGAATGCACGGGATATTGCTCCTTACTGGTTTGGCTCGGGTACTCCGACTTATCTCATCAAGACATTGCAGAAGTATCATGTTAATGTGATGGATATTGAGAAGAAATCATGTGATGTGGATGACTTTGATGTTTCACCGGAAATGATGACTTCTGCGCTTCCGCTGCTCTATCAGAGTGGTTACCTCACCATCAAGAAGTATAACTCAATGCTGCATCGCTATACTTTGGAATATCCTAACAGGGAGGTAAAGATAGGTATGCTCAAGAGTCTTGCACCTAACTATCTTTCACCAATATCTTTGGATAATAATAGTCTTGTAGGTGATTTCCTGGAAATGCTCTATGAGGCAGACGTTGAGGGAGCGATGGTGCGCCTGAAGGCTTATCTTGCCAGCATTTCCAACCGTTTGAGCAATAAGAACGAACGGGATTTCCAGACGGTGTTCTATCTTATCTTCAACCTGATGGGCGCCCATATGAGGGTAGAGGAGGATAGTGCAATAGGCAGGGCAGATGCAGTGGTGTATATGCCTGATGCTGTATTTGTTTTCGAATTGAAGTATGATGGTTCTGCCGAAGAAGCAATCAAACAGATAGATGAAAAGGGATATCTGATTCCATATTCTGCTGATGGTAAACGCTTGTTCAAAATTGGTGTTAATTACGATAGTAATCAGCGGACAATTAGTGATTGGAAGATAAAGGAAGGATAAAATACTGTACTTTAGTATATAGTTCTGCAACGGGCTGAAGGGATTGCTATCTCTTCAGCCCGTTTGGTGTCTGCTAGCTAAAACTCTCTTATATTCTGGTACTTGAGGATTGGATTTACGTAATCGTTTTCGTAGTTTTAGCTCATTTTGGTTCATGTTTTTCCGAGATTCTCAAAATGATTTGCTAAATTTGCCAGCGAAACAAACTGGTAAATGAATCAAACTGCAATACAGTTATTCATCAACGTAACTACTCAGCACCCCTATGGGCATGAGTAATCGTCTTACTGTTGTACAACAG
>OIXX01000920.1_pt1 | contig 12974 bp, 7 predicted proteins | sample 1588161 | NCBI WGS metagenome assembly OIXX01 (sample SAMN03283274) | human gut metagenome | biome: human-associated habitat; material: feces | host: Homo sapiens | place: Peru | collected 2012
TTGTTGAGCAGGCCACGGCGGGCAGCCTCCTCCGGCCACTCCTCGGAATAGCCGTTGCCGTTGAAGATGATGCGCTGGTGATCGGTCAGCGTCTTCTTGACCCAGGCGAGGGCCTCGACGATGAAGTCGGACTCGGGCACGCCCTCCATGTAGGTGGCAAAGGCGTCGAGCTTCTCGGCCACCGCGGTGTTGAGCACCATGTTCGGGTCGGACAGGTTCTGCTGCGAGCCGCACATGCGGAACTCGAACTTGTTGCCGGTGAAGGCGAACGGACTCGTGCGGTTGCGGTCGGTGTTGTCCTTGGTGAGGTCCGCGAGCTGCGGGACGCCAAGGTCCATCTTCTCCTTGGGATGGCTCTGGTAGGGCTTGTCGTTGATGAGCGCGTCAACGACGGCGGCCAGGTCGTCGCCCAGGAAGACGGAGATGATCGCGGGGGGCGCCTCGTTGGCACCCAGACGGTGGTCGTTGCCGGCGCTGGCAACGCTGCAGCGCATGAGGTCCTGGTGGTCGTCAACCGCGGCGATGACGCTCGCGAGGAAGACGAGGAACTGCAGGTTGTCCTCAGGGGTGTCGGACGGGTCGAGGAGGTTCTTGCCGTCAGCGGAGATGGACCAGTTGTTGTGCTTGCCCGAGCCATTGACGTAGTCGAACGGCTTCTCGTGCTCGAGGCAGACGAGACCATGGTGGGAGGCGACGAGCTTCATCTTCTCCATGGTGACCAGGTTGTGGTCGATGGCCTTGGAGCTGGCCTCGAAGATGGGGGCGAGCTCGTGCTGGCAGGGGGCAACCTCGTTGTGCTTGGTCTTGGCCGGCACGGCGAGCTTCCAGAGCTCGTCATCGAGCTCCTTCATGAACTCGTTGACCGTCGGGCGGATGGCGCCGAAGTAGTGCTCCTCAAGCTCCTGGCCCTTGACCGGCTCGCACCCAAAGAGCGTGCGGCCGCACATGATGAGGTCGGGGCGTGCTGCGTAGTCCTCCTCCTTGATGAGGAAGTACTCCTGCTCGGGGCCGACGGTGGTGGAGACGCTCGTGACGTCCTTGCCGAAGACCTTGAGCACGCGCTTCGCCTGGGTGTCAAGGGCGACGCAGGAGCGCAGCAGCGGCGTCTTCTTGTCGAGCGCCTCGCCGGTGTAGGAGATGAACGCCGTCGGGACGCAGAGAACCTCGTCCTTGATGAAGGCGGGGGAGGTGGGGTCCCAGGCGGTGTAGCCGCGGGCCTCGAAGGTGGCGCGCAGGCCGCCGGACGGGAAGCTCGAGGCGTCGGGCTCGCCCTGGATGAGTGCCTTGCCGGAGAAGGTCTCGAGCGCGCGGCCGTCACCCGTGGGCTCCATGAAGGCGTCGTGCTTCTCGGACGTGATGCCCGTGAGCGGCTGGAACCAGTGGGTGTAGTGCGTGGCACCCTTCTCAAGCGCCCACTCCTTCATGGCGTGGGCAACCTCGTTGGCGATGTCGAGGTTGAGCGCCTGGCCCTCCTTGATGACGTGGGAGAGCTCCTTGTACGTCGGCTTGGGCAGGCGCTCTCGCATGACGGAGTCGCTGAAAACCAGGCTGCCGTACTCCTCGGTGACCTTTGATGCCATGTGGTCTCGCTTTCTGTCGAGGTTGAACTCGGGAACCAGGGCGCTTCGGCTCCCGGCGTTCGGCTGCGCAGCGCGGCGGCGTGGCACGCGCGGCGACGCCGAACGTCGTTTGACGAACCAAGACTCTAGCGGCGCAGTATTTCATGGCGATTAATGGTTCGATACGTGCGCGAGACAGCTGGTGGGTGCGGCGGCTTCCCTCGCTGGTTACTATGGTGGGGAAGCTTCCCGTTCGATGACGTTTTGAGCGAGGTTGTCTCGCGAGGTCAGGAGTGAGATGTCTGCCAAGCACTTCAAGGAGCCGGGTGCCCCCGCGCGGGAGCCCGAGCCGAATGGATACGGTGCGCCGGAGGGCGCGGCCGGGAATTATGCCGGTTCGCAGGCCCCTGCGAGCGGCCCGTACGCGGGCCCCTATGAGGCCCCGGAGGAGAGCCCCTACGTAAGCGGCCCTGCCACGGGTGCCGTGGGAATGCGCTCAGAGCAGGTTGGGCCCGGCTACGGGCGCAAGGCCAAGCGCGGGCGCAAGGAGGCGAAGGGCGAGTCCAAGGGCCCCGAGGCGGCGCCTGGCGAGCGCTTCGACGCCGGCGTCTACGGCGGCGTGTACGGGAGGCGCAGGCACCGTCGCGTACCGGTGCTGGCGGTCATCCTCGTGGTGCTGGTTGCGCTTGTCGGCGGCGGGGCGTACCTGTACCTCAACCCGCCGCTCTACGGCGTCACGGTCAACGGCACGGGCAGAAACGTCATGATGGGCACCACGCTCCAGGGTCTTATCGACGAGCGCTACGCCTCGCCCACGGCGGGCGACCTTATCGCGGTTGACGGCTCGGTTGCCAAGGAGGGCGGAGGTGACCCGTTTGAGGCCACCATCAACGGTGGAGACCCCACGTCCGACCCCAGCACTCCCGTGCCGCGCGGAGCCACCGTCACCATCGATGACGGCAACGACGTCGACGAGGACTACACCGAGACGGTGCAGAGCATTCCGCACGGTCAGTCCAGTACGGACATGAACTCGTTCAACGAGTACTGGGCGGGCTCCATCCACCTGTATTCCGAGGGGCAGGACGGCTCTGAGTCGGTGCGGACGGGCAAGGTGTCGGGCAAGACCGTCACGGTTGTCACGAAGCAGCCCACCGACTCCGGCTATCAGGTCTACACGACCAAGACGGGCGACGACAAGGTGATTGCCCTTACGTTTGACGACGGCCCGTGGCCCACCACCACGTCCGAGATCCTCGACATTCTCAAGGAGAACGACGCCAAGGCCACGTTCTTCGAGATTGGCAACCAGATTGCCGAGAACGCCGACGTGGTGAGCCGCATCCACAAGGAGGGCCACCAGATCGGCACGCACACCTGGGATCACGCGAGTGGATCGGGCAACGGCGTTGACCTCACGAAGATGAGCCCCGACGAGCAGGTTCAGGAGGTCGAGAAGGGCTTCCAGGCTATTGACCAGGCCATCGGCGAGCAGACTCCGCGCATCCTGCGCGCTCCGGGAGGCAACTACCACGGTGACATCATCCCCAACCTCAAGGACTACGTGGTGGCCGAGGTGGGCTGGAACGTCGACACGGAGGACTGGCGCAAGCCGGGGGCCGACAAGATCGAGAAGGCCATTCTCTCCGTGAAGCCCGGCGACGTCGTGCTGATGCACGACGGCGGCGGCGACCGCTCGGAGACCGTGGCGGCGCTCAAGGAGGCGCTGCCCAAGCTCAAGGAGCAGGGGTACAAGTTCGTGACCATCAACGAGCTGCTTGCGTACGGCACGCCCTCGGGCAATGCCGTGCCGGGCATTGACGCCTCGGCTGCGACGGCAAGCGCGACGGGTGCGGCGGCCACGGCGGCGGGCACGGGCGCGGCGGCTGCGAGCGCGGCGGCTTCTGGTGCTGCCGCGGCCACGACCTCGCAGGCCGTGGCGGCAAGCAAGTAGGGGACGATATGCCGCGCGAGACGAACGCCGCCAAACGGGCGCGTGCCATCGAGGTATGCGAGCGGCTGAACCGCCGCTACGGGCCGGTCGAGTGCTTCCTCGACCACGTGAGTCCCTTCCGGCTCGTCATATCGGTGCTGCTCAGCGCCCAGACGACCGACGCCCAGGTGAATCGCGTGACGCCCGAGCTCTTCCGCCGCTGGCCCACGCCGGCCGCCCTTGCCGCCGCCACGCCCGAGCAGGTGGCCGAGGTCATCCACTCCCTCGGCTTCTACAAGAGCAAGGCGCGTCACGCCGTCGAGGCGGCGCAGATGATCATGAGCGACTTCGGCGGCGAGGTGCCGCACACGATGGCCGAGCTCACGAAGCTGCCGGGCGTTGGCCGCAAGACCGCCAACATCGTGCTCAACGTGAGCTTCGGCATCGTGGAGGGCATCGCGGTCGACACGCACGTGAACCGCCTGGCCCACCGCATGAAGCTCTCGCCAAAGACGCACGAGGCCGAGCCGCTCAAGACCGAGCAAGACCTCCTCAAGATTCTGCCGCACGAGTACTGGCGCGACGTCAACCACCAGTGGATCCAGTTCTGCCGCGAGATCTGCTCCGCCAAGGCCCCTAAGTGCGGCGAGTGCCCGCTCGTTGACATCTGCCCGAGCGCGCCGGGGAAGTAGACGGCTTCGGGTACGTAAGCTGCGTGTATGCGTCGTCCGCCATCGCACGATGACACCCCTTCTTGCGGTATCGTTTAAGGTAGAAACCACGAGGAGGACACGCATGAGCAACGACACCCAAGCCATGTGGCCCGTCGAGTCCGGAGCACCCGACTGCTCCGAGGCGGGACACCTTGACGAGAACGAGCTGCGTCGCGACCACGGGCACATTGAGTTTGACGGGTTGCCCAACACGCGCGACCTGGGCGGGCTCGAGACGGCGGATGGCCACCACGTGCGGAGCGGCGTACTGCTGCGCTCGGGCATGCTGTGCTATGCGAGCGACGAGGACATTGCGCGCCTGCGCGACGACTATCGCCTCCGGGCCATCGTTGACCTGCGTGGCGACGAGGAGCTTGCCGAGCTTCCTGATCCCGTGGGCGAGTTTCCGGGCCTCACCTACGTGCACGCCGACGTGATGAAGCAGGGCTTCGCGGGCATCTCCCAGGACGAGGAGAGCCGCCGCCTCATGGCGAAGCTGGAGGAGAAGAGCGTCGACGACCCTCCCGCGTTTATGGAGGGGCTTTATCCGGGGCTTTTCCTCCGTGATGCGGGGGTTGAGGCCTATCGGGCGTTCATGCGCACCATTCTTGCGTGCGAGGACGGGGCCGTGCTCTGGCACTGTCATGTGGGCCGCGACCGCTGCGGCATGGCGAGCCTGCTCGTGGAGCATGTGCTGGGCGTGCCCATGGAGACCTCCGAGGACGACTACCTCGCCACGAACATCTACACCGACGAACCATCGACCCGTCGCACCGATGCCAACCTGCGCTTTATCCGCGCAGCGGTGGGCGCTGTCGAGCGCGAGTGGGGCGGGCTCGACGGCTACGTGCACGATGCCCTGGGCGTGAGCGATGCCGACGTTGCAGAGCTGCGTGCGCGGTATTTGGTGTAGGGGCGGTTCGCGCGGCCCGGTGGCGCTTGGAGCTTGGCAATGGCCACAGCTCGTCGGCGCCCCGGATCACGCCGTTTGTACGATTGCCGTGAGTCGCGCAGGATTTCGGGCGCCTTGGTGACCCGGATTGCGCCGTTTGTACGACTGGTCTTGTCGCGTGGTTGTTTTTGGTACTTCTCGGATATGTGGTCTTGCCGATTGCGAAGGGAGCGCGGGACGTTTACCTCGGATAATGCAAGTGCGGCGCATCTGGCGGCGCAGCACTTCTCGGTAGGGTCTTTGGCTTGCGCAGAGCCCATCGTACATTCGGCGGGTTCCGGGGCATCGGGGGCCACGTTATGTGACGCGGCCCCGCGCCGACTTACTTACGGCAGACGTGTCGGTGACAAGCGCATGTGACAGCCGTGACGAAATCGCGGCGAAGTGTATGGATGTGCCTTGAGTAGCTGCTCCGCTGGGTCCTTCAGAGTGGAGTAAAATAACGTTTAGCAAATATATAGAAGCAAGTAGCGACTTTTAAGCGACCGATGAACACGTGCACCCATACAGTTCGTGGCCAACTTGTCATGCGGGGTCCGTTTTCGTTGCCAGGCTGGCTGGTGGGAAGGGTTCCAGAGGCGCGTACGCCGCCGTGCCGGGGTTCCGGCCGAAACTGTGCTCTCGCAACCGCACCCACGCACAAAAACGCCCGGAGCCGTAATCGTGCAGCTCCGGGCGTTGTCGTTCCGAGAAGCGAAGACCTTACTTCTCGTAGTCCATGTCTTTGGACTCCTTGATCAGGAACAGGGCGACGAGGGCGAGGACGCTCATGCCGCCGAGGTACCAGCCAAGCGCCATGATGCCGAACTCAGTGACCAGGTACGTGGCGATCGTCGGGGCAAAGGCGCCACCGAGGATGGAGGCCAGGTTGTAGGCCAGGCCAGCGCCGGAGTAGCGCACGTTGGCCGGGAAGAGCTCAGGCAGGTAGGCGCCGCAAGGGCCAAAGAGGCCGCCCATGAGCACGAAGCCAACGCAGAGGAAGGTAAGCACGCCGACAACCGAGGTGGTCTCGGCGGTGCCGAGCAGGGCCGGGGAGAAGAAGCTGAACACAGCGGTCACGGCAGTGGTGAAGAGCAGGACTGCCTTACGACCACGCTTGTCGGCCTGGAGGCAGCCGACGACGATGAAGGCGGCGAAGAAGAAGATCGAGATCATCTGCATGCCGAGGAACTCAGCGTGCGAGTAGCCCAGCGTCTTCTCGCCGTAGGAGAGCGACCAGGTGCCGAGGACGTAGAACAGGGTGTAGGTGATGCCCATGGCGCAGGTGCCGAGGACGACCTGCTTCCAGTACTTCACGAGCTCCACGAGCGGGGCCTTGACGACGCGGTCCTCCTTGACGGCCTTCTGGAAGACCGGGGTCTCGCTCATGCGCTCACGGACGACGAGGCCAACGACCACGAGGATGGCGGACAGCAGGAACGGTACGCGCCAGCCCCAGGCGAGCATGGTGTCGTTGCTGAGGTTGCTCTCGAGGAGCAGGTTGATGCCATAGGCGCAGAAGAAGCCGATGGGCGCACCGAGGTTGGGGAAGGAGCCGTAGAGGGCGCGCTTGTTAGCGGGCGCGTTCTCGGTGGCGACCAGCGCGGCGCCGGACCACTCGCCGGCGAGGCCGAGGCCCTGGCAGGCACGGCAGATGCACAGCAGTACGACCGCCGCAGCGCCGAGCGTGTCATAGCCGGGCAGCACGCCAACGACGAAGGTGGAGATGCCCATCGTCATAAGGGCGACGACCAGCGTCTTCTTGCGGCCCATCTTGTCGCCGAAGTGACCAAAGAGCAGCGAGCCAAACGGACGGGCGAGGAACGAGACCGCGAACGTGGTGAAGGACAGCAGCGTCGCGAGGAACGGATCGGAGATGTTGGCGAAGAACACCTTCGGGAAGAAGAAGGCGGCGGCGATCGAGTAGCAGTAGTTGTCGTAGAACTCGATGGCGGTGCCCACCATGGAGGCGGCGATGATCTCGGCTATCGAGTCTCGCTTCTGTCCCTCCTGTGTGGTGAGTGCGGCTGCTTGTGAACCTGGCATTGAAGCTCCTCTCATCGGATTGCGTGTGACGCGGATGCGAGTGAGGTAGCCATCCAGGCGATCGGGTGATTTCCTTTGGTGCTTGACCGATCGTGATGCGGTCGAGAAACGGGGATGCGCAAAAGAAAAGCCCTCGACCGCCTGGATGGCAGCCTCGGGTCTCGTCGGGGCCGCCCGTGGGTTAGCACGGACGGTTACGGATGACCGTCCGTGCTAGCTAATAACTCGAATAATCTCGACTAGCGTTGTGGCGGTCTGCGTCATGGCGCGAATCCTCCGGTCGTTACGGGCGACGTCTTCGTCACCCTCGAGCGCCCCCTGCGCTCGCTGCCGAACACTGTCGGACTGGTGGGAATTGAAGTCAACCCAAAATCACAGATTTCTTTTGTTAGCAATTGGTTAAGTGATATTCACCGGTAAACGGCAGAAAATTGTCGGCAAACGCGCAATTTATGTAGCTGCGGTGTTGACGATAGCGTTAACATCCGGGTGCTTCCCGCTGTGAGAAGCGCCCGGATGCGGATGGGCTGCGCCCCCGGCAACGGGACGCCTTTGTGGCGGAGCGCCTTGCGCCGGCGCGTCGTCCTAGCCGAGGACGTGCCCCGGGGCGAGCCATGCGGGCGCCTCGCTGCTCACGACGCGCGCCGCCGCATAGGCGCGGGGCAGGGACGTGACGCAGGAGGCCTGGTAGGCGCCGGACGGCATGAGCTCGAGCGCAAGTGCGCAGTCGACGCTCACCTCGTCCACGAGGGCAAGCGGCAGGAGTAGCACCATGCGCCTGCGGGCTGCGTCGTAGGCCGGCGCCACGTGCCGGTAGCTCCGGCGCGCCCTGCGCATCGAGAGCTCGACGGCGTCGTCGAGGGCACGACAGGCACGGCGGTAGCGACCGGGCTCGGACGTGACGGCGCGGGACAGCTCGCGCAGTGCCGACCGGCGAGCGGCCGGGTCGGTGCTGGCGAGCGCGTCGAGGCTCTGCTCGGCGTCGGCGCCCTCGACCAGCGTCGAGACGAATGCGCGCGGCAGGCGACGGAGCCCCTCGCCGAGAACCGCGCGGAAGTTGATGACCGTAAGGGCCTCGGCGCGAGGGCGGATGTCGTCAAGCGAGCGCAGGTACTCGGCCTGCGCGGGCATGGTGGCAAGGGACGACGATAGTCTCACGCCCAGCTCGCCCACGCCCGGGGTGGCAAAGCCGTCGAGGTGCCAGGGGATGTCGGAGCCCGTGGGGGAGAGCACCGCGGCGAGCGGCTCGTCGGCGGGCGTGGAAAGGCCGGTGTCGAAGGCGGCGAGCGAGCCGTCGGGGCTCACGGCGAGCTTGCCCTCGGCCCGCACGCGGGCGAGGGTGGCCGCAAGGTAGTCGCGCAGGATTCCGTAGCGGCTTTCCTTGCCCACGCCCTCGCCGGGATAGTTCCAGTGCTCGGGAGCCGACATCGTGGCGAGCGTGCCGAGGGTCGTTTCCCACGTGCCGATCTCCATGAACTGGGCGAGGTCTCGCACGGGGTCGGGTGCGGGCTCTCCCGTGCGCGGGCCGGTCGAGAGGTCGGTCCAGAAGCCGCCCTCCGCCTGGGGAAGGCCCTCGATGCCCGCGGCCTCGTGGGCATTCCCCGTGCCGTCGTCGCCGTCGACGAGCGTGAGGTGCCAGCGCCTCGACTCGCCCGGGCGGGACATGCGGCGGATGGTGACGCTCACGGGTGCCGACCCGTCTTCCTGCAGGTAGCGAAGGGGGAAGGTCGCAAGGTTGCGCGAGCCGGTGACGGTGCCGGTGGCGCGGGCGACGCGCCAGTCCTCGTCGAGCACGGCCATGAGGTCGGCCTCGATGGGCAGGATGCGCGTGAGCAGGCCGATGAGCGCCGACTTGATGGAGACCTCATCGGAGATGGAGGCGGGGAGGTCGTTGCGCGTATGCGCGGGGGCCGCCGATGCGGAGGACGTCGGCACGGTTGCCACTGGCTTGGGTGGCTTTGCGACGGGTGCGGCTTCGGGGACGGGCACGGGCGCGGGAGCGGGCTCCGGCGTCGTCGGCGTGGGCGTCGGCTCGGCGGAGGCGAGGCGCTCCTGCTCGGCAATCTGCTCGAGGATGGAGGGCACGGCGGGCTTCGGCGTGGGTGCGGTCTCGTGCGTGGTGGCTATCGCCTGTTCGGGCTCCTGCACTGTCGCGGACTCGTGTGCCGGCGCATCCGCAGACTCCTGAACCGCCGCGGGCCCCTGCGCAACCTCGTCCGTTGGCTCCTGCGACGCGGGCTCAGATGCCTCGGGCGTGGCAGTTGGCGCTTCCGACGCGGCTGCGGGTTCCGGCGCGGCCAACGTCTCCTCCTCGGGCTGGGCCACCTCGCGCGTCTTGGGGCGCACGGGCTTGATCGAGCCCTTCTTGTGCTTCCGCGGCTTGCCGCCAGCCTTGCCGCCCTTCCCGGAGCTGCCCTCGCCCTTGGCCGAGCCCGCAAGCAGCGCGTCCCAGTCCTCGCGCCTGCGCAGTGTGACGTAGAAGCGCCCTCCCTTGAACGCCGTCATGTCGCAGATGCCGTCCAGTGCCGAGAAGAGCGCCGCCGCGTCCTCGTAGCCCAGGGCCTCGGCCGTGAGTTCCTCGCCTGCAAGCGCCTCGACGGCCTTGGGCAGAAACGTCTGCCTGCCCACGCCGATCTTCTCGGCCAGCACCTTATAGAAGTAGAGAAGGTTGGCTTCCGTGAACGCCACGGGCCCCTCCGAGATGTGCCGCTTTGCCATGTGTGCCTCCTTGCGCGCCTTGCTCGGCGCGGAATGTGCGTCTTGAACTCTCTAGGCTAGCACGGCCCTGCGTGCCATCGCCGCTCATGCGGCCCCCACCTTGCGAAACCCTGTCTTGACAAGGCAGTCGGCCCTGAGCACGCTTGTACGGGCTCTGTACGGGCTCATATGCAAGGGGGAGACGAGAATGACGACGGACGACCGGGGCAAGACCCGTGCTCACGAGCTTGCGCGGCAGGTGCGCGACGCGGCCCGCCTGCTCGAGCGCGACGGGCGGCTGGGACTTTGCCGTGGCTTTATCCAGCACGGGGACGTCTCCGTGTACGCGCACGTCACGAGCGTGGCCCTGCAGAGCTGCCGCATCGCCGACACGCTGGCACGTCATGGCGTACGCGTCGACCGCTCTTCGCTTGTGCGCGGGGCGCTGCTCCACGACTACTTCCTCTATGACTGGCACGTGCCCGACCCCAGCCATCGCCTGCACGGGTTCACCCACCCCTACACGGCGCTACGCAACGCCGAGCACGACTTTGCGCTCACGAGTCGCGAGCGCAACATCATCGTGCACCACATGTTCCCGCTGACGCCGTTTCCGCCCACCTGCCGCGAGGCGTGGATCGTATGCCTCGCCGACAAGGCGTGCGCCCTGCGCGAGACGCTGGCGCCGCGGGTTCCCGCCTGCCTGCTGCCCCGTTGGCTCAGGGAGGCGGGGGCGTGAAGGGGCCCGTCCTCGGGACGGTGGCTCTGCTCGCGGCGACCGAGGCCGCCACGGAAGCCCCCGCCGTGCCGCCCGGCTCCGTCTTGCTCGCCGCCGCTTCGGTTCCCCAGGCGCCGCTCTCGGCGTTGTTCCTGAGCTTCATGGTCTACGGCTTCATCGGCTGGGCGTGGGAGTCCACCGTGTGCTCGCTCTTGAGCGACCATCGCTTCTCCAATAGCGGGTTTCTGCTGGGGCCGGTGTGCCCGATCTACGGCGTTGGGGCGCTGACCTGCTGGTTATCGCTGAGATGCGTCCCCAGCGTGGTTGTGCTGTTCTTCGTGTCGGGCACGGTCTGCTGCGTCATCGAGTACCTCGTGGGCCTGGGGCTCGAGAAGTCAACGGGCGCTCGGTTCTGGGACTACGACGACAAGCCGATGAACATCCAGGGTCGCGTCTGCCTGTACGGGTTTCTCCTGTTTGGCGCGGGGGCGACACTCGTCTGCCGCGTGGTGGAGCCGGCCCTGCTCGCCGCGATGGCGCACGTCCCGGGCGTCGCGCTCGTGGCCATCGCGCTCGTGCTGCTCGCCCTGCTGCTCGTCGACCTCGTCTTTGCCATGGCAAGCTGGAGAAGGCTCTCCTCGCGTCTCGAGGAGGTTCGCGCCCAGCTGCAGATGCGCATGAACGACTCGCTTGGCGAGGCCTCCGATCGCATGCTTGAGGCGATTCCGGAGGGTGCCGTGGCTGCGGCGGGCCAGGCGTACGAGCGCACGAAGGAGGCCTCAGCCAACCTCGTGGCGAAGCTCGACCCGCGCGCCGCCGTGTCGAGCATTGGCAGGCCTTCCGTCCCGGAGTGGCTGCAGGAGGCGGCGGAGAAGCTCGTCTCGCGCTCCGGCCGTCGTGACCTGCGCTTCTTCAACGCCTTCCCGCGCCTGAGGATTCCGCGCTACGAAGGCGTCATCTCCGCCACCCACCTAAAGGACCGCGTGCGCGAGCTCTTTTCGCGGAGGTAGCGCAGGTTTCCCCTCAGGCCCTCGGTGATGCTAAGCTGTGCAGGTGCAAATACCCGAGCGAAAGAGGAACTACATGGACGTCAACCTAGACGACGCCGTGGTGGAGGCCCCGCTCACGACCGAGGCCGACGTGGCCGCGGCCGAGGAGCTCGTGAGCTTCATCCACAACAGTCCGAGCATGTTCCACAGCATCGCGACGATTCGCGGCTACCTGGACGAGGCCGGCTTTGCCTACCTGCCCGAGTCTGCCACCTGGCTGCTCGAGCCAGGCGGCCGCTACTACACCGTCCGCAACAACTCGAGCGTCATCGCCTGGAAGGTGGGCTCCGAGCTCGACGATCCCGAGCGCGGCGACTTCCACTTCCAGCTCTCCGCCGCTCACTCCGACTCGCCCACGTTCAAGCTCAAGACCGTCTCCGAGCTCGAGGGCCCCGACACCTACCTGCGTCTCGACACCGAGGCCTACGGCGGCATGATCGACTACACCTGGTTTGACAAGCCGCTGTCGCTCGCCGGCCGCGTGCTCGTGCGCGAGGGTTCGCGCATCGAGAGCCGCCTGCTGTCGCTCGACGCCCCGGTGGCCATCATCCCGAGCCTCGCCATCCACATGAACCGTCTGATGAACGAGAAGTTCTCGCCCAACCGCGCGAGCGACCTCTGCCCGATCCTGTCGGCCGGCGACCTCACGGTCGGCACCGTCGACGCGCTCGTGTCCGAGGCTCTGGGCATCGAGCCCGAGCAGATCGTCTCGCGTGACCTGTTCCTCGTGAACCTGCAGCCCGGCATGGTGTGGGGTGCCGCGAACGAGTTCGTCTCCACGCCCAAGCTCGACGACCTCGCCTGTGCCTTCACCTCGCTCAAGGCGTTCCTCGCGAGCGAGAACGAGCAGCACGTGAGCGTGTACTGCTGCTTTGACAACGAGGAGGTCGGCTCCAACACCAAGCAGGGTGCCATGTCGACCTTCCTGCGCGACACCCTCGGCCGCGTGTCCGAGGCGCTGGGCCGCACCAACGAGGACCTGCGTCGTGCGCTCGCCAAGTCGATGCTCGTGAGCTGCGACAACGCCCACGCCATCCACCCCAACCAGCCGGACAAGGCCGACAAGGCCAACTACCCCGTGCTCAACGGCGGTATGGTCATCAAGGAGGCGGCGAACCAGAAGTACTGCTCTGACGCCTTCAGCCGCGCGGTCTTCGAGGCCGTGTGCGACGACGCCGACGTGCCCACGCAGACCTTTGCCAACCGCTCCGACATGATGGGCGGCTCCACGCTGGGCAACCTGTCCAACATCCAGGTGAGCCTCCACGCCGTCGACGTGGGCCTGCCGCAGCTGGCCATGCACTCCAGCTACGAGACGGGCGGCACGC
>OIXX01000922.1_pt1 | contig 12953 bp, 13 predicted proteins | sample 1588161 | NCBI WGS metagenome assembly OIXX01 (sample SAMN03283274) | human gut metagenome | biome: human-associated habitat; material: feces | host: Homo sapiens | place: Peru | collected 2012
CGGTATTTCAGCGTCAATACAACGCTCGACTCCGTCCAACTTCTCATAATGAGAACTTTACAAAGCGATTAAAGGCAATATTTCCTCAAGCTGCTCTAAAATTCTCACTTGTTCATTGATCGGTGGAATTGGTATCAAGATGTTTTTTAGTGAATTTAATCCTACAGTTTTCTGGGCTGTCCCTGTAGCACAGTGCTTACACTGTTCGTAAACAATAGGGGTATTGAGCCATGTAGAAAGAAACTCGGTCGTTATTTGCAATGGTTTAAGAAGGGCAATATGTCGTTGAAAGCAAAAAGCATCTTCTGTATCAACAGGAATAACGATACCGTAGGAACCGGTCACAGTAAACAAAATGTCATCTCGGCAAGGGATTCTGCTCTCATGTAAGTTTTCATAGTAATCATGCGAAACAAATCGTGTATTACTTAAATCGATCTTTCCAGATGATACATTGGAAATTACTACAAAAGGAATTCCAGAAGGCACCTGAGGTGGTGGCTGATGATCTCCGTCAGAGATGCTTTTACACAGCGTTGAAAGTCTGCTCCAACACCAATTTTCGGGAATATCAAAAGGCAGTTCATCATCAATACAAACTTCCTCAGAACCACGCTTTTCATAATGAGAATTATCCCTTCTGAAAATGACAAATTCGTGCTTGTCACGCTTGATTTTGCCCTCTTTGACAAGCCGCTGCTTCTCAGCCCTGATACGCTCCAGAAGGACAGAAGCATGTTCATCGTTAGGGCCTTGTGGAACAAGCTTTTCTTGAACTGCTTCTTGCAGCTGACCAAGGACAAGGTACTTATCCAACAGCCTATAAGCAGAAGCAGGGCTTAAAGACTCCACAGGCGACACCGGAGAATCCAAGTCAAAGGCATCAGACAACAGTGAGAAAAATACTGGAACGCAGAGAAAATACAGGCTGTATCGTCAACTTCAAGACCTTTACCAATTCCATAGGATATATTCGAGAAGGTTCAGGTGTTGCGTTAGAATCGCCTACGCAGATCCAAGACAGGTAAAACAAGCCTGTCCTCCGGCATGGTGTATCGTGCCGATTGTGGTGAGAAGCTGTATTACTGCACAGCTAACAATTTTGAGAAGCGACAGGATTTCTTTGAGTGTTCCACCCATCGTAAGAATGATGAAAAATGTAAATCCCACTACACCCGTGCAGTCGTTTGGGAGGATATGGTGTGGATGCACATGGAAACTGTCATCAGCTATATTTTCCACTATGAAGATCACTTCCGTGCAGTTGTGCAGGAACAGTTAAAAATAGAAAGTGATGAAAAGATACAGGCATGGAGAAAGCAGCTGACACAGGGTGAAAAACGTATTGCTGAGTTGGATAGACTGTTCGTGAAGATTTATAAGGACAATACCAAAGGAAAACTGTCTGACGAGCGTTTTTCTATACGGATCTTCTGAACCTCCAATGATAGATCCATAGGCATATGATGGCAGAGAGAAGGGAGCCCATCGGTGCGGCAAGGCCCATCGGAGACAGTGTCTCGGGGAAGAGGAGGATGGCGAGGTAGGTGCCGGGGACGCGGACGGTGACGATCGAGATCATATTGTGCAGGAAGGAGTAGATCGATTTCCCATAGGCAGAGAAATATCCTGAGAAGCAGAAGTGGATGCCGGCAAAGATGCAGTCGATGACATAGGTGCGGAAGTATTGACCGCCAAGGCGTATGACTTCCGGCTCATGGCTGACGAAGAGTGAGATGACCCACTCGGCGCAAAAGTGGACGATCAGGGTCGCAAGAAGTCCGAAGATGATGCATACACTGATGCCGTAGAACGTCTGCAGAAAACAGGCGAGAAGGTAAGGGATGGCGAAAGCCATCATTTTGGGGAGCAAAGGCCCTTGGGGAAGATTGATTCCGGTCATAGGATCCTCTTTGTACAATGAATAGCCTGCCGCCTCTCACGCAGGCTGCTGCTTCATGGAGACAATCATATCACAGGTGAGGCGCTTGCGACATATGGCTTTCTCAGGCGGTTTTTGCGCATATTTGCATTTTTTCTGTCTCTGCTATAAGATGAAGACAAATGAGGTGATTGGTATGTACATGACAGCGCAGCGTAAGCGTCTTTTTCAATTCTTCAATGATCATCCGGATGCTTCCTTTTCCGCCAGAGACATACAGGCTCTGCTGAATCGGTCAGAAGCGTCTGCGATCAGTCTGAGTGCGGTGTATCGCAATCTGGCTTCTTTGACAGAGGCCGGGCTGATCTTGAAATCGGCGGCCAGTGATGGACAAGAAACATTGTATAGGTTCGTCGGGGCGGATGCCTGTCGGGATGAGCTTCATATGACCTGTCTTTCGTGCGGACAGACGACCCATGTAGACCATGCGACAGCGTGTGCTCTCGCGCAGGCCTTGGCGGGCAATGATGAGTTTCAGATGAATCTGGGGCAGACCACCATTTACGGCTTATGCAAAAAATGCCGGGAAAAATAATTTGTTTCTTACACAAAGAAGGACCCATTCGGGTCCTTTTAAATTTGAGAAAATTTCGCAAATCTGTTGACAGAAAGGCGGGAAGCGATTATAATGAGATTCAGATTTGCGAAAGCGTCGCAAATCTTCACAATGGTTTCTGCTTTCGAAAGAGGGGTTGCCGGAGGGGCTGCTATTGGTTTTGCGGATGCAGTATGCTGCAAGATCATGGCGGAGCGCATTGCCTGTCCACAGGCAACGCGAGAAAGAACCCTTTTCGTCTCCGGTCACATGTCATCCCTGCTTTCAACCGTAAAGGAGTTCTTACTATGAAAATGAAAAAAATAGGTCTTTTCATAGCGACGCTTGCCGCTTGCCTAATAGGCGGCGTTGCATTGACAGGCTGCACGCCGGGTCAGAAGTCAGCTGCTTCTGCGCCGCCGGAAAAGAAGATTCAGATCGTATGCACCAATTTCCCCAGTTATGATTTTGCAAGGCATATCGTAAAGGATCATGGCGAAGTCACCATGCTGGTGAAACCCGGTACGGATGTCCATAGCTTTTCTCCCTCGCCGAAGGACCTGGAAGCGGTGGCTGACAGTGACCTTCTCATTTATACGGGCGGGGACTCTGATGAATGGGTAGGGAAGATACTGGATGCGACCGGCAAGAAACCCGGGAGCGTATTTCGGATGATGGATGCCGTGAAGCTGTCAGAAGAAGAACATCCGGAAGGCATGCAGCCCGAAGAGGAAGTAGAAGAGAGTGCAGAGAAAGAGGAGGGCCCGGAAATGGATGAGCATGTATGGACCGCTCCTGCCAATGCCATTGAAATTGTCAAAAAATTAAATGCTTCTATTTCCAAGCTGGATGGTGCGCATGCGGAAGAGTATCAGAAGAATACAGAGGTGTATACAAAAGAGCTCACCGATCTGGATCAGAGCTTCCGTGATGTGATCGATCACGCAGATAGAAAAGAGATCATCGTGGGAGATCGCTTCCCCTTCCTGTACTTTGTGAAGGAGTACGGTTTGACATATTATGCGGCTTTCCCGGGATGCGCCAAGGATACGGAAGCCGATCCGAAGACCATTGCCTTTTTGATCGATAAGGTCAAGGCGGATCAGATTCCCGTGATCTTCCATATCGAATTGTCCAATCAACAGATGAGCCGCTCCATTGCAGAGGCGACAGGAGCCAAAGAGAGACAGCTCAATTCCATTCATAACGTCACGCAGAAAGATTTTGCTGCCGGCGTCACCTATGTGGATCTGATGAAGCGGAATGTCAAGACCTTGAAGGAGGCATTGAATTAAATGAGTGTATTGGGTTGTAGGGATCTTTCTTTTGCATATGAAGGAAGACCGGTGCTGTCGCATGTGAATTTTTCTTTAGAAAAAGGGAGCTATTTGGGCATCATTGGAGAAAATGGCTCCGGTAAAAGCACTCTCGTCAAAGGGATCCTGGGGCTCAAAAAACAGGCGGCAGGTGAGATCCGTCTCCATTTGCCGGACGCGCAGAAGGGGATGGGCTACCTGCCGCAGCAGCAGACCATGAAAAAGGATTTTCCTGCCAGTGTGTGGGAGGTCGTATTGTCCGGCAGGCTGAGTCAGCTTTCTTTTCCTTATAGATACAGAAAAGTAGATCGGGAATACGCAGAGCATATGCTGCAGTTTCTATTCCTTTCCTCTTTGAAGAATCAGGCATTCCGCGAATTGTCGGGCGGACAGCAGCAGAGAGTGCTTCTGGCGCGGGCACTGGCGGCGGGCAGTCAGGTGCTGGTACTGGATGAACCGGTGACTGGGCTGGATCCTCGCATCACGGAAGAGATGTATGCCATGCTGGAACGATGCATTCACGAGTTGGGACTGACTATCATGATGGTATCCCACGATCTGCCCCGCGTGTTTCATGAGGTTCATCAGGTTTTGTATCTGGCGAAAGGGAAGCAGATGTTTTTCGGTGAGACAGAAGATTTTCTCAAAGAGCATCCAGAAGTCATACGGCAAGGAGGGATCCTGTGATGTCTGTTGTTCTGGAAATGCTGCAGTATCCATTTATGGTGCGTGCGCTGGTGGTGGGGGTCCTGATTTCGATCTGCGCTTCGCTTTTAGGAACCAGTCTGGTACTCAAAAGGTACTCCATGATCGGTGACAGCTTGTCGCATGTGGGCTTTGCGGCATTGGCGGTATCTTATGCCTTTTACCTTGACCCGCTGGTGGTTTCCATCCCCGTCACGATGGGAGCGGCTTTTCTTCTTTTGGAATTGAAGGAAAGCATGCGCATCAAAGGGGACGCGGCGACGGCACTTCTTTGCAGCAGTGCTTTGGCTGTGGGGGTTTTGGTCATTTCTCTCACCAGAGGGATGAATACGGATGTGTGCAATTACATGTTTGGCAGCATCCTTGCAATGAGCAGCGCGGATGTCTGGCTCACTTTAGCTGCGGGAAGCCTCATCATTCTTCTGTACATTCTCTTTTATCATCCTTTATTTGCCGTGACGTTCGATGAATCTTTTGCGACCGCTTCCGGGGTGCGGAGCCATTTCTATCATCTGGTCCTGGCACTCATGACGGCAGTCACGATCGTGCTCGGCATGCGCATGATGGGCGCGCTTTTGATTTCCAGCTTGATCGTATTTCCTGCCATTACGGCGATGCAGATCTGTCATCGGTATCTGACCACCATCTGGACATCCACGCTGGTGGGACTTGGCTGTTTTCTGGTGGGGATCACCCTTTCGTATGCATTGTCCATTCCCACCGGGCCCTGCATTGTCTTGATGAATCTGATCGTTCTTTTTGCAGTTATCTGTCTGCGAAAATGGAGAGAAAGAGGGCGCTGCGCTTGAAACGATGGGCTTTCTATCTGCTGCTGGGCATGCTTCCCGTACTGGGAGGTTGCGGCAGAGAGCAGGTAGCAGACAATATGATACTCACGCACAAAACGGTACAGGCGGCGCAAGGCAAAGCACCTCAGGAAGTAAAGCCTGTATCCGTGGAGCCGTCGGTCTTATCCAAAGGCATGGAGAAGGACAGCCAGGGAAATATCATTTACCCTTATTTTGAAATGAAGTATGATATCGCAAAGGATGAGAAGACATTTCCATATGACCATCCGGACATTGTGGTGGGCGATGCTCACTATATGACGCAGATCAACGACTGGTACATGCATTTTAACAATTATCATGACAAAACCGTGGTGATCGAAGGGTATTTTCTGACGATCAATGGGCATTATTTCATCGGACGCAATGGACCGACCTGTCCTTACTGCACAGGCGGGTATGTGGATTTTGAATTCAATTCCCGACAGGATTTCACAGGCTATATTCATGGAGATACATGGATCCGGCTCTATGGGATCCTTCGTGAGGGAATGGGACATATTTCCAAAGACATCACTGCGCCCTTCTATCATTTGGAAGCGGTCAAGGTGGAAAAGATCCCTTATAACGGGAAAGGAACCATTTCTGATTGAGAAAAGTACGGCTCTATGCACGGGAATAGCGATCGGCACTTGCAAGAAACACTGCTGCCTTACCGGCAGTGTTTTTTCTTTTGAAATACGTGTAGTAAAGAGACCGATATATATGATAAAATAATGTGGTTATTTTCTTGTTCATGAATATTATACAAGGGTCATTAGAATGAAACAGACAGATACAAAATCATCCAAAGACGTAAAGCAGACAGATAGTCCTGGCCACTGGAAGATCTGGTGGGCGATCGCGACGCTGGTGCCTTTTGGCTTTTCCTTTTTTCTTTCCTGGTATTTCGGTGCGCCGGGCGGATTTGAGCTTTCTTCGCAGGTGAAGGTCTTCCTGCTCTTCCTGCAGGTCGGTTTTGTGACGGCCTATTTTATCCGGCACCGCTTGACGCGGGCAGCCGTGCATCTGTGGATCACCATCGGCTTTTTGTGGCTGCTCTCACTCATCGTGCCGTACCTTTCGACGCAGACGGACGTGGTGCTCGACATGTCGGATATGTCAGGTGAGCTCTCTGCGCCGCTCTATCTGTTCATCTCCTGCCTCTCTGCGGCATGGATCCTACCGGGGAAATGGCGCATGATCGCGCGCATCGCGTGCGTCGTACTGATGCTCCTTTATGTGGGCATCCAGTTCACGTATGTGGGCTACTACTTCATCACGCATTCTCTGATCTCCATCAATATGCTGCTGGCGCTCGCGCAGACGAATCTTGCCGAGACGAAGGAGTATATCGATGTGAATATCCCGTATGCCGAGCTTATCTTGGGGACGCTTGCGATCCTCATCCTCGCGTGGCTCATCTTCCACAGCAGCCGTTTCTCCTTCAATGGCCGCCTTCCCGTATCCAGAAAGGCGTGGTGGGCGATGGCGCTGCTCTTCCTTGTGAATGTCGGTCTCTGCTGTCTGTCCATCGGGGCGACGCGACTTGCGCATGTGTATTATGAGACCTACGAGACACTTTCCAGCTTCTCCGATTTCCAGACGATGGTGGAGAAGCGCCGCCACATGTCGATCAAGGATCGCGTCCTTGCCGCGCAGCTCAAAGCGGCGCCGGACGGTGTCTACGTCCTCATCATCGGCGAGTCTCTGACGCGCGACCACATGGGCGTCTATGGCTATCACAGAGAGACGACGCCTTTCCAGACCGAAGCGGCCGCAGACTCGCACTATACCTTCTTCAATCATGCCTATTCCTGCTATACACAGACCGTCCAGGTCCTGACCGAAGCCCTGACGGAGAAGAACCAGTACAATGATATGGAGCTGGTCGATGCCTACTCCATCATTGACATGGCAAGGCAGGCCGGCTTCCATACTACATGGATCTCAAACCAGTCCCGCTATGGTGTCTGGGATACGCCGATCGGTGCGATCGGAAGCGCCTGTGATGATCAGTACTGGATCAACCAGTATGTCGGCACAGATGTCGTGACGAAGGACTACGATACCGCCCTCATCCCCTATCTGCGTAAGGTCGATCCGAAGAACCGGCGCCAGCTCGTCGTCGTCCACCTGATGGGTAGCCATGTCAGCTACTGGGACCGCTATCCGTCTGAGTTCTATCACTGGCCGGAAAGCATGGGAAAGGCACGCTCGACGGCTGACGTCATGAATGATGAGTATGACAACTCCGTCCTCTTTAACGACTACGTTGTCGAAAGCATCATGAACGAAGCCGTGAACTACATGAAGGCAGACAGTGTCCTCTACTTCTCTGACCATGGCGAGCAGGTCACTGCGCGTCCGGGGCATAATGCAGACCAGTTCGACTACACGATGGTACACATTCCCTTCTGGATCTACACCTCGGATGACTACCAGAGGAGCCACCCGCGCATCCTGAAGACTATGTGGGAAAGAAGAAATATGCCATTCACCAATGACATGCTCTACGATACCTTCATGGGTCTCATGGGACTTACGGCGACTCGCTATGATGAAAAGTCCGACATCCTTTCCCCTGACTTTGATAAAGATGTGACGACGCTCATGACCATGTACGGCAATGTAATGGTCAGAAACGATACCGAACAGCTCGGAAGCAGCAAGCAAGCAGAGGACGAGCGCTGGAACAATGATATCCATCGCCGCCGCCTCTTCGCTCCGTCTTTCGACTGGAGCCGGTATCAGCCCGTCAAGATCGCGGGAGAAGAGATCCCCGATGTACCGAATGCGGGAGCAGGGCAGTAGAAATAGGTTTTGAGGGTTCGCCCTTTGATTCCGCTTGAAAGTTTCACTTGAATGAGAAATTAGAAATGAGAAATGCGAAATGGTGGTGCGGCGCAAAAAATAATGAAACGCCGCAGAATATAAATAGGGCGATGCCCGCTGGAGATGTCAGATGCCAGACGTCAGATGTCTAATGTCTCCCAGTCTTTTAGTCTAATCTCCAGTCACCAGTCACCAGTCACTCCTAATCCCTAATCCCTAGTCGCTTTACTTTACTTTATCCCCGAAAGGAGTCTCCCATGCGTCTCAGACGTAAACCCTGGATCGAAGAAGCGATCAAAAATTACACCTCCATTCTTTTTCTGGAAGAACCGACCGACATGAAAGGCAAGTGGGGGACACAGTTTCCTCGTCCGGAGCAGCCGCTCCATGTAGAATTCGGCACCGGCAAAGGCCAGTTCATTTCCGGCATGGCCGCGCTCCATCCTGATGTGAATTACATCGGCATGGAGGTGCAGGAAGGCGTCATCTACTATGCCGCACAAAAGACTGCGGAGAAGGATCCGCCGGTAGACAATGTCCGTCTCATTTTAGGCGATGTGAGCGAGATCCTGAATATTTTTGGGGAAGGCGAAGTCGATGTGATCTACCTCAACTTCAGCGACCCCTGGCCGAAGAAGCGCCATGCTAAGCGCCGCCTCACCTATCGTGATTTCCTGAAACGCTACGCCGTCATTTTAAAAGAGGGCGGTGAGATCCGCTTCAAGACGGATAACAAGGATCTTTTTGACTTCTCCCTCGAAGAATTTGAGGCCATGGGCTGGCAGCTTTCGGACGTGACCTATGATCTTCATGCCGCTCCCGTCCCCAGGGATGTGGAGACAGAATATGAAGAAAAGTTTTCCAGAAAGGGGAACCTCATATGTCGTCTCGTAGCGAGACGTCCCTGAAGGATACGAAGTATGTGCCAGAGTGTCTGAAATGGATGCTCATCGCGGCCGCCATACTGATCGCCATCGGGGCGATGAATGTCTATAATGCCACCTACTATATGAATATGGCGGCAGGCGATGGGCCGTATGCCCACTTTTTGAAGCATGTCGGGGTCTTGGCGTTCAGTCTGGCCATTGGCGCCTTCGTAGCTTGGCTGCCGAAAGGAGTCATCCGGGGCGGCGCCTTCGTCTGGGTGGGGTTGACGATACTACTCCTGGCTGTGGTTGTTGTGGCCGGGCATCGGGCGAATGGGGCGACCCGCTGGATCATGCTCGCGGGCTTCTCTCTCCAGCCGTCTGAAGTCGCGAAAGTGACCGGCCTGATCTGGGCGGCATCCTTTCTGGCCAAGCGCATACGGAAAGGAGAGAAGATCACACTCATCAAGCGATTTTTCCGTCCCTTCTGCCATATTCGTGACAGGAAGAAAAAGGAGAATACCTTCCGCTCTATGATTGGGTACTATCTGCCTCTCTATGGACCGTTTGCGATGGCGTTCTTCGTCCTGTTACAGCCGGACATGGGGACAGCGGGGATGATCGTGCTCTTTCCCTTGTTGCTCTACGTTTTGGCAGGACTGCCGATTTTTGAGATCTTCCTCGGCGTGGGGGTCGCTGTATGCACCTTCGTCATTCTTGTCATTGCAGAGCCCTATCGCATGAATCGTGTGATCGTGCTTTGGGATCCTTTCATGTATGCAGGAAATCTCGGCTATCAGACGGTGCAGAGCCTCATCGCTGTCGGCTCCGGCGGCTTCTTCGGACAGAGCATCGGCGAAGGCATGTCGAAATTTCTCTACCTTCCCGAGCAGTACACCGACTTTGCCTATGCCGTCTTCAGTCAGGAATTTGGCTTCATAGGCTCTGTTTTCGTCCTCATTCTCTACCTCGTGTTTCTTCTTGCGGGATTCTCCGCAGCCAGGAAGCTGAAGGAGACCTATGCGGCTCTTCTTGTCTACGGACTCACCATGCTGATCTCCGTGCAGGGCATCGTCAATATCGCGATGGTCATCGGCTGCTTTCCGGTCACCGGGATCCCGCTGCCCTTCATTTCTTATGGCGGGTCCTCACTCCTCATGAATATCATCTCTGTCGCACTCATCTACGGCACCACGGTGCAGAGCCTTCGTGAGAAAGATCTGGAGGAGCGAAAGCGCCGGATCGCACAAATGGAAGGGCGCGAGTGAGGAACTGCTGACCGGGGATTTCTCGTAAGAGGCTTACTTAAGCGCTGTACCGCATACCATTTTGAGAGCTTTCCGGAGGCTGGCATGAAGTATAATGAAAATGACACGCTCGATGTGCTGACCCGGCGTCTTTCCGTGGCCGCTGCCGAGGAAAAAGGGATCTGTTTTCTTCCTGTGGGCTCCGTAAAGGGGGAGGGACTGACAGCTCTTTGCCGGGCGGTAGAGGAGATCCGAAAGAGAACCGTGAAGCCTCTTACGATCCTTGCACTGACCATGGACATGGTCGCTATGGGGCGTATGGCACTTGCCATCAGGGCTTGCGGCTTCGAAGGCGCGGCGATCTGTAAGCAGGATGGGATGCGCTTTCTTGCGACCGTGCATGGCGGGAAGCTTTTTGCGGAGCGGCTTTTCCCGTCTGACCTTGCATTTCCCGAAGAGAACGAATGGACACCCTACCATGAGATGGCTTTTTATCTGGGGATCACGCTCTATGCGGCGGGGATGGAAAAGGCGATCCTTCCCGCGATGGACCGGGCAAGACACATGGTGAAAGAGCTTTTGAAAGACAAAACGATTTGATTCTATGGGATAATGAATAAAAATAAAGAGTGAAGGAAACGCTGATTAAATCGCAGAGTCAGATTCCACAAGAATTTTTATACATGACTTCGTCATGGCCTTCCTTAAATAGCTCGCTATTCGCGTCAGGCTATTCCTCGTCATGTATAAAAATTCAAGAGTAAAATCTGACAACGATTTAATCAGTGTTTCCTAAACAAGCAAAAAGCCATGAGAAACGGCGATTCTCATGGCTTTTTGCTTGTTTGTGTTCTCTTTACAAACTTTACTGTACGATGATAGATGGATTACCAATTCTTTTATATAATTTATTTATAAAGAGGTCGCGCTTCGCAAGGGGTTCGTATGTCTAGCAAGGTTCATATAGGTAAGGAAACGCTGATTGCAGCGTAAGACGATGGAGTCCGTGTTTCCTGAGGAGGAGCACGGAATGAAACAGTCAAGATCTGCTTTGGCCTGATCGGCGGCCTGGTGCTTTTCCTGTACGGCATGAATACGCGATGAGTGATGCTCTGCAGAAAACTGCCGGGGAGCGCATATCGGCCGCAGGGGTCGGTCACTCCTCCTGCCATGCCGTGCATCCGCTGTCTATTTCAGATATTTCTTCCCGAGCTTCCATGTCAGAGCCAGCGACTGCTGGAGCAGGAAGAAATGGAAAGCCCGCATGGGGTGCAGGAGCCAGAAGGCCTTCTTGATGGGAGCCAGCGCCTGCCAGCCTTCTGCCTCTTTCTTTGTCGGTGTATATGCCTCCTGCCTTGCATTCAGCCCTTTGGCAAGGAATGCGCCCAAAAGTGTGAGCAGGATCATTTTGAAAATGCCATTCTTGTTATTCACGATCATCACCTCTATCCGTATCATAGCAAAGGGGAGAGCGTTAGGCAAGGTGTGGTAAGATAGGTAAAGGTCCGGGGGGAAAAAATGAGGATTGAGGGAGGCGGGCGGCGGCTTTGCCGCAATTTTGATAGCGATTCGCGTCGTTGTCATTTCGAGCGAAGTCGAGAAATCTCTATTGCAGTACGGAAATCAGCACGTATGCGCTATTTCAGAAACGATGTCTTGGTGCTGCGTTTTTCTGTTATCTCGCAATTACTACTTACCGGTGTGCAATAAAGATCGAGGGCTACGCTCGGGATGACGATATGGGATAATCCCAGTCACCAGTCACTCTTATCCCCTGAACCGTTAGACTACGAATTTTTCAGAAAAGGAGCATTCACTATGCACATCATTCTGGCATCCGCATCCCCGCGTCGGCGCGAGCTCATCCATCAGATCGGCTGGACGGAAGACGTCCTGCCCTCCTCCTTTCCAGAAGCAGAAACGCCGGAAGAGGCGAAGACACGTATTTTTGAATTTCCCGAGAGCGTACAGCAGATCCTTTCCTGCAAAAAGGGAGCGGATCTTGTGACGCTTTTCAATGCCTGCGGGAAGGCAAAGAGCATCTTTGAGGCAAAGGGGGCAGAGACAGCGATCGTTGCAGCCGATACCGTCGTGGTGCTTGATGAGGATATACTTGGCAAGCCCAAAGATGAGGAGGAGGCGCGTCTCATGCTCCGCCGCCTCTCCGGACGGGCGCACGAAGTCAAGACCGGGCTTTCTATCTATCATAAGGGCCATGTCCATCTTCATGTTGAGACGACGCGCGTCTATTTCAGAAAGCTCTCGGATTTGGAGATCGATCGCTACGTCGCCACCGGTGAACCGATGGATAAAGCCGGCGCGTACGGCATCCAGGGCAAGGGCGCGATCCTGGTTTCTCGCGTAGAAGGCTCCTATGACAATGTCGTCGGCCTTCCTCTCGCTCGGCTCTATGAGATGATGAGAGAGGAAGAGTAGAGTCAGTCCGGGGGCGAGGACGCAGCAGGGTACATCATGACAGGACGCCGCATGGAGGCCGCTTTTCCGGGAGGGAGAGTGGCATAGCTTTTCACCTGCATCAAAGCCCCTCCATCCGCCTTCGCATTTGGCGGAGCTGCCAGATGCGAGTCTTGCTTCTTAGTGTAAAATTTTACTCGGTAGGGAAATTTTTCCAGAAACAATAAAAGAGGAAAGCCTCCCTTTGAGTGGAAATGTTATAATT
>OIXX01000926.1_pt1 | contig 12914 bp, 11 predicted proteins | sample 1588161 | NCBI WGS metagenome assembly OIXX01 (sample SAMN03283274) | human gut metagenome | biome: human-associated habitat; material: feces | host: Homo sapiens | place: Peru | collected 2012
GCCGCCGATGGCGCTATCGCTGCCACGAGCGCCGCCCTGTTCCTCGGTGAACTCGTTATCTAGCGGACGTAGTTTTTTGAAAATATGGTCAGCAAGGCACTGGCCCGTCTCGTGAAAAGCCAACGAGTGCGTAGGAGGCGCTCGCGAGGCGGGCCATGCTTTGACATATTGCAAGCCGCAAGTACCAATAACAAAACGTCTGATAATATATCTTATGTAAAGTAGAGAGGTTATTTACTTCTGCTACCCATTCCTGTCCACTAGTGCACACGGCTAGAAGCCCTGCGAAAAGGGCCGGAGAGAATACCGGCGTGACTTCGCCGCATCCGTTATCTCTTCGACTGTTCCGCAGTGCTACGAGGGGCGTACGTGCCACGGCAGAGCCTGCGCACCATTTCTTCTGAATGGTCGCCGTCGACCTCATTCATGAGCACGAGAAGTCGGTCGCCCGGCTCTACGAGGGTCTCTCCGTTTGGCACGAGTTCCCTGCCATGGCGCGTGATGGTGACGACAAGTGCCTGTGATGGCCAGTTGAGCTCACGAATCTTAGAATCTGCGGCCCGCGAGCCGCTTTCGACCACATAGGAGTGGAGCTGCTTCCCTTCGCTGCCCCACCGGCCGTGCGCCTCTTCGGTGCTCATGCCCAGAAGCTTGCCAAGCAGGTGGTCATAATAGGGATCGACTCCCATGAGGTTTGCGGTGACGTAGGCGATGAGACTCACGATCGAAAGCGACAGAAGCGCCTGGAGGCTTCCCGTTAGCTCGAAGGCGAGCACAACTGCCGTGACGGGCGCTCGGATCGCGCTTGCGAACATCCCGGCGACGCCAAGCACCGTGAAGTTCATGATAAGTGCCGGGTCAAGCCCGAAAGCCATGACTGCTATCTGACCAAAGAGCGCCCCTGCCAACCCGCCCATGGCGACAAGGGGAAACAGGGTTCCACCTGGCACCCCGGCGCCAAAGCAAACCCCCGTGAAAAGGTATTTCCCCAGCAGGAGCAGCGCCAATGTCGCTACGCTGAGCCCTTCTGGCCTTGCCAGCATCTCGATGATGGCGTCACCCCCGTCGAGCAGAGCCGGCGCACATAGGGCGATGGGGGCGGCCATGAGAAACGGGATGAGGAAGCGCGCAAAGGGCTCCCACCGCCTGATGCGCGCAAGGGTGTCCTGGGCCTTGAACATACCTGCGTTATGGGCGGCGCCCACGACACCCATGAAGATGCCAAACCCCAGGATAAGGAGGTAGGCGCTTCTTGGCACGGTGCTTGTGACGGCAAATGACAGCACTGGCTTTATGCCAAGCAGGTCGGACGAGACGTAGTCGGCGACGACCGCGGCTGACATCGCCGAGACGATGAGGGCCGCGTTGAACGTCTTGTGTATTTCCTCGAGGGCAAACATGACGCCCGTGAGCGGCGCGTGGAAGGCCGCGGCCATGCCGGCTCCGGCCCCGCAGGTAACCAGCAGGCGCTCCTCTCCCCGCCCGCGACCGAGCACGCGAGAAACTGCCTTGCCGGCCATTCCCCCCAGTTGGACGGACGGGCCCTCGCGCCCGAGAGAAAGCCCGCCAAGCGCCGCGAGCGTCCCTTCGGCAAATTTGGCCATGATGACGCGTCGCCAGGGGGCGTCCATCGCCCCCATGACCTCGGCGTCAACTTGCGGGATGCCCGAGCCGGACGTCTTGGGCTCCCACCGGACGAGCAGGGCGACCACGCCCGCCAACATCACAAGTGCGAGCATCCAGGTGGCGAACAGGAACGGGTTTGATCCCATGAAGCCAAGGAGCCAGCGGAGAGTGCGTTCCGCCCAAGAGAGGCTCAGCCGATACAACGTGACCAGCAGTCCCCCCGCGAGTCCCACGAGGCCACATTCCCAGAAGAGGCTAGCCTCAAACCCGCCCGAGAGCCGACGCCTCACGGGATCTCGCCTGGTTTTCACGACGCGTCTCTCTCCTTCAACGACTTGGCCCGAACCGACTGAGCCGATTCGGGCCAACAATATATAGTCTGTTCGTACAGGACAACCCGTCTTAGTGAACCTTGATCAGCGAGAAGATTTCCTGCGGGAACTCCTTGGAGATAACCTCCCGCGGGTGCAGGTAGTCAAGCTCGAGGATAAACGAGAACCCCATGATCTGCGCCCCGGACTGCTCGGCAAGCTTGGCGGTGGCGACGGCCGTGCCACCCGTGGCGACGAGGTCGTCGACGATGAGCACGCGGTCGGTCGGCTTGAGCGCGTCCTTGTGAATCTGCAGCTCGTCCGTGCCGTACTCAAGCGCATAACGCTGGGAGTACACCTCACGCGGAAGCTTGCCGGGCTTGCGCGCCGGCACGAACCCCGCCCCCAGGCGATAGGCGACGGGGGCTCCGATGAGAAAGCCGCGGGCCTCGGAGCCTACGACCTTGTTGATCCCCATGCCGAGAAAGTGGTCGACCATCGTGTCGACACAGGCAGAAAGCCCGTGCTCGTTGGAGATGAGCGGCGTGATGTCCTTGAAGATGACGCCAGGTTCGGGATAGTCGGGAATGTCAATGACGAGGTGCTCGTAGGCGAAGGGCCTGTCCTGCTGGTCTGCCATGGTTGCTCCTTGATGTCGTTACGCGTGGCCGTATTGGCTCGACGCGTCCAATCGCATGATACCGCCCAAAGGCATGTGCCTAGGCGCTTGAGTCGGCACCGGGCTCATCGGCAAGTGCTCGTCGGAGGATGGACCCCCGAACCTCGCCCGTAAGGTTCAACAGGCGCTCGAGCGCCTGGTCGCGTCGCAGGCGTCGCTCGCTCACGCTCTCGCCGGGGTGCCGGGAGACAGACATGAGCGCCTGCTCAAGCATGGGAATCTCGCGATTTGCCGCCGACACGTAGGCCCGAAGGTTCTTTGGCTCGATACCGTAGCGCGAAAGCTCCGCACAGGCGCGAATGAGCCGCAGGTCACGCCCGTCGACAAGATCTCTGCCGCCGGGAGAGCGAACGAGCCTGATGAGACCGCAGTCAGAGAGCTTCCTGACAAGCGAGATGGACACGCCCGCAACGTCGGGCATGCGGTCTATGGGGTGCAGCTCACGAAGGTGCCGCTCGCTAACGGCGAGCGCAGGGGCCGCGTCAGGCGACGACGAGGAGCCGTCGCCATCGAAGGCAACGTCCTCCTCCGCGTGGGGCACGTGCCCGTCAAGCTCTTCTTTGATGACCGAGAGCGGCAAAAACCTGCTCTTCTGCAAGAAGAGGATGCTCTCGAGCCGTTGGATGTCCCTCGAGGAGTAGAGACGATAGCCGCCGGGCGTGCGCGACGGCGTGAGAAGACCCTCGTCCTCGAGGTATCGAACCTTCGAGACCGAGAGATCCGGATACTGTTCCTGCAGCTTCCTTACGACCTTGCCAATCGTGAGGTATCCCGCATCTGCCATGCGCTGGCCGCTACTCGCTCACGTTGATGCGTGCGGTGGTACGCGTGGTGTGGAACACCATGCGGAAGGTGCCGACCTGAATGGTGGAGCCATCCTGGAGCTGTGCGGTGTTAATGATGGCACCGTCTACCCAGGTGCCATTGAGGGACCCGAGATCCTCGATGGATGCCGCCGGGCCGTCGATGCGAATAACGGCGTGGTGGCGCGAAACGGTCATGTCGTTGAGGAACACCGTGCTCGAGGGGTCGCGACCGAGCGTGACCTCGGGCGTGTTGAGCACGAAGGTCGAACCGGTCTGGGGGCCTTTGAGAATGGTGAGCGTCGGAGCCTCAGGACGAGTTCCCCCCATCAGATCGGGCACGGTTGCGTCTGCCGTAGGCATACGGAAGATGGCAGTGGCGTCGCTTGAGCTCAGGTGTGCATCCTGCATGAAAACCCCCATGGAGATAAACGGTGAAGACATTGTAGCGCTTGTGAGTTCGTACTCGGCGCTTCGGTCGAGCGTTATCGGCAGGCGATGGCGCTCACCTGTATGCGTGCGCCGCGCTCGAGTGCGGACACCTGCACGCAGGTTCGGGCGGGGCCGGGCCTCATGAAACGCTCGGCCCAAATCTCGTCAACAAATTCGAGGTCAGCCAGGTCGACAAGGTATACGGTCGCCTGCGTGACGTCGCCGAGCGAGAGGTTAAGCTCGGCAAGCACCGCCTCCACGTTCATAATGCAGCGAGCCGTCTGCTGGCCAATTCCGCCGGGAACCGGCTCGTTGGTCTTCGGATCGAGGGGAAGCTGTCCAGACACGAAGACGAAGCGAGCAGCCGTCGCGCCCTGCGGGAACGGTCCCCCAGTCTTAGGGGCCGACTTTGACGTGATCGCGTACATGCGTCTCCTCCTAGATCGTGCGTCCGGAAGCGATGGCCGCAGCCTCGTTGGCATTGGAGGGCAGCGTGTTCGTAGCCGAGACGGCCCTGGTCACAAGATAGTTGCGTGCGAGCGTGCCTTCGTCGAGCACGCCAAGACCGTTGCGTGATGGCACGAGTACGGCCCGGGCCGAGTACGTCGCCGTACCGACGGTCCGCCCGTCCTGGCTCCACGTGTAAGCGCCGACCAGGTCGCCTGGTGTCAGGAGCGCGCCTTTGGGCTGGGCGAAGCCCTGCCACGTGGTGCTTCCACCGTCCGGCCACACAAGACCGGTGAGGCTTGCGTCGGCCGTGACCACGCACGAAAACCCGAAGTGGTAGGCAAACGGCTGCACCGACACGATTGCGTTGGCGTTTGCGAGGGCGTAGTGGTCGAAGTTCGTGAAGGCCCAGTCCATGAGCGACTCCGTGTCCGAGAAGCGACCGGCGCCCGTCTTGCAGCCAAGCACGCAGGCGTAGAGGGTTACGCCGTCGCGCCGGGCGCTGCCAAGAAAGCTCGTCACGTTGTTGCCGGTGCCCGTCTTGATCCCGAGGGCCCCCTGGTACGTCTCGACGAACGAGTCGACCGTATGGAAGCTCGTCTCGACGCCCCCGATGGGCACGGTTACGTCGCTCATTCGCACGGTATCGGAAATGAACGGGTAGTTCGTCATGGCGTAGCGCCCAAGCGTGACGAGGTCGGAGACGCTCGAGTAGTGCCCCTCGGCATCGAGGCCATGGGAGTTCTGGAACTGCGTGTGCGTCATCCCGAGCTCGGCGGCCTTGTCGTTCATCTTCTGGACGAAGGCCTGCTCTGATCCCGAACAGGCAACGGCCACCTCGTAGGCGGCGTCGTTTGCCGAGCGAACGAGCATGACGCGCAAGAGATCCTCGAGCGTGGAGGTCTGGCCGGCCTGGTAGCCCGCCACCATGGCGTTCTCCTGGAGCACCGGCGGGGAAAGCGTGACGACGGTGTCGAGCGGCGTCCCGCTCTCGAGTGCGACGACGGCCGTCATGATCTTGGTGACCGACGCCATGTTGATCTCTGCGTCGGGATTCCTGGCGTACAGCACGTTACCTGCGGAATCCTCGACGATGGCGGCCTGGGCTTCCGTAAGCGTGGGCTCGCTGTCGATGGCAAAGGCGGCGTGAGGCAGGGCCATCAGGCACGCAAGCAGCGAGAGGAGGCAGAGGAGCGCCCTCCACGAGACCCCGCACCTCTTGGCTGTCGTCATCGTGCCTCTCCCCTTTCGCGCGAGATTGCCGCCTTGACGATGGCGGCGCCCTCGCAGGTGTAGACGACGGCAGTGATGATCGAGCAGACGCATCCCGCATAGACGAACAGCAGGCCCACGGGGCCGGGAACTGCGTTGAGGCCGGGGAGCCAGGAGGCCTGCGTGACCCCAAGCCCCTCGATGACGGGAAGCCCGAGCAAGAGGTCGCAGAACCCGAACATGAGCAGGGCCGTCGTGACCTTGCCGATGTAGACAACGTCGACCGGACGCTTGCGGTAGCGGCGCACGACAAGCGCGCCGCAGAAGAGATAGCAGTCACGGCCGATGACGAGCAGCGCGCACCAGAGTGGCAGCTCCCCTACCACCACGAGCCCAAGGACGCCCGTGAAGAGAAGCACGCGGTCGCAGATGGGGTCGAGCACCTTTCCAAACCAGCTCACCGTCTGGGTACGGCGGGCAATCTGCCCGTCCATCCAGTCGGTGCACGCAGCGATGGCGTAGATGGTGATGGAGAGCGGCCGACTGGCGTGCGTCACGAAGAGCACGAGAAACACGACGGTGAGCAGCAGCCGGGCCGTCGTGATGACATTGGCTACGGTGAGTATCTGGCTCGACGGGTTGTCGGGGCTCCCCAGCGGGGCCTTGACGTCCGTCTCGAAGCCCTGCCTGACCTTGTCCTCTAGCCATTGACGCCACTGACGCACGCGTGATCCGCCTCTCGGTTCCATGTCTGTCCGCGCAATCCCCGTGCGCGGACCCGAAGTTCGTCCAAAGGATGATACCCCATGGCGCCATGCGCGCTTCATGCCTGCACAAAGGTGACGAGAATGTGAGAGTTGGGTTTGCATGGCGCCCGCATACGCACCGCCTGCCGAGCGGGGCTTCCCTTCCACGATCCCCCGTGCCGGGTTGCGAAGGCGCTCGGCGAGACTTGACGTATCCGGACGCAGAAGCCGGGCCCCGTGAGAGGGGCAGGTATGAGGTCCGAGAACAAGAGCGTGGTCGTGACCGGTGCGAGCTCGGGCATGGTCACGGGCATTTACCTGACGGGCCCGATATACGCCATGCGCCATGCCGTCGAGGTCGTGCTCGAGCACGAGACGGCCGGCGCCATCAACGTCGCCCCATTGGTGTTCGGCGGTGCCGTGTCGTCGCCAGCGACGACACGGCCTTCATCAACGGGGCCAGCATCGTCATCGACGGCGGCGTGAGCTGCATCTGGTATCGGGAGAAAAATCTTCTTGCATCCCCGTTGGGCGAATGGTATCTTCTCTTTCGCCGCAAATGAGCGGTGCATAACGGGTGGTGGCGCAGTTTGGTAGCGCACTTGACTGGGGGTCAAGGGGTCGCTGGTTCGAATCCAGTCCACCCGACCAGAGCTTAACGAGGTCAGAGGGGTCTCCCGCTGGCCTCTTTCGTTTTATCGGCACCTTGCGCGAGGACGTGGAGGGCCCATGCTCAAACTCGCGAGATACCTTTCCGGATACGGGCGTGAATGTGTACTCGCTCCCCTCTTCAAGCTGCTCGAGGCGGCGTTTCAGCTTCTTGTCCCCATTGTCATGGCGAGCGTCGTGGACAGTGGCATCGCCACCGGGAACCGCGGGCACGTCCTCGTCTGCGCCGTGGCGCTCGTCGTGATGGGCGTCGTGGGCTGGGTCTGCGCGGCCACGGCACAGTACTTCAGCGCGAAGCTCGGGGCCGGCTTCGGCACGGCGCTGAGAGACGACCTGTTCCGCCACGTCATGTCCCTCTCTCGCGCCGACGTCGATCGCCTTGGCCCCTCCACGCTTGTGACGAGGCTCACCAACGACTCCAACCAGGTGCAGGACGGCGTCAACCTCTTCTTCCGGCTCGTGCTGCGCTGTCCCATCGCGGTCTTTGGCGCTTTGGCGGCGGCGTTTGTGGTAGACGGCTGGGAGGGGGCCGTGTTCACGTTCGTGACGGCCCTGGTGCTCCTGCTCGTGTGGGCCGTCATGCGCGTGGCCGTGCGACGCTACCGCGTCGTGCAGGCGGGGCTCGACGGCATCCTCCTCCGTGTCTCTGAGCAGCTCCAGGGCGTCCGCGTGCTTCGTGCCTTTGGGCGCGAGAAGGACGAGTGCGCGAGCTTCGATGCGGCCACGGACGGGCTTCGCTCGCTCCAGGTTGCCGTGGGCGACGTGTCGGGCCTTATGAACCCGCTTACCTACGTGGCGGTCAACCTCGGGCTCGTTGCCGTCTTGCACGTGGGCGGTATCCGCGTGGACGCGGGCAGGCTCACCCAGGGCGGGGTCGTGGCCCTCGTCAACTACATGTCCCAGATGCTCGTGGAGCTGCTCAAGTTCGCCAACCTCGTCGTGGTTCTCTCCAAGGCCGAGGCATGCGCGCGCCGCGTCAACGAGGCGTTCGCCATCAGCCCTGCCATGGAGGACGGGGCTGACGCGGCCGAGGGCCTGACCGGTTCGCTCGAGTTCCGCGACGTGAGCTTCACCTATCCCGGCGCCTCCACGCCCTCGCTCTCCCACGTGAGCTTCGCGTGCCGCCCCGGCGCGGCGCTCGGCGTCATCGGCGGCACCGGTTCCGGCAAGTCCACCCTCGCCGCGCTTGCCATGCGCTTCTATGACGCAACTTCGGGCGAGGTGCTCGTGGGCGGCAAAGACGTGCGCGGTCTCGAGGCCGTGCGCCTGCACGAGGTCGTGGGCATCGTCGACCAGAACCCGCGACTGTTCGCGGGCACCATCGCCGAGAACCTTCGCTGGGGCGATCCCGACGCCACAGACGACGAGCTGCGCCGTGCGGTGCGCATCGCCCAGGCCGAGGACGTCGTTCGTGCCAAGGGCGGCCTCGATGGCGCCATCGAGCAGCTCGGGCGCAACCTCTCCGGCGGCCAGCGTCAGCGGCTCTCCATCGCCCGCACGCTCGTACGCAATCCGCGCGTGCTCATCCTCGACGACGCAAGCTCGGCGCTCGACCTCGCTACGGACGCACGGCTTCGGCACGCCCTCTCGACGGAGTGCGCGGGCACGACGCGCGTCGTGATCTCGCAGCGCGTCTCGGCCATCCGGCACGCGGACCTCATCCTCGTGCTCGACCGCGGCCGCCTCGTGGGTCAGGGCACGCACGAGGAGCTGCTCGGCACGTGCGAGGTGTACCGCGAGATCTGCGCCTCGCAGCTCACGAACGAGGAGGCGGCCGCATGAGCTCCCCCACGACAACGAAGCACGCACCCCTCGCGCGCGTGCTGCGCTTCCTCTCCCCTCACGTTCCCGCGCTTCTGGCCTCGCTTCTCCTCGCGGCAGCCGTCGTCGTGACAACGCTGCTCGTCCCCGTGCTCTCGGGCCGCGCGGTCGACTGCCTCGTGGGGCCGGGCGAGGTAAACGCGGAGGGCCTCGTGGCCAACCTCCGCCTGCTCGCGCTCGCCGTCATCGCCACGGCCGCCAGCCAGTGGGCCCTGACGGCGCTCACCAACCGCGTGGCCTATGACGTGGTCCGGGACATGCGCGTGCAGGCCTTCGACAAGCTCCAGCGCCTGCCGCTCTCCTACGTTGACTCGCATCGTCACGGCGACGTGGTGAACCGCATCGTCACCGACGTCGACCAGTTCTCGAACGGCCTCGTCATGACGTTCCAGCAGTTCTTCACCGGCGTGCTCACCATCGTGCTCACGCTGGCCTTCATGTTCTCCCTGAACGCCCTTGTGACGCTCGTCGTTGTGTGCGTGACGCCCGTCTCCATCCTCGCGGCGAAGCTCATCGCCGGGCGCGGCTACGCCTACTTCCACGACCAGTCCGCACGTCGCGGCGAGCTCACGGGCGTGGTCGAGGAGTACGTGGGCGGCAAGGGAGTTGTGGAGGCCTTCGACGCCCAGGGCATCGCCGAGAGGCGCTTCGAGGACGTCGACGCCCGGCTTGCCAAGACGAGCTTCCGGGCCGTCTTCTACTCGTCGCTCATCAACCCCACCACCCGCTTCGTTAACGCGCTCGTCTATGCGGGCGTGGGGATCTTCGGGGCGCTTGCGGCCATTGACGGGGCGCTCACAGTGGGCGGGCTCACGGCGTTTCTCAGCTATGCCAACCAGTACACGAAGCCCTTCAACGACATTTCGGAGGTCGTGACCGAGCTCCAGAACTCCCTGGCCTGCGCAGCTCGCCTCTTCGAGCTGCTCGACGAGGCCGAGGAAGTGCCGGACGCCCCGGGAGCCGTCGAGCTCGCGGACGTGCGCGGCCAGGTGGACATCGACGACGTGAGCTTCTCCTACGTCCCCGACCGCCCCCTCATCGAGGGCTTCACGCTGCATGCGAGGCCCGGAGAGCGCGTGGCCATCGTGGGGCCCACGGGATGTGGCAAGACCACCCTCATCAACCTGCTCATGCGCTTCTACGACGTCGACGGCGGCTCGATCCGCGTCGACGGCCACGACGTGCGCGAGGTGACCCGGGCGAGCCTGCGGAAGTCGTGGGGCATGGTGCTTCAGGAGACGTGGGTGAAGAGCGCGAGCGTACGAGACAACATCGCCCTTGGCAGACCGGACGCGACTGACGAGGAGGTGCGCACGGCCGCTCGTGCGGCGTTTGCCGACGAGTTCATCGAGCGTCTGCCCGAGGGCTACGACACGGTGCTGGGCGGCGAGGACTCGTCGATCTCGGCCGGGCAGCGCCAGCTGCTCTGTATCGCGCGCGCCATGCTGGCAAACGCGCCCATGCTCATCCTTGACGAGGCTACGAGCAACATCGACACTCGAACCGAGGCCAAGGTCCAGGCGGCCTTCGAGCGCCTCATGCGGGGCCGCACGAGCTTCGTGGTGGCGCACCGCCTCTCGACCGTCCGCGACGCCGACAGGATCGTCGCCATGCGCGACGGGCACGTCGTCGAGGTGGGCACGCACGAGGAGCTGCTGGCACGCGACGGCTTCTACGCGAGCCTCTACCGAAGCCAGTTTGAGGCCTAGAGCTTTGCCTTCTTGCTGCTGGCCAGTACGAGGTCGGCGAGCCTGGAGACGACGACCCCGGCGGTCACGACGAGTCCTCCCACCACCGAGGCGTCAAGCGAGCCGCCGCGTGCGACCACGTCCACGACAAGGCCGCAGATAACCTGACCGGCGAAGACCAGCAGCGTGAGCGAGACGGCGGAGAGCCTGGGCACCACGACGTTGTAGGCGGCGATGACACCGACACTCAAGACGCCGCCGGCGTAGGCCCAGACGGGAAGCGTAGACCCCGCCTCCACAATGCCGGGAAGGGCAGACGGGCTCGTGGTCATAACGGCAACGACGAGCGCGACGGGAAGCGCCGTGACGTAGTTGAGCAGCGTCGAAGTGGTGCCGTCGGCGAAGGTGGCAAGCCGTGCGTTGGTCGAGCGCGAGGTCACGATGCAGACGCCGGAGCAAAGCGCGCAGACGACCGCAAGGCCCGCCGACACCCCACCGCTAAGCATGATGCCAATGCCCACGGCGGCGAAGGCGAGGCTGACGAGAGCCGTGGCGCTTGGACGTCGGCGCTCGGCCCCGAAAAGCCCCCAGGCGTCGATGGCGAGCGAGCTCACGACCTGCCCGAGCAGCCCAAGTGCCACGACGCTCGTGAGACTCAGGGTGAGAATGGCCGCACACTGGAAGATCGTGGTGCCCACGCCAACGACGCCGCCGAGATATACCCAGATGGGACGATGCCCCCAGATGCGACCATGCGGACGGGTCAGGAAGAAGGGCACGAGTGCGGCGGCACCGCCAATCACGTGGATGACGACGGTTGCAACGAGAGGCCCCAAGGCGCTTGTCAGCCGCCCGTTGATCGACATCATTGACGCGAGCAGCACACCGTTGAGAAATCCCAGCAATGAGTACATGGCGCCTCCCGGCAGGTTATCCCTCGAGCTTCTCACCTATCTCGAGCCACTCGCCCTCGAGTTCGTCGAGGGCGGCCTTCTCGGCATCCACCTTTGCCTGCGCGGCCTCAAGTGCCCCGTAGTCGGTCGGGTCGACGTCGGCCATGGCCGCCTCGGCCTTCTCGACACGCCCGCGCTGCGTGCCCATCCTGCGCTCGAGGGAGGAGAGCTGCTTGCGCAGGCGCCATTCCTCAGAGGCAGAAATCCCGTCAGCAGAGGAGGTCGTCGCGGGAGACGCCGCAGGAGTGTCGGCCTTGCTGACGGGCGCCTTGGGGGCGGGGCCATGTCCAGAGACGTCGCCGTCGCCGTGTGAGTTGCCAATAAGCCGCAGGTACTCGTCAACGCCGCCGGGCACGTGCGTGAGCATGCCCCCAATGAGCGCAAACTGGTCGTCGGTGACGCGCTCCATGAGGTAGCGGTCGTGCGTCACGAGCAAAAGCGTCCCAGGCCAGTCGTCGAGCAGGTCTTCCATGACGGCGAGCATGTCGGTATCAAGGTCGTTGCCCGGCTCGTCGAGAATGAGCACGTTGGGCTCGTCGAGCAGGACGCACATGAGGGCGAGCCTTCTGGCCTGACCTCCGGAGAGGTCGGCGATGGGCGTGTCGAGCTCGCGCTTGTCGAACCCGAGGCTCTCGAGGAGCTTCTGGGGCGTGTACTCCTTGCCGGCGATGACGTAGCTTCGCTTGTAACGTCCGAGCAGCTCGCGGACGCGCCAGTCCTGCTTGTCGGCAAGCAGGTCGATGTGCTGCGAGAGGATGCCGAGCTTGACCGACTTGCCCATCTTGGCCGTGCCGCTCGTGGGACGGAGCTTGCCGTCGAGCAGGCGCAGGAGCGTCGTCTTGCCGGCACCGTTCTCGCCGAGGATGCCATAGCGGTCTCCCGGGCCGATGAGCCAGTCGAGGTGGTCGATGACCGTGCGGCCCTCGTAGGCCACGGTGGCCTGCTTGAGCTCGAATACCTGCTTGCCCAGGCGGCTCACTGCGAGGCGCTTGAGCTCGAGCGGGTTTCTGAGGGGCGGCACGTCGGCGATCATGGCGCGAGCGGCGTCGATGCGGAACTTCGGCTTGCTCGAGCGCGCCTGGGCCCCGCGGGAAAGCCAGGCGAGCTCCTTGCGCAGCATGTTCTGGCGACGGTCCTCCATGACGGCGGCCTGGCGGTCGCGCTCGACGCGCTGCTGGATGTAGGCGGAGTAGCCGCCCTCGAACGGGTCGACCACGCCGTCATGCACCTCCCACATGCTCTCGCATACCTCGTCGAGGAACCACCGGTCGTGCGTGATGCAGAGCATGGCGCCCTGACCCGGCTGCCAGCGACGCTTGAGGTGGGAGGCGAGCCAGGTGATGGCGCCCATGTCGAGGTGGTTGGTGGGCTCGTCGAGCAACAGCACGTCCCAGGAGCCGATGAGCAGCCGCGTGAGGTCGACGCGACGGCGCTGGCCGCCCGAGAGCGTGCCCACCTTCGCGCCCCAGTCGACGTCGCCGATGAGCTCGGCGATGATGCGGCGCGTCTCGGGGTTGGAGGCCCACT
>OIXX01000927.1_pt1 | contig 12888 bp, 11 predicted proteins | sample 1588161 | NCBI WGS metagenome assembly OIXX01 (sample SAMN03283274) | human gut metagenome | biome: human-associated habitat; material: feces | host: Homo sapiens | place: Peru | collected 2012
CCGGTGGCGGCGGCTCGACCGGTGGTGGCGGCACGACCGGCGGCGGGTCGACCGGTGACGGCACCGGTGGTGGCGGCACGACCGGCGGCACCGGCGGCGGGTCGACCGGCGGCGGGTCGACCGGCGGCGGCACGACCGGTGGCGGCTCGACGGGCGGCGGCACGGGCGGCGGCGGGACGACCACCACGCCGTAGACAGGGGTCCGTAGGCTATCCAGAACAAGAAAGAGGGGAGGCTCTGGCCTCCCCTCTTCGTTTCCCTGCCCGGGCGCCGCAGCGCCTGAGCGCAATCGACGAATGTACGCGCTCCAGTCCGGTGGCACCGAAACCGGAAACAGTCCTCGTTCCTAGTTGCTCCTGCTCCTCCGCGACAGTATGAAGTACCACACCAGCAGTGCCACGAGCGCGATCGGCAGCAGCAGTACGAGCGAGATGAGCACGATATGGATGAAAGCTATCATTTGCGAACACTCCTCAACTTGGAAACCATGCCCTCGAAGCGCTCTCCGTCCTCGGGGGTCTGGGCGATGACCAGAATGGTGTCGTTGCCGGCAAGGGACCCCAGCACATCGGGCAGCTCGGCCGCATCGATAGCGGCGGCGATACCAGACGCGGTGCCGGGCTGTGCCTTGACGAGCACTAGGTTCTCCGCGCGGTTCACGCCCGTGACGAGCTCGGAAACCATGCGCTGCAGATGCAGGTCCTCGGCGAGCACGTACACGCCCTCGGGGAGCTTGCGCAGACCCATATCGGCGATGTCGCGCGACACTGTCGCCTGCGTGCAGTCAAAGCCACGCGCGCGAAGCTCCTCCACGAGCATCCGCTGCGTTCTCACATCCTCGTTGCGCACGATGTCACGGATCGCATCCTGCCGTCCGTTACGCTTCTTTGCCATCTCACACCGCCTCGATAATCGACTTGTATCAGGATAGCGCGGTGAGAAGCAGCCTTGCCGGGCAAAGGCATCAGTTTACAAACGTGACTCAAATCGATTTGCCAACGGGGAGGATGCCAGCAGTCCTGCATAGTTCAAGGAAAAAGCAACCTTGCCGTGCATATCAGGAAAATCAGCGGCAGGCGGCGCGAGCAGGCGTGAAAGGCGCCAGGGTGCGCTCGACGATGTCCTGGATGCGCGCGCCCATACAGCATGCGGCGGCACTTCTGCGTGCGATGGGCGCGAACATGATGCCAAAATCCCGTGCCTGGGGCCGCAGGGCCTCGATGGAATCACGCGTCGACGGGGCATCGATCATCCCCTGCACGGCGCGACGGCGCTCGATGGGAGAAAGGCTGTGGGAATCGACCGCGACCTCTCCGATGCAGCGGATAACCTCGGAAAGGTGCAGGCGATGCACCTCCTCCATGCTCTCTGCATCGTCGATGAGCCCCCAGCTCCGATACAGGGAGAGCACGCGCTCGTAGTCGCGCTCCACCTGCTTGTAGGACAGCGGGCCCGGACCCGTTCCCCGGCACCAACCCGTCGCGGAGGCGCTCACATGGCAGCAGGGTCCCTGCACCACGCAGACGCGCTCGACGTGGCGCAGATACGATGCCATCAGGTCGAAGTCGCCATTTGCCTGGGAGAATCTCAGGTGCTGGTCGCGCAGGCGAGAGACGCGCATCAGCTTGCCCGCGGTGTTCAGGAAAAGCCGGTCGGCAAGCAAGCGGCCAAAGTCCTTGCGGAACGAGTGTGCATCTCCCCATACCTGCGAAGCCGGGGCGCAGACCATCGAGGTCCGGCTCCCATCCGACCGCGTGGAATCGATCGAAAAAGCCGGGATCGCCAGCTGGGCGGAGGATTCCTCCGCCGCGGCGACCAAGCTGTCCAGACAGCCGGAAGCAAGCCAATCGCCCTGGTCCATGAACAGGGCAAAGGTACCGTGCGCGGCAGCCAAGGCGGCGTCGCGGCCCGCGGCCACATCGGCGTCATCAAGATGAAGCAGCTCGACACGGATATCGCGCTCGGCATAGCGCTGCAGGATGGTTGCGGTGTAATCCCGTGAGGCGCAGTCGGCGACGATGAGCTCGAGATCACGGTATTCCTGATTGAGGATACTCTCAACCGTTCGCGCCGCTACATCCCTGGCATCGTGAACAGCCAGAAGAATGGATACGCGTGGTTGTCTCGCAGCCTTGTGCGTCACAAGCACCTCCTGCTTCGAATCTGCTTGCATGGTATCCCACGAACAGACCCGGAGGCGGCGTGCAAAAAGGGGCGCACATCAAGAACAGACGGTCAACACGCCCTCGTCATATGTCACGCTCATAAAGCAGAGGCCACGCGCCGGAGCGGTCGGTCCGGCGGCGCGGCGATCGCAAGCGGCAAGCGCCTCGGCCATCCAAGCGGGGTCGCGCCGACCGGACCCGACCTCCACCAAGCTGCCCACGATGGTGCGCACCATGGAGTGGAGAAAGGCGTTTCCGGTGATGGTGAACGCGAGCAGCTCCTCGCCCAGCTGCGTCTCCGTGGAGAACCCGACGGCGTGGACATTCCGGCAGGTGGGCTTGCCCACCGCCGAGGCAACCTTGCAGAAGCTCTTGAAGTCGTGCTCCCCTACCAGGCAGCGCGAAGCCTCCTCCATAGCCGCAACGTCGAGCGGGGTGCGATGCCACCAGGCGTACTCCCGGCAGAGCAGGGGACGCGCCTCGCCCGTCCCGATGCAATAGGTATAGGTGCGTGCGCGGGCGTCGAAGCGTGCAGAGAAACCCGGCGCGGCGTGGAAGACCTCCCCCGCCGCCACGTCATCGGGAAGCAGGGCCGAAAGCGCGCGCATCCAGCGCGAGCGGGTTATCGCGAGTTCATCGGCCGTGAGCGGCACGCTCACATACTGCGCCCGCGCATGCACGCCGGCGTCCGTCCTGCCGGCGCAGGTCAGATCGATGGAACGCCTGAGGAAGGTCTCGAGTGCCCGGCGCGTCTCACCGGCGACCGTCCGCTGACCGGGTTGCTCGGCAAAACCGGAGAACCCGGCCCCGTCGTAGGCAAGGCGCAGCACGAGCGTGCCGTCGAGGGTGTCTATGGGCTGCGTGGGCATGGAACCTCCTAGCGGGCGAGCGTGATCAGCGCGATGCAGACGATGATACCAGCGGCGAGCACCAGCCGCTCGCGCAGAGTGAGCGGGCGGGCGGGCACGTTCCCGCCCCCATCGGTATACAGACGCGCCGCCATGGCATCCCCCAAGCGGTCAGCACGCCGGAACAGGCTCACCACGAGCGGGGTGAGCACGGCGGCGTACGCGCGTACCCGGGCGAGCGCGGCCCCCGTGTCGAACCGGGCGCCGCGGGCGCGCTGGGCCAACTGGATGCGCTGGAACTCCTGCGCGGTCACGGGGATGAAGCGCAGCGCGATGGAGAGCACGGTCCCCACATCCCCCACGGGAACGCCCACGTGCGCCAGGGGGCGCAGCAGGCGCACGCATGCCCGGCAGATCTCGGGCGGGGTGGTGGTACGCGCCACGCCCAGGGAGGCGGCGAGCAGCAGCACGATGCGCGCCACAGCCGTGAAACCGCGCAAGCCGCCCGCCGGGTCGAGCCCCACCTGACCGGCAAGGTGCACGCTCGCGCGCCCATCGCAGGAGACGAGGTTCGCGAGCAGGGTAAAAGCCAGGATAACGACCACGGGTTTGAGGGCGCGGGCAACGGCACCCGCTCGCAGCCCCATGCGAGGCGCCAAAATGGCGAGCACGGCCGCCCCTGCGGGGATGGCGATAAGCGGGTTCGCGGCGAAAAGGGCCATCGTGGCAGCCAGGAGGAGCACGATCTTCACGCGGGCGTCCAGGCCGGGAGCGGAAGGGCCGTCGGCCGCGTGGGCGGGCGCTACCGTCGACGAGGCTGTGGCGACATCCGGAGCATCCGCGGCCACGATCCCATCGCGCAACGCGACCACGCGGTCCGCCTCCCCGCGCCACGTCTCCACGTCGTGCGTGATGAGGAGCACGGCCTTGCCTTCGGCCCGAAGCCTCCCGATCAGGCCGCTCAGGGAGCGGGCACCGTCCGCATCGAGGCCGGCGGTCGGCTCGTCGAGGATGTACGCCGGCGCATCGAGCGCGAGCACGCCGGCAAGTCCCACGCGACGTTGCTGCCCGCCCGAGAGCTCAAAGGGATAGCGGTCGAGCAGGGCGGAGTCGATGCCGGTCAGTTCCGCCGCGGCGCGCACGCGCCGATCGACCTCGCCCGCATCGGCGCGTGCGTTCCGGGGCGCGTAGGCCAGCTCGTCGTAGACGGTATCCTGGAATATCTGGTCCTCGGGGCGCTGGAACGCAAGGCCGACCATACCGGGCCGCACGGAGGTGCCGTCGAGCTCGACGGTTCCCCCACCCGGCTCGATGAGGCCGGCGGCGATGCACGCGAGCGTGGACTTCCCCGCACCCGAGGAGCCACGCAGGAGCACCACCTCTCCCGGATGCACGGTCAGGGACGCGCCCCGCAGCACCGATCGCGCCGCGGCGCCATCTGCCGCCTGAAGCGGCGTGGCCCCCGCGGCGGGATACGCGTAGGAAACGTCCCGCAGGCAGAGTCCGCCGGATGCGCGAGGCACGCGCGGCCGGGCATCGGCCACGGAAGTCCGAAGATCGGTTGACCGGTGCTCACCGCATGGCGCCGAGCATGCGCGCTCCCGAAGCACGCCGTGCTCCAAGAGCAGCACGCGATCGGCCAGCGCAAGGTCAGCCGGATCGTGGCTCACGAGCACCACGCCCAGACCTTCTTCATGTGCAAGATGCACGAAGAAGTTCCGCAGGCGCGGGCGCAGGTCGGGGTCGAGATAGGCGAGCACCTCATCGAGCACGAGGTAGCGCGGCTCCATGGCGAGCACGCCCGCAAGGGCCAGGCGCTGGAGCTCGCCGCCGGATAGTTCCGAGACATCGCGCGCCTCGAATCCAGTAAGCTCGGCGCGTGTGAGGGAGGATATCACGCGCCGGCGGACCTCGGACTCCGAGAGTCCGAGGTTCCTCGGTCCAAACGCCACCTCATCGAAAACCTGCGTGGAGACGATCTGATCGACCGGATCCTGGCCCACGAACCCCACGCGGCTCCGTACGAGGCGGCGGGCATGCGGACCAGCTGCAGGATCCTCGTCGTCCACCCGCACCATGCCGGGCTCCGCGAGGTCGGACGCGCAGAGCAGGCGGGCGAGCGTGGACTTGCCCGCGCCGTTCCCGCCCGCAAGCATCACCAGTTCGCCGGGGCGCACCGCGCACGAGGCCCCGGCAAGAACTGACACGCCCCCGCGCGTTACGCGCACGTCGCGTACCTCGATCATGCCGTCTCCTCTTTTCCCGTGAGACCTCGCCCCACGACCCGAAAAGCCCTCGCTACCAGCATGCTAGAGGGGGCGAATCGAGACTTGCGCCGGGTCGAAGGCGCGTTCCTCACCCGTGCCGTCGTCCAGGCGCACGAGCGCGCGCCCCCACAGGTCGATACCCGTGAGCGTGCCCGCGGCGTACGCGTTACCGGAACGGTCGATCAGCCCCACATAGGAGCCCATGAAGGCCATGCGGTCGTAGAGCTCGCTGCCCAGGCGCCCGAGCGGCGTGGCCGCGGTGCCGGCCCGCTTGACATCGGCCGCCCACTCCTCAACGGTGCCGGCGATGCCCGCGCGCAGCGCGTCGGCGAGCACGCCAAGGTCCCGCGCAGGAGCATCCCCGGCCAGAAGGGTCTCCAGTCCGGTAGCGGGAAGGGCGCGGGGAGAAGGGTCCTTCACCTGCGGGGAGGTCATGTTCACGCCGATGCCGCACACGGCGTAGACGCCCTCTGGCGACCAGCCCGCCTCGGTCAGCATGCCCCCGAGCTTCGCGGCACCGGCCACGAGGTCGTTCGGCCATTTGATCTTGACGTCGGTGATACCAAGGCCCTCCAGGGCGCGCGCCGCCCCGATACCGCATACGAGCGGCACGCCCGTCATCAGATGCTGGGACACCCCGGGCTTCAGCACCACGGATAGGTAAAGCCCGCCCGCGGGCGAGGTCCACCCGTGCCCGCGCTGCCCGCGCCCCGCGGTCTGCACATCGGCGCGAACGGCCCACCCATGCGGCACCGAAGCGGCGCGCTCACGCGCCACATCGTTGGTGGACGAGACCTCACCAAGATGCTCAATAGGAACGCCGGAGTAATCGGGCATGGCCACCCCTCAAATCAATCACCACACACAACCGTTTTACCCTATCAGGTTGAGTTTTCTTTTTAAAGTGCGGGAAGCGGCCCTACACCCCAGGTCCCCGGCACACCATGCCGCGCGCAGCTACGCAGAAGGGCGGCCTACGGCCGCCCTTCGAGTATGGTTGAGCACGGGGGGATGGTGCGCCGGGGACCAAAGGTCTCGAGGCGTGACTACTTCCCAATCGCCTCGCGGACGCCCGCGGCCACACCGGCCCCATCGAGCCCGTAGTGCGCCATGAGCTCCATTCCGGCACCAGACTGGCCAAAGGTCGTCATGCCCAGGCGCTTCACGCGCACGGGCTGGCGCTCGGCCAGCAGCTCGGCCACGGCGGAACCCATGCCGCCGTAGATGCTGTGCTCCTCGACGGTTACCACGAGACCCGTCTTGGCGGCGGAGGCGAGGATGACGTCCTCGGCCAGGGGCTTCACGCTCATGACATCGATGACCTCAGCGGAGATGCCCTCGGCGGCAAGCGTCTCGGCGGCCTCGAGCGCGGGCGCGACCTCCACGCCGCAAGCGCAGATCGTCACATCGGAGCCCTCGCGGAGCACGCTCGCGTACGCCTCGCCGTCCAGGTCGAAAGGCTCGGTGTACACGTCAGCCGGGGTCTCGCGGCCCAGGCGCACGTAGAAGGGACCGGGGGTCTTGGCGGCAAAGCGAATGGCGGCCTTGGCGGCCTGATAGTCGGCGGGCACGAGCACACGCATGTGCGGCAGCACGCGCATGAGCGCGATGTCCTCCAAGCCCTGGTGTGTCTCGCCGTCGGCGCCCACGGTAATACCCGCGTGCGTGGGACACACCTTCACGTTCAGGTTGGAGATGCAGACGGTGTTCCTGATCTGCTCCCAGCAGCGGCCAGCACCGAAGACGGCGAACGAGCCGGTGAAGACCGTGCGGCCCGTGAGCGCCAGGCCGGAGGCCACGCCGATCATGTTCTGCTCGGCGATGCCCACGTCCACCAGGCGGTTGGGATGGGCGGCGCCCAGCTTGCCAAGCGTGGTGGAACCTGCTAGGTCCGCATCCACGGCCATGACGTCCAGGCCCTCGTCCACCAGCTCAACAAGCGTCTCGCCGAACGCGGCGCGCGTTGCCTTAGCCATCGTCTACTCCCCCTTCACCGCGGCCGCGAGCTGCTCGCCGGCCGCGTCGATCTCTGCCAGAGCCTCGGCGGCCTGCTCGGCCGAAGGCGCGTTTCCGTGCCAGCTCGCCTTGTCCTCCATGAACGAGACGCCCTTGCCCTTGATGGTCTTGGCGATGATGACGACGGGGCCGGCGCTGTACGCCACGGCCTCCTGGAGCGCGGCGCGCACGGCGGAAACGTCGTGCCCGTTCACCTGGATGACGTGCCACTTGAAGGCCTCGAACTTGGCCGCCAGCGGCTGCACGTCGTTGACGTCGCTCACATGGCCGTCGATCTGCAGGTTGTTGTTGTCCACGATCGCCACGAGGTTGTTCAGATCGTGGTTGCCGGCGAACATGAGGGCCTCCCAGTTCTGACCCTCCTGCAGCTCGCCATCGCCCGTCAGGGCGAACACGCGGCGGCAGGGCTCGCCGGTGCCGGCGGCGTCCTGCTTGAAGCCGAGCGCGATGCCGGCGGCGATGGAGAGGCCCTGGCCCAGCGAGCCGGTGCCCACCTCAACGCCCGGGCAGATGTTGCTGTCGGGGTGCCCCTGCAGACGGCTGCCGAGCTTGCGAAGCGTCAGCAGCTCCTCACGGGACAGGAAGCCCGCCTGCGCCAGCACGGCGTAGAGCGCCGGCGCGATGTGCCCCTTGGAGAGCACGAATCGGTCGCGGTCGGGGTTCTTGGGATCGTCGGCGTCCCAGCCCATCACGCCCGAGAAGTACAGCGTGGCGAGGATATCCGCAGACGAGAGCGAGCCGCCCGGATGGCCCGTTCCCGCCGCCTCGAGCATCGCGATGATGTCGTGCCGCATATGGTTGGCGATGAGGGCGATCTCATCATCCGTGCGCACGTGCGCGTCCCTGAGCTGTCCTGTTGTCATGACCATCCCTTCACGCGAAGCATTGGAACCATTGGATCCGCAGGCGCGAAACAGATGGTGGAACCCGCCGCGGAGACCATCCAAGCATACAACGCGCCGGGGCGGCACGCCTGCTCGTTTCCAAATATGCGCAGCTTTGGAAGGATTTCGGCACGGGCCGAACGGAGGCGCGCCAGCCGCCTACCCCGCCAGCTTCTCGATCTGGTCGAGCGCGTGGTTGAGTTTCTTCTTCGCCTCGGCCTTGGTGCGCTCGGCTTCCTCGTGGGCGCGCTTGGCGTCCGCGGCCTTCTTCTCGGCCTCGGGATCGGGCACCACCAGGACGGCGGCATCGTGCTCCTCGAGCGAGAGCGCATGGTTCGGGCACACCTCCGTGCAGAGCCCGCAGCCGATGCAGTACTGGGCCTCCACCTTGAAGCGGCCTGCCCCCACCAGGTCGCACGCGTGCACGGGGCACTGGCGCACGCACTCGCCGCACATAGTGCAGCGTGCGTAATCGCAGGTAGGCGTTCGAACCGCCAGGTTCTCGGCAAGCTCGGGGTGCTGCTGCAGCGCGGTGAGCACCAACTGGCGGCGCTGCATGAGGATGCGCCGGCGCTTCTGCTGGTTGGTGCCGCACGCCACCGAGAGCATGCGGTCGAGGTCCGAGATGCGGTTCGAGTGCTCCTTCAGGCGCTGCGACACGCTCGCGACGGCCGCCGTGGCGGGGTTCAGCTTGCTCACCGCGAGGCCCGTGGTGCGGACGATGTTGTCCATGAATTCCTTGCGCTCGTACTCGCGGCGTTTATGGCACACGAGGTCGCGCGGCTCCACCTCGAGGCCCATGCTCCGGCCCGACCACTCCTCCGCCGTGGCGATGGCCTCGCCGAGTATCTCCTCGCCGCCGGCGTTCCGGCAATGCGTGCAGATGTCGAGCGGCAGGTAGACGCTCACGTTGGGGTAGTCCACCATCACGGAGAACCAGACCTCGGCGGGAACGTCGCCCACGCAAGCGAGCAGCACCTCGTTCTCGCGCGGCAGGCGCTTGAGCGCGCGCGTGCACGTCACGTAGGCGGTCTCGTGCGCGGCGGCGGCACCGGCGATCTTCTCGTAGAGCTTCTTGGGCTGGATGCGCGGGGACACGAAGGCCTCGGTGGGACAGACAGCCGCGCAGAGACCGCACTTGCGGCAGGAATCCTTGATGTCGATGCCGCCGTCCTCGATCTCGATCGCGTTCACCGGACACACGTCCTGGCAGGCCCTGCAAGAGCTCTTCTCGTACTTGCAGGCCAGACAGGGAATGGTGTTGGCGCGCGGCTTCTCCTTGTAATCCGCCGGGTTCCACGTGGGCGTCTCGCTCGTGGCCACGCCCATGAGCGAATCGGTGATGCCGCCAAACGGGTCCTTGAGCGCGCCCAGGCCCTTGCTGATATCGATGATGTCATCGAAGAAGTCGTGCTGCTGTGCCACGAAAACCCTCCCCGGATTCGACGGTGCAACTTGATTATTTTACCGTGACATGGCGAAGGGTATGAAAAGGGCACGATTCATGCCCAGGGTTGCGCACGACAAACGATGCGGGCATCAGCGCTCGGTCTTCACCACGAACCCGAAGTAGATGAGATGCCCCGCCCACACGACGGCGATAACCGCGCGAAGCACGGGTATGCGCGCGGTGAAGACGAAGCCCAGGGCCATGAGGATGGTGACGGGTACCAGCAGGCGGAGCTTGGCCTTGACGCTCATGGCGCGGCGCTCCATATAGCTCGAAAAGACGAGCTGGTAGAGACGGGTGGACTGGAACCATGCATCCAGGCGCTCGGAGCTACGGGCAAAGCAGAACGCGGCGAGCAGGATGAACGGCGTGGTGGGAAGCACCGGCAGCACCGCACCGGCGGCGCCGAGGCCGAACGCGGTGAGGCCGCCCACGGCCCAAAGCTTGCGTGAGATCGTCCCGCTCCGGCGGGCGACGGGCTTGGCGCGCATGGTCGCCGCGGCGGGGCCGGCGGGAACGTTTGAGGTGTTGGAATCGGCGGCCGGGCGGTCGGTCATGGGTCTCCTCGAGGGGGTGCGATCTGGGTAAACCGGTCTGGCGAATAAGTTAGCTATATCTTACCGTATTTCTCGCGTAAGACGGCTTGAGGCGATCAGGAACGGCCCGAGCCCCGCTAAACGTATGGAATAGTTCGACCATAGCCAGAGGGTGTCGGGGCAGGCGCGTATCATGAGATGCTAAAAGGCAGACACCGGAGGAGCCTATGAGCGACATCAGCACCGTGTCCGAATCGCTTCTGGAGCAGAAGCTCTTTGGAACCATCCAGATCGGCGACCTCATCTGGGCTGTGATCCTCGCTGCCGCCACCCTCATCCTCGCCCGGCTCGCCACCAAGGCACTCCGGCATCTCCTCAACCGCGATGCCAACTCGCTCCCCTCCGCGAGCATCATCGTCAACATCGTCCGCGCGGCGATTCTGATCGCCGGCTGCTCGATCATCTTGGACAGCTGCTTCGGCGTGAATACGAACTCCCTCGTCGCCGCTCTCGGCGTCGGCGGTATCGCCGTCTCCCTCGGCTTCCAGGACACGCTCTCCAACCTCATCGGCGGCCTGCAGGTCACCTTCATGGGCATCGTCTCCCCCGGCGACAACATCGAGGTCGGCGGCAACTCCGGCGTCGTTCAGGACATCACCTGGCGCCACACCACCATCCAAGACTCCCTCGGCCAGACCGTCGTGATCCCCAACTCCATCATCTCGAAAACGGCTCTTGTGCACCTCCTTCCCGCCAATCGCGTCTCCGTGCCCTTCTCCGTGGCCCGCTACCCCCAAGACACCACCTCTGACCTCGACGAGCTGGCGGCCAAGATCATCGCTACGACCAAGCAGGCCGTCACCCAGGTTTCCCCCATCGTCGAGGGTCCCAAGGTGCTTTTCATCGAGATCTCCGAGCTCGGCATCAAGGGCAAAGTCATCTTCAAGGTGGAGGATGCGAACGCCACCTTCACCGCCGCCGACGCCACCGTCCGCGCCATCGCGACCCTCGTCGGCTAGCCCCCCCTGCCACAGCGGTCGAAGCCCGCTTTGTGCCGACGATTCGCTACCATCACCTCCTCCTCGCGGCTCGCGCAGCGAGCACCGCGCCGACGAGCGTCAACCCCGTCACCCCCCCTCCCACGAGGGCGTGAACGCAGGGAGCCCCGGCACGGTCCCCCTCGCGACATTCCGCAGCGAACTGAGAAAACCCCGGAACGGGGCGCGCAGCGCGTCCGTTCCGGGGTTTTCCAGTCTCGCGAGGACGTCGCGAGGGGACCGTGCCGGGACTCCCGGTTAGGGAAGTTCCAGCCCGCGTCTTAGTACATGCCGCCGCCCTGCTGGCCGGCAGTCGCGGCCGCAATGGCATCCTCAAGCTGCGTGTTCTTCGGCACGTCGGTAACCGTGGCCTCGGTGATGAGGATCAGGCTGGACACGGAAGCAGCGTTCTGCAGCGTGGTGCGGGTGACCTTCACAGGATCCAGCACGCCCATCTCGATCATGTCGCCCCACTCGCCGTTGGCGGAGTTCAGGCCCTGGCCGGCGGGCAGCGTGCGCACCTTGTCGACCACGACGGCGCCCTCATAGCCGGCGTTCTTGGCGATGGTCGCCACAGGAGCCGTCAGCGCCTTCTTAACGATGTCGATACCGATCTGCTCCTCGGGATCGTCGACCTTGATGTCGTTGAGCGCGGGCTCGGCGTCCATGAAGGCCACGCCGCCGCCGGCGACGATGCCCTCCTCAACGGCCGCGCGGGTCGCCTGCAGGGCGTCCTCGACGCGGTGCTTGATCTCCTTGAGCTCGGTCTCGGTAGCGGCACCCACCTTGATGACGGCCACACCGCCGGAGAGCTTGGCCAGGCGCTCCTGCAGCTTCTCACGGTCGAAGTCGGAGTCGGTGTGCTCCATCTCGCCCTTGATGGCGGCCACGCGCTCGGCAATGGCGTCCTTGGAACCGGCGCCGTCGACGATGGTGGTGTTGTCCTTGGTGATGGTCACGCTCTTGGCGGTACCGAGCATGTCGGCCGTGATGTCGGCGACCTTGATGCCCAGCTCGTCGAGCGCGGCCTGGCCACCGGTGAGGACGGCGATGTCCTCGAGCATGCGCTTACGACGGTCGCCGTAGCCCGGGGCCTTCACGGCGCAGACGTTGAGCGCGCCACGGATCTTGTTCAGCACGAGGGTCGGCAGCGCCTCGCCGTCGATGTCCTCCGCGATGATCAGCAGGCCCTTACCGGCGCGGGAAACGGCCTCGAGCACCGGCATGATGTCCTGCACGTTGGAGATCTTCTGGTCGGTGATGAGGATGTAGGGATCCTTCATCACGGCCTCCATGCGGTCGTTATCCGTGACGAAGTACGCGGAGACGTAGCCCTTGTCGAACTGCATGCCCTCGACGGTGTCGATCTGGATATCGAACGTCTGGCCGTCCTCGACGGTGATGACGCCGTCCTTGCCCACGACGTCCATGGCCTCGGCGATCTTGGCACCGACCTCGGGGTCGCCGGCGGAGATGGTGCCGACGGACGCGATCTGCTCCTTGGTCTCGACGGGCTTGGCCTCGGCCTTCATGGCGTCGACGGCGGCGTTCACGGCCTTGTCGATACCGCGGCGAATGGCCAGCGGGTTGGCGCCGGCGGCAACGTTGCGCAGGCCGTCGTTCACGATGGCCTGGGCGAGCAGCGTGGCGGTGGTGGTGCCGTCACCCACGGTGTCGTTGGTCTT
>OIXX01000935.1_pt1 | contig 12813 bp, 8 predicted proteins | sample 1588161 | NCBI WGS metagenome assembly OIXX01 (sample SAMN03283274) | human gut metagenome | biome: human-associated habitat; material: feces | host: Homo sapiens | place: Peru | collected 2012
AGGCATGGGCCTGCAAAGCCCCTACCCCCAGTTCGAATCTGGGCGTCGCCTCCAGTAACGTGTCGACGGCTCGGGTCTCCCGGGCCGTCTTTGTATGTCGCCAGTCCGAGCGCTCCGGGTGTCATGCGTCTCAAACGGGTCTCGCGGACGGCCGTGTCGTCGCGGGGGAGTCAGTTCGGGCGGCGGGATATTCGTTCGAAAAAATCCTTGCACGCCAACGAGCCTTCTCGTATACTCATTTATCGCGTTGCGGACATGGCTCAGTTGGTAGAGCACCACCTTGCCAAGGTGGGGGTCGCGGGTTCGAACCCCGTTGTCCGCTCCATGTGAATTCGGGCCGGTACTCTTACCGGCCCTTCTCATATGGCGACGTGGCCAAGTGGTAAGGCATGGGCCTGCAAAGCCCCTACCCCCAGTTCGAATCTGGGCGTCGCCTCCAGAACTCCGTGCGGCCCGCCTTCGTGCGGGCCGTTCTCGTATGCGGGTACTATGGAGGGGACGGACGGCCGCGTCGAGATTTCGGCGGACGGCTCTGTACAGGTAATGTGTTCCTCGTGGGAGACGCGCGTCTTGGTTGAGATTCTCTTCATACTGCTGCTTGTGGGGCTGGCCTATGTGGCCGTGCAATGGCTTCTGCGCACGTTTGGCTATCGGGGCGCGCGGGGAAGAAGCTTCCGCAAGCTCGTCCGGCGCGGGCGCGTGCCGGACGAGCTGTCCAGCGTCGTCGACGCGGTCATTCTCGATCGCAGTGCGCGGCGGGGGGCGCGGCGCCGTCACGACCCCGCCTATGCCAGCATGCGCACGCGCCCCAAGCCTCGTCTCTCGTCCGAGCAGGTCAAGGCGCTGCGCCAGGCGCGTGCGTCCGTCCGTGACGAGTTCCTCGACCACATGCATCCGGGGTTCTACCACTACGTGATCATCTTCGTGATTGCGAGCGTGGCGGGTCTCGGGCTCGAGATGGTGTGGATGTACGTCACCGCCGGCCTTACCGAGCTGCGCGTGGGCCTCGTGTGGGGCCCCTTCTCGCCGCTCTATGGCTTTGGGGCCTGCCTGCTCACCATGGTGCTCTGGAACTTCCGTAAGGCCCCGAAGATCCAGGTGTTCCTCGTGTCCGCCGTGCTGGGAGGCGGGCTCGAGCAGACCACGGGCATGCTCATGGAGAATCTCTTCCATGCGCAGTCGTGGACATACGCCTACCTGCCTGATCACATCACGCAGTGGATCGCCTGGCGCTTCCTCTTCGCCTGGGGGCTCATCGGGCTGCTGTGGTGCCGCGTGGTGATGCCCGAGGTCATCTACCGCATCGGCGAGCCCACGAGCCGCATGCAGGTCATCGTCGTTGCGCTCGTGACGGCGTTTCTCATCCTCGACATGGTGATGACGGTGTATTGCTTCTATCGCAAGGCGCAGCGCGACGTCGGGATTCCTCCGGCGGGCCCCATGGACGTCTACGTTGACCGGCACTTCTCCGACGAGTTCATCGAGAACCGCTTCCAGAACCTCGTGGTGGGAAAGGATCTCTAGGTATGTCTGTCTGAGACGGCGCCCCCTCTCGCCGTCTTCTGTCGAGGCGCAAGCTTGCGTAAAGCTTTTTGCAGCTCGGCGTCCGGTGGCACGACCTGCGTCACAATGGGTAGAGACTCGTAAAACGAGCTACGACCTGTGCCCATACATACGGGAGATTGGACAAGACATGGCAGGCGATCAGTTTGGCAACCAGGCGGGCGGCGGCATCGAGCCGTACTCGCCCTTCGTTGAGCAGCGTCAGCGGGAGCAGGCGTCGGGCGGGCGCCCCCTGTCGCTACGCGCGTACAGCCTGACGCTGACGGGCCTCGTGCTTGCGGGCTTCTTGGTGATGGGCTTCTGCGCGAGCCTCTTCGGCAACGTGGGCTTCCTCATGAACGTGGTCTACAACTACATGCTCTACACGATCGTGAGCTTCGTGGCATCCATCGCGGGCATCGTCATGATGGGGCGTGCGCTCAAGTCGAAGTCCGTGGCGCTGTCGCTCGCGGGCTACGCGCTCTTCGTGGCGTCCTTCGGGTTCACGGCGTCGCTTGCGCTGCTTGGCTATGACATGCAGACCATCAGCACGGCGTTCCTCGCCACGGCGGGTATCGTCGTGGTCTTCGCGTGCCTGGGCGTGGCGTTCCCGGCCGTGTTCCAGCGTGCCGTGGGCGTGCTGAGCGTGGCGCTGCTCGCGCTCATCCTCGTGCAGGTCGTGATGCTCTTCATGGGCGTCGACCAGACGTGGGTCGACTTCGCGGTCATCGTGGTGTTCTGCGGCTTCATCGGCTATGACTTCCACCAGGCCATGTACATGGAGCCCACGCTGGTGAACGCCGTGTTTGCGGCGTCCAACCTGTTCCTCGACATCATCAACGTGTTCCTCCGTGTGCTGGCGATCTTTGGCCGGAGGGACTAGGCGGGGCTAACCAAGGCCGAGCATATCCGAGCTCGGCGCCTGGATAGCTTCCAACGTGCGTACGACGTAAGAAGCGGACGACCCTCGTGGGGCCGTCCGCTTCTTTGTTGCGGGGATGGTCGGGGGCGAGCGTCTCGGCCGCGTGCCGGGATGCTCGAAGCGAAGCGGCTAGTATGTGCGACCGTAGTAGTCGTAGGTGTCGAAGCTGTTCGAGCGCTCGTAGGTGTTGGCGATGGGCGTGATGATGATTGCTGCCACGGACAGCACGATGACGACGACCACGATGGCGCGGTTGAAGACGCTCGGCTTCTCGCCGCGAACCGCCGCCTGGTCCTTCGTGTAGAACCAGCCGACGATGCCGAGGGCGAGGCCCACCACGCCAAACACGCTCACGTAGTCGCCGAAGGCCCACAGGGCGACGATGATGGCGAGGATGGCGAGCACGAGACCGGCGATGGTGAAGCCGTTGACGGGCTGCTGCCGCCTGTGGCCGGCGGGCGCGGGTGTCGTGGGGAAGCTCGGCTGCGCGATTGGCTGCTGCCACGTGTTTTCGAGCTGGGGAGGTGCGGGCGGAGCGTCTGGGGTGGGCTGCTGAGGCGCCGACGAGACGGGCCAGGGCTGAACCGGCGGCTGCGGTGTCCAGGACGTCTGCTGGGGGGCGGGGACGGGCTGCGGTGCGGGCGCGGGCTGCGGCTCGATGGGCGGCTGCGGAGCTGCTTGTGGCTCGCCGTTCGGGTTGGCCCCGTTGTTGTCTGACATGGCGACCTCCTCTGGGTCTATGTCGGGTGCGGGCAGGCTCGACGAGCGTGCTCGCGCGCTTAGGGCCAGTATTCCCCACATGGTCACATTCGTCACGGGATGTCACGTTCCTGTACGAGGCCGAATCGTCCCCGCTATTTGCCGTATTCTTGGTGGCGCAAACTCGAAGCATGGAAGGAACCTGCCAGCATGGACTTCTCCACCGCCTGCGTGCACCCGCCCCGTCGTGTCGCCGACCCCACGGGCTCGATCGTGCCGCCGCTCTACCTCACCTCGTCGTTTGCCCACCCCGGCGTGGGCCAGAGCGCGGGCTATGACTACTCGCGCCTGCAAAACCCCACGCGCGAGGTTCTCGAGGATCAGATGCGCGAGCTCGAGGGAGGCGATGACTGTCTGGCGTTTTCCTCGGGCATGGCGGCCATCTCGTGCCTCATGGAGCTGCTCTCTCCGGGAGACCGCCTCGTGGCGTCGTGGGACCTCTACGGCGGGTCCATCCGTCTGTTTGACGCGGTGACCACCAAGAACGGCGTGGACGTGACGCGCGTGGACACGTCTGACCTCGATGCGGTGCGCGAGGCGCTCGCCGGAGGCGCGTCCATGCTCTTCGTCGAGAGCCCCACCAACCCCACGATGTGCGTCTCGGACATCCACGCCCTGGCCGACCTCGCCCATGAGGCGGGTGCGCTGCTCGTGGTCGACAACACCTTCCTGACCCCGTACTTCATGAACCCCATCGCGCTCGGCGCCGACGTGGTGGTTCACAGCGCCACGAAGTACCTCGCCGGCCACAACGACGTGATCGCCGGCCTGCTCGTCTCGGCACGCCCGGACGTGTCGGAGCGGCTTCGCTACCTCATCAAGACCATCGGATCGGGGCTTGACCCCTTCGCCGCGTGGCTCGTGTCCCGTGGGGTCAAGACGCTTGCCGTGCGCATGGGGCGCCACCAGGCCAACGCCCTGCGCATCGCGGAGTGGCTGCGCGAGCAGCCGCAGGTGAGCTACGTGCTCTATCCGGGGCTGCCCGACCATCCCGGCCATGACCTGTGCCTGGCGCAGGGCCGTGGCTTTGGCGGCATGGTGACCTTCGGCGTCGACACGGAGGAGCGCGCGCTCGACCTCCTGCGGCGTGTGAAGCTCGTGATGTTTGCCGAGAGCCTGGGTGGTACCGAGACGCTCGTGACCTATCCCATGACGCAGACGCACGCCGACGTCGATCCGGCCGAGCTGGCCGAGAAGGGCATTGACGGCCGCATGCTCCGGCTCTCCGTGGGCATCGAGTCCAGCGATGACCTCATTGCCGACCTCGCCCAGGCGCTCGCGTAAGGAGGCCCCATGACCGACCGCATCTACGACTTCGACGAGCTCGTCGACCGCCGCGGCACCGGGGCACTCAAGTACGACTTCGCCGTGCAGCGCGGGCACAGGCCCGACGAGCTGCCCATGTGGGTGGCCGACATGGACTTCCGCATGCCCGACGAGGCCGTCGACGCGCTCGTGGCCCGCGCCCGCCAGGGCATCTTTGGCTACACGGAGCCCCTGGAGGGCTACTACGAGGCGGCTCGTGCCTGGATCGAGCGTCATCAGGGCTGGAGGCCCGGGGCGGAGTTCTCGCCGGTGCGCGACCCCAGGCTCGGCGGCTGGATTCTCACGCCGGGCATCGTCTTTGCCCTTGCCGCGGCCGTGCGCGCCTACACCGAGCCGGGCGAGGCGGTCGTGATTCAGCCGCCCGTGTACTACCCTTTCAAGGAGGTCGTCGAGGACAACGGCCGCGTGGTGGCCCGCGCCCCGCTTGCCTACGAGGACGGTCGCTACACCTTCGACGCGGCGGCGTTCGAGCGCGTCGTGGAGGAGTCCGGCGCTCGGCTTTTCCTGCTCTGCAACCCGCATAACCCGGTGGGGCGCGTCTGGAGCGCCGAGGAGCTGCGCGCGCTCGGCGACGTGTGCCTGCGCCACGACGTCGTGGTCGTCTCCGACGAGATCCATGCCGACTTTGCCCGTCCGGGGCGCACTCACACCTCGTACGCCGCGCTGGGCGAGACGTACCTCGACCGAGCCGTCATCTGCACGAGCCCTGGCAAGACGTTCAACATGGCGGGCTTGCAGGACTCCAACATCCTCGTGCGCGACCCCGAGCTCGCGGCACGGCTGAGGCGCGCGGTGGACGGCGCGGGCTACAGTCAGATGAACGCCATGGGCATCGTGGCGGGCGAGGCCTGCTACGCCCACGGTGAGTCCTGGTTTGCCCAGATGAAGGACTACGTGGAGGGCAACATCCGCTTCACGGGCGACTACCTGCGCGAGCACGTCCCCGAGCTCAGGCTCGTGGAGCCCGAGAGCACCTACCTGCTGTGGGTCGACTGCCGCTCGCTGGGGCTCACGGAGGAGGAGCTGCGGCAGCTCGTGGAGGACGAGGCGAACCTCTGGGTCGACTTCGGCAACATCTTCGGGCCGGAGGGCGAGGGCTTCGTCCGTCTCAACGTGGCGTGCCCGCGCTCGGTCGTCGAGCAGGCGCTCTCGCAGCTTACGGGGGCCGTGGCGGCGCAGAGGGGCCGTCGGGGCTAGGGCTCGCCCGGCTCGGGCGCATGGGGCGTCCGGGTTCGGCGCGGGCCGCCCAGGGAGGCTCGCTAGTCGTCGACCACCACGCCGCCCACGAGGCCGCTCACGACCGACACCACGAGCGCCGCGACGAAGGTCGAGCCAAAGCTCTCGAGCGCGAGGCCCACGTGCGTCACGTTGAGGGCGAGGCAGCTCGCGAGCTCGAGCATGAGCGCGTTGATGACGAGCAGGAACAGGCCGAGCGTGGCGACGGTGACCGGCAGGCTCAGGATGCGAGCGATGGGCTTTACCAGCACGTTCACGATCGAGAGGAACAGGGCCGTGACGATGGGGGCCTCCCAGCCGCCGCCCACCACCATGATGCCGGGAACGAGCCAGGCCGCCACGCCTATGGCGACGGCGTTGGCGAGCCACGTACCGATGAACTTCATGCGTCCTCCTTGGTCGTGGACTGAGTGTACCCGCGCCCGTCGGCTTTCGTTCGTTCGCGGGCGAGCCGGTTGTCTCGGCACTTTAATACGCTAAAGTACAGAGGGACGAACGGGGAGCGGGGAGGTCGGCATGGACGCACGGGAAGTCGTGGCAACAAGGGAGGCGCAGGCGCTGCTCGCCGCGCTCGCCGAGATCGAGTCACCCGAGGATGCGGAGGCGTTTTTGCTCGACCTGTGCACCCCGCGTGAGATAGAGGACCTCTCGCAGCGCCTCGAGGTGGCGCGTCTGCTCGACGCGGGCGAGCCCTATCTGTCCGTGCAGGAGCGTACCGGTGCTTCGTCGACGACGGTGAGCCGCGTGTCGAAGTGCCTGAACGGCGCCGTGGGTGGCTATCGTCGCGTGCTCGACCGGCTGGGGGAGTAGGGCGGCAAGCTCGCCCCGCCCCGGACGCGCCACGCCCTTTCTTTTTTGTCCGTGCCACGCGGTAGGATAGTCCGAACAGGACGAAGCCCGGGCACATCCCTGCCCGCGGGGCTGCAACCGCATGGAGGGCCATGACGCTGAGAATCATACGCACCCGTGACGAGCGGCTCGTGGGGCGGGAGCTCGTGGCCGGGCTCCACGTCGCGAAGGGCCAGGGCGGCGAGGCGGTGCTGTTCGCCCCGATCCTGGCCCTCGCCCTCGAGGCGCAGCGTGCGCTTGCGGACGAGCCGGGCCTTGCGCTCGGCGTGGAATGCACGACACCGGACGCCTGGTGCCAGCTGCGCTGGAACCTCTACGGCGACGGGCGCACCCTCGTGAGCGCTCCCGTGCGCGGCGTGCTCATGACACGGCTGCTGCACCGGTCAGAACACGCACCGCTTGATACCGGCGACGGCACCACGGAGGTGCTCTGCCAACTCGCCGCCCGGGGGCTGCCGTGGCTTTCCGAGGGCGCGGAGGGGCTCTCGGCGGGCGAGGCCCGCGCGGTCGAGCTCGCCCGGGCCTACGGGCAACTGCTGACCGGTCGCGGCATGGTTGAGCCCTGCGAGGCGCTTCTTGAGCTTCCCGCCCGCATGGGCGAGCAGGGCGTGCATATGCCGTCTGTGTTCGCGGTTGGCTTCTCGTCGTTGCCACGGGCCACGCGGGAGTTTCTGACGTCGCTCGCCGCCCACGCTAACCTCGTGTACATCGCCCGCGTTGACGACGGCCCCGCCACCGAGCTTGTCGAGGAGGGCGCGCGGAGCCTTGCGGCGTCTGTCCGCGCCGCAGGCGGCCAGGTGGCCGAGGAGGGGCCGTTGGCTGGCGGGGAGCCTCAGATGGCCGCCCCTGCGCCCGAGTTGCTCCGTGCGCCCGAGCTCGAGCGGCTGCTCGGGTCTCTGTTCTGCCCTGCCGGGGACGCCGCCGCCCCCACGGGTGCCGTCCGCGTGCTCGAGCCGTCCGGCCCCCTGGCAACCGACGAGGTCGTGCGGCGTCACGTCGTCGGACTCGCCCGTCATGGTGCGCGTCGCGTCGTGGTGGTCGCCCCCGACGTCGCGTCGGCGTGGCGCGGGCTCGCTCCCAAGCTGCGTGCCGGCGGCCTTACCGTGCGCGCCCAGCTCAGCACGCCCGCCGTACAAACGCGTGCGGGGGCGGGAGCCCTGCGCCTGCTCGAGACGCTAGCCAGGCTGGTCGAGCTTGACGCCACGTGGCCCGAGGATCCAACCGTTCTCCCAGACATGTCGTGGTGGCCCCCGCGCGAGCTCTCCGACCTGCTGCTCTCAGATGCGGTGGGCGTGGGCTCGGCTCGTGCGTGGCGGCGAGACGGCGCCTGGCGCGGAAACCGCATCCTCACGCCCGGCTCGGTGCTCTCGACGCTCCAGAACCCCTCCGCCACCTCGCCCGCCTTCGCCGCTGCCGTTCGCGAGCTGCTCCAGGGACACGTTGGCGCCGCTGTCCTGCGGCTCGCAGCTGCGGGTGCGCAGGGCCGGTCTGGTGGCTCAGACGCTGAAGGTGAGGGCACGCACGCGCCTGTCGTGCCGTCTGCCGAGGAGGCCCTTGCCGCCGCAGAGGACGCCGCCGCCCTCGCGGCGCTCGCCGACACGGGCCGAGCGCTTCGTGACGCGGGCGTCTCGCTCGGGTCGGACGGCGCCACGCTCACGGACCTCGCGGCGCTTGCCCGAGCGGCACTGGGCCGCTCGGGCGTCACGCTTCGTCCCGAGCTTGCCTGCGAGGCCGCGCCCTGTGTCATCGAGCTCGTGAACCCCAGCGCTGCCGCCGCGCTCGCGCCGTGCTCGGCGGACGCCCTCGTCTACCTTGGGCTCGACTCCCTGTCCTCTCCCATACCAACACCTGACGGCGCGCTCGACGTGCTGCTTGCCCATGCGGGCATCGACGCGCCCGTCGACGGGCTGGCACGCACGCGTGAGGCCTTCGCCGCAGCGCTGCGCGTGCCGGTGGCGTCGCTTGCGCTCGTGCGGAGCTCCCGTGACGCCAAGAGCGCGGAGACGTTCCCGGCGGTGATGCTCTCCGAGGTCGTTGCCTGCTACGGAACGAAGACCGACGACAACGGGGACGAGTGCCCAGTGCTTGTGCCCGACCCCGCCTCGCGCCTTGACGAGGGGCTCGTGGAGGAGAACCTCTCCGCCTCGGGGTCGTTTCCCGAGGGGCGTTCCGTGCCCGGCCCTGCTCCCGCTGGCGGGCTTGACGCCCGTCTGCGCGGGCTCGTGGTGGTGCCCCGAGACGGTCGGCCCGTCCGGCCCGACGACGCGCCGTCGCTCTCCGCGTCGCAGATCGAGACGTATCTCGAGTGCCCGTACAAGTGGTTCACCCTGCGTCGTCTTGGTCTCGACGACTGTGACGCCGGCTTTACCAACATGGAGATGGGCACCTTCGCCCACCGTGTGCTCGAGGTGACGCACCGCACGCTCATGCTCGACGCCGCCCGTGAGGCCGGTCTCGTGGGCGACGACGCGGGCGAGGCCCCGCAGGAGGGGCTCTTCTGGTTTGACCCGCGCGTTCGCGTCCCTGGATCGCGCGTGGACGAGGCCTCCCTCGCGCATGCCACGGAGCTCTTGCGCACCGAGTTTGCCGAACACCTCGCGCACCAGCGCGCCGACGCCACGACGCGCGCCAAGCAGGCGCTCGTGCCGCACGGCCAGACGGAGGCGCGCCAGCTCGTCTCGCTCGAGCGCGACCTCGTGAGCACGCTCGAGTACGAGGCCGAGCTGTTCCGCGGCTATGAGCCGAGGCTCTTCGAGGGGCGCTTCGGCGGCTCTGCGGGCCTGTCCGCAGGCTACGCCGGGGCCGACCTCGTGGGCACCATCGACCGCATTGACGTCGATGCCGAGGGGCGGGCCGTCATCATCGACTACAAGCACAAAAGCTCGCTGTTCGACGAGTACTCCCTGCTTCCCAAGGACTTCTCGGACGATGACTGGAAGGAGGGGTTCCGGCTTCCCCGGCGCGTCCAGACGCTCGTCTACGCCACGGTTGCCCAGCGCCTGCTTGCGGGCAGCGGCATCGAGGTCGTGGGTGCGGTCTACCTTGGGACGCGCGGGAACCACCAGCTTGCCGGCGCCGTCGAGGCGGCGCGCGTCGGTGAGGTGTGGGGCACAAGGCCCCTTTCCGAGAAGGCGGCCCCGCGCGTGAGCGTGCCCGTACCCGGAGCGCGGAGCTTTGCCGAGCTGCTCGAGCGCACGGAGGAGCATATCGCCAAGGCCATCGGTCGCATGCGGGCCGGCTGCATCGATGCCAACCCCATAGCCCCCGATGCCTGCAAGTGGTGTCCGGTGCTCAACTGCGAGAGGAGGCGGTCATGAGCGAGAAGGTTGGTGCAGGCGCAGGCGCGTCCGATGAAAAGGCCCCTGAGGCTGCTCCCGCGGCAGCTGGGACGGCTACGACAACCGGGGCGGCAGCTTCCGACGCCCACGCCCTGCTCGACGGGCTGCTTCCCGAGCAGCACAGGGTGGTCACCACCCTCGACCGTCCCGTGTTCGTGGCGGCCGGCGCCGGGTCGGGCAAGACGTTCACGCTCACCCGTCGCATCGTGTGGGCGCTCTGCCCCGGTTCGGGCGAGGGCGGCAGGCCCTATCTCGACAGCCTCGACCAGGCGCTCGTCATCACCTTCACCGAGAAGGCCGCCGGCGAGATCAAGGAGCGCGTGCGCGGGGCGCTCCGTGCCGCGGGCCTTGCCGACGAGGCCCTCAAGGTCGACTCGGCGTGGGTGAGCACCATCCATCACATGTGCGCCCGCATCCTGCGTGCCCACGCGCTCGACCTCGGGCTCGACCCGGCCTTCGGGATGGTGGGCGACCAGCAGGCCCAGGCCCTGCGCGGCCGGGCCATCGAGGCGGCCCTCGTCGAGCTCAAGGACGAGCCGGCCCTCGCGTCGCTCTTCGAGGCCTATCCGGCATCTGCGGGCCCGCTTGCGTCTGAGGACGTGCTCGGGCTCGTAAGGTCGCTGCTCAACAAGGCCGCCACGGCCACCGACGGGCTGGCGGGGCTCGACTTCGTCTCTGCCGAGGCGGACGTCTCCGGTTCCATGGGGCGGCTGCTCAACGCCTACGAGGCCCTGTGCGCGTGCGACTCCAAATACGCCGACGAGCTCGAGCTCTGTCGTGGCGCCCTCGAGCGGCTCCACGCCTTCTCGGAGCTTGCCCCGTCGAGGCGCACGGCTGCCGAGGCGCTTGCGGTGGTGGAGGGTCTGTACCGCCCCAACGGAAACCGCTGGCGGGCCAAGGCGCACAACCAGTTCTGCAAGGACGCCCAGGCCGAGCTCGATCTTGCCCGTGCCGAGCTTGCCCTTGCCTCCGTCCAGGCGCTCGAGTCCCCGCTCATGCGCCTCGCCTCCCGTGTGGACGAGCTCTACGCGGCCGAGAAGCGCACGGCGGGCGTGCTCGACAACGACGACCTGCTCCAGCTCCTCGCCCGGGCCTTCCGCGAGCACTCCGACATCGCGCGGGAGTACGCGCGGCGCTTCCGGCTCGTGATGGTCGACGAGTTCCAGGACACCAACGCCCAGCAGGTCGACATGGTCAAGGCGCTCTCGGGCGAGGGGGCGCGCCACCTCACCACGGTGGGCGACGCCCAGCAGGCCATCTACATGTTCCGTGGTGCCGACGTGCACGTCTTCGAGGCCCGCGGCGCGGAGGTGGGCGAGCAGGACACGGTGCGGCTCGACTACAACTTCCGCAGCGATGACGCCATCCTGCGCTTCGTGGCACGCGTCTGCGGCGACACGGGCATCGTGCCGAGCTTCATGGACCTCAAGCCCAAGCCAAACCGGAAGGGCGACTTCCCGGAGCAGGCGGCTCCGCGCGTGGTGGTGGAGCTCACGCGCGCCCACAAGCTCGGGAGGGCCGGGGTTCCCAAGGACGTTCGCGTGGCGCTCGCCGCGCGCCAGCTCGCGGACCGCCTCGCGCGCGTTCGCGCGGCGGGGGTCGAGCCGCGGCGCATGGCGGTGCTCATGAGGAGCCTCGCCCAGGCAGACGTCTACATCAAGGCCCTGCGCGAGCGGGGGCTCGAAAGCGTGGTCGTGGGCGGCTCCACCTTCTCGCAGGCACCCGAGGTGCGGGTGGTCGAAGCCCTGCTCCATGCCCTTGCCTCGCCGCAGGACACGAAGAGCGGCCTGTTCCCGTTGCTCTCGAGCGACATGTTCGCCCTCGACGCCGACGACCTGCTCATGCTCGCCACGCGTCCGCAGGACGTGCTCGACGCGCCCGCCAAGCGCCGAATCTGGCCGGGCATGCGGGAGGGCGCTCCCTTCTTCGGCAACGTTGCCCCCTCCGAGCGGCTCGTGCGCGCCCGGCGGGTGATGGGCCGCGCGTGGTCGCGCGTGGGCAGGCTCCCCGTGGCCGACGTCCTGCTCATGGCCGTGCGCGAGTCGGGCTGGCTGGCCCGTCTCGAGCGTGCGGGCGTCACGGGTCGTGCCCGGGCGGCCAACGTCCTGGCGGCCGTGCGCCACGTGCGCGAGCTTGCCGAGGCGGAGGCCCTCGACGCCATTCAGGCGTCCGACGAGTTCTCGAGGTGGCTCGAGGCGGCCAAGGAGGGGCCGGCGTCGCTTTCCGGCGAGGGCCTCGACGCGGTGAGCCTCATGACGGCACATGCGAGCAAGGGCCTTGAGTTCGACGTGGTGGCGGTCGTGGGCTGCACGGGCTCCGAGCGCGTGCGCAGCGCGCCGAGGCTGCTCTCCCGCCGCCGGGGGGAGCGTATCGCGCTGTCGCTTGCCCCTCGGGGCGTCAAGCTGCCCGACCTTGGGGAGGACATGCCCGCGTCGCCCGAGGAGTGCAAGAGCCCCCTGGAGTGGCGCTGCCTCATGGAGGCGGAGCGCCTGGAGGACGAGCGGCGCGAGGACGGACGGCTGCTCTATGTGGCGCTTACCCGTGCCAAGGAGTGCGTGATCTTGTGCCTCTCGGCCACCGAGGGCAAGGGAGGCGCGCTTCTGCCGGCCATGACCCAGGAGGTTTGCTCTGGCGTCTTTGCCGAGCGCCCCGTCGCAGGCGAGGGCCGCTTCGACTACGGCGGCGCGGCGGCAGGGCTCGTGCGCTGCGTCGACGTTGCCCCCGTGGAGGGCGGGGCGGTGAGCGAGGACTGGGGCGGCACGCTGCAGGAGGGCCCTGTGGCCCCTGCACCGGAGGTCCCAGCGCCTAACGACTCCGTGACGGGCACTGACGTGACGGGTG
>OIXX01000937.1_pt1 | contig 12798 bp, 10 predicted proteins | sample 1588161 | NCBI WGS metagenome assembly OIXX01 (sample SAMN03283274) | human gut metagenome | biome: human-associated habitat; material: feces | host: Homo sapiens | place: Peru | collected 2012
CCTCTGTCTCATCTTGTCGTATTCCCGTCTTCGTCTGTCCTCGCCACTTTTAACCCAAATGAGGAAAGTAACTGATAACCAGTAAACTTTCCTCATTCTTCTCTCAAACTCTTTTTATATGTACTTTCAACTCGTGGAACACCCGGTTCACACGGGCTATTGCCTGCATCAGATTATGACCGCTCATCGGTTTATATACGTACATGGTGGCGAGCGACGGAACATCGAAGCCCGTGAGCCACATATCTCTTACGATGGCGATTTTCATCTCATCATCGTTGTCCTTGAATTTTCTTGCCAGTTCCTTCTTGTAGGCTTCGTTGCCGATAATCGGCTGCCAGTCTTCGGGGTCCTGGTTCGAACCGCTCATCACCACCTTTACCTTCTCCGTCCACCCGGGGCGAAGCTCCAGCATCTTGCGGTAGATTTTGATGGCGATGTTTCGGGTCAGCGCTACGATCATTGCCTTGCCGGTGAGTTCCTGCGCACGGTTCTGCTCGTAGTGCTGGATGATGTCCTTTACCAGCGTGTCGATGGTGGCGTCTTCGCCCAGGAGTACTTCCAGCCGGCTGTGCTCCTGCTTCGCCTGCCTGATCTGCTCCTCGGTGGCTCCCTCATCGGCAAGGTTGTCGAACTCATCGTTCAGCAGCTTCATCGTATCTTCGTCGAGGTTCAGGTTCACCACACGGCTCTCGTAATAGACCGGACGGGTGGCTCCATCGTCCACCGCCTGACTCATGTCGTAAACGTCGATGTAGTTACCAAACACCTCCTCCGTGTCTCTGTCACGGTCGCTGATAGGCGTTCCGGTGAAGCCGATAAACGAGGCGCCTGGCAGGGCTTCTCTCATCTTCTGGCTGAATCCCTTCTTCATCGTCAGGCTCTTGTTGTCCCAGTGCTCATCGCCGTATTGCGAGCGGTGCGCCTCGTCGGTCATCACGATGATGTTGCGGCGGGTGGAGAGTGCCGAGTCGCCTTCTTCAAACTTCTGAATGGTGGTGAAGATGATTCCCCCACTCTTTCGGTTACGGAGCAGATTGCCCAGGTCTTCACGGCTCTGGGCGTTCTGAGGTTCCTGACGAAGGAAGTCCTGGCAGCGGCAGAACTGACCGAAGAGCTGGTTGTCGAGGTCCTTGCGGTCGGTTACCACCACGATGGTTACTTCGGGCAGTCGCTGCACCAGCTGGTGGGCGTAGAACACCATGGAGAGGCTCTTGCCCGAACCCTGCGTGTGCCAGAACACACCGATTTTTCCGTTGCCTTCCACTGCGGTACGGGTGCGCTGCAGGGCTTTGCCCACGGCGTAGTACTGATGGTAGGCGGTAAGAATCTTGGAGTATTTGCCCTGGTTCTTGTCGAAGCAGATGAAGTTCTGCAGGATGTCGAGCAGTCGCTGCTTTTGGAACATGCCGAGGAAGAAGGTGCGATAGTCGGCAAAGAGGGTTGACTCGTATGAGCCGTCTATGGTCTTCCATTCCATGTAGCGTTCTAGCTTGGCGGTGATCGTTCCGGCACGAGTCTCGCTCATGTCGCTGATTACGTTGAAGGCGTTGTAGCTGAAGAGGCTTGGAATGCTCTGCTGATAGTTCTTGATCTGCTTGTAGGCATCTTCTACGGTTGCATCTTCGGAGATGGCGCTTTTCAGCTCCACCACCACGAGGGGCAATCCGTTGACCATCACTACCATATCGCAGCGCTTGTTCTTATACTCTTCTACTCGCCACTGGTTCACCACCTTGAAGAGGTTTCTTTCGGGATGGTCGAAGTCGATGAGCCGCATCAGGGCTGTGCGTTCTTCGCCATCTTCCAGGAATCCCACCTCCAGACCGTTTTGCATCCAGAGGGTAAACTGCTCGTTGTTCTGTTCTAAAGTACCGATGCTGATGTTGGTGATTTGCTTGATTCCTTCATCCATTGCATCGGCTGGCAGTTCAGGATTAAGCCGTCGCATCGAGGCGACCAAATCGGCACGATAGAAAGGCTCCTTATAGTCGCGCTCCACCTCGTAGCCACATTCGTACGCATAGCCGAGTTCGTCTCGGAACAGGGCAATGAGCGTTTGCTCGTATGCGTCTTCGGTGAATTTCTTGTCGTCTGCCATATTGTTAATATTTTATATTTTCTTTCTCGTTATTTTAATCGTTGCGCCCGTTATTCCTGGACTTCCTGTTCGCCTGACATTAAGCGAGGGAGAAGGGTGTCACGGAGAAGGGAGAGGGTACGAGATTCTTTATCTTTCATTTTCCTTTTATTGTAGACTGGACATAATGTCTCATCATACATCTCTAGGATTTCATGGGTTGGTATAAGAATCGGCATCTTATTCAATCTTGCAGCCGTATTGGATGGAACAGAAGTACCTTCATTCATTTTACTAAAATCGAAACGCTTAATATAATTATAAACGTATTTCATTACATAGTCCATCTTAGGAACACTAAAGAACATAGTATCTACCGTCCAGAATTTCTCGCAGACGTACATAATATTATCCAAAGTTCCTTTTCTAGGTATTAAAACGGATTCTCCATCATAGAGCCAAGAATTGACAAATCGCATGAATCCACCAGATCCATAGACGGGGAAAGTTCCATCATCTAATTTTTTATGATCTTTACCATATTTTATGGTAATTAAATCTCCCAAACATCCTACTTTCCATCCTTCTGGAATCATTCCCAATTCACTATCCACGAACTTACCATCCTTGAAAGGCTCAAAGTCAACGAACCAATTCTTGAAAATAGCCTGCGCCATCTCCTCCAAATCAGCATTGATTTTGTTGTTCAACTCTATCTTCCGGTCGAGAGAAGAAAGGATGGAAGCAATGCGGCGTTGGTCTTCAACTTCTTTTGGCACATTTATCATTAAGTTAGCCAAATTCTTTTGAGATAGAGTCGGAATTGCACTACCAACTACAATCGATTTCAGCACAGATTGGAAAAGAGCTGACTTAATATAATATGATAAAAACTCCGCATTCTCTGAAATATTTTTCAACACTACTAGCTGAGGATTCAATGTCATTGGATGAACTACTCTTCTTACAAAAGTAGTTCTACCCACCGAAGATCCTGTTTTAGTAATAACAATCTCATTAGGATTAATCATTATCTCAGGAGACTCGTAGTATTTATCCCATTTTATATATGTGCATTGCTCTAAGTTCAATTCGCCATTGATAATATTTTTAGGACTTAGAGATATTGCTCCTTCTTTAGGAGTTTCGACTAAATCATTAGTCGTGTAACCCCTAAAACCTATGCGGCCATAAATCTCGCACACATCACCCAGTCTTACTTCTTTCCACTCCATCCTATTCCCTCCTCAGTTTCTTTTCTAAATATTTTTTTCGCCCATAATACTCCCTTTCAGCAAGACTCATCGGAAACATAGAGTTGCTTTCTATAGCCTCATACTCATCCTGCAAGTCTTGAAGATGATCTTGTTGCTGCTTCAGATAGAAGTATTCTTGATCTTTTTTCTGCTTGAAGTAGTATTTCTCTTGCTCTTTCTTCTGTTTATTGAAAATCACAACAGAAACAACTATTGCAACCACAGACGCCACTACCGCCAACAAAGAGAAAAGTCCGGAATATTCATTTAAAAACTCCATACCTTACACCTCCCATCCAATTTTCTTCAACTGCAATCTGATTTCCTCTTCCTGCTTCTTGCTTTCCTCAAACAGCTGTTTCAGCTCACCGGTTAGATTCGTCATTTTCTCCTCGAAAGGCACTCCGTCGCCTTCGTCTTCAGCGATTCCTACGTATCTGCCAGGAGTCAGGATGTAGTCTTGCTCGGCAATCTGCTCAGTGGTGCATACGGCACAGAAACCCTTTTCATCCTCCAGAGTTCCCTGCTGGAAAGCATGGAAGGTATCAGAGATTTTCTTAATATCCGTATCAGGCATCAGCTCACGAAGCTTGCGGGTAACCATCGTGCCCAGATTGCGGGCGTCGATAAACACGGTCTTGCCCTTCTGCGCCTTGTTGCGGCTGATAAACCAAAGACTTACAGGAATACCCGTACTGTAGAACAGCTGCGAAGGCAAAGCCACGATTCCCTCTACCAGGTCGGCTTCGATGATGGCTTGGCGAATCTGTCCCTCGCCGCCACTCTGGCTCGAAAGCGCACCATTCGCCAGCACCAAACCAATCTTTCCGTTTGGTGCCAGATGGTGAATCATGTGCTGCATCCACGCAAAATTGGCGTTGCCAGCTGGTGGCAAACCATATTGCCAGCGTGCATCATCCTGAAGCGCACTCTGTCCCCAGTCGCTGAGATTGAAAGGAGGATTGGCAAGAATAAAATCTGCCTTCAGCGTAGGGTGCTGGTCATCATAGAATGTGTCGGCAAAGACATTGCCCAGGTTGGCATCCAAGCCACGGATGGCAAGGTTCATGTGCGCCATCTTCCACGTATCTGGGTTTGCCTCCTGACCGTAGATACTGATTTTGCGCAGGTTTCCCTTGTGGCGCTCTATAAACTTGGCGCTCTGCACAAACATACCGCCCGAACCGCAGCAAGGGTCATACACTCTGCCCTCGTAAGGCTCCAGAATCTCTACCAGCGTGCGGACAATGCAGGAAGGCGTATAGAACTCGCCACCATTCTTGCCCTCTAAGGATGCAAACTGCTGCAGACAGTATTCGTAGGTTCTGCCCAACAGGTCTTTCTCATCGCCAGCATCGTGCATTTCTATGTTCGTAAAGAGATCTACCACATCGCCCAGACGGCGCTTGTCAAGCTCCGGACGGGCGAAATTCTTAGGCAGAATGCCCTTCAGTCTTTCGTTTTCTCGCTCAATGGCAGTAAGTGCTTCATCTATTATCACGCCTATTTCCGGTGTGTGGGCAGCAGCACTAATCTTGCTCCATCGGGCTTCAGCAGGCACGAAGAAGATGTTCTCGGCAGTGTATTCGTCCTTATCTTCCGGGTCGGCGTATTCGTCGCCCTGCAGCTCCTGGAACTTCTGTTCGAAGCGGTCGCTGATGTATTTCAGAAAAATGAGTCCGAGCACCACACCCTCGTATTGCGAAGCGCTGAGGTTGCCTCTCAGAATATCGGCAGCCTTCCAAATTTTCTCTTCAAAACCAATGCTGATGGTATCTTGTTTCTTAGCCACTTTATCTTTGTCTATTGGATTTTACACTTTATTTATATATATAAACACCAGTTATTTATTCACAAGCACGAGTCTCCACTTCTCGTTTTCGAGAAGGATGGACTGGTCTTTACTGGTCATTTTGAATGTCTGATCGTCGATGGTTATCTGATCATTCTTGATGGTATAGGCATAGTTACCGCAGGGAGAAATCCGGGTAGAGGTGTGCAGGATTTTACCCTCCTCATCAATCTCTGTTACCGTTTGCTCCTCGTTGAAAAATACGCTATCGGCGGTGAACTGGCAATAGACTGCCCCCGCATCTACATCTAAAGTAAGGTTTCCAACACGCTGATAAGCCTCGGAAATCGCCCATTCGTGGGCTGAAATTTGGGTTTTATAGTCGATTTCCCCCGAATTTTCTACATTTTCATCGCTCGAACAGGCAGAAAATGAAAACGCAAAAAGGACGAATACCAGCGCCTGAATCCACGCTGCTATTCGCCCTTTTATAAGTACACGATGATTTGAGGTTAATTTTGACGAGCCAAAATTACCACCCCCCATAAAACATTGAGTATCAATCTGTTACACATACACATTATCATTTAAACAATTGAAATTTTATTTAAGTTCGTGCAAAGGGGGCTTGCCTCTCAGCATTCGCAAAAGCAAAGTTATTAAAAACCTGGCTAACTACCAAATTTTATCACGTTATTTAACGGAAAAGTGGTTTTGAGGGCATAAATGAGGCCCAGAAGGCATTTTTCTACCCCTCAGAAAAGCAAAATAAGAGTGGAAAAGGCAGATTTGCAAGGGACAAAATGAGGATTTTTTAGAATATATTTAACACATTTACAGGTAATCTGATACAGAGAGTGCCTGATGAAGGTGGAAAAAGATATGAGAAAATGTAAAGATTATAAAAGTAAGGAGCATGAATAAAGTAACGCATAAAGGAACATATCATATTAATAATCAGTATTTTACATAGAGTAATAATCTTCAAAGAGAGCTTCCCCTGGAAAGCTCTATCCGGTCATTTCCGGTCATGGTCATTTTCGGTCATTTTCGTTTCGGGGGCGCAAATCTCCCCTATAGTATAATATAAATATATATTTATATTATACTATAGATTAAAATGACCGAAGTTGAAAATGAAAATGACCGAAAATGACCATGACCGGAAATGACCGCTTTTTGAATCCTCACTTCATCGCCATAGTACCCATTCCAGCCTCTCCTGCAAGCAATGTGTAAAAATAGCGTTTACTTACATAATTGATTATCAGATACTTACGCCATTTTTACCATCTTATTTCGATAAAAACTTGATTTCGCCTTTGAAATTTTGTATCTTTGCACCGGCAATCGAAGGAACAGCCTATTGTGCCGAAAACCGGTCATCTATTAAGACCGGGGCGGGGCTTAAATGATGGCAGGCGCCGGTCATCTATGAAGACCCCAAAAAGCATAGGAAACGGACTTTCCGGGTAGTTGTGATTCAGTGAACTCTTAAACACAGAACAGAGTATGATTAACTACAGCATCGTAATGCGCAGCGTGAACGCAAACCTCCTTGAGATCAACCAGGCAAAGTCACGTATCAACCAGGCTAAGAAGGACGGCAAGGAGCCGGAGAAGAAGGACACCGACCTGGTGAAGACCGAGAAGCAGAATGCGTTCGCCATCTCGCAGTACACCGATGTGATGACCATCGAGAAGTTTGCCAAGCACATCACTTCTCACGGCAGTGTGTATTCTAGAGCTGACATCAGCGCCATCCTCTACATGGCAGTGGACTGCATGAGAGAGATGCTGCTCGAAGGCAAGAAGATCCGACTGGGCGACCTGGGCGACTTCTCTCTCCTGCTCAGCTCCAAGGGTGCAGAGACTGCCGACAAGTTTACGGCGCAGAACATCACCAACGTGAAGGTTCAGTGGGAGCCAGGTCAGCAGTTCAAGAACCTGCTCGACGACGCAGAATTCAACCTCGTGGCAAGCCGCAGCGCTCAGGCAGCCGTGATCAAGGCGATCAAGGAGGGCAAGACCAACGTGGATCTCAATGTCCCAGAAACTCCTGACGGTGGCGGCGATGGCGATGGAACCACTGGCGGCGGCAGCAATGCTGGCGGCAGCGGAACTACCGGAACTGAAGGGAGCGGAACGCAGGGAGCTGGCGGTAGCGGAACTACCGGTGACCAGGGAACCAGCGGCGGCAATACCGGCGGTGAAGACGGCAGCGGCGACAATGTAAATTTCTAAAAAGTAGAAGTCTATGAAAAAGGATACCTGGAAAATGGTGATTCAGATTGCCATTAGCATTCTCACCGCAATAGCCACTTCGCTCGGCGTTACAAGCTGCATGTAAGCAGCAGGAAAGCAGAATGAAATCTGCATGTGATTCGTTTTTGAGATGATTTTATCTACTACAACCGCTCTTCCTATATATAAATAGGTGGAGCGGTTTTATTTATTTCCCTGTCATAGCCGGTCATTTCCGGTCATGGTCATTTTCGGTCATTTTCATTTTCAACTTCGGCTATTTTCATTGTATATTACTTTTTTCGTAGCTTTCCTCTATAAATCAATGAAGTTTTTTTATCATACTGGCTTATAATTCGGATTTTTTATCTAATTTTGCAAAAGATATGCTGCACTCGGCATCATATTGACGAGGATTTTTGAAATAACAAAGGAACATACAATGATAGATACAAGACTGAAAGTTTTCAGAAGTGTGGCTACACTCCTGAGTTTCACTAAGGCTGCCAACGAACTATTCATCAGTCAGCCTGCCATCAGTCAGCACATACAAGAGCTTGAAAAGGAATATGGGGTGCAACTGTTCGACAGAATCGGCAACCGCATCCAACTCACCCGTGCCGGACAACTTATGCTTGACCATGCCTGCAAGATCATCGATGCCTATCAGAATCTCGATTTCGACATGAAGAAGCTCACGGAGAAATCTGGTGGTGAACTGCGCATCGGAGCCAGTACCACCATCTCGCAATATGTTCTCCCCGAACTGATAGCTGAATTCAGGAAACATTATCCCGACATTCGTCTTACCCTGCTCAGCGGAAATTCTCATGAGATAGAGGATGCGCTTGCTGCAGGAAGGATAGACCTGGGTATGGTGGAAGGCATCAAGCGGCAGCCCACCTTTAAATACACTCCTTTCATGAAAGATGAACTGGTGGCGTTCGTACATTGTTCAAATCCCCTAGCCCAGCAAGATGAGATTTCTCTGGACCTTCTCAGGCAGACCCCGATTGTACTGCGTGAATTAGGTTCCGGAACCTTGGATGTCATCCAAAAAGCCCTGCAGGAAAACGGCATTGCTCTTTCTGATCTGAACATTGAGATGAATCTGGGAACCACAGAGGGCATCAAGCATTTCGTGGAACATTCCTTAAGCATGGGTATCATCAGCGTAAGAGCCATCTACAGAAGTATCTATGAACAAGTATTCAAGGTTCTGGAAATTGAGGATCTGAAGATGGAACGAGATTTTATGTTTGTTGAGAAGAGAGGCGAGACCGCCAAGCTCCTGCAGACATTCAAGAGATTCATAACCAAAGATTATAACGTATAGTTATTATATATATACAACATCTCATTTTTTTTCGTACCTTTGCACCCGCTTTAAAAAAAGCGAATAACCGACAAAAAAATGAAGAATATGAGATTATCAGAACAAAGGAGCAGTATGCTGCATGGCGTATTGCTCATCGCACTCTTCGCATGCGCTGCCTTCTACATCGGTGGCATGGACTGGGTGAAAGCTCTTTCGTTTAGCCCCATGGTGGTGGGCATCATCATTGGTATGCTCTATGCCAATAGTTTACGTAACAACCTGCCCGACACCTGGGTACCGGGCATCAAGTTTTGCAGCAAGCGAATCCTACGCACAGGCATCATCCTTTATGGTTTCAAGCTCACCTTCCAGGATGTGATGGCTGTTGGAGTCTCTGCCATCGTGATGGATGCCATCATCGTATGCGGCACCATCGGCTTGGGAATCCTGGTGGGAAGGCTCCTGAAAATTGACCGCAGCATCGCACTGCTCACCGCTTGCGGAAGTGCCATCTGTGGAGCTGCAGCAGTATTGGGTGTGGATGGGGCCATTCGTCCGAAGCCTTACAAGACGGCAGTAGCCGTAGCCACTGTAGTCATCTTTGGTACATTATCCATGTTCCTCTACCCTATTCTCTACAGGGCTGGCATCTTTGACCTATCACCGGATATGATGGGACTCTTTACGGGTTCCACCGTTCATGAAGTAGCCCATGTGGTAGGTGCAGCCAATGCCATGGGAGCCGAGGTGAGCAACAATGCCATCATTGTGAAGATGATAAGGGTGATGATGCTGGTACCGGTATTACTGGTGATTGCATGGACCGTTGCTAGGGATGTTGCCAAAAGAGACTGTCTGGAAAATACTGATACCAACAAGCCTAAAATCAGCATTCCATGGTTTGCCATTCTCTTCCTGGTAGTGATTGGATTCAATTCTCTTGGGTTGCTTCCGGAAAGCATAGTGGATTGGATTAACCAACTGGATACTTTCCTCCTGACCATGGCAATGGCTGCATTGGGAGCCGAAACAAGCTTTGACAAATTCAAGAAAGCTGGCATTAAGCCTTTCCTCTTAGCTGCCATTCTTTATTGCTGGCTCATCGGAGGTGGATATTGTCTGGTGAAGTTTGCCATTCCATATTTACAATAAGGGCATCGCCCGGGGCTAAGAGCTTTTGGGCTTTCAGCCCGTTTGTTTCAACCGTACAGTTAGATTTTTTGTAGTTTGTGGTCTTGATTTCTAGAAAACAAGGCTAATTTCGAACAATTCGAGGGAAATCATAGAAGTTTTTTATTATACTGGCTTATAATTCGGATTTTTTTATCTAAATTTGCAACAAATTCCGTAAAAATGAGTTATTATATAATAAATAGCTAGTTATAGAATCATAAATGAATAGGAAAATCATGAAGATAAAAAAAATGAGGAAACAGTTCATCCTCTTCCTTCTGTTGGTGACAGCAGCAGGTTCTGCCTTCGCACAGACATCCACCATGACTGACGATCAGGTGATGAGTCTGGTAGTGAGAGAGCATGAAAAAGGGTCATCTAATGCTCAGATTGTTACCAAACTGATGCAGCAGGGTGTAGATATCTCTCAGATTCAACGGGTAAGAGACAAGTATCAGCGCCAGGTGAAACAGGGCGGTGTAACTGGCACTTCTGCCCAACTGCAGGGGAAGGAAACCTCTCGTCTTCGTACCAACAATGGTAAACACCGTGAAGATTATGGTAAGGGAATCAGCGAAGAATCGAAGAACTACAGCAACTATCGCATCACTGCACAGAAGGATGATCAGTACAAACATACTTTCGATGAGGATGACGAGGAGTATATGGATTTCCAGAACGAGATGGATGGTATTATTCCAGATACTGCGATGATGATTAAACGTCTCCTTGCTGAACGGGAAGCGAAAATCAAGAAGGTTTTCGGAAGAGACATCTTCAATAACAAGGAGTTGAGTTTCGAGCCAAATATGAATATTGCCACTCCTCAGAACTATCGCCTAGGACCTGGCGATGCGGTTATCATTGACATCTATGGTGCATCACAGAAAACCATAGAAAGCACCGTTTCTCCTGATGGCGAAGTTACCATCGAAGGTTTTGGACCTGTATCGGTAGCTGGTTTGACCGTAGCTCAGGCAAACGCCCGACTTCGCAATACACTGGGTAGCAGATACCGTTCGAGCAAGATTAAACTCACTGTAGGACAAACCAAGACCATTATGGTCAATGTGATGGGCGAAGTGAAAACTCCAGGCACTTATACCCTATCTGCCTTTGCCACCGTTTTCCACGCACTCTATATGGCAGGTGGCACCAACGACTTGGGTACATTGCGAAACATCAAGGTTTATCGCCATAACAAACTGGTTACCGTGGTAGATATCTATGATTACATTCTCAATGGCAAACTGACCGGCAATGTACGTCTGGCAGATAATGATGTTATCGTTGTGGGACCCTACGATTGTCTGGTTACGATTACCGGAAAGGTAAAGCGCCCGATGATTTATGAAATGAAGAAAAACGAGAGCGTGAACTCTCTTCTTAAATATTCCGGAGGATTCACGGGAGATGCCTACAAAAAATCAGTTCGCATCCATCGCAAGACTGGCAGAGACTATTCTGTATATAACGTAGAGGAATTCGATTTCTCCAGTTTCCATATCGACGACGGCGATTCTGTAAGCGTAGATTCCATTCTCCCCCGCTACAGCAACACCGTAGAAATCAAGGGAGCCGTCTTCCGGCCAGGTATGTACAATTTAGGAGAGCAGATCAACAGTGTCCGCACATTGGTAGAACACGCAGAAGGATTGACAGAGGATGCCTTTACGGCACGTGCCGTCATGCACCGAATGAAATCGGACAGATCGCTGGAAGTGATAGCTGTAGATATTGCAGGCGTGATGAATGGTACTGTGGCTGATATTCCACTCAGGGAAAATGATGTCCTTTTCATTCCGACAAGACAAGAAAAGATTTCAGAGAGGACTCTCACCATCCGCGGAGAAGTACAATATCCGGGAATCTATCAATATGCAGAAAATGAAACGATAGAGGATTTCGTTCTGCAAGCTGGTGGATTGACCGACAAGGCTTCTACGATTAATGTTCTGGTAAGCCGAAGAGTAAATGACGCCAAAGCCACAAGACCAGACAGCATTATAGCCAAGACCTACACGCTCGCCCTGAAAGATGGTTTCGTGGTGGATGGCACTCCAGGATTCAAGCTGATGCCTTTCGATGAAGTGAGCATCCGCAAGAGCCCAGCCTACACAGAGCAGCAGAACGTGGTGATTGAAGGTGAAGTGATGTTTGGAGGCACCTATACCCTTGATCGCCGCAATGCCAGATTAAGCGATCTCTTCAAGAAGGCTGGAGGAAGCACAGAGCAGGCATATATCAAGGGCGCCCGTCTGATGCGTAAGGCAAACGAAGCTGAAAAAACACGCATGGAGGCTGTTCTGAAAATGCAGAGAGAACAACAGCAGAAAAATCTTCTGCAGTTGGCGGCAAGCAGTAATAATGCCAGTGCTGTTACCCAGACTGCAAAAGAAGCACAGAATGCTGACCTGTTGAAGTTCAGCGTTCCGGAAGAATATCCTGTAGGCATCGATCTCGCCGAAGCGCTCAAGCATCCGGGCAGTGATGCAGATATGATTCTGCGCGAGGGTGACCGGTTGATTGTTCCACAATACAATGGAACCGTGAAAATCAATGGTTCTGTGATGTACGCCAATACGGTAGCCTATGAAAAGGGGAAGAGTATTGCCAGTTACATCGATGAAGCGGGTGGATTTGCATCTGATGCCAACAAGAGCAAGGCTTATATTATCTATATGAATGGCAAGGTAGCTAAGGTGGGGCATGGAGCCAAGGCTCAACCTGGTTGCGAGATAGTTGTTCCATCCAAGATGAAACGCAAGATGACAGTGGCAGAAACCATGAGCATGGGTAGTAGTCTTTCCAGCATCGCTGCCATGATTGCAACAATTGCCAATCTCAGCAAATAATGATAATGAAAATCCAAAGAACAAAAAGAGGGTGTGTCATAAGTCTATGGCGCACCCTCTTTTATGTTATTTATTGTATA
>OIXX01000941.1_pt1 | contig 12705 bp, 10 predicted proteins | sample 1588161 | NCBI WGS metagenome assembly OIXX01 (sample SAMN03283274) | human gut metagenome | biome: human-associated habitat; material: feces | host: Homo sapiens | place: Peru | collected 2012
CCAATACCATCATTATCAGTGATGATAAGATTGTAGTGGACGAACCTTCTGTTGTTGCCCTCGACCGCCGCACCGACAAGATGATTGCTGTAGGCGAGAAGGCAAAGATGATGTACGAGAAGACTCATGACAACATCCGTACAATCCGTCCTCTGCGTGATGGCGTTATCGCCGACTTTACTGCCTGCGAGCAGATGATGCGTGGACTTATCAAGATGGTTCATACAGGAAGCCGATTGTTCTCACCTTCACTCCGTATGGTGATTGGTGTACCTTCCGGTTCTACTGAGGTAGAGCTCCGTGCCGTACGTGACTCAGCTGAGCATGCCGACGGTCGTGACGTATATTTGATTTTTGAACCTATGGCTGCTGCTATCGGTATCGGCATTGACGTAGAGGCACCAGAAGGTAACATGATAGTTGATATAGGTGGTGGTAGCACCGAGATTGCAGTCATCTCTCTGGGTGGTATCGTATCCAACAACTCTATCCGTACAGCCGGTGATGACCTGACAGCCGACATCCAGGAGTATATGAGCCGCCAGCACAACGTGAAGGTTTCCGAGCGTATGGCTGAGCGTATCAAGATTCATGTGGGTTCTGCCCTAACAGATCTGGGAGATGAGGCTCCTGAAGACTTCATCGTTCACGGTCCTAACCGTATCACAGCGCTCCCTATGGAGGTGCCTGTATGCTATCAGGAGATTGCTCACTGTCTGGACAAGACTGTAGCCAAGATAGAGAATGCAGTACTCTCTGCTCTCGAGAATACTCCACCAGAGCTTTATGCCGACATCGTGAAGAACGGTATCTGGCTTTCAGGTGGTGGTGCTCTGCTCCGCGGTCTCGACAAGCGACTTCAGGACAAGATCAACATCCCATTCCATATCGCCGAGGATCCATTGCACAGTGTGGCTAAGGGTGCCGGTATCGCATTGAAGAATGTGGATCGTTTCTCATTCCTGATGAGATAATTTCAAGATATTTAAATTCCGCATCTGGACCACTTGTGCCCATTTGCGGAATTTTAATCATATACAGATTCATTTTTTTAAGTATGCACAACCTTTTAGAGTTTTTGCAGAAATACAACCATTGGTTTGTCTTCGTGATTCTGGAGGTGGTGAGCATGGTGCTTCTGTTCCAGTATAACAGCTACCAGGGCAGTGCGTGGTTTTCTACAGCCAATGCCGTGACGGGCAAGATTTATGAATGGAATGCCAACGTGGAGACTTTCTTCTCCCTGACCAAGGTGAACCAGGAGCTTACCCAGCGGAATGCCTATCTGGAGCAGCAGGTGCAGCAGCTGAGCGACAGCCTCTATGGAGTAACCAAGGATAGTGCCATCTATCACCGCGACCAGTTTGCGCTGCTTCAGAATTACCGACTCATCCCTGCCAAGGTGGTGGCCAACAGCCTGGACAAGCCAGACAACCTGATTACCATCGACAAGGGTAGCGCTGACGGCATCCATAAGGATATGGGTGTGATAAGCGGTACCGGAGTGGTGGGCATCGTGTATCTCGTGGCTCAGCATTACAGCATCGTGATACCAGTGCTCAACGTGAAGTCGAATATCAGTTGTACCATCCAGGGCAGAGGCTATTTTGGCTATCTGCGATGGAAGGGGGGCGTTTCGGAACTGGCATATCTGGAAGAGGTGCCACGCCATGCCCACTTCAAGCTGGGCGACTACGTAGTAACGAGTGGCTATTCGGCTGTGTTCCCTCCGGGAGTAAGAGTGGGCAAGATTCTGCACGTGTTTAATTCTGCTGATGGATTGTCGTATAGAGTACAGTTGAGACTTTCTACCGACTTTGCCCGTCTGCGTGATGTCTGCGTCATCGATGATGCCGTGATGAAGGAACGCCTTCAGATTATGCGTGCTGCACAGGATAGTATTATGCCCGACGGCAATGCCAAAGGTAAAAATTAAAAGATCATAGTAAGAGGAGATATATAAGTAGCAATGAGTATAGATTTGATAAAACGACTCGGCATCTTCGTGGTGCTTGTGCTGGTGCAGGGATTGGTGTTCAACCATATCCACTTGTTCAACTGCGCCACCCCCTTGCTGTATATTTTCATGGTGCTCCATTTCCGCAGAAACCATCCACGCTGGTCGGTGATGCTGTGGAGCTTCATGATGGGACTTTGTATCGACGTGTTTGCCAATACGCCGGGAGTAGCTGCAGCTTCGATGACCTTCATCGGACTGCTTCAGCCTTATCTTTTCGAACTCTTCGTGCCAAGAGACAGTGCCGACGACCTGGAGCCGTCCATGCGCACCATCGGTGTCGGTTCGTATGTTCTCTACACGTTGGTTATCGTACTCGTTTATAATCTGGTATTCTTTACTCTGGAGACCTTCAATTTCTTCAATTGGATGGAGTGGCTCCTCCGCATCGGTGGCGGTACAGCCATCACGATGCTGCTCATCATGGCATTGGAGAGCTTCCGCAAGGGATAGAACCTTGCTGCAAGACAGAGAACAGTAAAAGATCAAACAAAAAATTTCAGCTATATATATAATATGGTGGATTACAATCTTGATAAGCGTAAGTATGTGATTGGTGGTGTGGCTATAGCAATTGTAGTCATATACGCCATTCGGCTCTTTACGCTTCAGATTATGAGTGAGGATTATAAGAAGAATGCCGATTCCAATGCCTTCCTGAAGCAGATTGAGTTCCCTTCGCGTGGCGCCATCTACGACAGAAACGGCAAGCTGATGGTGTATAATTCGCCTTCCTATGATATCATGGTGGTGATGAAGGAGCAGGAGGGACGTCTAGATACGATGGACTTCTGCAACTCCCTGGGCATTACCAAGGAGGCTTTTGAGAAGCGAATGGAGACCATCAAGGACAGAAGCAAGAATCCCGGATACTCGCGATATACCCAGCAGCTCTTCATGAGTCAGCTTTCTGACAAGGACTTCAGTGTCTTCCAGGAGAAGATGTTCCGGTTCCCCGGTTTCTATGTGCAGAAGCGAAGCGTGAGAGAATATGTCTATCCATACGCTGCCCATGTACTGGGAGATGTGGGTGAGGTTTCGCCAAGCGATATTGAGGAGGATGACTACTATCAGCCAGGTGACTATATCGGTAAGCTGGGACTGGAGAAGCATTACGAGAAGGAGCTCCGAGGAACCAAGGGCGTGAAGATTATGCTTCGCGATGCCCGGGGAAGAATACAGGGAAGCTACCAGAATGGAAAACTCGACCAGCGACCTGTTGCCGGTAAGGACCTGACGCTGGGTATCGATGTCAATCTCCAGGCGCTGGGCGAAAGACTGCTGCAGGGCAAGATTGGAAGTATCGTTGCCATCGACCCAAGAGACGGTTCGGTGCTGGCGATGGTTTCTTCTCCTACCTATGATCCACGCCGACTGGTGGGTAAGAATAGAGGGAAGATGCACAAGTGGCTGTCGCAGAACCCTTGGAAACCGCTCCTGAACCGTAGTATCATGGGACAGTATCCTCCGGGTTCTACCTTCAAGACTTCCCAGGCGCTGACCTATCTTACCGAGGGAATCATCACTCCGGGCACAGCCTTCCCATGTAATCATGGTTTCTCTTACAAAGGTCTGCATGTGGGATGTCATGGCCACCCGTCGCCTATTGCGCTGGTAGATGCTATCAGTACTTCCTGCAACGGTTACTTCTGCTGGGGACTTTATTATATGATAGGCAACAAGAAGAAGTATGGCTCGGTGCAGAATGCGATGACCGTATGGAAAGACTATATGGTGAGTATGGGATTCGGCTATAAGCTGGGTATCGATTTGCCGGGCGAGAAGAGAGGTCTGATTCCTAATGCACAGTTCTATGACAAGGCCTACAAGGGCTCCTGGAACGGATTGACCGTCATCAGTATCTCTATCGGACAGGGTGAGGTGAACCTCACTCCTCTGCAGATTGCCAATCTGGGTGCCACCATCGCCAACCGAGGCTATTACTATGTGCCTCATGTAGTGCGCAAGGTGCAGGGCGAACCGCTCGATACGCTCTATACCCGCCGTCATTACACCAAGGCTTCGAAGAGAGCCTATGACTATGTGGTGGCTGGTATGAGAAGTTCGGCACTGAAGGGTACCTGCAAGATGCTCTCCCGTTACGACTTCGAGCCTTGCGGCAAGACCGGTACAGCTCAGAACCGTGGTCACGACCACTCTGTATTCATGGGCTTTGCTCCGATGAACAATCCAAGAATCGCCATCGCCGTGTATGTGGAGAATGGTGGATGGGGTGCCGACTATGGTGTGCCTATCGGTGGTTTGATGATGGAGCAGTATTTGAAGGGAAAGCTTTCTCCAGCTTCTGAAAGTCAGGCGGCACAGATGCAGGCCCGAAGAATTGCCTACGGCTCTAGCAGCAGATAATATACTGAAGCCTAGAGCTCTAGTAGCAGATAATATACTGAAGTTTCAAATCAAAACTGCAGTTTCTATCCTGAGACTGCAGTTTCAATTCATTGAATAATAAAAACAATGGCTCAATCAGATAATAAACAACCAGCTGGTATTCTCCGTTCGCTCGACTGGTGGACCATCGGCATCTATCTGGCATTGCTCTGCTTCGGCTGGATCAGTGTCTGCGGTGCCAGCTATACCTATGGCGACAACGATATCTTCAGTCTGGGTGCCCGTTCGGGTATGCAGATTATATGGATAGGTACCTCCATCGCACTGGGCTTCGTCATCCTGATGATGGACGACCGTTTTTTCGATACCTTCGCCTACGTGATCTATGCCGTGCTGATATTGCTGCTTTTTGCCACGATATTCAATCCGCATAGCATCAAGGGTTCGCACTCCTGGCTGGTGCTGGGACCGCTGCGACTGCAGCCTGCCGAGTTCGGTAAGTTTGCTACGGCGCTGGCTATGGCGAAGTTTATGTGCAGCTATGGATTCAATATCCATAAGATGAAGCATTTCATGGCGGCTATGGGCATCATCATTTTGCCTATGATATGTATCGTGGGACAGCGCGAGACGGGTTCGGCATTGGTTTATTCCGCCTTCTTCCTGATGCTTTACCGCGAGGGAATGCCGGGTGCCATCCTCTTTACCGGAGTCTCGATGGTGGTTTACTTTGTGGTGGGTATCAAGTACGAGAACGTGACGATGTGGGATACCTACACCTCTGTGGGAAAGTTCACGGTGCTGCTGCTGGTGCAGATCTTCACGGCAGGACTGGTGAACAGCTATACGGGCAACAGGAAGCATGCTCTCATCATCCTGTGTTACTCGGTGGGCATCACGCTCATCTTTGCACTCTTCTCCACCTACATCATTCCGTTTGACATCGTATGGGTGCAGCTGCTGCTCTGTGCGGTGATGATCGGATTCCTGGTGTATCATGGTCTGAGGACCCGCTTCCGCAACTATTTCCTGATTTCGATATTCGCAATGGGAAGTATTGCTTTCTTCTACAGTGCCGATTACGTGCTGAACAACGTAATGGAACCTCACCAGCGAGTGCGTATCAACGTGCTGTTGGGATTAGACGAAGACCTGGCGGGTGCCGGATATAATGTACATCAGAGTGAGATAGCCATCGGTTCGGGTGGCTTGCAGGGAAAGGGATTCCTGAACGGAACCCAGACCAAGCTGAAGTTCGTGCCTGAGCAGGATACCGACTTTATCTTCTGTACGGTAGGAGAGGAGGAAGGATTCCTGGGTTCGGCAGGCGTGCTGCTGCTTTTCCTGATGTTGATATTGAGATTGATACATCTGGCGGAGCGACAACCTTTCAAGTTCGGACGAATATACGGCTACTGTGTGCTCTCGGTATTCCTGTTCCACCTATTTATTAATGTGGGAATGGTGCTGGGACTGACGCCGGTAATCGGTATTCCGCTTCCATTCTTCAGTTATGGAGGTAGTTCGCTCTGGGGCTTTACCATCCTGCTTTTCATCTTCCTGCGTATTGATGCCGGAAGAAACCTGGTAAGAAGCTAGAATTTTACAGCATAAAAAAAATGACCAGTGAGATACGTCTCATTGGTCATTTTTCGTTATTTTCACTCCGATGTCGCTTACACCCGGAAGAATTTCTCGCTTCATATCATGGCGGATGGCGATATGGATGGAGTCGCCTCTGTTTATCTTATAGATATTGATAGGGAAGTTGTACTGATAGTAGCTGATGCCCTGTCCCTTGTTCTCGCCATGCTGGTTGATGAGCTGGCAGAGTAGGGTATCAGTTTTCTCGATACGCTTGCCCTTGTTGGCAGGGTAGATGGTCTGGTTCACGATGAGTGTCAATGCCGTAAACGGATAGGCACCTGTGGTTCTCAGACCCAGGCTCTGCCGGTAATAGCCGGTGGCAGCCATTGGAGGGATTTCGAACGATAGGGTATCGTTCTTCTCCCATCCTGCAATCGGCGTGTGGGCATATTCATCATATACCTTGGCATGATTGCAAGCGCTGAAGGCTATGGTTGCCACCAGTATGAAAACGAAATGAATCAGTCTTTTCATTTTTACTTCTTGTCCTCCTGTGGCTTGTTATTTTCGCCCTGCTGTGGCTTGTTGTTGCCTTGCTGAGGCTTGTTGTTATTGCCTTGCTGAGATTTGTTTCCCTGCTGGCGAGGTCCCTTGTTTCTATTATTATCCCTGTTACGGTTATTGCCGTTTGGCTGACGGTTATCTCCCTTTTCAGGGCGGTTCGCATTACGATTCTTGTTCTTCTTCTTTTTCTTCGCTTTGTCGAATCGGCTGAGATCAGACTCATTGAGCAGGTCGATACTCTTGGAAGTTTCCTTCATCTTGCCATTCTCCATCAGGCTGAGCGGTTTCTCGCCCTGTTTATTCATCTCAATGATTTCCTTGGCACGTTCTGCTGTGATGGTCTCCAGGTTGGAAGCCAGGTTCTTGTCAGAAGAGTAGGTGATGAGTCCGGCAAGGATATCTACCTTGAACTGATGGAACTCGCCGTCGGCAGTCTGAAGCACGGCATCCTTAGGTGGCATCTTTCGGCTTGCCTCTACATAGTTATCTACCTCGTAGTTGAGGCAGCACTTCAGTTTGGCGCACATACCAGCCAGCTTCTGAGGGTTGAGCGAGATGTCCTGGTAGCGTGCGGCATTGGTGCTCACACTTACGAAGTTCTTCATCCAGGTAGCGCAGCAGAGCTCTCTGCCGCAAGGACCGGTACCGCCGATACGGCCAGCCTCCTGACGTGCACCAATCTGCTTCATCTCGATACGGACATGGAAGGTATCGGCAAGTACCTTGATGAGCTGGCGGAAATCTACACGCTCATCAGCGATATAGTAGAAGATGGCCTTGTTGCCATCGCCCTGATACTCCACGTCGCCGATTTTCATCTTCAGACCCAGGTCCTTGGCTATCTGACGGCTCTGGATCATAGTGTCGTGTTCGCGGCTCTTGGCCTCCTTTGCCTTGTCGAGGTCCACCTGCTTGGCAAGTCGGTAGATGCGCTTGATGTCATCCTGTGACTTGAGATTTGCCTTCTTGATCTGCAGTTTTACCAGTCGGCCGGTTAATGTTACTACACCCACGTCATGACCCGGGTTTGCCTCTACAGCCACGATGTCGCCCTTCTTGAGGTCGAGGTTGTTAACATTGTGATAATATCCCTTTCGGGTATTTTTAAATTGCACTTCCACCAGGTCGGTGCTCTCAGCGTTTCCTGGCACGTCGGCTAGCCAGTCGTATGTGTTGAGCTGTCGGTCCTGTCGTCCCACAGCCTTGCAGCATAGACCTCTATCGCAGCCATTCCACATTTTGAATTTCATATTTTTATAATCCACGATGTATTCTATTTATTATATTGATTAATATATATATTGCCCTTTCGGGATGTATTTCCTTTATTTTCTGATGAGCAGAACGATATTCTTCAGCGCCAGGTCGAAGAACACGATTTTCGGGTTGGCATTCTGGGCGATGAATCGCTTGCTTTCCTCGAAGAGATTGGAGATGTCGATGATATTCGCCTCGTTGATGAATCGGGCGAAGTTCCTGGCGAAATTCTCCTCCTCCTGTGTCATATAACTGAGTTCCGGCTGGCGGAAATTATACATGAAACTCTCGCGCAACATGTGCATGAAGTAATCGAGCATTCGTTTCTGCTTCTCTCTGCCGAAGGTGGCAACTACCTCGCTCCACTTCTTCAGGTCGTGGATGTTGCGCATATAGGAGAGGCGCATCAGCATGATGAACATATCTAGATGCTGGCGGTTTTCATTGCCAGAGTCCAGCTCCTCCAATGCATGGTTCCAGTTGCCGTTGGCGATTCGGGCGATGCGGTGGGCTGATTCTGCATCTAGCGCTCTTCGCTCTATAAGCGCTTTCTCCACCTCGGAAGTTTCAATCTTCTTCAGGTCGATACGCTGTGCACGGCTTCTGATGGTTTCGAGCAGGAGTTCCGGTTGTTCGCTTACCAGGAGGAAGAGTGTCTGATGAGGCGGCTCTTCCAGTAGTTTCAATATCTTGTTGGCACTCGTGAGGTTCATACGCTCCGGCAACCATATCAGGCTGATCTTGTATCCGCCCTGACTCGACATCATGCTCAGTTCTCTCGAAAGATTGTCGGTCTCATCGGCGGTGATGATAGCCTGCTTGTTGAAGTCGGCATCAGTCTTGCCCATGCGCTGCATCCAGTCGCTGATCAGCACATACGGACCTTCCTGGAGGAGCATCTCACGCCATTCTTTCATAAAATCGAGACTTACGGGCGTATGGTCGCCGCTCATCTCGGATGTCTTGATGGTAGGGAAGGTGAAATGCAGGTCGGGATGCTCCCATTTTCTCAGCATCGGGGAATCGCCCAGCAGATAGCTGGCAAAAGCCAGCGCCACTGCCAGTTTTCCACAACCTTGTGGACCGTAGAACATCAGTGCATGGGGCACACGATTCTCCTGAACCATCTCCATCAGACGGTTCCATATATCTTGCTGACCTATCACTTCACTATTTAACATTGAACTTTGAACTTTAAAATAAAATTTTAGCTATCTGCTTCACGCTATCCACCGCCGAAACGGTGAAGAAGTGGATATGATTGTATCCGTGATCGAAGAGATCTTTCACCTGGGCTGTCGTCCACTCGATACCGAGCGCCTTGGCATCTTCATCGCTCTTGCACTTCAATACCTCCTGCGCCAGTGCTTCTGGAATGTCGCAATGGAAAGTCTTAGGTACCATCGTGAGCTGACTCAGTTTGGCGAATGGCTTCAGCGCCGGAACGATAGGGATGGTGATGCCCATTTGGCGAGCTTTCTCTACGAAAGCATAGAATTTCTCGTTGTCGTAGAAGAGCTGGGTGATGGCATAGTCAGCGCCCAACTGCTGCTTCTCCAGGAGATGCTGCATATCCATCTCGAGATTCGGAGCCTCTTCGTGCTTCTCTGGATAGCAGGCTATGCCACAGCAGAATTTATCACCCGGATGCTTGATCGGGGTGCCGTCGAAGAAGAAACCGTCGTTAAACTGGTTTACTTGCTTCAGCAGGTCGGTGGCGTTGGCATGACCGTTTTCTGTTGGAGTAAACTGTCGGTCTTCCTTTGCCTTGTCGCCTCTCAGCACAAGGATATTGCTGATGCCCAGAAACTGGAGATCGAGCAATTCGTATTCGATGTCTTCCTTCGTGGCTCCGCTACAGATGACGTGAGGGATGACAGGGATATCGTACTTGTTTTGGATTGCGCCTGCGATGGCAACGGTGCCAGGGCGGCGACGCACACGCTGACGAGTGAGGAGACCGTTTTCCAGTTCCTTGTAAACATACTCGCTGTGGTGTGTGGTAATGTTGATAAACCGTGGGTCGAAGTCCTTGAGGCTGTCGATGGTGCGGAAGAGAGCCGCAGTGCCATTACCCTTGAGAGGTGGCAAAACCTCGAAAGAGAAGCCTCTTTTGTCGCCCTTCTGATGTAAGAATTCTGCGATGTTCATATTACGTAATATCTATGTGCTCTTATTTTGGTTGCAAATTTACAAAAAAAATAGGGGAAATGTGCAGATTATGCGTATTATTTTAAAATAAACAGATAAAAATATAAAAATAAACAAATAAAAAAATAACCTAAAGTAAAATGGAACAACAACAAACGGGCTCTAAGGCCTATCTTTTCTCGATTGTGATGGTCGCCGTATTGGGTGGCTTGCTTTTCGGTTACGATACCGCAGTGATATCAGGTGCCGAGAAGGGTTTACAGGCATTCTTCAAGGATGCCGGTGATTTCGAATACACCGATGTGATGCACGGATTCACTTCTTCCAGTGCGCTGATCGGCTGTATCATCGGTAGTTCGCTTTCTGGTCTTTTCGCCAGCAGGCTGGGTCGCAAGCGCTCGCTCATCTTTGCGGGTGTCTGCTTCTTCCTCTCAGCCTGGGGATCCATGGAACCGGAATCTTATCTCCTGCCTCAGGGACATGCCGACTGGACGTTGCTGGTGGTATTCAACTTCTATCGTGTGTTGGGTGGTATCGGTGTAGGTATGGCTTCAGCCATCTGTCCGATGTATATCGGCGAAATCGCTCCGAGCAATATGCGCGGTATGTTGGTGAGCTGCAATCAGTTTGCCATTATCTTCGGTCAGCTGGTGGTTTACTTCGTCAATTTCATCATTATGGGTTCCCATGCCAATCCTATCTATGATGCTGCGGGTGCCATCGCCAATATGGTGGATGCGCAGTGGACCATCGAGACGGGCTGGAGATATATGTTTGGTAGCGAGATGGTTCCGGCAGGACTGTTCACCTTCCTGATCTGCTTCGTACCTGAGACTCCTCGTTATCTCGTGATGATCGGACAGGATGAGAAGGCATACGGCGTGCTTGCCAAAATCAATGGTTCTGAGAAGGCACGCGAGATTATCCACGATATCAGGAATACGGTGACCGTGAAGACCGAGAAGCTCTTCTCCTATGGCTTTATGTGTATCTTTGTGGGCGTGATGCTTTCTGTATTCCAGCAGGCAGTGGGTATCAATGCGGTGCTTTATTATGCGCCTCGTATCTTCCAGGATATGGGAATGGGTAATCCGATGGTTCAGACCGTCATCATGGGTATTGTGAATATCTCGTTTACGCTGGTAGCCGTCTTTACGGTAGAGAAGCTGGGTCGCAAGCCATTGCTTATCTTCGGTTCCATCGGCATGGCAGCAGGAGCCTTGGGCGTAGCCTTGACCTTTGGAAATGAAGCCTTGAGTACGGTTACCATGCTGAGTATCATGGTATATAGTGCCAGCTTTATGTTCTCCTGGGGACCTATTGCCTGGGTGCTTATCGCTGAGCTTTTCCCGAATACCATCCGTGGTGCGGCTGTGGCGATTGCCGTAGCTTTCCAGTGGATATTCAACTTCATCGTCAGCTCTACCTTCGTACCGATGTTCAATATGCACCTGACTCCTGGTGATGATTTCGGTCATTGGTTTACCTATGGTCTGTATGGTGCCATCTGTATCGTTGCAGCCATCTTCGTTTGGAAGCTGATACCTGAAACCAAGGGCAAGAGCTTGGAGGATATGAGCAGGCTCTGGAAGAAAGATTAGGATAGAATTTCGAAATCAGAATCAAGGGATTTCGGAAGCAAAATTAGAATAAAAAAGTAAGGCGCGATAGCTATCCTGCTATTGCGCCTTTTATGTAGTTTTCACGCTGAGTGATAAATTCAGACCATATATTTGTAAGTTGTTTGTATTTAAAAGAGTATTAACTTAATGTCTTGAATTTGAATTTTCTTGCTCTTTCTTCTTACTTCTTCCACGCATTGCGGAAGAGGAAACTTACAGTGGTGTTAGAAGAGTTGGTTGAGTTCTGGACGAAGTTGGTCTGGTTGCCATCCACCCAGATCTGATAGAGCGAGAACTGGAAGCCCAGCTGTCTTGGCTCTTTAAGTGTGCAGTAGCCGTAATACCTCTGGCTAGGGATGAAAACAAGCACTACCTTGTGGCTCTTGTTGTCTGTGCCATAAGCCAGATTCAACTCGACAGCATTAGGGCAAGCAATAAAGTAAGCTACTTCAGAAGTACTGTTTGGCATTACATTATACTTGCACTTGATGTTTCTTGGATTCTCCTTAGCGATGGCAGCAGCCAAATCCTTGTTATTGATGTGCTCTGCGAGTGCAGCCACAGGGAAGTGGGTCATTGTCATGGTGCTGTCGCCGTACATGCTGATGCTGCAAGATGATGCAACGGAGTCAACCTGATTTTTTACGTTGGCATCATTCTTTTTTTCGTAGAGAATGGTCATGTTGTTATATGAACCTAATGACATGGCCTGCTGGTAGCTCTTCTGCTGCTCAAGGGTCAGGAAGTTCATACCACTGTCACCGTCTGTGTTACAAGAGGTGAATGACATAGCTGCAAAGAGTACAGCCAAGATTGAGAATAATGTAATTTTCTTCATTGTCTTATGAAATTTTATTTTGTCTTTTGTTATTGTTATTTTTGTCTTATGAAATTTTATTTTATTCTAATTTTTTGTTTCTATGTGGGAATCTTTCCGGCACCTTTGGGTATCCGAGGGCATTTTTGCCCTACATTCCATTATATAAAACGCAGAACAGCAAGAATCTTGCATCTGTTTTTGGTTAATGAGAGTTAAAAAAATCCGCTTTCCAAACCCACATACGAAAAAAGGACTTCCCTTAACGGAAAGTCCTTTTCTGAGACTGTGACTCGCATGGGGCTCGAACCCATGACCCCAACATTAAAAGTGTTGTGCTC
>OIXX01000949.1_pt1 | contig 12539 bp, 9 predicted proteins | sample 1588161 | NCBI WGS metagenome assembly OIXX01 (sample SAMN03283274) | human gut metagenome | biome: human-associated habitat; material: feces | host: Homo sapiens | place: Peru | collected 2012
GGCGGCCTCGTTGCCGTCCATTGTCTTGAACTTACGCGCCATATCCTCTCCTTCTGCCGGCTCGTGGGGCGGCGGATGCCCGCCCACGCGAAATCACCCCGAGGCGATCTTTCCCCGGTCGCCAGGAGGTGACGTCTTTCACAGCGCCTAGATTATCTCTCAATTGTCCATTGTTTAATCGTCAATTTCCGAAAGATTGCGAGAGAGGCGCCGCTATGAAATACCTGCTTGGTTGGGGTATTTTTCTTTGGCTCGCATATGCGGAGGTACAGCCGCCAGTCGCTCGCTCCACAGGATGTAAGCGTTTACTATCCGGGCGCGAAAAAACAATGAGTACGTCAACATTTTTAGGCCGCAGCAACGGCGAGCATGAAGAGGCCGCCACATTCGCGCAGGGGCGGCGCTCCGCCCCTAGCGCGCGCCGCCCCTGCGCGAGGCGTTCTCGAGCAGCCGCTGCCAGCCGTCGGCAAAACGGCGCGACCTGGGGCCCGCAGCATCGGAGGCGACGACCACCCCGTGCTCGTCGGACACGAGGAACGCCTCGTCGAAGGGGATGGACCCGTCTGCCACCTCCTCGGCGAGCTCGGCCCGGCGCTCCACCGGCATGCCGAGCGTCTCGGCGAGGTCGATCACGAGCGAGGCCGCGCCCGACGGACGCTCCGCGGGGCCCATGCCACACGCAAGGGAGCCGCCGCGTACGATCCAGAGCGTCTCGGGCGCCACGTCGGTCTCGGAGGCCTCGAGGGCGGCATGGCGCGCACGCTCGACGAGCGCGGCAAGCGAAGTGTCGGGGAGCGGGCAGTAGTCGCCCGCCGTCATGGCGGCACGGCCCCGCGCGTCAATCACAAGCATGAGCACGCCGTTAGGGTGCGCCTGCGTTCCCTCGGCAAGCGTCCACTCTATATGTTGCTTGGCCCATCCCAGCAGCTGCTTGGAGACGGGCTTGCCGTTCACCGTGCGCCGGGACAGCGCGCGCAGGTGACGGTTCGCGGCGGGAAGGCTGCGGTCGGAGAGCCTCCAGCGGCACACAAGAACCGGTCGCCCGACCTCGAACTCCTCGGGAATCCCGCCCTCAGCCATGCAATCTCCCCCAACACCCGCGCCGGCGAATTCCGGACGGCAATCCTGCTGCGGCCGGGAGCCAAGCCCCGCACCGCATACCTTTCAAAAGCGTAACCACACTGTAAGGCAATTCGATGGCCGCACGCGAAGAACTCGGCGAGGATTGGGACGAACGCGATACGCGGGCCATGCGCCCCGCACAAAGGCGTGCCATAGAGCGCGCACGCCACACGGCGCGCAGGCAACGCACCGGCAGGAAAGGAGCCACATGCCTCGATTCTCAACCCACGCGGAAGCGGCGACGGCCACCCCCGCGCTCTCCGTCCAGCATCTCGAGAAGGTCTACGGGGGCCGCACCTCCAGGGCCGCCGCAGGCGGGCGAGCGCTCACCCAGGCCCTCGCCGACGTCTCCTTCGACGTGGAGACGGGCGAGTTCGTGGGCATCATGGGAGCCTCGGGCTCGGGCAAGTCGACGCTGCTCAACTGCGTCTCCACCATCGACGCCCCCACGAGCGGCCAGGTGCTCGTGGGGGGAGAGGATGTCTCGCGCCTGCGCGGGCGCGCGCTCACGCGCTTCCGTCGCGACCGCCTCGGCTTCATCTTCCAGGGGTCCAACCTGCTCGACACGCTGACCGCCCGGGAGAACGTGGCGCTGCCGCTCACCATCGCCCGCGTGCCGGCAGGCGAGGTGCTCGGCCGCGTCGAGGAGACGGCCTCGCGCCTGGGCATCCGCGGGCTGCTCGACAAGTACCCCTACCAGCTCTCCGGCGGCCAGCAGCAGCGCGTGGCGGCAGCCCGCGCCCTCGTCACCAAGCCCACCGTCGTCATGGCCGACGAGCCCACCGGCGCCCTCGACTCCAAGAACGCGCGCCTTCTGCTCGAGCAGCTCGAGCAGCTTAACCACGACCGGGCGGCCACCATCCTCATGGTCACGCACGACGGCTTCGCGGCGAGCTACACGGGCCGCGTCCTCTTCATTCGCGACGGCAAGATCTTCACCGAGCTCCGCCGTGGAGACAGCCCGCGCCGGGAGTTCTTCGACCGCATCATGGAGGTCGTCGCGATGATGGGCGGTGAGGGCTCTGATGCTCTGTAAGCTCGCCTTTGGCAACGTTCGCCGTGCTGGCCGCGACTACCTTGTCTACCTCATCACGCTGGCGCTGGGCGTCACCGTGTTCTATGCGTTCAACACCATCTCCGAGCAGGCCGCCACGGCGGGCCTCGACAGGGAGATGGGCGACGCCATCGGCGACATCACCTCGGGGCTCACGGTATTTCTCGCCTGCGTCATGGGCTTCCTCATGGTGTACGCCAACAACTTCATCATGAAGCGGCGCAAGCAGCAATTTGGCCTCTACCAGGTGCTTGGCATGGGGCGCGGGCAGGTGGCGACCATCATGACGCTCGAGACGGCGATCGTCTCGGCCGGGGCACTCGCCATCGGCCTTGCCTGCGGCATCGGGCTCTCGCAGCTCATGACGTTCTTCACGGCCTCGCTCTTCCGCACGCAGATCGCCAACTTCCACTTCTTCGTGAGCGCCAGCGCCGCGCTGTTCACGGTGGAGTGCCTCGTCGCCATCTTCCTCGTGACGCTCGTGTTCAACCTGCGCGTGGTGGCAAAGGCCAAGGTCATCGATCTCATGGGAGCCCGCCGCTCCAACGAGGCCGTCGCCGCGCGCAGCCCCTGGGTCTCGGCGGCACTGTTCGTGGTGGGCTGCGCGCTCGTGGGCGTGGCGTACGAGCGCCTGCTGCGCGACGGTCTGCCCTTGATGATGAACTCGCAAGATGAGATGACCCGTTTCACGGTCACGACCGTTACCGTCATCGCAGGCACCATCCTGCTCTTCTTTGGCCTCTCGGGCTTTTTGCTCAAGGTCCTGCAGGCGGCGCGCGGCCTGTGGTGGCGCGGGCTCAACATGTTTACGCTGCGCCAGCTCGCGGCCAAGGTAAACACCGTGTCGATGTCGATGGCGGTCATCTCGATGATCTTGTTCCTCGCGCTCACGAGCGTTACCACCGGCATGTCCATCGCCAACGTCATGAACGAGGGCGTGGAACGCGGCACGCCCGCGGACTACACCACCGGAGTGGCCTACCACTCCCCCTCCACCCTCCGGCAGCTGCAGCAGTCCGAGCAGAACGCGGGGCTCAAGGCCGGCACGCTCACCGAGGGCCGCGTGAGCACCACCCGCCCGGTGGACGTGCTCGACGCCACCAGCAGCCATGCCAAGCGCACCGACGGCTCGGTCGTTGACCTCGCGGCGATTGCGGGCCCGTCGGTGCAGGTGGACGTCTTCGACTCCGCCCCGGCACTGGGCGAGCAGCCCCTCGTCTCGATTGCGGAGTTTGCCCGGGCAGCGGGCAAGACGCTACCCCGGGACGTCAACACCGGGGACGACCGCGACAGCGCCATGGGAATCATGAGCGAGAGCACCTACAACCGCTATCTCGCGTTTCGCGACAAGGGCAACGTGAGTCTCGACGGCGACCAGTACCTCGTCACGAGTGACATGGGCCCCTCGGTCGTCAGCATCTACAACGCGGCGCTCGCGGCAGGTCACGAGGTCACGCTTGGCGGGCACACGCTGCGCCCGGCCCGTACGACCGTGGACGAGAACGCAAGCTCCTTCGTCAACATGGCCGTGGGCAACAACACGGGCACCCTCGTGGTCCCCGACGAGGTGCTCGCGGGCCTTAACCTCCCCGTCCAGTACAGCTACCTGCTGCTCGACTACCCCGCAGGCTCCGACGCCTCCGCCATCGACAAGAAGTTCGGCAACGCGGCCAACTACGGCACCGTGACGGACACCGCCGGGCAGGACGTGGGCTCCTTCGGTATGGGCAGCACGCGCATCAGCATCTACGAGAGCACCGACTCCGTGAACGGTCTCATCAGCTACCTGTCCATCTACATCGGCTTCGTGCTCGTGGTGGCGTGCGGCGCCATCCTCACGATCCAGCAGCTCTCCGGCGTGGCCGACGCCGTGCCCGGCTGGCGCCTCCTTGCGGAGCTGGGTGCGGACGGCGCATCGCTTCGCCGCTCGCTTCTCGCCCAGCAGGCCGTGTTCTTCGCCTTCCCGCTCGTGGTGGCCCTCGCCCACTCGGCCGTGGCGCTGCGCGTGATCATCGACGTGGTAGAGACGCTCGGCGCGCTCACCATTGGCGGCACGGTGGGTCTCACCTGCGTCATCTTCGTGGCGGCGTACGGTGGCTACTTCCTGCTCACCTACGCCATGGGGGCGGGCATCGTGCGCGAGGCGGCCCACGGGCGTCGACCGGCGTAGCCTGTCGCCTGTCGCTTGGTGCCTGGCCACCTGTGTCACCTGCGTCATCGGTAACCGGGCTGTAAACGTGGTCGCTGCGGGGTCTATCTCGCGCTATGCTGTACCGTTAGCGTTCGCAACTTTCTCGCCTTGCGGCAAGGGGGACGGGAATGGGTCCCGTCCGGTTGCGCACGCGGAAGGGGTACTCGCACCGAGGGAAGGACCTGTCATGACCACCCCCCAGCACCACGGCGTCTCGCGCCGCTCGTTCCTCAAGCTCTCCGGACTCACCGCGCTCAGCGTCGGGGGAATGACGTTCCTTACCGCCTGCGGCCCCGCCGCCCAGGACAGCGGCTCGGCCGCCACCACCTCGGCCGCCACGGGCACTGCCTCCGCCGCCGGCGCCACGCTCGGTGACGGCAAGACCCTCCGCGTGGGCATGGAGGCCGCCTACGCCCCCTACAACTGGCAGGTCAGCGAGGAGTCCGAGTACACCATCCCCATCGAAAACGTCTCGGGTGCCTACGCCGACGGCTACGACGTCCAAGCCGCCAAGGTTATCGCCAAGGCTCTCGGCATGGAGCCGGTCGCCGTCAAGAGCGACTTCGGCGCGCTCATCGACGCCCTCAACAACGGCCAGATCGACATTGTGTGCGCCGGCATGTCCGTCACCGACGAGCGCAAGCAGTCCGCGGACTTCTCGGACTCCTACATCGACGACGACATCGTGATGGTCACCAAGAAGGGCTCCAAGTTCGCCTCGGCCACCACGTTCGCCGACCTCAAGGGCGCCTCCGTCATGGGCCAGGCCGACACCATGTACGACGACGTCATCGCCCAGATCCCCGACGTCAACCACATGACGCCCGGCAAGACCGTCCCCACCGTGGTGGAGAGCCTCAGCTCCGGCACGAGCGACGTCATCACCTACTCCATGCTCTCCGTGCCCAAGCTGCTCGAGAGCTACCCCGACTTCGTCGAGCTCCAGATGACCGACAAGTTCGAGGGCTCCGTCATGCCCGACAACGCGGCCATCGCCAAGGGACAGGACGAGGTGCTCAAGAAGATCAACGAGGCCATTGCCACCATCTCTGACGACGAGCGCCAGCAGATGTGGAACGAGTGCATGGATCGTCAGCCGGCCTAAGCGCGCTGCGTTCGAAGCATGAGCCGGGACGCCCTCGCAAGGTGGGTGCCCCGGCTTTGCGCCGTTTTAGAACCAAAGGAGCCCCCATGGCACGACTCGTGTCATTCATCCGCCGAGACCACCGATACGTGCTTCTCGGCACCGCAGCCGTCGCCTTCGTTGGCATGCTGCTCTCCAGCCAGCCCCGCCCGGAGCTGAGCTTCCTGCGCCAGGCCTTCGTGGTCGAGCTTACGCTCTACTACCTCATGGCCGCGTGGCTCGTGCTCTCGGCCGTGGCGCTTGTCTTCAAGCTCACGCACTGGAAGACCTACGCCGAGACCTCGCCCTTCACCAAGCCGGGTGCCCGCCGCGCGCTGCGCGTGGCGTCGTACGTGGTCTGGGCCGCTGCGGCCGCGCTCGTGCTCGACCGCGTGGTCATGGGCATCGCGAGCGCCTGGAACACGGCCGTCACCGTCGACACGCGCCCCACCGAGGACGGGCTCGAGGCCATCTTCTACATCCTCTACAACAGCCGCGCCACGTTCCTCTCCGGCCTCATCACCACCGTCGAGCTGGCGGTTATCGGCACGCTCGTGGCGTTTTTCCTCGCACTGCTGCTTGTCTTCTGCCGCATCCAGACCGTTGACCGCCCCGACAACGACTTCGTGCGCTTCTGGAAGAAGGTGGGCTGCGCCTTCGCCAAGGTCTACTCGATCGTGGTGCGCGGCACGCCGATGATGGTGCAGGCCATGATCATCTACTTTGGCGTGTTTGGCCTGCTCAGGGGCACCAACATGTCCACCACGCAAATCAACGGCATCTGGACGACGTTCCTCGCCGGCCTCGTGACCATCACCCTCAACTCCACTGCCTACATGATGGAGGTGCTGCGCGGCGGCATCGAGTCGGTCGACAAGGGCCAGGCCGAGGCCGCCCGCTCGCTGGGCCTCTCGCAGTGGCAGGCCATGGCCAAGGTCGTGTTCCCGCAGGGCATCAAGTACTCGATCCCCGGCCTCTCCAACGAGCTCGTGATCAACATCAAGGACTCGTCGGTGCTCTCGATCATCGGCACGTTTGACCTGATGTTCGCCACCACCACGGTGTCCGGCATCTACTACAAGCAGTTCCTCACGAGCCTCATTGCCGCCGTTGCGTACCTCATCCTGGTGCTCATCGCCTCGTGGCTGCTCGACAAGTTTGCCAAGCGCTTCGACGTGGAGAGCAAGCCCGTGGGAAGCACGTCCGCCACGCACGTCGTCGCCGAGGAGGAGTAGCCATGACGCAGAACACGAACGAGCCGCTCGTCCGCATCGAGGGGCTGCGCAAGTCCTTCGGCGACCACGAGGTGCTGCGCAACATCGACTTCGACGTGATGCCGGGCCAGGTCGTAACGATCATCGGCGCGTCGGGCTCGGGCAAGTCGACCCTGCTGCGCTGCATCAACCTGTTGGAGACGCCCGACGCCGGGCACGTGTGGTTCCACGGCGAAGACCTTGCCGCCGAACACGTCGACGTGAACCGCCTGCGCGAGAACATCGGCATGGTGTTCCAGGGCTTCAACCTGTTTGCCAACATGAACGTGCTCGACAACTGCACGCTCGCGCCCGTGACGCTCAAGAAGATGAGCAAGACCGAGGCCGAAAAGGTTGCCATGGAGCACCTTGAGAGCGTGGGCCTCGCGGACTTTGCGAAGGCTGGCGTGACGCAGCTCTCCGGCGGGCAGAAGCAGCGCGTGGCCATTGCGCGCGCGCTCTGCATGAACCCCGAGATCATGCTGTTCGACGAGCCCACGAGTGCCCTCGACCCCGAGATCGTGGGCGAGGTGCTCGAGGTCATGCGCAAGCTCGCCGCCGACGGCATGACGATGGTCGTGGTGACGCACGAGATGGCATTTGCGAAGGGCGTCAGCGACCGCGTGGTCTTCATGGATCAGGGCGTGGTGCTCGAGCAGGGCACGCCCGCCGAGATCTTTGGTGCGCCCAAGCACGCGCGCACGCGCGAGTTCCTGAGTCGTTACCTCGACGACAAGGCAACCGCGGAGGCGTAGGGCTTTTCTCGGTATGTGCTCTGTTGAGTTATGTGCTCCGCGGCGTGCGGGCTGTTCGTATTGCGCGAATGAGCGCAGCAGCTTGCACTCTGCGGAGCTTTTGCTGTCGACATCGCCGACAAACGCTCCTGTGCGTGCAGGCTCCGCGAGTGGTTCTGACAGCTTGCACGCTCTCGAGCGAATACGCGCTTTTTAGGCGGCAAACGCTCCTGTGCATGCAAGCTGCAAGACGAGCCGACGCGTCTTGTACGCTGCGCCACCTAATTGCGCTCGAAGCGCAGCCAACCATTGCGTATCACGGCTCCGCCCGGGGCCGGTACCCCGCCGTTCATTGCGAAGCCGGGCTGCTGCATTGCCGTCGCCGCCACAGATCCCAGCTTAGGCACACCGTACAAGTCGAGTCGACGCGACACCTCGAGTTCGCTGAGCGTGTCCCAAAACGACAGGCGCACGATCTTTGCGCCCGTCGCGCTGAGCAGTGACTCTCGCTGGCGCTCTTCCCAACGGATGCGTTCCTCGCTTCTCCCCTGCGTCATGCGCTCGTCGCGCCGTTTCTGCATGCCGTCAACCTCCAGAACAACCACCGTGCCGTCAGGAAGGATCCACATGCCGTCAACGCGGTGTGGACGGGATGGGTCAAGAGGGTTCTCGACCCACACCTGCAGCTGCGGGAGGACGTATCGCAGGCGGACCATCATTGCCCGCGCCATGGACTCGGCCCCGCTCTCCGCACGGGCGTCGGCATACGCGGCAATGCTCAGCGCCTTCGCGATGCCCGGTAACCCGCGTCCGAGGCGTCGCAGCTCCGAGGCGAGTCCGTCGGCCGAGAGACCGAGCTTCGCTGCTGCGGCGTCGGCAACCACCAGCCCCTCGCGTGGCTCCTGCGTGCGAAGCACGTCGAGCGTCGTGACCAAGACGGACGTAGCCCAGGCACCATCGGCGAGCGTGCGCTCTGGGCGGCGCACGTACCGGCGCGCGACATCGGCCGAGCTGTTGCCTCGCATTCCCTCGGCGTTTGCCACCTGCAGCTTGCCGAGCAGCGGGTACGAGACGCGTAGTCCGTGGAGATGGGCAGCAGTTGCGTGACAGAACGTCCAGCCTGGATGAAGCAGCGCGGCTCCTCGCACCAGCATCGTCGTTCGCAGTCCCACGTCCTCGCGCAACTCGTTCCACAGGTTCGCATCGAAGTAGAGACCCGACAATGGGGAGGCAACCTGCCCAGTCGCCACGCGCCTCTCGAGGGCGTCTTTCGTCGCCCGATCGGGGGCAATAGCCGCCCTGCGGTCATGCGCAGCGCTGTCGAGCAGCTCCTGTATACGGGCACTTGTGGTCTTCCCCAGGCCTCTTGCCATAGCCAACTCCGTAGGCTTGAAACGCACATCGTTGTCGCCAAATGCGTATCGCCATCTTGGCCGAGCGAAGCGCGGCCGTAGGGCTCATTCGGAATAACGACCGCCCGCAGGGAGAGTCATCGGTAGGCGGCAATTTTTGTCAGATTTATCGGGCTATTGTCAGACGCCAGTCAGACGCCTGTCAGACGCCTGTCAGACGCCTGTCAGACGCCTGTCAGACGAACGGGCCACACGAGTTCGTTCACGCAGGCTGCACGCCACGGAGCACTTGCACCCTTCTCGCGCAGCAAATGCTCTTCAGTGTGCAAGCTGCGAATGCACCTCTGGCAGGCTGCACGCCACGGAGTGTTTGCTGTCGTTTTCGCGCGCAAACGCTCCTGAGCGTGCAAGCTGCAAGTGAGCGTGCGTGAAAACGACGTCAGTGGCTCGCGCGGCCGCGCCAGACGAAAAGCACGCCGAGAAGCACCACGTACACCATGACGAACTCCCAGCGGCCCGGCGACGTGAGCGCCGAGAACCCCACGAAGAGCGACCCCGCTGTTGCAAGCGCAGGTGCCACCACGCCACGGAACGCGCCCACGCCGACCTCGCGCCGCAGCGACGGCACGCGCACGAACAGCGCGCAGAGCAGCACCATGTTGAACGCCACGCTGACCTCAGAGATGTCGCCGTTAGGGATGAGCCCGCCAACCGTCGCCGCCGCGTGCACGACGGACCACGCGAGCGTCATCACCGCGCCGGCAACGGCGCTCCACACCGGAAAGCCCACGCGCTCGCTCACCTGCGCCACGCGCGAGGCGAACGGGAAGTCGCCGCGCTGCGCAAGCGCGTACGGCATGCGCATCATCGAAAGCACCACGCCGTTGGCCGAGCCCATCACCGAGACGAGCGCGATGACGTTGGGCAGCGTCGCGGCGTCGGGGCCCAGCAGGCTCGAGAAGAACATGCCGAGAGAAGCATCGCCGGCCTCCATGACCGTGACGGGGCCAAGCACCGTGGAGAGGCCCACGAAGTACGCGAGGTAGAGCGCGAGCACGACGAACGGCGCCACAACGAGCGCGCGCGGCAAGTTACGGCGTGAGTCGCGCAGCTCGGGGGCGATGCCCGTCGACATCGACCAGCCGTCGAACGAGAACGCGATGGGCGCCGCGGCGGCGAGCCACGCCAGCCCGCCGACGCCGCCGGCGGCGACCCCGCCTGCAGCACCAGCCGCGCCAGCGCCCGCCTGCCCCGTCGCCCCGTACGCCAGGCCGGCAAGGCCCACGGCCACGAGCGGCAGCATCTTGATGAAGGTCGTCGCGTTCTGAAAGTAGCCGGAGAGCTTGGGCGTCAGCACGTTCCACGCCACGCACAGCAGGAAGAACACGAGCCCAGCGAGCACCTGCGCGGCGAAGGCGTCGCTGGCGCCAAACGGGCCGACCTCGCCAAAGAGACCACCGATGCCAAACACCATGCAGAGGTACACGCCGACCACCCAACACAGCACCGCGCTGATGACCGGCAGATAGAGAATGGCGAAGTTCCAGCTGAACGCGCGCGCCAGCCACGTGGGCAGGCACTCGTCGGCATAGGAGAGCAGGCCGCCCGCCGCCTCGCTCCGCGCCGCGTACACCGAGAGCGCGAGCCCGCCAAACACGATGACCACGCTCGCGATGCAGAACATCGCCACGCCGAGGGGCACGCTACCGCCCGTGGCGACAAGCACGTTGTCGGCCTTGAAGTAGATGCCCGACCCGATACAGATGCCGATGATCATGCAGAGCGCCGTCACCAGCGAGTAGCGCTTCTCGTGCATTGAGTCGGAGGGGGCGGGCGCCTCGGACGGGCGCACTTCCGCGTTGCGAGCATCGCTGGCGGTCAGATCACGCTTCGCATCAGCCACGTGCCATCCGTTCCTTAGGGGCGGTCAACGGCTCACGACTCTATCACGCCGAGAAGAACCTGCGGAACCGTTGGCGGCTGGGCGCACGCCAGCGGAAACCCCGCCGTCACCCGCTCCGGACACCGTCACCCGTCCGGAGCGCCGTCACTCCCTCGGCCCGAACCCCGGGTTCCACGTGATCTGGGGGAGGTAGTTGCTGTCATCGGGATTCCCCGTGGATGCCGAGCCATCCCAAGAATCGTTAGCTCCCCGCCCCCTTGCAGTCGCATTTTTATCCGCTCTCACGAGGCCCTGCAGGACGGCCTCGTAATCAGGGGCCCCCGGCCGTCTCGAGGCCGGAATATACGACGATTCTTGTTCGTAAAGCCATCTCGGGAACGGATTCTCGCCAGCATATGAGGCGAGCACCTCGATGTTTATCCCCAATTCATAGAGCGGCGAGGATGCGGTCAGAATCAGACTGGCCAGATTGGCTTGGCCAAGACCCTTCGGGACCATAAGGAACACGCGGGCGCGGGGATCAGACGATGCTCCGTTGCCAACATACGCGTCATAATCCGTCTCTTTCCACGCGCGGTCATCGTATCGCGCGTAGGTCATGTTGGCTCCCCAGCCGGCAAGACCGTCGACGTGCGACAAAACGTCGTTCACGGGTTCGAGGAACCTGTCCCGGAAAAGGTACTGCGACCAATCCGTAAGCACCCCGCCCTTAACCGCCCCCGTATCCTGCCTTGTCTGCACGGTTGCCGAGAAGACCTTAGACCGATTCGCCTCCGGAGCAAAATCAAACGAGAACACTCTTACGTCTCCGTCTTCCGAATCGTAAGGATTCAGCTCGTCAGCCCCGGTGAATGAGGCCCCGTAGCGCCGATTGAGCTCCTCAAGAATGAAGTCAAGCGCTTCGCCAGCCGCATTGATTCGCTTGGTTAAGATAGGGCTCATGGAGCAGCCTCCGAAAGAGAAGGAGAGAATCGTTGCAAAAGCGCCAGATAGAACCTGCCGCCGAGTCATCATTTGGTCAGTCATCGCGGCTGGCCCCAATCGACCAAGAATGACCCATCTTCAAACTCAACGACACCGTAACCTTGCTGCTCCAAGGCCCGCTCAGCCGCCTTCGCAAGACCAGGGTTGTTTGGTGCCGACAGGGTGCTAATAACTGAGGTATCAGCCTTCTTATAGCCCCCACCTCTGTTTGCAAGCCCCCTAGGAGGGATGGGGCCCGCCGAATAGTTCCAGTATGTGGAGCCTGCGTCACGAGTAATGCGATCTCCAAGGCCGTTTGTCACTGACATGTTGATGTCCACCAAGTCGTCCCCGGTTACGGTGTCGTAGGTGGTCCAGAGACCCTCGACCTGCTCGGGGGTGAGGGTGTCGATGTTCGCGCGTACCTCCTCGGGGCTCATCCCCTCGTAGGGCCTCCCGCCCTCCCCTGGCGAGGGGCGGGAGTAGAGCGCCACCTCGCCACCCCAGCCGGCACCAGCGGCATAGGTGCCGTCCCACGTCTGCAGGCGATACTCGCGACCGTCGTACTCAAAGGTGACGACCTGCGTATCGAGGTCCATTCCCAGCATGGGGCCGGCGAGGTCGATAAGATCCGAGAACCCGCTTCTCTGCTGGATACTCCCGGGAACGTTGAGGTCATACACCATGCCGCCGCCCGCGGTAAACGAGAGCAAGTCGGAAATGCCCGGCACGTGACGGCCCCGCGCAACACCGCTCAATGCGTTCACAAGGCCGGTAGGAAGATTGGGAAGCGCCTCGGTCAGACTGCCGACAGACCCAGACTCCAAGGCATATGCGGCAGGAG
>OIXX01000955.1_pt1 | contig 12418 bp, 9 predicted proteins | sample 1588161 | NCBI WGS metagenome assembly OIXX01 (sample SAMN03283274) | human gut metagenome | biome: human-associated habitat; material: feces | host: Homo sapiens | place: Peru | collected 2012
GCTCGAAGAGGTCCTTGGCCGTGGCGCGGATGTCGGTGTGGTGGCGCTGGTAGTTAGCGTAGACGATGCGGTCGGCGTCGTCGATGACGGCCAGCTTGACCGTGGTGGAGCCCACGTCGATGCCCAGGCGCAGCTGCGCGCGCGAGAAGTCCGTCTCGTGGGCCGACCGCAGCTCGGCACCGTTCTGCACGAGCTCGATGCCCCTGTTTGCCTGAGCCTGCGCCGCGTTGGACGCCACCGGATTGTTGCTCATCTCTGCTCTCTCCTCAAAGTCCGTGTCGGAGGCCGTTGCCCGTGCAGGTGCCTCCGCGTGCGTTCGTTGCTCCCCGGCCTGGCCTGGTCGCCCTCGGGCCGGGTCGTCCGTCTAGCCCTGGCTGCCAAGTCCCCGGGCAGTCTGGGCCTCGCCGTCTGCCGGCGTGTGTCCCCGCAGGTGACCCTGCATGATGGCGAGCGCGTAGACTGGCACATTGAAGTCGACCTGCTTGCCGTAGAGGTCGCCGGGGCGCACGAACATGAGCGCCGTCATGAGGCGGGCCATCGTCTCCACGTCCTCGCGCATGCCGCCGGCAAGCCAGCGCGTGAGCACGCCGCACTCGGCCGAGATGGCGAATGAAAGGTAGTAGTCAAAGAAGGGGCCGAGCGCTCGGGCATCGATGCCGTCGAGCGCGCGGTCGCACACGGCGTCGGTGCAGACGGCCTTGATCTTCTCGACGAAGGCCGGATCGCCACCCTCGCCCAGAAGCGCCGTGAGGTGCGCGGCGTTGTCGCGAAAGTAGCAGAGCAGCTCCACCGACCCCGGCGCCGGCTCGAGGCTCTCGAGCGAGCTCGTGAGCTCGTCGAGGTGCGAGGCGGCGATGCGCTCCACGAGCAGGCGGATGTCCACCAGGGCCTCGCGCTCGACGGCGTCGACGAGGTCGGGGATGTCGTGGAAGTGCGAGTAGAACGTGCGGCGCGTGAGACCGGCGCGCTCGGTGAGGCCGGTGACAGTGATGCGCGCGAGGTCGCCGGTGGCCTGGATCTCGGCGGCGAGGGCGTCGCGCAGCTGCTCGCGACTGCGCAGCGTTCGCCTGTCGAGCCGCACCGGGGCGACGAGCGTTGGCGCGGCTTCGGCGCCGGCCATGGTTGCCTGTGGCATATGCCTCCCAGAACCGTGTCGCGCGGGTGCTGTCTCCCCGTCCCGCGCGGCGGTGCCGGCACGGGCGGCAAGGCCCGCGGACGGCAGTTCCTTCACATCGTGTGAAGTATTGCACAAGGTGAGTAAGAATAATCAACCGTTCGCGGAATAATATATTGACGCGGAGGTTGAAGGGGCCAATTCGCGGACGGCTTTTGGGCGGCGGGATCCGCGGTGCTCGCCGATTCTGGGGACAATGGTCACGAGACCCGACTTACCTTGGATTGTGGCGAGTCGACGGGCCGATGGGGCGCCGATGCCTCCGCCCCGCGACCAATAGGTACGGGTTTTGACGAGGAATTCCGTCTCGGAGTCATTGCGCGCTGTGACCGTCTTTGGCTTGAGGCCTCCGTTCGTGCTCCAAAGGCCAACCCGCGCAGTCGCTCCCCTCTCCCGGCACACAGTAAATCACCTTTCGTGACCACTGGGCCGAATATCGACGGGACGGACGGCTCAATCTCCCCATCTGGCTATGGTCATATTTTTGAAGATTTCGTGTGCTGTATTTCTATATTCCTTAGTTATATTCATTTCTCTACTTATTTAATTCGTAGTACATTTCACTCAACTCCACAGTATGGATGAGATGTGAATCTCTCGAAAGAGTATTATTCGGCAGACGGTAGTTCGTAATAATTATATAACAGCATCTTTTACAAAACTCGTACCGTTCACGGAAATACTCTTGCACGAGAATAGCCGTGTAGAGATTATGTGTGCGTGTTCAGACGAGTAATTCAGAAATATACGAGCACAGAGATACGCACGAAAGTATGCAAAACCACATCGCTCACCCCGGCGGCACAAATAAGAAGCCGTCGACAAAGACGAAGGGAGCCGCCCCGCATGTTCGACAAGACGTCAGATTTCCCCAAGGTGACTGTGATCCTTCGCGGATACACCTACGAGCAGTGCCGCTGCGTGGTGAGCCAGCTCGTGGGCACGAGGCTGTCCGCGGTCGAGGTCGCCATGAACACGCCGGGCGCGGCGGACATCATCGCCAGGCTCGTTGAAGAGTTCGGCGAGGAGGTCCGCATTGGCGCCGGCACCGTCACCACACCCGAGCGCGCCCGCGCCGCAGCCAAGGCCGGCAGCAAGTTCATGCTCTCGCCCATCTGCTTCACGCCCGAGATCTTCCAGATCGCCCGTGATGCCGGAGCCGTTACGGTGCCCGCCGCCTTCTCGCCCACCGAGATTCACAGCATGTTCGAGCAGGGGGCCGACATCGTGAAGGTCTTCCCCGCGGCACGGCTGGGCGCCAAGTACCTCTCCGACGTGCAGGCACCGCTCGACTGGATGCCACTCATGGTCGTTGGCGGCGTCAACGCCCACAACGTCCAGGAGTTCTTCGACGCAGGCGCCTCCTACGCCGGCATCGGCTCCGGGATCTTCAACAAGGACGACATCCGCGCCTTGAACTCCGACGCCCTCGCCGCACAGGTAAAGGCCTTCGAGGAAAGCGTGAGGTGGTAGGCGTGGCTAACCTGCAGTTTGACGAGTCGCTGGTGTCCTTTATCGATGTCACGACCCCGACCGATGTCGAACGCCAGCTCGCAGACAAGCTGCACGCCGGCGGGTTTGTCCGCGATACGTTCGCCGACGCGCTCGTCGGGCGCGAGAAGGAGTATCCGACCGCACTCGAGGTCGGCAAGCACAACGTGGCGATTCCTCATACCGAGGCGGAGCACACCGTCAAGGGAGCGGTCGCCGTCGGAATCCTCAAGCACCCCGTCACATGGCATCGAATGGACGACGCGGATGAGACCTGTGACGTCGAGTTCGTCGTCATGCTCGCGGTCAACGATCCGCACGACCACCTCGAGCTCCTTCAGAAGGTCATTGCCCTCGTCCAGGACCAGGAGCTTATCGGCCGCATCCTCAACACCGCGAGCGCCAAGGAAGTCGTAGACCTCGTTGGCCCCCGCCTCGCCTAGACAGGCACCGCCGCGCCCCCAAGGGCGCGCTCAATAGCACGACCAACAACAGAGAGGAACCATCATGGAGAAGAAGACCGTCATCGTTTGCTGCGCATCGTCAATGATCACCTCCACCGTTGCCAGCAACAAGGTGAAGGAGATCGCCAAGAGCGTGGGCGCTCCCGAGCCGCGCATCATCCAGTGCAAGTTCTCCGAGGTCGAGGGCAGCCTCGCCACCAACAAGGTCGACTTCATCGTTCCCACGGGCAAGCTCAAGGGCCTCGACACCGGCGGCGTCCCCGTCATCCAGGCCACCGCGTTCGTGACGGGCATCGGCGAGGCTGCCGTTTGCGACAAGATTGCGGCCGCCTTCCAGGCCTAACGAACAGTCAGCACCTCGGCTTGCACCACGAAAGGAACCCTCATGGAAATCGTCATCCAAGGCCTTCAGGCGATAAGCTCGCTCGGCCCCATGGTCATGATGCCAATCATCATCATGGTTCTCGGACTCATCTTCCGAATCAAGATGAACGTCCTCGTCAAGTCGGCGCTGATGGTCGGCATCGGCTTTGCGGGCGTGAACGTCATCATCAACTGGTTTGTCTCCCAGGTAAGCCCCAGTGTGAGCGCCATGGTCACCAACTGGGGAATCCAGACCTCGATCATGGATGTGGGCTGGCCGGCCCGCGCGGCCGCCACGTGGGCCAACCCGCTTGCCGCCGTCATCGTCTTCGTGGTGCTTGGCGTCAACGTCCTCATGCTCGTCACCAAGCTCACCCGCACCGTCATGGTCGACTTCTGGAGCTACAACCACTTCATCTTCTCCGGCGCGCTCGTCTGGATGGCCACGGAGAACCCGGCGCTCGCCATCCTCGCCTCGGCGCTCGACGCGGCCATCTCCTTCAAGCTCGCCGACTGGACGACGCCCGTCGTCGAGGACTACTTCGAGCTTGACGGCGTCAACTTCCCGACCTCCAACTCCGTCATCTGGGCACCCGTGGCATGGGCCCTCAACAAGGTCTGGGACGCCATCCCCGGCCTCAACAAGCTCAACGCAAGCCCCAAGGGTATCCAGGATAAGTTCGGGTTCGTGGGCGAGCCGATGTTCATGGGCTTCATCATCGGTGCCGCCATCTCCTTGCTTGCCCGTGACTCCGTCCAGACGGTGCTCATCGTTGCCATGAGCACGTCGGCCACCATGGTGCTCACCCCCAAGATGATGCAGATCCTGATGGAGGGCCTGCTTCCGTTCGCCAACTCCGTCAAGGAGATCCTCGCCAAGAAGTTCCCGGACACAAACTTCACCATGGGCATCGATGCGGCCCTCACCGTCGCAAACGACTCCGCCATCACCGTCGGCATCATCATGGTGCCCATCACGCTCGTGCTTGCCGCGGTGCTCCCCGGCAACAAGCTGCTCCCCATCTCCGACATCGCCTACCAGGCAATGTGGCTCTCCGCTTGGCCCGTCGCCTTTGGCAAGGGCAACATCATCCGCGGCATCCTCTCCACCACCATCATCACCTGCCTGGTGCTTTGGATGGCCACCGCCCTCGCCGGTGTGCACACCGAGCTTGCCCTTGCGGGCGGCTTCCAGATGCCGGACGGCATGTCGCTCATCTCCACCGAGGACGCAGGCGAGCACCTGGTCGGCTTCATCTTCTACAAGGTCGCGACGCTTCTCCCCTAGCACCTTGAAGCCGTCCGGGCGCACGGGTCCATCTGGGTCCGTGCGCCCGGCTATGCACAAACTCACCTTTGCAGGCACAATCAGGAAGGAACCCCACATGAAGATCACCAAGGTCACCATGTACGAGATCAAGCCGCGCTGGATCTTTGCGCGCGTCTCGACCGACGAGGGCATCGAGGGCTGGGGCGAGATGATCTCGGGCACCAAGACCGAGACCGTCATGGCCGGCGCCAAGGAGCTCGCCGAGCGCATCATCGGACGCAACCCGTTCGAGATCGAGCGCATCTGGCAGGAGCTGCACCGCTCCTTCTTCCGCGGCGGCCCCATCAACGGCACCGTCATCTCCGGTCTCGAGATGGCGCTCTGGGATATCAAGGGCAAGGCCTTCGGCGTGCCCGCGTACGAGCTGCTCGGCGGTGCCGCACGTGACCGCATCAAGGTCTATTCCTGGATTGGCGGCGACCGTCCGAGCGACGTGGGCGAAGGCGCCCTCGACCGCCTCAACAAGGGCTTCACGGCAGTCAAGATGAACGCCACCGACGAGCTCCACTACGTTGACTCCTACGAGAAGGTCCAGGCCGTCGTTGACCGCGTGGCCTCCATCCGCGAGACCTGCGGCGACAAGATGGCCATCGGCGTCGACTTCCATGGCCGCGTGCACAAGCCCATGGCCAAGGTGCTCGCCAAGGCCCTTGAGCCCTACCACCTCATGTTCATCGAGGAGCCGGTGCTCCCCGAGAACTGGGAGGCCTTCGAGCAGATCGCCCGCGAGGTGGCCATCCCCATCGCCACCGGCGAGCGCCTCTACACTCGCTGGGAGTTCAAGCGCCTCTTCCAGCAGGGTTGCGTGGACATCGTCCAGCCCGACGTCGCCATGTGCGGCGGCATCCTCGAGACCCGCAAGATCTGCGCCATGGCCGAGGCCTACGACATGGCCGCCGCACCCCACGCCCCCTACGGCCCCATCGCGCTCGCCGCGACCCTTCAGGTCGACGCCTGCACGCCCAACGTCTTCATCCAGGAGCAGAGCCTGGGCATTCACTACAACCAGGGCTTCGACCTGCTTGACTTCATCAAGAACAAGGACATCTTCGCCTACGAGAATGGCTATGTGAAGCTCCCCACCAAGCCGGGCCTGGGCCTCGACATGGACATCGACAGAATCGAGGAGATCAGCGCCGAGGGCCTTCACTGGACCAACCCCAGCTGGAAGAACTACGACGGCACGATTGCGGAGTGGTAGAAGATGCGGGAGACCGTAAACACGGTGCTGGGTCCCGTGGCGACAAGCGACCTTGGCGTCACCTACATTCACGAGCACCTCTACGTGAAGCCCAGCGAGCTTCCGCGCTACTACCCCTACACGCTTGACAACATTGGCAAGTCCATCGAAGAGGCCCGGTCGTTCAGGGCCGCAGGTGGACGCACGATGGTCGAGATGTCGCCGCTCAACTTCGGACGCAACACCGAGGTGCTTCGATTCATTGCCCAAAAGGCAGACATCAACGTCGTCTGCATCACGGGTCTCCACAAGCAGGAGCATCTCCCCAAGTGGTTCGACGAGCTTGACGATGCCGAGGTGAGCCATGTGCTCATCGACGAGATCGAGGGCGGCATAGGCTACTCGCATGTCAAGCCGGGCGCCATCAAGATTGGCACCAGTCTCAACGAGATAACGCCGGCGGAGCATCGCTCCATCCGTCTCTGCGGCACCGTCGCCCGCGACTTTGGCCTGCCCATGATCACACATTGTGACAAGGGCACGATGGGGCTCGAGCAGATCAAGCTCCTGGGAGAGATCGGGGTGAGTCCGGAGCGAATCTGCCTGTCTCACGTTGACCTGACGCTTGATGTCGACTATCTCAAGCGCATCTGCGACACAGGCGCCCACATCAGCTTCGACCATGTGGGGCGCGACCTGAGCAGTCATGACCGCGAGCGCATCGACATGCTCGCCGAGCTCATCCGCTCCGGCTATGGCGACCACGTCTGTCTGGCGGGAGATATGGGCAAGAAGGACTATTTTCACTCGTACGGGGGCAAGCCGGGTCTCGCCTACATCCTCACCGACTTACGCAGGTACGCCCTCGAGAAGATCGATGGCGCCGACTTTGACCGCATGGTCACGGACAACCCGCACCACGTTCTCGCAGGCTAGTGGGGCCAGGTCGCTCGTTGCGCTGAGGCTTCGACCCGAATCCGAACGCAAGTAAACCAATGGCAGGTACCATAGGGGCGGACGCAAATCACCATGCGCCCGCCCCGCTTTTTTCGGACAAGAAAGCGCATTCGAGAATACGACCGTAAGAGGAAGAGCATGCCCGCACCATTCATCGTCGCCTCGTGCGCGGCGTCATTTGGAGTCTTCACCAAGGAGCCCGTCGAGCGGCTTGAGTCCGCGGGCTGCGAGGTGAGAATCAGTCCGTACGGTCGCGCCATGACTCGAAAGGAGATCGTCGACTTTGCCTATGGCGCAGATGCGGTCGTCCTGGGGAACGGCAGGATGCCCGCGAGCGTCATCGGCGCGCTCCCCGACCTCAAGGTCATAGCCCGACATGGTCGCGGAGTTGACGGCATCGACTACGCGGAGGCAACCAAGCGCGGCATCATCGTCACGAACGCGCCGGGAACGAACACGGAGGAGACGGCCGACCTTGCGTTTGGTCTCATCCTTGACCTCGAGCGCCACATCACCATGATGAACAGTGAGCTCAAGGGCGGGACTTGGAGAAAGCGAGCCGGTCACAGCCTGTACGGAAAGACGATAGGCATCATCGGGGTCGGTGACATCGGCATTGCGGTGGCCCGACGGGCCATGGGCTTTGGGATGGACATCCTTGGGTGCGACATCCATGAAAGGCCCGAGGCGGCAATCACGGGCCTCATTTTCACGAGCCTCAACGACCTGCTCAAGCGCAGCGACATCGTGAGCCTCCATACGCCCCTGACGGATATCACGCGCAACCTCATCGGGGCAAAGGAGCTCCGCATGATGAAAGACGACGCGATTCTCGTCAACACGGCACGAGCGGGCATCGTGCGCCAATCAGCACTCGAGAAGGCGCTCTTGGAGGGGAGGCTCTACGGCTACGCGACCGACGTCCATGCAGGCGAGCCGCCACAGATTGCAAAGATCTCGGAGCTGCCCAACGTCATCATGACCCCGCATGCCGGCTCAGCCACCTACGAGGCCAACCTGCGCATGGGCATGGCCGTGGCTGACAACATCATCGCCGTGAAGGACGGGGTGACCCCGCCCAACCTCGTTACTCCGGCCACGCTGCTGTACGGGTAGATGGCCGCGGGGCGCCTTGATTGATTGTGAGCCTTCAGGCCCCGGCGGGCGGTGTCGGCAAAAGCCAGGGGAATGCTGAACCTATGCGCATGGCACCTGGACAGCCATTCAAACCAACTCATTTTGGAGTCGACTTGCCTGCCGCCATGTGGGCAAAATCATGGTGTGCCGGCAAAGCCCGTTGGTCGGCTAGAACCAAGTGGCGGGCGGCGCAGGTACAGTTGACTCAGAGGAGCCCGGTGCCAGCCGGGCCCTCCTCATCTCCCGCCGTCGTCCGTTCTTGTGCTTATCGGCACCCCCACCCACCAAAATGTGACAAATCATACGGATGAAAGTGTGACAGCCATGGGGCCGCCACAACTTTCAGGCGCAAGTATGAGAAGCTATTGGTTTGCACATGGGAATGCGCGTGGAGACGCGCACGGGCACGGGGAGGGGCACATGTATCTCGAGCACATCGGCTCTCCGGCGGACGTACGCGCCCTCCCAGCCAGCGCCATTCCCGCCCTCTGCGCCGAGATTCGCTCCGCCATCATCGAGAGCAGCGCCCGCGTGGGCGGCCACGTGGGCCCCAACCTCGGCGTCGTCGAGCTCACGGTGGCCCTGCACCGCGTCTTCGACTCCCCCGCCGACAAGCTGGTCTTCGACGTCTCGCACCAGACCTACGCCCACAAGATGCTGACCGGCCGCGCCCAGGCCTTCCTCGACCCGGCGCTCATGGACTCCGTCTCGGGCTTCTCCAGCCCGCGCGAGAGCGAGCACGACCACTTTGCCATGGGACACACCTCCACCTCGGTGAGCCTGGCCGTGGGCCTTGCCAAGGCGCGCGACCTCGCCGGCGAGACGCACCGCGTCGTGGCCGTCATCGGCGACGGGTCGCTCTCGGGCGGCCTGGCCTTCGAGGGCCTCGACAACGCAGCCGAGCTGGGCAGCGGCCTCGTCATCGTCGTGAACGACAACGAGTGGTCCATCTCCGAGGACCACGGCGGCATCTACGGCGGCCTCGCGCGGCTGCGCCAGAGCCGCGGCACCGCGCCGGACAACCTCTTCCGCGCGATGGGGCTCGACTACCGCTACCTCGAGGACGGCAACGACGAGGCCGCGGTGGAGGCGGCGCTCCTCGAGCTTCGCGACACGGACCACCCTGTCGTGCTGCACCTGCACACCACCAAGGGCCTCGGCTTTGCCCCCGCGCTTGCCGACGAGGAGTCCTGGCACCACGTGGGCCCCTTCGACCCCCGGACGGGCGAGCGGCGCGGTCGCGGGCACTCGGGCGGCATCGTCGCCACCGAGCCGGCGACCTACGCCGACATCACCGGCGAGCACCTCATGGCCCGCATGCGCGCGGACCGCTCGGTCGTGGCCCTCTCGTCGGCCACGCCCTACATGATGGGCTTCACCCCCGAGCGCAGGCGTGCCGCCGGCACCCAGTTCGTCGACGTTGGCATCGCCGAGGAGCACGCGGTCACGTTTGCGACGGGCCTCGCGGCGAGCGGCGCCAAGCCGGTCTGGGGCGTGTACGGGACATTCCTCCAGCGCGCCTACGACCAGCTCTGGCACGATTTGTGCCTGAACGCCCAACCGGCCACGATTCTCGTGTTCGGCTCGTCGGCGTTTGGCACCACCGATGCCACTCACCTGGGGTTTTATGACATCGCGATGCTGGGGGACATGCCCGGGCTCACCTATCTGGCGCCCACCTGCCGCGAGGAGTACCTGGCCATGCTCGACTGGGCCGTCGACTGGCGCGAGGGGCCCGTGGCGATTCGCGTGCCGGGAGCGGGCGTGGTGTCGCGCCCCGGCGTGAGGCTGCCCGAGGCCGGCTTTGCCGACGGAGCTCCGGAGATCGTGCGCGAGGCGGGTGTGGATGGGCCTGACGCCGCCGCGACACCCGAGGTCACCATCCTCGCGCTCGGCAGCTTCCTGCCGCTTGGCGAGCAGGTGGCAGACGAGCTCGCGGGCCGCGGCGTGGCCGTGGAGCTCGTGAACCCGCGCTATGCCTGTGGGCTCAGCGAGGCCTACGTGCAGGGGCTTTCCGGCCGGCGCGTCGTCGTGACGCTCGAGGACGGCGTGCTGGAGGGCGGCTTTGGCGAGCGCGTGGCCAGGCAGCTGGGCGCAGCCGACGCGCGTGTGCGCTGCTACGGCCTGCCCCACGGCTTCCCCGACCGCTACGAGCCCGAGGAGCTGCTCGCAAGCTGCGGCCTCACCGCCCCCGCCATATCACGCGACGTCATGGAGTTGCTCTCGAGGTAGGGCCGCGCCCGCAGAGTCGGCGCCGCGGGAGGTGTTCCCACGTGTTAGCCTTGGTGGGCTAGGACATCGACGCCCGGCTCGTCCGGGCTTGTTTGGAGCATCTCATGGCAAAGAGGCACATCGACGACGGGCCCGTGGCGCTCACGGACGCCAACAGGCTGTATCTGTACAAGCTGCTGGGCGAGGCGCTCGGCATCGGCCGGCAGGCGTTTCTGCCGCGCACGCTCGAGGCGCTGGCACAGGAGGGCATCACGCCCGAAAACCTCGGCCACCCCGACGCGCAGGCGCTCTTCTCCGCGCTCTCCGACTTCTGCCAGCTCACGGCGTTCAAGGGCGGCCGCTTCTACGTGACCGTCACGCGCCGCGAGGACTGGGACCAGGCGCTGGCCGCGGCCGAGACCCCGCGTCAGAGCGGCGCGGGCAAGGGCGGCAAGCCCTGGAAGCGCAAGAAGGGTGCGCTCAAGCCCTCGAGGCCCAAGACGCGGCAGGTAGAGGCCGAGAAGGAGCCCGAGCCAGAGGTTGAGCCCGAGCAGCCCAAGGATACCGACGAGGTCAATGCACCCGAGGTAGAGGGCACTGCCGAGGCGCAGGCCAAGAAGGCCGAGCCGGTGGCTGTTGAGACGGGCGAGGAAGCGCGGGCCGAAGGACAGCCGGCCGCCCCGAGCGATGCCGGGGAGGTGGACCAGACGTCGGAGCCTGCCCAGGCCGCCGAGCCCGCCAAGCCTGAGGCCCAGCCCGAGCCGAGCTCGCCCGCACCTGCGTCGTCGGGCATCCCGAGCATCCTCGAGCAGATCGCCACGACATCCGTGGCACCCGTCGCCGCCCCCAAGGCGGTCACCAGCTCGCCCCACGCTGACCTGCCCCGCTCCTTCTCGGACGACGTCTCAATCAAGCCCGCCCTGCTCGGCCTGCTCACCTCGATCCTGCCCTTCGACGCCGACCTCATGGCCGTGCTCGACGAGGACTGGCGCGTGGCGCGCGCCACGGGAACGACCGCCGGCTCGCGCAACCTCGTGACCTTCCCCCTGCGCTACCTGCAGGAGGACGGCTCCGAGCCCGTCCGCGTCACCATCCGCCGCACCGCGCGCCCCGGCGACGCGCGCCGCTGGCACCTCACGCTCGTCGACGGCGACGACGGCACCGGCCAGGCCCACGAGGCGGCCGGGATCGAGGGCCTACCCGAGGCCGAGGGCGGCTACTGGTGCGACCTCTCGCCCCGTCCCGCGGCCGGAACGGAGCGCCCCGACCCCATCCGCGACCTCGCCCAGCTCATGGAGATCGGCACGTGGGACCAGGCCCTGGGCACCCTTGCCACGGCCGCCGCGCCCGAGCGCTGGAACTACCCCGGCGAGGGCGTGGGCAAGGCAAGCCGCTACGGCATCCTGCGCGAGTACCTCTCGGCCACGCTCGCGCGCGTCCGCGCGGGGGGCAGGCTCGCCACGAGCGAGGACGGCAGTCTCGCCGCCTTTGACACGGGCCTCATGACGCCCATGGACGAGGAGCTCTACGCCGTTCTCTCCCCCACGGACACGGACATCCCCTGGCACCTCGACGGCTTCGCCACGGCCGGCGCGGGCGAGCTGGGCTCCCGACTCGTGGCATCGCTCTCCGAGCTGCCGGCCCGCGCGACCTACCTCGCCAGCGTGGACGACGTGGCCTTGCGCGACGGCGCGCTCACCGTGGCCGACTACCGCTCGCTTCTCGGCGACGGGCTGGCACGCCTGCCGCAGGGATTCCTCTCGGCCCAGCTCGACGGCACGGACGCCGCGCACGAGCTCGACGGGCTCTCCCGCGCCGCGACGCCGCAGGGCCGCCGGGACGCCCTGCGCAGGCTCTCGCGCGCCATCACGGGCGAACCGGGGCGCTACCGCCGCATCTGCCGCGCCATCGACGACGCCATCGACCTCGCCCAGCGCCGCGCGCGCCAGAGCTATCGCCTCGTGGCGCCGGCCTACGACGCCGCGCGCGACCGCATGGTGCTGCTCCTGCCGCTTGCCCTCGTCGACGACGCCCGCACAGACTGCGCCCTCGTCCTCGAGCTCATGCCGTCGGGTGCCTACCAGGCCGCCTGCGTCACCACGCTCGCACGC
>OIXX01000961.1_pt1 | contig 12291 bp, 7 predicted proteins | sample 1588161 | NCBI WGS metagenome assembly OIXX01 (sample SAMN03283274) | human gut metagenome | biome: human-associated habitat; material: feces | host: Homo sapiens | place: Peru | collected 2012
GTACGACTTCTCCCAGCCTGTCAAGGGTGACCTGAAGCTCTATGCCGGCTGGGTGTCCGCCAACGACGACACGCCCGAGCAGCCCAAGCCCGAGGCCGACAACAAGGCTGACGACAAGGCCAATAAGCAGCTCCCGCAGACCGGTGACACCACGAACTACGCTATCCCCGTGGCGCTCGGCGTTGCCGGCGTCGTCGCTGTGGGCGGCGCGCTCGTGATGCGCAAGCGCCAGCAGTAGGCAGTCGGGCCTTAGCCTGAGCCACATGCTCCAACATGAGGGGGCGGCCTTCGGGTCGCCCCCTTTGTCGTATATATGGGCGCGACGTCTGCCGCACCCTTCGCTCGCGACTACGAAACGTGGCTGTTGCCAGCACGGACCTCCGGCTTGCCTCGCCCAACGGTCGCTTGCTGCAGCGGTGCGCCGGGCGTCCCGGCGCTATGGCACAATCTCCGTGGCGCCCGGGCCTCGCGCCCGCCCCATGACCACCCCGCGAAGGAGCCGCCATGCGCACCGGATTCGACAACGACCGCTACATCGAGCTGCAGGCCTCCCGCATCCACGAGCGCATCGACCAGTTCGGCGGCAAGCTCTACCTCGAGTTCGGCGGCAAGCTCTTCGACGACTACCATGCGGGTCGCGTCCTGCCTGGCTTCGAGCCCGACTCCAAGTTCCGCATGCTCGAGAGCCTGGCCAGCGACGTCGAGGTCATCATCGCCATCAACGCCAACCACATCGAGCGCAACAAGGCCCGCGGCGACCTGGGCATCACCTACGACGAGGACGTGCTGCGTCTCGTGGATCTCTTCCGGGCGAAGGGCTTCGCCGTGGCGGCCGTGGTGCTCACGCAGTTTGCGGGGCAGGGGGCCGCAGAGGCCTTCCGCCAGCGGCTGCTGGCCCTGGGCGTCCCCTGCAAGCTGCACTATCCCATCGAGGGCTACCCGCACGACGTCGACCTCATCGTCTCCGAGGACGGATACGGGAAGAACGAGTTCGTCGAGACGACCCGCCCGCTCGTCGTGGTGACCGCCCCCGGTCCGGGCTCGGGCAAGCTCGCCACCTGCCTTTCGCAGGTGTACCACGAGCACAAGCGTGGCGTGGCGGCCGGCTACGCCAAGTTCGAGACGTTCCCGGTGTGGAACCTGCCGCTTACTCACCCCGTCAACATCGCCTACGAGGCCGCCACGGCGGATCTCGACGATGCCAACGTCATCGATCCCTTCCACCTTGAGGCCTACGGCGAGACCACCGTCAACTACAACCGCGACGTCGAGGCGTTTCCCGTGGTGCGCGCGCTCATGGAGAAGATCTTGGCCAAGAGTCCCTACCAGAGCCCCACCGACATGGGCGTCAACATGGTGGGCTTCGCGATCACCGACGACGAGGCCTGCCGCGAGGCCAGCCGCATGGAGATCGTGCGGCGCTACTTCGCCGCGGCCGTCGCGGTGAAGCGCACGGGGCTCGGCGCCGAGCAGGTCGACCGGCTCGAGCGCATCATGCGCCGGGCGGGCGTGGACAGGAACTTCTCGCCCGCGAGGTCAGCCGCCCTCACGAAGGAGCAGGTCACGGGCTCGCCCGCGGGCGCCATGCTCATGGCCGACGGTACGGTGGTCACGGGCAAGACGAGCGAGCGGTTGGGCGCGGCGAGTTCGCTGCTCATGAACGCGCTCAAGACCGTGACAGGCGTCGACCTGGATCTCGAGGTCATCTCCGACGAGGCCATCGAGCCCATCCAGCGGCTCAAGACGCACTACCTAGGGGCGGGCAACCCGCGTCTGCACCCGGACGAGACGCTCATGGCGCTCTCGATCTCCTCGGCCGCCGACGAGGTGGCGGCACGCGTGCTGGGCGGTTTGGAGGCGCTGCGCGGCTGCGACGCGTTCTTCTCGGCGATCATCTCGGCCGAGGACGAGGAGCTGCTGCGGCGTCTGGGTATCAACGTGAGCTGCGAGCCCAAGTACGAGCGCTCGGGCATCTATCACCGGTAGGGGCTTGCTCGGTTCCAAGGAGAGAGTGAGGTTGGGATGGCTACGCCGGAGTTCGTCGTGCGACTGCGCGAGAAGGTTGGCCACGACCCGCTGTGGCTCGTGGGGGTCACGGCGTACGTGGAGGACGCGCGTGGGAGAGTGCTGTTGGGCCAGCGCGCCGACACCGGGGAGTGGGCGCTCGTATACGGCATCAACGAGCCGGGGGAGGAGCCTGCCGAGACCGTTCGGCGCGAGGTGCTCGAGGAGACCGGCGTCGACGTCGTGGTGACGGAGTTCGTGGGCATGCGGGCGGGCGGCGAGCAGACCGTCTATGCCAACGGCGACCGCTGCCAGTTCCTCGACCTCATGTTTTCGTGCGCGCCGACGACGGGCGGCAACGCCCTGCCGTTTGTGGGCGACGACGAGAGCCTGGCGGTGGGGTGGTTTGCCCCGGACGCGCTACCCGAGCCGCTGGCGGCGAGCACGCGGGAGCGGCTGGAGCGCCTCCGGGCGTTCAGGGCGGGCGACGGGCACGCGCTGTTTCGCGGCGGCTCGGGTCGCTAGCATCCCCCTCCGCTGCGAGGTGGCCCCGGCGCCTCCCATGCGGCGGAGGGTACTTTGTTGCTTGCTATTCTGGATACGGCTATCGAATATTCCGCAAGTTTGACGAGTTATGCATGTTTTCTCCCGTGCCAATACGATCCCATGAGAGGATAAATATCTAGTAATGCATATTCTGCACGCGCAGGTACAGCGATGAGAGGAGCGGGGACGACGCGCGGGTGCGGTAGGCATGCACAACTTGCTCGTTTTGCGAATCTAAGCGTTTCGCCGCGCCCTGCCCGGTCTTTCGTTGCCCCGCAGGTATATGGCGGCGCTTCGGTAGGCATGAACCGCCCCGCTCCCTCCGAGTAAGAAGGGCGCGTGCCCGTGCCAAACCCGTGGAGCGCCCAAAAAAGTGCTAGGATGAATATCCCGTAGAGACTACTGGTTCTTTTACGGGAAAGCGCAGGTACAACCACATGACCAAGCACATTTTCGTCACCGGTGGCGTCGTCAGCTCCCTGGGCAAGGGCATCACGGCCGCATCCCTGGGACGTCTTCTCAAGTCACGCGGCTACAAGGTCATGATGCAGAAGGCCGACCCCTACCTCAACGTGGACCCGGGCACCATGAGCCCGTTCCAGCACGGCGAGGTCTTCGTCACCGAGGACGGCTACGAGTCCGACCTCGACCTCGGCCACTACGAGCGCTTCATCGACGAGAACCTCACCCGCAACTCCAACTTCACCACCGGTGCCATCTACCAGTCGCTCATCGCCCGCGAGCGCAGGGGTGACTTCCTCGGCGGCACCGTGCAGGTCATCCCGCACGTCACCAACGCCATCAAGGAGCGCTTCCGCCGCATCGAGGAGCAGACCGGCACCGACGTCGTGATCACTGAGCTTGGCGGCACCATCGGCGACATCGAGAGCCAGCCGTTCCTCGAGGCCATGCGCCAGTTCCGCCGCGACAAGGGCTCCCACGACGTCTGCTTCATCCATGTGTCGCTCGTGCCCTACATCGCCGCCGCGCACGAGGTGAAGACCAAGCCCACGCAGCACTCCGTCAAGGAGCTGCGCTCGCTGGGCATCCAGCCCGACTTCATCGTCTGCCGCTCCGACCACGAGGTCGAGGAGCCCATTCGCGCCAAGATCGCGAGCTTCTGCGACGTCGACGCCGACCACGTCTTCGAGAACTCCGATTGCCCGTCCATCTACGACGTCCCGCGCCACCTGGCCGAGCAGGGCTTCGACGTGAAGGTCTGCGAGCGCCTGGGCCTCGACCCGCGCGAGAGCGACATGAGCGAGTGGTACGGCTTCACCGACCGCATGCACGCCGCCAACGCCAAGGACGACATCACCGAGATCGCCGTGGTGGGCAAGTACACGCAGCTCCCGGACGCCTACCTCTCCGTCATCGAGGCGCTGCACCACTCCGGCGTCTACTACGGCCGCCACGTCAAGATCAACCTCATCGACGGCGAGAACCTCGACGAGTCCGACGTGGAGGAGGTGCTCGGCGGCGTCGACGGCATCCTCGTGCCGGGCGGCTTTGGCATCCGCGGCCTCGAGGGCAAGATCTGCGCCGCCCACCGCGCCCGCGTCGAGAAGACCCCGTTCTTGGGCATCTGCCTGGGCCTCCAGGTGGCCGTATGCGAGGTGGCGCGCAACGTGGCGGGCATGCCGGGTGCCAGCTCCACCGAGTTCGTGCCCGACTGCGAGTACCCCGTGATCGACATCATGCCCGACCAGGAGGACGTGACCGAGAAGGGCGGCACCATGCGCCTGGGTGCCTACCCGTGCAAGGTGGCCGAGGGCACGCTTGCGCGTGAGGCCTACGGCGAGGAGCTCGTCTACGAGCGTCATCGTCACCGCTTCGAGGTCAACAACGCCTACCGCGACCGCCTGCACGAGGCCGGGCTCACGTTCTCGGGCGTGTCTCCTGACAACCGTCTGGTCGAGATGGTCGAGCTGCCGGAGAGCGTGCATCCCTGGTACGTCGCGGCTCAGTTCCACCCCGAGTTCAAGAGCCGTCCCACGCGCCCGCAGCCGCTGTTCCGGGAGTTCGTGCGTGCCGCGATCGCCCATCACGAGGGCGTGGACCGTCACGAGGTGGAGGCCCCCGAGGCGTAGCCGGCGGGCGCGGCCAGTTGCCGGGACGCCGAGGCGCCCCGGGCCCCACGCTCGTGCCCGCCCTCGGACCGCACGGCCCCGGCCACCGCGCCGCCCCCGCCCGTCGGGTCCCACGCCCGCGCCCACCGCGCAACTTGACATAATCGCGCCGCAGCCAGTCGCGCTACAATACCGCCGTCTCGAGTCAGCTCGGGGCGGCGGTTCTGCGTAACCGCAGGTACGCAAGGGTTTCGTTCTGGTCGAGGGGCTGTCAGCGGTGGATCTTGCGCGCGCGCTCAAGGAGTACCTCAACTACGTGGCCGTGGAGCGCGGCTGTTCCAGGAACACCGTGCTCGCCTATGGCCGCGACCTCAAGAACTACCTGGCCCGCCTGCGCGACCAAGGCGTCACCCGTCCCGACCAGATCACCCGCGAGCGCATCGAGGAGCACGTGCGGCACCTGCGCGAGAGCGGTCTTGCGGTCTCGAGCGTGGAGCGAGCGGTGTCGGCCATCAAGGGCTTCCACCGCTTCATGGTGGCCGAACGCATCACCCTGGCGCATCCGGCCGCCAACCTGCCGCTGCCCAAGAAGCCCGAGCGCCTGCCCGACGTCATCAGTCGCGAACAGGCGGCGGCTCTGCTCGACCAGCCCTTCCCCCAGACGGCCGCCGGCCAGCGCGACCGCACCATGCTCGAGGTGCTCTACGGCTGCGGCCTGCGCGTGAGCGAGCTGTGCGGGCTCGACCTGCGCCGCGTGCTGCTCGACGAGCAGATCCTGCGTGTGGTGGGCAAGGGTGACAAGGAGCGTATCGTCCCCATCGTGGGGACGGCGGCGCGCGTGCTGGAGGAGTACCTCGGGACGTGGCGACCGCAGCTGGTGAGCGCCCGCGTGGCGACCCCGGCGGTGTTTCTCAACAACCGCGGCCGACGCCTGTCGCGTCAGAGCGTGCACGCCATCGTGGCGAAGGCGGGGTCCGTGGTGGGCATCGACGGGCTGCACCCGCACACGCTGCGCCACAGCTTTGCCACGCACATGCTCGAGGGCGGCGCCGACCTGCGCATTGTCCAGGAGCTGCTGGGACATGCCGACATATCAACCACGCAGCTCTACACGCACCTCGACCGCTCGCACATTCGCGAGGTGTATCTGGAGGCCCATCCCCGCGCCCGATAGAAATGGGTTGCGTTATGCACGATCAGGTATATGACGTGCGAGGCATGAGATGGGGAGCCCGCAGATGGTGGGCGTTTGCGTAGATATTTCAACCGTCCGCCAATTCCTTGAAGAAGAGCATTAATTTCTCTTGACGAATATATCGTTTAGTCCGATGTATAGGTACTCCTGTCAATAGCGTCCGTGGGGCGAAGCAGAAATGGAGCTCGCCCTGTCGCGTCTCGCTTAAGACTGCTCGCGTCGCTGTGACGGCTGGCCTTGTGGCCACCCTCACAGTGGGCGGCATGCCTACCCTGGCAATTGCCGAAACTCTTGCGGGAGGGTGCTTCTTAGGCCGGGTTCGCGCAGACGGAGGGCGCCAACACGGCTGCCGTAGGCGAGGACGCTAGCAAGGGGTCTTCCACCACCGCGGGTGCGAGCACCACGGCGGCCGCCGCCGAGGCCGCCACGGGCGTGGCCGGCGTCAACGGCACTGAGTACAACACCATTACGACCGCCATCGCTGCCGCCAATGCGGGCGAAACCGTCACCATCACGGCCAGAACCACCGAGCGAGTAGTGATCAACAAGGCCTTCGAGACGGTGCAGGACAACACGAGCACGATGGTGGCGGCCCTGCACAATTCGACCGCCGCGTGGATGCTGCCTGCCAACAAGCAGGTGACGCTTGCGCTCGCGGGCAACACGATCTCCGGTGCGGGTACCGTGGCGGGCCGGCTTACGCTCGCTGCTGGCCAGACTGCGGGCACGGTGTCCGGTAACGTGATCGTCGCCAACGGCGGCGGCCTCACGGTCACCGGCAACACCCTCACGGGCACCGTCACGGCCCAGGACGGCTCCACCGTTAACGTGGGCGGCGGCACCTTCGACGAGAATGGTTGGGACTCTGGCGAAATAGCTCGTCGTTTGCCGTTCTCGGCGTGCTCGTTTACAATGTTTCGGCGGCTCCGGGGCGTGGCGCAGTTTGGTAGCGCATCTGCTTTGGGAGCAGAGGGTCGCTGGTTCGAATCCAGTCGCCCCGACCACATGCGGGTGTGGTTCAACGGTAGAACCTCAGCCTTCCAAGCTGATGACGCGGGTTCGACTCCCGTCACCCGCTCCACGGGAGCGCAGCAGGTCAGCGGCCTTGTCGGCCCTGGCCTGCTTTCTTTTTTGCGGTGGCTCCTATCTTTGTGCTGGCCCAAATCTGTCGGTGGGCGGGCGGGATGGCCCGTGGTCGTATGGCCTGCGTGCGCGTTGTGTCGCTTGTGCGGGGGCGGGCGAGCGGCCCGTGCGCGGAGGAGGGCGCCCGCTGCCCCGGATCGCGCCGAATGCACGACGGCCGTTGGGGAGTGCGGGCGAATACTCTCGCGAATGCCCCGGATCGCCGGGTTTGCGCGGTTCCCCCGGTGGGGTGTGCGGAGCCGATCGTACAAAGCCCGCCATCCGGGGCACCGAAGGGGCCCCGCGAGAACGCGGCGGGCTGTCCGTCGTGCACTTCCCGCAATCCGGGGCATTGAAGGGGCCTCGCGCGCGCAGGAGCGGCCGTAATCGTACAAAGCCCGCCATCCGGGGCACCGGCGGCGCGTCGGGTGCGCACGGGAAGGCGCCGTCGTACAAAGCCCGCCATCCGGGGTGGCGGCGGGGCCGCGGGAGGGCAACATAGGCTAGGATGCAGGGACGAAGCGAGACGACCACGGAGGCGACGCACATGGGACGGTTCTTCCTGGGACGCACGATGGTGGTCGCCAACCCGGTCTCGCAGAGCGGTGCGGGCGCGGAGGGCGCCGACTTCGTGCGCCGTACGCTGGGCGCATACGCCTCGGCCACCGACGGCTTCACGGTCAAGCTCACGACCGGCCCGGGTGACGCCATGCGCATCGCGCGCTCGTCCACCTGCTTCGATACGGTCATCGCGCTCGGCGGAGACGGCACCATCCACGAGGTCGTGAACGGCCTCATGAAGATCGACCCCACGCGCCGCCCGCGCCTCGCCGTCATCCCGCTCGGTTCGGGCAACGACTACGCGCGCACGCTCTCGATGGCGGCCAACGCGCCCGAGCTCGCGCTTGGCCAGATACTCCAGGGCGTCACGCGCCGCATGGACCTCGGCCTCGTGAACGGCGTCTACTTCGACGAGACGCTCTCGTTCGGGCTCGATGCGGCCATTGCGCTCGACACGATGGAGCGCCGCAAGCGGAGTGGCTCCCACGGGACGCGGCTGTTCATGAGCTCGGGCCTGCACGTGATTCCGCGCGAGATTCATCCCCGCCCGTTCGAGGCGACCTTCGACGGCGAGCCCCTGAGCGGCGCGTCCATCGTCTTCGCCGTGCAGGTTGGGCCCTACTACGGCGGCGGGTTTCCCATCTGCCCCGCCGCCGACGCGCGCGACGGCCTCTTTGACGTCTGCTACTCCGAGGGCAGCCCGTCGGTCCCCACCGCCCTCGGCATCTTTGCCAAGGCGCGTCTCGGCAAGCATCTGCACTCAAAGTACCTGCACTTTCGTCAGGTTCGAGCGCTCACGGTGGAGTTTGGGGACAATGTCCCGGCGCAGGTTGACGGCGAGCGGATCGAGGGGTCGCGCTTCGGGGTCTCCTGCGCACACCGGGCGCTCGAGGTCGTGTGCCCCACGCATCGGCTGTAGCGCTGCACGGATGACGAGGTGATGGAGGTCTGCCGTCCCGCCCCGTACCGCCCCGCGCCCACACACGTGCCCGCCCCACCCGTTCGCCCAATGATGCGCTCGCTCGCCGGCGGCATCTATACCCCAGCGCTTGCATGTGCTTTAGTAAGATGCAGTGTCCGTCATGTGGCGGATGTAGCGCAGGGGCATCCGGCCCGCGCGCAGCGTGCGCAGCCCGCGCAATCCGCGCCCGCCGCCGGATGCACGGAAGAACCAGGAGACACCATGACCTACTCGCAGAGGGTGCTTGCCGAGCTCAAGGAGCACTTCGCCGACCAGCCCGAGTTCCTACAGGCCGTCGACGAGGTGCTGACGACCATCGCGCCCGCCGTCGACGCCAATCCCGACTACGAGGAGGCGGCACTGCTCGAGCGCCTCGTCGAGCCCGAGCGCATCGTCATCTTCCGCGTGCCCTGGACCGACGACGCCGGCAAGGTGCACGTCAACCGCGGCTACCGCGTGGAGTTCAACAGCGCCCTCGGCCCCTACAAGGGCGGCCTGCGCTTCAACCCCACGGTCAACCTCAACATGCTCAAGTTCCTCGGCTTCGAGCAGATTCTCAAGAACTCGCTCACCACGCTGCCCATGGGCGGCGGCAAGGGCGGCTCCGACTTTGACCCCAAGGGCAAGTCCAACCGCGAGGTCATGGCCTTCTGCCAGAGCTTCATGACCGAGCTCTCCCGCCACATTGGCCCCAACACCGACGTCCCCGCCGGCGACCTGGGCGTGGGCGGCCGCGAGATCGGCTACCTCTTTGGCCAGTACAAGCGCCTGCGCGACGAGTGGTCCGGCGTCCTCACCGGCAAGGGTCTGTCCTTCGGCGGCTCGCTTGCCCGCACCGAGGCCACGGGCTACGGCTTGGTCTACTACGTGGACGAGCTGCTCAAGAGCGCCGGCGACTCCTTCAAGGGCAAGACCGTCGTGGTGCACGGCTCGGGCAACGTAGCCATCTACGCCATCCAGAAGGTGGCGCAGCTTGGCGGCAAGACCATCGCGGCCTCCGACACCAAGGGCTGGGTGGAGGATCCGGAGGGCATCGACTACAAGGTGCTCGAGGACATCTACAACGCCAAGCGCTCCGGCCACGACAAGGGCGTGAGCCTTGCCGACTACGTGAAGGTGCGCCCGGATGCCACCTGGCACGCGGAGGACGGCCGTGGCGTGTGGGCCCTTACCTGCGACATCGCGCTGCCGTGCGCCCGCGAGAACACGCTGCTGCTCGAGGACGCCGAGAAGCTCGTCGCCAACGGCTGCAAGGTCGTGGGCGAGGGTGCCAACATGCCCACCACCACCGAGGCCACGAACTACTTCATCGAGCATGGCGTGGCATTCTGCCCGGGCAAGGCGGCCAACGCCGGCGGCGTGCTGGTGTCCGGTCTCGAGATGAGCCAGAACGCCGAGCATCTCTCCTGGACGTTTGAGGAGGTCGACGGCCAGCTCGAGCGCCTCATGCGCGGCATCTACCACAACTGCGCGGACACGGCCGAGAAGTACGGCAAGCCCGGTAACCTCGTCGTGGGCGCCAACATCGCCGGCTTCCTCAAGGTCGCCGACGCCATGATGGCCCAGGGCATCGTGTAGCCTTGCGGGGTATGTGACCGTCCGGGAGGCCCCGGCGTTCATCGGCTTTGACGCGGTGCCAGGCATCGTGGCAAGGTCGGTGGCCGCCGGGGCCTTTCGCCGTTTGGGCGGGGCGACGAGGGCCGCGCCGCAGGCGCCGTAGCCCCACTTTGTGACGGTCGGCGGGGTGGGGGAGGCGTATGCTATCCCTCAAGCTTGCTTTCAGACCGGAAGGCAGTTTGACGAGGGGTAACGGACGTGTCGCGCGGCTGCACCTTCGGCCTGCGTCGCGACTACGTCCCTGACGAGTGAGGAGACGCGTATGGCAGGCAAGGGTTCTGGGGCTCCGGTTCCGCCGCAGGGGGTGGGGGCGCCCGTGCCTCCGCCGGGGGCGCCCGTGCCCCCTCAGGGAGCGGCCCCGCAGCCGCCCGCACCCGGCAAGCCCGCACGCAAGAAGAAGCCCGGTCGCGCCCTGCCCATCGCCCTCGCGGCGGTGTTTGTCCTCGTCCTCGTGGGCGTGGGCCTGTTCACCTTCGGCCCCCTGCGCACCCCGCACGGCTCGGCAGACGTCGCGGCGATGAACTCCGACGTCTACTCCGACAACCTGAACCCCGACAAGTACGACCTGCAGCCCCCGCAGCGCAACCTCGAGGCTGACCACGAGTTCGACTTCGACCTCGACGACGGCGTCGACCTCGGCCTCGAGAACATCGGCGACGAGGCCACCGGCGACTACTCGGTCGCCGACGCCACCGGCGCGGCGCGCGTCTTCGTCGACGGCGCGCTCACCCAGGAGATTCCCGTCGACGTCTCGCAGACCAACGACGGTGAGACGAACCAGCTCGAGGTCGAGCCCGCCCACGTCGTGTGCTGGGACACCTCGAAGGGCTACGACTACGAGAGCGACGACGTCTTCCACGCCGACACGCTCAAGGGCGCCTGGGGCCGCTGGTACGGCTTCGGCGGCTACTACCTCGTGCTCTACACCGGTTCCGACGGCAAGCCCCTCGACAAGCCCCAGGTGACCTACTTCACCGTGAAGGACGACGTCACCGACGCCGACAACCAGATCGCCGCCCCGCAGAACGTGCAGTTCGCCGTGCAGGACGACGGCGGCCTCGGCATCTCGTGGGACAAGGTGGACGGCGCCAAGGAGTACAAGGTCTACATGAAGACCATCGACCCGACGCGCAAGGACCCGTCCGAGTCGGTCACGCTGTCCCTGCTCGCCACGACCTCCGACACCTCGATCAACACCCTCGACTTCGATCCGGTGACCGAGAGCAGGCAGAAGCGGGCCGACGCCGACGCCCAGAAGTGGGGCGACGCAGGCGCCTCGAACTACAACCAGAACTCCCAGTTCGAGGATCTCGTGATCGGCGACGACGAGGACCGGGTCTACTACAACCGCGACAAGACCAAGGAAGGTGCCCAGGGCCTCGAGGTCACCTACGCCCCGACGAAGGACAAGGTCAAGGCGACCTCGATCGCCGTCGTGGCGGTGGGCGACAAGTCCGACGACCAGCAGTCGCCGTTCCGGTTCCAGAGCATCAACAGCGTGCTGGGCCAGATTCCCGTGAAGAAGGCCTTCAACGTCAACAGCGACTGGGTCAAGCAGACCCCGGACGACCCCAAGGCCGGCCTGGGGCATCGCCTCATCACCTACGTGACCATGGCCGACGGCACCGCAGCCTCCGTCGTCAATGACATCGACGTCTCCAGGATGGCGAGCACGCAGAGCACCGTGACCGAGGGCTCGGACGAGAACGACCCGTCGACGTGGACGAAGCGCTCCTACACGCGCCTCGAGATTCCCTATACGGTGAGGAACACCCTGCTCTCCGGCACGTTCGTCCTCGACGGAACGAACTGGCCGGGCGGCGCCGACGAGATCAGCCAGGCGGCGACCGACCAGCTCCAGGCGATGGCCAAGGCCAACCCCGCCGTCGGCACGCCGCAGCGCGTGAGCTCCTCCGACGACGTGGACTGGGAGTCCATCCAGAACGCCCAGAAGCCCGCGACCGAGATGGCCGACGTGCCCTACCCGGTTTCCGGCAGCTCGGACTACGTCAAGTTCGTCGCGAGCAACATCATGGCCGGCAACATGTACCTCGACATCACGAAGTATGCCAACGAAGTCGGCGCGCCGAGCATCTACGACGTCGTGGGAGAGGCCTGCGCCCAGAACCCGATGACGATGGTATGGCCGGGCGGCATGAAGGTGAACGAGCGCACCGAGGGCGACAAGGTCACCGTGGCGCTCTACATCAACGGCC
>OIXX01000964.1_pt1 | contig 12267 bp, 10 predicted proteins | sample 1588161 | NCBI WGS metagenome assembly OIXX01 (sample SAMN03283274) | human gut metagenome | biome: human-associated habitat; material: feces | host: Homo sapiens | place: Peru | collected 2012
TCAGACCTCACTTATCTATCTCATCGTTACAAACTCTTCTGATCCGGTTGGATGAATGGCAACCGTATTATCAAAATCAGCCTTCGTTGCTCCCATCTTAATAGCCACAGAGAAGCCTTGAATCATCTCGTCAACACCGTAGCCAATGCCATGAAGACCGATGATTTTTTCATCCTCACCAAGTGTTACTAATTTCATAGTTGACGGCTGACGATTGTTTGCAAGAGCTGTATACATTGGAGTGAAACTAGATTTATAGACCTTGATATTCTCCGCACCATATTTAGCGATTGCTTTTTCCTCAGTCCAACCAACAGAACCAATGACTGGGTGGCTAAAGACCACAGTGGCTACATCAGTGTAATCAAGCTTAGCATCGGCTTTATTGTTGAAGAGTCGCTCTGACAATTGACGTCCCGCCTTGATTGCAACTGGCGTCAAATCTAGTTTACCAGTCACATCACCAAGGGCGTAGATACCAGGAACTGATGTATTTTCAAAGGCGTCTGAATAAATGTTACCTCGTTCAGTCAACTCAACGCCCGTCTTTTCAAGACCAAAGCCAGAGGTATTGGCCGCACGACCAATAGCCCAAATGAGGCAATCAACAGTTACTGTTTCTCCATTGTCAAAGCTAATGGTCAAAGAATCGTCAGCATTTTTCACTACTTCTGTAGCATTAGCATGCGTGTGAAGGGTCGGACCTGATTTAGCCATCTCATCGACTAAGACATCGATAATATCCTTGTCAAAGGTACGTAATGGGCGATCCTTACGCACAAAGAGATGCGTATCACTGCCAAGAGCATTGAGAACACCAGCAACCTCAACGGCGATATAGCCACCACCGATAACAGCTGTACGTTTTGGTACCTCATCTAACTCAAAGAAACCATCTGAAGTAATCCCATATTCACTACCTGGAATATTTGGATAAAGGGCATGTCCACCTGTTGCAATAAGGATATGTGGCGCTGTATAACGCTCCCCAGCTACTTCAACTGTATGAGGATCAACAAATTTTGCATACTCGTATACACGTTCAACGCCATTACTATCAAAACCACGCTCATAAGAACCATGGATACGGTCGATATAAGCCTGACGGTTGGCCTTAAGGGTCGCAAAATCAAACTTATTAAGCGTCACATCAAAGCCATATTCGCCCGCATAGCGGTGAAGAGTCTCAGCAACCTGAGCACCATACCACATGACCTTTTTAGGTACACAGCCCACATTGACGCAGGTACCGCCGACCTCTTTTCCTTCAAAGAGAATAACCTTAGCGCCGTGCATAGCAGCACGATTAGCACTGGCAATCCCGCCAGAGCCACCACCGATGACAATATAATCGTATTCTTTTACCATAATTTACCTCTTATATTTCTTTATGGAGCATATGAGCTTCTAGATAAGCCTTGTAAGCCATTTCTGGTTTTACTTTATCATAAATTAAATATCCTGACAAAAATCCGCTACGACACAAAAAAACAACCCCGAACTCAACGAGATTGTTTAATCATATCTTATTTATCAAGTGGTTTGCGGAGGAATCCGAAAAGGATACCTGATACCACAGCACCAATCAAGATGAAGAGAAGGTAGAGAAGGGCATTTGAAGTGAGGGCAATAACGAAGATACCTCCGTGTGGTGCCATCAATTTGATTCCTGCCATACCTACGAGAGCACCTGTAAGAGCTGAACCGACGATAAAGCTTGGGATAGCGCGTGCTGGGTCAGCTGCACCGAATGGGATTGCACCTTCAGTGATGAACGAAAGTCCCATAACGATGTTTGTTAAACCAGAGTTGCGTTCTTCTTCAGTGAATTTATCTTTAAACAAGAGTGTTGCCACAAATACTGCCAATGGAGGAACCATACCAGCCGCCATAACTGCTGCCATAACAACTGAACCACCTGAAGTTACTGTTGCTGCGAGAGTACCTGTACCAAAGACATAAGCCGCTTTATTGACTGGTCCACCCATATCCACTGCCATCATACCACCGACAAGGAGACCAAGGAGCACTGCTGAGCTTCCTGACAAGCTTGACAAGAAGTTATTAAGACCAGTATTGATTGCTGCCATCGGAATATTTACTGCCAACATCAAGAAACCTGTAGCAAATACACCAAGAAGTGGCAAGAGCAAGATTGAACGGATTCCTTCAAGAGCACGTGGAATACCTGCCAAGAGTTTACGAAGAACGAGGATAACACCACCTGCAAGGAAACCACCAACAAGGGCTCCAAGAAAACCTGAAGATACACCAGCAAGGGCAAGGGTTGCTTTACCTCCTGAAGCAAATGGGACACCACCAAAGGCTGCACCACTTGAAGCGATAGCACCAGCTACGAAACCTGAAACCAAACCTGGTTTTTCGGCAATAGAGTAAGCAATGTAACCTGCAAGTACTGGAAGCATGAAGCCAAAGGCCGCACCACCAATTGCTTTGAATTGAGCAGCAATTTCATGGTAAGAACCAAGTTGTGACAATTGGTCTTTAGGAACACCCATGATTTGGTCAAGCAAGAAGGCAAGGGCAATCATGATACCACCACCAATAACGAATGGAAGCATTTGTGATACCCCACTCATCAAGTGTTTGTAGAAGGCACCACCAAGGCTCAATTTCTCACTTGATTCTTGAGCAGCTCCAGCATTTTCAGCATGGAAGACTTCAGCTTTCCCATCCAAGATGTTTTGGATTAATTCTTGAGGTTGACGAATACCCGCAGCAACCGGTTTAGAAATCAATTTCTTACCGTCAAAACGTGCTGTTTCAACTGCCTTATCCGCTGCTACGATAACACCTACAGCCTTACTGATTTCTTCAGCAGTCAATGGTGTTCCAACACCTGAAGCACCGTTAGTTTCAACACGAACATTGACTCCCATTTCTTCACCTGTTTTAATCAGTGATTCTTCAGCCATGTAAGTGTGAGCAATACCAGTTGTACAAGCTGTTACGGCTACGATAAGGGGTTTATCGCTTGAAGCTGCTTCCTTAACAGCTTGTGCTTTCTTAGCTTCCTCAGCCTGTGCTTCTTCTTCACCAGTATTGAAAGCAGCAATCACTTCATCTGGAGAAGTCACCTTACGCAAACGATCTGCAAAACCATCTTGCATAAGGTATTTTGACAACTCAGCAAGGGCTGCCAAGTGAGTGTCATTTGCTCCCTCTGGAGCTGCAATCATAAAGAAGAGGTCAGTCGGTTGACCATCAAGTGATTCGTAATCTACACCTTTATTAGATTTAGCAAAAAGTACTGTTGCTTCTTTGACTGCAGCATTTTTACTGTGTGGCATAGCGATTCCATCACCCAAACCAGTTGATGTTTGTGCTTCACGAGCCATAATACCTGCTTTGAAAACATCAAAGTCAGTCACAACACCGTTGTCAACCAAGCTGTTAATCATTTCATCGATAGCAGCTTCTTTTGTAGTTGCTTGAAGGTCAAGCAACATGACTTTTTTGTTCAGTAAATCCTGAATTTTCATAGTTTTTCTACCTCTACTTTATTGTATGTTTCTTTAATAAATTCAATTGTCGCCAAGTCATCTGAGAAGGCTGTAGACGTACCACAAGCCACTCCCCATTTAAGCGCCTCAATTGGGTCCCCTGATTTGACAAACTCACCAGTGAAACCAGCAACCATTGAATCACCGGCACCAACTGAGTTCTTTACCGTTCCCTTAATTGGTCTAGCAAAGTATGCAGCCTCTGATGTAACAAGGAGTGCCCCATCACCTGCCATTGAGATGATAACATTCTGCGCCCCCTTAGCCAGGATTTCACGTGCATATTTTTCAACATCAGAAATACCATTAAGTTTAACATTGAAAATAGCTTCAAGCTCATGATTATTTGGTTTAACCAAGAGTGGTTGGTGAGCCAATGAATCAAGAAGCGTTTGTCCCTCAAAGTCACAAACCACCTGAGCACCAGTTTCACGAACCAGTGGAATCAATTTGTTATAGACCTTGTTTCCAAGATTGCTTGGTGCAGAACCAGCAAAGACAACCACATCATCTGCAGTGATACTTGAAAGGATTGCCTCCAATTCAGCCAACTGTTCTTCTGTAATAACTGGACCCGTTCCATTAATTTCAGTTTCTTGATCGGCCTTAATTTTAACGTTGATACGTGTATCTTGGTCGACGGCTACAAACTTAGTTTTAATACCTTCAGCATCCAAACCATCTGTTACAAAACGGCCTGTAAAACCACCGATGAAGCCCGTAGCGGTATTATCAATGCCTAAACGTTGTAGAATACGACTAACGTTAATCCCCTTACCACCAGCGAATTTATCATCACTGTCCATACGGTTAACTTCACCAATCTCTACCTTATCGATACGAACAATGAAGTCAATAGATGGATTCAGCGTTACAGTATAAATCATACTTCAATAACCCTCGTTTTCTCTTTTAATTCTTTCAGGAGCTCTTCTTCCGAAGCATTTGTGATTATAGTGACCTTCTCAACCTCCGCTACCTTTGCATAGGTAATCTGACCAAGTTTCGAAGCATCGGCTAAAACGTAAGCTTTTCGTGCATTAGCAATCACTGTCCGTTTAATGACTGCTTCCTCCATGTCAGGTGTTGTAAAATAATTGGCATCAATACCATTAGCGCCAATGAAGGCACAGTCAAAATTCAGTTGTCTGATTTGCTCCTGAGCAGTGCTCCCTATGGAAGCATCTGTAGAGTGCTTAACCTTCCCACCAATAATTCTGGTTCTAATACCAAAATCTACTAGCTTAACTGCATGATGGATAGAATTGGTCACAACCGTTACCTGACGATTGAGCAAATGAGGAATCAACAGTTCATTCGTTGTACTAGCCTCAAGGAAGATGACATCACCTTCCTTGATCAAATCAGCAGCATAGCTAGCTAATTGTGACTTTTCTTGAACATTTCTGATGGCTTTCTGACTGTTGGCAATTTCTTCCTTCAGACCTCGTAGGCTTTCAGCACCACCATGAACACGTTTCAGTTGACCATCTGCCGCTAACTCATCCAAATCACGACGAATCGTTGACTCAGAAGTATCACTTAATAAAACGGTCAAATTTTCTAAAGTGACAAAACCATCTTGTTTCAATTGAGACAAGATAATCTGCTTACGCTCAGACTTTATCATAATCTCTCCTTCTGCAATCGTTTACATGTTCTATTATACAAAATTTTTAATGCTTGTCAACAAAAACGGTCATAAAAATTCAAAATATTCCATATAAAACCAACATTCTATCAAAATGACGCACTCTACTAAGAATCGTCACACATTTCAACTAGGTAGACATTGCTTAACCTGACAAAACAAAAAAGCCTTGCGGCTTTCTTGTCCTATTTGGCATAGTCAATCGCACGGAATTCACGAATGACAGTAACCTTAATATTTCCTGGATAATCCAAGTTCTTCTCAATTTGTTCACGTACCTTGTGAGACAAGATAGTGACCTCATCATCTGAAATTTTATTTGGATGAACCATGATACGAATTTCACGACCTGCTTGAATGGCAAAGCTAGTTTGCACACCCTCAAAGCTTGATGCAATTTCTTCCAAATCACGAAGACGTTTGACATAATTCTCAACAGACTCATTACGAGCACCTGGACGTGCAGAACTCAATGCGTCCGCAGCAGCTACTAGGACCGCAATAACACTTTCTGGTTCCACATCTCCATGGTGACTGGCAATAGCGTTAACAACCACTGGATGTTCTTTATATTTACGGGCGAACTCAGCACCAATTTCTACGTGACTACCTTCAACTTCTTTGTCAATAGCTTTCCCCATATCATGGAGGAAACCAGCACGACGAGCAAGGGCAACATTTTCACCCAATTCGCCCGCCATAATCCCAGCCAATTTACCAACTTCAACCGAGTGACGAAGAACATTTTGACCATATGATGTACGGAACTGCAAACGTCCCATAATCTTGATCAAGTCAGGATGAAGATTCATGGCACCAATTTCATAAGCCGCTTCTTCACCATATTCACGAATACGATTATCCATTTCCTGGCGATTCTTCTCAACCAACTCCTCAATACGAGCTGGATGAATACGACCGTCTTTAATCAAAGCTTCAAGAGTCATGCGTGCAATCTCACGACGAACTGGATCAAAGCCAGAAAGAACAACTACTTCTGGCGTGTCATCAATAATGATATCAATACCAGTTAGGCTCTCAAGGGTACGAATGTTACGACCCTCACGTCCAATAATACGGCCTTTCATATTGTCATCTGGGAGATGAACAGTCGTTACTGTTTGCTCAGTAACATAATCTCCAGACAAACGTTGCATGGCTTGCGCTAACAGATTCTTGGCCTTTTTATCAACAGTATCTTTGACCTGTGCTTCTGCATCTTTAATACGTGTTGCAATCTCATGAGTTAAGTTATTCTCAGTCTCTGTTAAGATTACCTCACGCGCTTCTGCAATGGTCATTTGACCAACACGTTCAAGTTCTGCCTGCTTCTCAGCCTCCAACTGAGTCACATTCTCTTCACGCTCATTCAGATGTTTAGATTTGTCAGCAAGACTATGCTCTTTCTTCTCGAGGGCAAGTTCTTTATTTGATAGATTTTCATCCTTACGATCAAGACTAGTGGCACGTTCTGTTAAACGATTTTCCATTTGCTTAAGCTCTTGACGCTCAGATTTAAATTCTTTTTCAATATCTTCTCGATATTTTCTAGCTTCCTCTTTTGCTTCTAGCAAGAACTCTTTGCGTTGAGCCTTGCTATCACGCTCGGCAGTAACACGCAGATGATCTGCATCGTGTTCAGCCTGACTACGAAGGTTGACAGCATCTTGCTCTGCTTTTAGCAAAGTAGTTTCTGCCTGTTCCTTAGCCTTGCTAAGTTTGATAGAAATTGCTAAATATCCAACGACTAAACCAATGAGTGCAAAGACAACTAAAATTATCATGTTTAACATGTCTTTACCTCAACTTTTCTAAGGTTCTCCTAAAGAAAACCGTCTTCTAGTGTACCATATTTACAGCTAATTCTCAAATAAATACTAGAACTTTAAACTGATTTTATGGTATGATAGCTCTATTAGAATAGGGAGGTATTACCATGCCAAAAGACGTAACTGTTGAAAGTTTCGAACTTGATCACACGATTGTAAAGGCACCTTACGTTCGTCTTATTTCAGAAGAAGTCGGACCTAAGGGAGATATTATCACAAACTTTGATATCCGTTTAATTCAACCAAACGAAAACAGTATTGATACCGGAGGTCTTCACACTATCGAACACCTACTTGCTAAACTAATTCGTCAACGTATTGATGGACTCATTGATTGTTCACCATTTGGTTGTCGTACTGGTTTTCACATGATTATGTGGGGCAAACAAGACCCTACAGAAATTGCTAAAGTTATCAAGTCTAGTCTTGAAGCTATTGCAAATGATGTCACTTGGGAAGATGTTCCAGGAACTACCATTGAATCTTGTGGAAACTACAAGGATCACAGCCTTCATTCAGCTAAAGAATGGGCTAAACTTATCCTTGAACAAGGAATCTCAGACCAAGCCTTTGAACGTCATATCGTTTAAAAAAACATTGGGACAGATATCCCAATGTTTTTTTAATATTTTCTAAAACGTTGATAACGTGCCTCAAGCAAGTCCTCAGTTGACAATTGACTCAATTCTTTCAACTCATCGACAATTGCTGTCTTGACTGCTTCAAGAATTTCACTAGTGAAGTAACCACGTTCTGGAATAATTTTATCAATAATTCCCATATTAAGTAGCTCGCTTGAAGTAATCTTCATTAATTCTGCTGCTTCTTCTGCACGTGAACCATCTTTCCAGAGAATTGTCGCAAACCCTTCTGGACTCAAAATAGAGTAAATGGTATTTTCCAGCATCCAAACCTTATCAGCCACTGCCAAAGCAAGAGCTCCTCCGGAACCACCTTCACCAATAATAATGGCAATGATTGGAACTTTAAGGTCACTCATCTCCATAAGATTACGAGCAATTGCCTCACCTTGTCCACGCTCCTCTGCACCAACACCAGGATATGCACCTGCCGTATTGATAAAAGTCACGACTGGACGACCAAACTTTTCAGCCTGCTTCATAAGACGAAGAGCCTTACGATAGCCCTCTGGATGAGGCTGACCAAAGTTACGACTTAGATTATCTTGTAGGTTCTTACCTTTTTGAATACCCACCACAGTTACGGCTTGGCCATTTAAACGGCCAATACCACCGATAACGGCACCATCATCACGGAAGTTACGATCACCATGCAGTTCGATAAAATCATCAAAGATCCCTTGGGCAAAGTCCAAAGCAGTCAAACGGCCTTGATCACGTGCTTCTTTTAAAATACGTGTTACGTCGCTCATTGAACACCTCCATGGAATGATAAGAGTGTGGCAATAGTATCAGCCAACTCTGTACGTTTGACAATAGCATCAACAAATCCGTGCTCCATAAGAAACTCAGACTTTTGAAAACCATCTGGCAAAGTCTCACGTACAGTATTCTCAATTACTCGACGACCCGCAAAACCAATTAAGGTTTGTGGCTCAGCCAAGATAATATCACCTTCCATCGCAAAACTTGCTGTAACCCCACCAGTTGTCGGATCTGTCAACACCGTTAAGTACAGAAGGCCTGCATTCGAATGACGTTTTACCGCTGCTGAAATCTTAGCCATTTGCATCAAGCTCATGATTCCTTCTTGCATACGGGCACCACCAGATGCTGTAAAGATAACAACTGGAAGTTTTTCTTCAATGGCATGCTCAAATAGTCTTGTGATTTTTTCACCAACTACGGTTCCCATTGATGCCATGATAAAGTGAGAATCCATGATTGCGAGAGCAGTCTTTTGACCCTTGATAGTCGCAACGCCAGTCACAACGGCTTCATCAAGTTCTGTTTTTTCCTTGGTTGCTGCCAATTTCTCCATATAGCCTGGAAAATTCAATGGATTTTCAGTTTTCATGCCTGTAAACAGTTCTTGGAAAGAACCTTCATCAACTGTTAAATCCAGACGTTCCTTTGCTGAGATACGGAAAGTATAAGAACAATTTGGACAAATCTTAGCTTGTCCCAAGTCCTTTTGATAAATAGCCTGTTTACATCCAGGACATTTGGCAAAAAGCTCATCTGGAACTTCTGGCACTTGGTGATCAACCCCATTACGTACAGAACGGTTAGGATTGATCCGAATATACTTTTCTTTTCGATCAAATAATCCCATAAGTCCTATTCCTCACGATTCTGATAAGCTGGCAAGAAAGTCTCCATCAAGAAGGAAGTATCATAATCCCCAGCAATAACGCTACGGTCTGAGATCAAATCCAACTGGAAGTCAGCATTAGTCATTACACCATCAATTTCAAGCTCGTAAAGAGCACGTTGCATCTTCATGAGTGCTTCAAAACGGTTTGCTCCATGAACAATAATCTTGGCAATCATTGAGTCATAGTAAGGTGGGATAGTGTAGCCAGGATATACGGCACTATCAACACGAAGTCCAACACCACCACTTGGTAAGTAAAGATTACTAATTTTACCTGGGCTTGGTGCAAAATTAAACTTAGGATTCTCTGCATTGATACGACACTCAATAGCATGTCCCTTGATTTTAATATCATCTTGGGTTACAGATAATTTCTCACCCGCAGCTACACAAATTTGTTCTTTGACGATATCCACACCACTAACAAATTCTGTGACCGGGTGCTCAACTTGAACACGGGTATTCATTTCCATGAAGTAGAACTGACCTGTTTTTTCATCAAGAAGAAACTCAATTGTACCCGCATTTTCATAATTAACAGCCTTAGCAGCACGGGCAGCCGCAGACCCAATCTCATGACGAAGGGTTTTACCAATGGCAACTGAAGGTGATTCTTCCAAAACTTTTTGGTTATTACGTTGAAGAGAACAGTCACGCTCACCCAGGTGGACAATGTTACCATAGCTATCTCCCAAAATTTGAACCTCAATGTGACGGGCTGGGTAGATAACTTTTTCGATATACATTGCCCCATTACCAAAGGCAGCCTTAGCTTCTTGGGACGCCGATTCAAAAGCAGGAGCCAACTCTTCCTCAGTGCTGACTTTACGAATTCCCTTACCGCCACCACCAGCAGAGGCTTTAAGCATTACTGGGTAACCAAGGCGATTGGCAACTTCTAAAGCTTCTTCAGCAGTAAAGACTTCACCATCTGAACCAGGAATAACGGGAACATTAGCCTTTATCATCTCTGCACGAGCATTGATTTTATCACCCATCTTGTCCATCACTTCACCTGATGGTCCGATGAACTTGATGTTCATTTCTTCACAGAGAGTAGAAAATTTAGAGTTTTCACTCAAAAATCCGAATCCTGGGTGAATAGCTTGTGCACCTGTTACAATAGCTGCAGACAAGACACGGTTCATATTTAAGTAAGATTCAGTGGATCTCGCTGGTCCAATACAAATAGCTTCATCTGCCAAAATCGTATGAAGAGAATCCTTATCAGCTTCTGAATAGACAGCAACCGTCTGTATTCCCAATTCACGTGCTGCGCGGATAATACGAACGGCAATTTCACCACGATTAGCAATCAATAATTTTTTAAACATAAAACAAGATAACATCAGACATCTTTTGGAAGTCTGTGTTTATTTCCTTTCTATGTGATAGGCCAATATCTAAAGAAAAATCCTTTCCGACTGTCGCCAGAAGGATTTTCACCAAACATTAGCTTCCAATAGCAAAAGTCAAAGTCCCTGATGCAGCCAGTTTACCATCGACTTCAGCCTTAGCTTCAACAACAGCAATTGTTCCACGACGTTTAACAAACTTAGCTGTCATTACAAGTTGATCTCCAGGAACAACTTGTTTTTTAAATTTAACCTTATCCATACCTGCGTAAAAGACTAATTTGCCTTTATTCTCAGGTTTTGACAATTCAAGAACACCAGCAGTTTGCGCGAGTGCTTCCATGATGAGAACACCTGGCATAACTGGGTATTGAGGAAAATGTCCATTGAAGAAAGGTTCATTGATAGTTACATTTTTAATAGCTGTGATTTCATCTTCTGAAACTTCTAGAACACGGTCAACCAAAAGCATTGGATAACGGTGAGGTAAAGCTTCACGAATTGCATTAATATCAATTGTCATTTGATGCGTACCAATCCTTTTCCGTAGTCAACAACTTCTTCGTTTGTTACCAAGATTTCAGTGATAACACCATCTTTAGGTGCTGGCACTTCATTCATGACCTTCATTGCTTCAACGATAAGAAGGGTTTGACCTTTCTTAACAGTATCACCAACTGAAATAAAGGCTGGTTTATCAGGAGCTGATGACAAGTAAGCTACACCTACTAGAGGGCTCTCCACCACGTCCCCTTCTGCAGCTGACGCTGGTGCTACAACATCTTCCGCTGATGCTGAAGCTGTTTCAACAGCTGGAGCAGGAGCCACTGCTGGTGCAGCTGGAGCTTGAGGAGCAGGCGCAACCACTTCAACTGTAGGAGCTACAGGAGCTCCCATCACTGAACTTGTTTGGTTCTTACTCAAGCTCAATTCTTCACCATTATTCTTATATGAGAATTCACGTAAAGTTGAGGCATCAAATTGAGCCAACAAATCTTTAATTTCAGAAATATTCATAGATTAGTCCTCCCAACGTTTGAAGGCAAGAACCGCATTGTGTCCACCAAAACCAAAAGTATTTGAGATGGCATACTTGATATCAGCTTCTCGACCTTCACCGTAGACAACATTCGCTTCAATGTAATCAGACAATTCTTTGGTACCAGCAGTTTTTGGTACATAGCTGTGACGAATGGCTTCGATTGTTGCAATCGCTTCAACGGCACCAGCAGCACCAAGCAAGTGTCCTGTAAATGATTTAGTAGATGAAACTGGGACTTCTTTACCAAGTACAGAAACGATAGCACCACTTTCACCTTTCTCATTGGCAGGTGTTGATGTCCCATGCGCATTGACATAATCAACATCTTCAGGCTTGATACCAGCTTCATTGATAGCCAATTTAATGGCTTTAGCCGCACCTGAACCGTCTGGTGTTGGTGTTGTCATATGGTAGGCATCACAGTTTGATCCGTAACCAACAATCTCAGCCAAGATATTAGCACCACGTTTTTGCGCATGTTCCAGGCTTTCAATAACGAGAACCCCAGCACCTTCACCCATAACAAAACCATTACGGTCTTTATCAAATGGAATTGAAGAACGTTCTG
>OIXX01000966.1_pt1 | contig 12259 bp, 13 predicted proteins | sample 1588161 | NCBI WGS metagenome assembly OIXX01 (sample SAMN03283274) | human gut metagenome | biome: human-associated habitat; material: feces | host: Homo sapiens | place: Peru | collected 2012
CCAAGGACACCAGTTGTGATATCCGGTGTGCAAGAAAGATTTCTCGGCTTCGCTCGAAATGACGATACGGGAAAAGCGCTATCCTCCGAACCCCGAAATTTGAAAGCAGGGATTAGGGATGAGCGACCAGGGATACTGGCGCTCTTCGATGAGATGGTGCGCGCAAACGCGCACCTCTTTTATAAGTATGCGACTTGCGGAGAGATCGAAAGTGCCTAGGGAAACGCTGAGGCTGCTTCCCCGCACCGTCATCCCGAGCGCAGCCGAGGGATCCCCCTTGCAGACAGGAAAACGCTGGATGTTTGATGACGAGAAACGAGAAGTATTGAGCCTACCGCCAAGGACACCAGTTGTGATATCCGGTGTGCAAGAAAGATTTCTCGGCTTCGCTCTCTTTCGACTTTGGCCAACCCCCTGCCCTTCGGGCATCCCCCTTCCATGGGAAGGGGGTAGAAGAAGTGTAACAACGCTCATCTTATGGAAATGCTGATTAAATCGTTGTCAGATTTAATCAGTGTTTCCATAATCGCCTCGGAGTATAAATAATGGCGATACCCGAAAGTGGCATTGAAGTCACGAGTCACTCGTAACACCTAATCCCTAGCCACTACTCCCTAATCCCTGCTTCCAAACTTGTGGTAGAATAAGAAAAATGGGGATTTTTGTAACTAGTGACTAGTCACTGGGATCAGGAATTGGAGATTAGAAATTCGCACCAACTGAGCAGATCCTTGAAGAAGGGGCGCGCCGAAGGCACAAGATGGTTTCCCTCACCGATAGCCCCCATGTTTATAAAGGAGGTTTTCTTATGATGTACCCTTACATGACGCTGGATGATGGCACGGAAATCGTCCACTCGGAGCTGATTTCCAAAGACGGCACGGAACACGTCATTGTCCACTTCGAGCGGCCGACAGAAGACGGTTTCGACGACGCCCGTTGCGAGCTTCCCTCCTATACTTGGACTGATGTTCACGGATTTTCCAAGGAAGAACTGGCGCTCTTCGATGAGATGGTGCGCGCAAGCGCGCACCTCTTTTATAAGTATGCGGCTTGCGGAGGGATCGAAAGTGCCTAGTCTATTCATGCTTCTCGGTTATAAAATTTACTTTTGGGCGAATGAGGGAAGCGAACCCATTCACGTTCATATCGCCAAAGGCAAGCCAACTGCCAACGGTACAAAAGTCTGGATTACACAGCGAGGCGGCTGTATTCTCGCCAACAACAACGGACAGATTCCCGCTCGTGACCTTGCTAAACTACTCGAGGTCATCGAAAGCCAAGTTTTCTTCATCACACGGCGTTGGAAAGAATTCTTCTGCATTGATGATGTGACATACTTCTGCTAAGAGGTTCGTTGTACCCATTGTCCCCGAACCCCGAATTTTGAAAGTAGGGATTAGGGATGAGTGGCTAGTAACTAGGGAAACGCTGAGGCTATTTCCCCGCACCGTCATCCCGAGCGCAGCCGAGGGATCCCCCTTGCAGACAGGAAAACGCTGGATCTTTGATGACGAGAAGCGAGAAGTATTGAGCCTACCGCCAAGAACACCAGTTGTGATAACCGGTGTGCAAGAAAGATTTCTCGACTTCGCTCGAAATGACGATACGGGAAAAGCGCTATCCTCCGACCTCTGAAGCTCCAAAAGCCCGCTCCTCACGGAGCGGGCTTTTGGGTGACCTATTTATTTGATGTCATACATCCCACTGACGCCATCTTTCAGGTTGATGAAAATATTCTTCATCTGGCTGTAGTGTTCGAGCATGACCTTGTGCGTTTCACGACCGATGCCGGACTGCTTGTAGCCGCCAAAAGGTGCGCCTGCCGGCAGATCATTGTAGGTATTCACCCACATACGGCCCGTGCGGACACTGCGTGCGACCTTCATGGCTGTATTGATATTCTTGGTGAATACTGCGCCGCCGAGGCCGTACACGCTGTCATTGGCCAGCGCGATGACTTCATCAGCGGTCTTGAATTTCTGTACCACGACGACCGGTCCGAAGATCTCTTCCTGGCACACGCGGCAGTCCGGCTTGTCAGTGACAAGGATGGTCGGTTCCATGAAGTAGCCCTTGTCGCAGCCGTTTTTGGTATAGCGTTTGCCGCCCGTCACGAGGGTCGCGCCCTCTTCGATGCCGATCTTGATGTAATTCAGGACTTTATCCTGCTGGGATTTGTAGATCTGCGCGCCGAGCTGGGTCGATGGATCCGTCGGATCGCCGATCTTGACCGCTTCGAAGGTCGCTTTCAGGTGTTTCAGGAATTCATCGAAGATGCCTTCCTGTACGAAGAGACGAGAGCCGGCGCAGCAGACCTGTCCCTGATTGAAGAGGATGCCCTTGCAGGCGCCGTCGATGGCCTGGGAAAGGTCGCAGTCGTCAAAGACGATGTTTGCGGATTTCCCGCCGAGCTCGAGCGTACAGGGGATGAGCTTGTCGCAGGCTGCCTGATACACGCCGTGTCCGACTTCAGTGGAACCGGTGAAGGCGAGCTTGTCCAGATCCGGATGGTCGAGCAGCCACTGGCCGGACTTCGAGCCCTTGCCGGTGATGACATTGACCACGCCCTTCGGCAGGACGTCCTGAATGAGACGCATGAATTCCATCAAAGACAGCGATGTGTGGGAGGATGGCTTCATGACGATGGTATTGCCCGCCGCAAGCGCCGGCGCAAGCTTCCAGCATGCCATGGTGAAGGGGAAATTCCACGGGATGACCTGCCCGACCACGCCGACAGGTTCATGAAGGATGAGCGACATGGTATTGTCATCGATCATCGTCGCACTGCCTTCCCACGCACGGAGGCACCCTGCAAAATAGCGGAAATGATCGCTGCCGAGCGGAACATCCGCTGCCTTCGTCTCGCGGATCGGCTTGCCGTTGTCTAGCGTCTCCATGAGAGCCAGGTGATCGGCATTGGCATCGATGATGTCTGCGATCTTCAAAAGAAGATTCTGTCTTTCGACAGGGGATGTCTTCGACCAAGCCGGGAGCGCCGCGCGAGCCGCTTTCACAGCTTTGTCTACATCTTCCTTCGTCGCTTCCGCAAAGAGAGCGAGCTCTTCGCCATTCGCCGGATTGTGCGCTGCAAATGTCGCGCCGTCACCGGCTGGTACAAAATCTCCGTCGATAAAAAGTCCGTACTGTTTCTGGATGTCTGCCATAAGAATGACCTTCCTTTCAGAAATGGAAGAGGGGCTGAGGGTTCAGGGGCAGCCCTAGGGCCCTTGACCCTGAATGAACGCTCTCTCTAGTGAGAAATCAGGAATGAAGTGGCGGGGCTATATGACTTGTACGCTACGCCTTCATTTCTCACTGATGCCTAGCCCTCTCTTCCGATATAGATATCCATCGGGATGCTTACGATTGGGCGGTGATCCCGGATGAGGAAATACATACAGCGGGAAATCGATCTGCCACAGAAGCAGTATACTTTATTTCCTGTCATGTCATTAAGAAATACAACCTTTCATACTGTTCGATAGTCACTTTCTTAATCTGTCTGTGCTGATGTATGCATTATATCATGACGGCCATTATTATTCAAGAGTATCGATATAGTTGCCGCCTGCGTGCTTGACGAAGGCATCCTGAAACAAAATGCCTCCTGCGGTTTGCGGGAAAAGACTGCGATGCCACAAAAAAAGAAGCTCCATAAGGAGCCCCTTTTTTGTGGCAGTATCCAAGAATTAGAATGCGTAGTTCAGGGAAACAGTCCAAGCGTTGTCATCATAGTCAGCCTTGGTGTTTTCGATATCCCAAGCGTATTCGCCGTGGAGGGTAACGTTCTTCTGGAGAACAACGTCGCCGAATACGTTCCAGAACTTCAGGTCTTTGCCATCAACAATAGCACCGAAGAAATCAGATGCATCATAGGTGGTGGCGCCGAGGTAAGCACCAGCGCCGACTCTGTTGTAAGCAACGTTCAGAGCGAAGGTACCCGGTTTGGAAGCATCGAGGGTGCTGTAGCCAAGACCTGCCTGCCAAGTGGTATCCGCTTTGTCAGCGTTGGAATCCCAGTATTCGCCGAATACGCTGAAGTCCTGAACCGGAACAACGAGGTTCGCGCCCCAGATGCTGTCGAATTTATTATCATTCTTTACCTTATCACTGGTCAGATGGAAGTAAGCAGCGTTCAGTTTAGCAACGCCGAAGTCATAGCCGAGGCCGCCAAATGCTGCATCATCTTTAGTATCTCCGGATTTCAGACGACCAAATGCTGCGTAAGCATCGAATTTGCCATCATTGTATGCGAGTTTAGCGCCATCGAATGCGTCATCATATTCGAGTCCGCCGAATACGGTGAGGTCCTGACGGCCGAGAACCACGGAGGTCTTGTCGCCGAAGCTGTGGTTCACGAAGAGACGATCCATGGTGGTGTTGCCATCATCTTTATCAGCATCTTTGAAGTACATGTTGGTTGCGATACGACCCTGAGCGTAAGTGGAGTCATTGACCTGACCCTTGACAGTCAGACGCAGACGTCCATCCCATGCATCTTTATCGTTTGTTTTAGCTTTATTGATATAACGCATACGAGCATCGCCGGACCAGGAGATGTTGCCAACTTTCTTTTCGAGGTTGGAAACGCGAACGCCGAGGTTTGCGAGTTCGTCAGCGTATTCGCCAGCGAGTTTGTCCAGAGTTGCCTGCTGTTCAGCGTTCAGCTGGTCTTCTTTTGCCATGAGGCGAGCTACGATCTGAGCCAGTTCGTAACGGGTCATGTTTCTTTCGCCTTTGAAGGTGCCGTCCGGATAGCCTTCTACGACGCCCTGAGCGGACAGGTCGGATACTGCCTGATAAGCCCAGTCATCAGCGGTAACATCGGAGAATGGATTTGCAGCGTAAGCGGATACGCCAGCGGTGAGTGCTGCTACAGCAGCCAGTGCGAGGATCTTTTTCATAATAAATCGCTCCTTTGAAAAATGGGAAATATTTCCCTATATATAGGATTGCCCTTTCCGAAGGAGTACTCAAAAATCTGCGGCGCGAGTGACCGTGTTTCCTCTGCCAATTCCTTTCGTCCTTCGCACATATCTCGGGCAGGATATGAGGTTCTTTTAGGATACTACAGAAATAAGTCTTTCCGCAAGGGGGAAATTATGATTTAGCTTTATTCTAATTTCCCTTTAGGTAAAAAAGAAGGAGTCCCCAAGGGACTCCTCTTCAAGCCAGTCATTGTATGAAATTAGCTACATTATACAAACCGTGCGCAGAAAATGCAAGGGGGAAAAGCCAACCCCTTCCTGCTCTTTGCTTCACCCTCCCTGCACGCAAAAAGGAAATCCCACGAGGGATTTCCTTTCGCTTGTCTAAAATTCCAAAGATTAGAATTTGTAGTTGAGGGAAACGGTATACTGATCATCCGGATCAGCGTCTTTATCCGCATCAGCTGCAAATGCGTATTCACCGTGGAGGGTGACGTTCTTCTGCAGTGCTACATCAGCAGATGCGTACCAGAAGCTGCCGTCTCTCTGCAACAGGTTATTGTTGGCCAGCTGCCAGCCGCCAATGCCATTTGCATATACCCCCTGCTCTACATCAAAGTATGCTACATCAATGCCCCAAGACCCCGGGTTCTTTGCATTGACAGCGCCATAGCCAAGACCTGCTGCCCATACCTGTGGATCTCCATCATAAGCAGTGTTGACATAGTAGTCACCAGCCACACGGAAATCGCCAACTGGAACAACGACATTCGCCCCAATGACTTCATATTTGCCCATAGTGCCTAAGTTAATCTTATCGCTATCTGCTGCCTTGAAATAGTCGACAGCGAGTTTAGCATCGCCAAGATTTGCTTTAGCCTGAGCATAGAAGATTTCAGCATCTTTGTAAGTAGCATCGCCAGCAAACGAAGAGCCGCTAGTGAAACGACCATAGCCAGCGTTAAGAGCCACTTTGTCCATATTGAATCCTACTTCAGCACCGTCTAATGCAGCACTGATCAGCCAAGTGTTGTAGCCGCCAGCATCTACTTCATAGCGGCCCAGTTTAGCGCTCACTCCATCACTGAATTTATGGTCAACATAGATACGATCCATAACCGTAGTAGAATCTTTGCCATCTTTAAAGTTGAAGTTATTCAGGAAACGAGCGTTGACAGCGGTGTTTTCGTTAACCTGTCCTTTAACATTGATACGGATACGGCCATTCCAAGAAGTGCTGTTGTCGCCCTTATCCTGATAACGCATACGAGCGTTGCCGGACCAGTAAATGTTGCCGACTTTCTTTTCCAGTGCAGATACGCGAACGCCGAGGTTTGCGAGTTCGTCAGCATATTCGCCGGCGAGCTTGTCAATGGTCGCCTGCTGCTCTGCATTCAGCTGGTCTTCTTTTGCCATGAGGCGAGCAACGATCTGCGCCAGTTCGTAACGGGTCATGTTCTTTTCGCCCTTGAAGGTGCCGTCCGGATAGCCTTCTACGACGCCCTGAGCGGACAGATCGGATACTGCCTGATAAGCCCAGTCATCAGCGGTGACATCGGAGAATGGATTTGCGGCGTAAGCGGATACGCCAGCGGTGAGTGCTGCTACAGCAGCGATTGCGAGGATCTTTTTCATAATAAATCGCTCCTAAAAAACATAGGAGAAGGCGATCGTCTTTTTCTGAACAGATTATATCTTATCATTAAGATTTTCAGAATTGACTCATTTATCAGGATCCTTATTTTTTAGGCGTGCTGAATAGATATCTGAAAGTTTGCCGTCCGTGAAAAATACAATTGATTCGCCCTTCTCAGAACCAGTTCGCCCTTTTCCTACACTTTTTCAAAATCCATCGCGCGAGTGACCGTGTTTCCTCTGCTATCGTTTGATTAGTATAGAAGCACAGGGGCTTTTATGCTTATCTTAATATAACACATGGTAATGCTCATGTTCAAGTTGTTTTCTTTCATATTCTGTTATGAATTTAAAATCTCAAATTCATAGAATCAGCTGCTCTCCCTACCGTCATTTCGAGCGCAGCGAGAAATCTTCCTTGCACTCTGCTCTTTCTTGCTCCTTTCACGGAAGGACTCCCCTTCCCTGCTGTCGCATATATGGCGTTATACCAGTGTGCCGGAAAGATCCCTCGACTTCGCTCGGGATGACATTGCTGGAAAAACACTCACCCAACATGTTCTTCCCCTGAGTCCTAGGAATACCATCCCCTTTTTACTGGTTTATCGTTTCCCTCACGCCTATAATAAGATGAGGGAAACGCTGATTCAATCGCGGAATTTGATTTCACATGTATTTTCAACGATTTAATCAGTGTTACCCTAATAATCAGGAGGACAAACACATGAACCACGTTTATATCTTGACGAATACCACACATACCGTTTTATACATCGGCGTAACAAGCAATCTTACCAGGCGCCTTTATGAGCATAAGCATGAATTGGTGGACGGCTTTACCAAAACATACCACGTTCACGAATTGATGTATGCTGAGCCTTATTCGGATATACGTACTGCCATTGCGAGAGAAAAGCAGCTCAAAAAGTGGGGACGTAAGAAGAAAAATGAACTCATCAGCAAAGCAAATCCTTATTGGTTGGATTTATCGGAGGATTGGCTTTCTTAAGCGCGGTATGAAGAAACAGATAAAACCGCTTGCCGCCATCCTACGTTTCTTGGACTTTTCGATCCCCCCCATACCGTCATTTCGAGCGCAGCGAGAAATCTTCCTTGCACTCCGCGCTTTCTTGCTTCCTTCGCAGAAGCATTCTCGTTTTCTGCTTTCACACATACGACATTATCCCCTCCTGCAAGAAAGATCCCTAGACTTCGCTCGGGATGACATTACGGAAATGGCGTTTTCCAAACATATCCGTTGTACGCTACGTGAAATAAACCCATCCCCCCCATACCGTCATTTCGAGCACAGCGAGAAATCTTCCTTGCACTCTGCTCTTTCTTGCTCCTTTCGCAAAAGGTTTCCCCTTTTCCGCTGTCTCACATACGACATTATCCCCTCCTGCAAAAAAGATCCCTCGACTTCGCTCGGGATGACGATACGGGAATAGCGCTTTATCAGCACATCTTTTATACGATGCGTGGGATATCCCCCTATGACGCAAAAGAAAAAAGCCCCAGCCAAAGCTGGAGCTTTTTTGTGTCAGAAAGACTTATTTGCCAAACTGTGCGAGCATGGTGCCTGCTGCTACTGCAGTACCAATAACGCCTGCTACGTTCGGGCCCATTGCCTGCATCAAGAGGTAGTTGGACGGGTTGTCTTTCAGGCCTACGACCTGAGATACACGCGCTGCCATCGGTACAGCAGATACGCCTGCGGAGCCGATCAGCGGGTTGACCTTGTTGCCGGATGCAATTCTCATGATCTGGCCAAAGAGGACGCCGCCTGCGGTGCCTGCTGCGAATGCAATCAGACCCAGGCAGATGATCTCGATGGTTTCCAGACGGAGGAATTTGTCGCCAGTCATGGTGAGACCTGTGCCGGTTGCCAGGAAGATGGTGACGATGTTGCACAGGGAGTTCTGAGCGGTATCGGACAGACGAGCGGTGACGCCGGATACTTCAAACAGGTTGCCAAGGCAGAGGCAGCCCATCAGTGCTGCAACTGGCGGCAGGAGCAGGGATACAACGATAGCAACAACGATCGGGAATACAACTTTTTCAAAGTGAGAAACCGGACGAAGGGTAGTCATTTTGATTCTACGATGTTCTTTGGTGGTGCAGAGTTTCATGATCGGTGGCTGAATCAGCGGAACCAGGGACATGTAGGAGTATGCTGCTACAGCGATGGCGCCCAGCAGATGTGGAGCCAGTTTGGAAGTCAGGTAAATAGCGGTCGGACCGTCAGCACCACCGATGATGCCGATGGATGCTGCTTCCTGTACGTTGAAGCCGAGCATCATAGCGCCTGCGAGGGCTACGAATACGCCGATCTGAGCTGCTGCGCCCAGAAGCATGGTCTTCGGGTTCGCAATAAGCGGACCAAAGTCAGTCATAGCGCCTACGCCCATGAAGATCAGCGGCGGGAAAATTTCGTATTTGATACCGAAGCCGATGGCCATCATGACGCCCATTTCGTCTTCGAACCCGGTGTTCGGGAAGTTAGCCATAATATCGCCGAATGCGATAGGAAGCAGAAGCAGTGGTTCGTACTGCTTTGCGATAGCCAGATAGAGGAGGACAAGTCCTACCAGAATCATGACCATGTTCTGCCATGTCAGTGCGGCAAAGCCGGAGTCTGTCCATACAGAAACGAGAGCTCTCATAAAGCCGTCCATGTTGTTTCCTCCTAAGATGAGTTCTGTATTCGTTTATAGTAATAAGATCTTATTTCTTCTTGCCTTTGGTCGGATCCACGACATGAATCAGCTGGATGACGAAAGCCAAGAAGATCAGAACTGCGAATACGATAACCATGTTAGTAAGGCAAATGGAAAGCGGGCCTGGAGTATCCATGAGTTAAATCCACCTTTCTATTTTTAGCACCTGAGGTGCCGTTGCGGAGAACCGCAGCCTAGTGTGAAATGAAAGGCCACCCTTCCGGGTTTCCCCGGAAGGAGCCTTAGAGGTACCTGAAAAGTGCTTGTCACAGTACCCGTTCTGGGATTAATGGAATGGCCAGAAGATCGGGACGATGATGACGCAAGCGATCCAGGAAATGACGCACATCGGTACACCGACTTTTGCGTAGTCATTGAAGGAGAAGTTGCCAGGGCCAAGTACGAGGGTATTTGGCGGAGTAGCCATTGGAGTTGCGAATGCCATGGAGGCTGCAATACCAAGAGCCATCAGTACCGGTTTCGGATCGCATCCGATGGACTGAGCAATGGAAATACCAATAGGAGCCAAAAGTGCTGCAGATGCAGTGTTAGACATGAACTGAGTGAGTACGTTCGAGATCAGGAAGAGTACAGCGGTCAGGACATATGGGTTCGGGTTTTCGCCCATGAGACCGACGACGAAGTCAGCGATCATCTTGCCTGCGCCGGTCTTATCCATAGCTGTCGCTACAGAAAGCATACCAGCGAAGAGGAAGATCGTTACCCAGTCGATACCGGCATACGCTTCTTTTTCTTTCAGGCAGCCGGTGATGACGCAGAGGATAGCACCGGTGACAGCTGCGGTGTGCAGCGGCAGGTTCTTGAGGCCAAGAGCCATGCAGACAACGACGCCGATCAGGATGAGACCAGAGATCCACATCTTGGTCTTGCTCTTCGGAGCGTCATCGCCGGAAGCACCAGCTTCTTCTTTTGCTGCTTTGATGGCTTCTTCGTCCATCGCACCGGAGGATTTATCCGGAATAAAATGACGGCCAACAAAGAGGGTATAGAGAAGAATGATGACAGACAGCGGGATACCGATGAATGCGAATTCGAAGAATCCGAAGGTCGGAAGTCCTGCAGCTGCCAGAGCGCCGGTAACGATAACGTTTGGCGGAGTACCGATCATGGTGATGGTACCGCCGACGTTAGCGGCGATAGCAAGCGGCATCAGTTCCTTAGAAGCAGGTATCTTTGCTGCCTGGCAGATACCAATGATGACCGGCATCAGGCAGGCTACTGTACCGGTGTTCGAAGAAACAGAGGACAGGATGATCGTAACGATCATGATAGCTGCCATGAGCGGAATCTCGTTGGTGCCGGCTTTCTTAACTACAGCTACACCGATAGCTTCAGCGAGGCCAGTCTTAAACATAGCGGCGCCGATAACGAACATACCGCCGAAAAGTACGACGGTGGAATTGGAGAGACCTGCGTAAACCTGTTTCGCCGGGAGTACGCCCAGAATCCCCAGTGCAGTACATGCTGCCATAGCGGTAACAGCCAGCGGGATCAGTTCAGTGATGAAGAGAAATGCTGCTACGGCCAGGACACACAGTGTGGTAATGGCTGGATCCATAAAGGTTCACCTTCCTTTTGATGATTCTTCAGTAGGGGATCAATACGGTGCGGTTCGATCATCTGAAGAAAGTCTCCGGAAGTTCTTATTAGGACTCATATGAAATTGTCAAGAAGAAAAATAATTGCAGTATTCTGTAAAAGAATAAATTCCGATGAATCCCGAAATGCGTTCCGGAAAACGGATAATCCCTTGATCAACCAGCTATCCTCCTTTGTGACAGTCCCAGGGACGGACTCGCATTCATGAAGAGCGTCACTCTCAGCTCTGATTGTTTTGCACTTCATGAGCACCTATGGTTATTGTATCCATAGCCCCCTATTTTTTCAAATTGCATAGCGTGTTATTTAATTGCAAATACACAGTATTTGTTATTATTGAATTTTTATTTCATTCTTTTATTTATTTTTTATTTACCAATGGCAAAATTATGCATATCCTTTGGCATGGAAATGCGTTTTATCCCGATTCCATCGAATTACATCGTATACTATCTGATATTTTCATAGCCATCTATGAATTGAAATCGTGCGTCATATCGTCTCATTCCCACTTCCGTTTTGCATTTACATAGCTATTTATGCCATTCCTAAATTTACATAGCCTGCTATTTATTAAATTATATAATGCTATGCATTTACGCCTGTTATTTCTTCAATGTCTTCTTAGATGCACTGATCTCTAATGTTCCAAATCTGAAAAATAAATAATTATTAGAAATGTATGGTGTGCTATGGAAATAAATGGATAGATGGCATTGGGGGCAGTCTTCGCTTCCGATGACGATACGAGAAGAGTGCTTTCCCGGCACAGCCTTTGCAGGATGCACGGGATATCCATTCCCCACACTGTCATTTCGAGCGCAGCGAGAAATCTTTTTCGTCACCCCCTTTGCCTCCTTCGCTAAGCCTTTTATAGGAAGCACCGCCTACCGTCTTTCCGCGATACGGTGTTTCCCATTTCTCGCTGTCGGACGCGCTCCCTCTTACCGCCAACGAAAAAGATCCCTCGGCTTCGCTCGGGATGACGATACGGGAAGAACGCATTTCCTACACACTCTTTGTATGATACAGCGGATATCCATTCCCTACACTGTCATTTCGAGCGTAGCGAGAAATCTTCCTTGCACTCTGCTCTTTCTTACTCCTTTCGCAAAAGGTTTCCCCTTTTCCGCTATCACACATACGACATTATCCCCTTCTGCAAGAAAGATCGAGGGCTTCGCTCGGGATGACGTTGTGTGAATACCGTTCCCTCACACTTCCCTTCTACTTTCCCTGTAATAACGATACGCGCGAAGTGCCATCAACATTCGCGGCGCTTCTATTTTTTATGCGCTGCACCACACCCCTGAACCCGACAACCTGAACCCTAAACCCACAACAAAAAAGCCC
>OIXX01000975.1_pt1 | contig 12140 bp, 10 predicted proteins | sample 1588161 | NCBI WGS metagenome assembly OIXX01 (sample SAMN03283274) | human gut metagenome | biome: human-associated habitat; material: feces | host: Homo sapiens | place: Peru | collected 2012
ATATAGTACTCTTGCCCACGCCGTTTACACCACTCAGGATATTGACACGGCGGTCGAGGTTCCAAAGAATATGTTTGGTACCGCTCCAGAGAGATTCAATCTCTATCTGTTTGATATAATCAGCATATTTCTGCATAAGAATTATCTCCTATTCTAAAAAATATACCGCAAATATAGCAAAATTCCTCGAATTTTTGTACCTTTGCACTCGATTTTATTCAAAAATAGGAAGATTTAAATAGAAATAAGGAAAAAATGGATAACAAACGACCTTTTATCGCCCACCTGTGCCTTTTCTGTTCTGGCGTATTCTGGGGACTGATGGCTCCCGTAGGCAAGGATGCTATGCTTCACGGCATCGACGGCATCGACCTGGTGAGCTTCCGTGTATTAGGTGGTGCCCTCCTCTTCTGGATAGCATCATTCTTCACCAAAAGAGAACATATCCCTACCAAGGACATCATCAAGATGGCAGGTGCCGGCATATTCGGACTGGTATGCAACCAATGCTGCTATACCATCGGACTGAGTCTCACCTCGCCAAGCAACTCCAGCATCATGACTACTTCGATGCCTATCTTCGCCATGATTCTCTCGTTCCTGATTCTGAAGGAACCTATCACCTGGAAGAAGGCTATCGGTGTGCTGATGGGATGCAGCGGAGCCTGTATCATCATCCTGACGAGTGCTACGGCTGGCAATGCCAAGGTAGGAAATATCTGGGGCGACCTGCTCTGTATCTCGGCACAGCTTTCGTTCGCTCTCTATCTGGCACTCTTCAAGCCGCTGGTTCAGAAGTATTCACTCTTCACGGTGAACAAGTGGATGTTTACCTGGGCAACCATCTTCATCTGGCCTTTCACGATAGGACACGTATCGGACATTCCTTTCGCCCAGGTTCCGATGAGCACCTGGTGGGAAACGGGCTACGTCATCTTCTTCGGCACCTATCTGGGTTACATCTGCATGATGATTGGTCAGAAGACGTTGCGCCCTACCGTGGTAAGTGTATATAATTATGTGCAGCCGCTGGTATCGGTTACCGTGAGTGTTATCGTGGGTCTCGCCGTATTCAAGGGTATGCAGGCGATTGCTGCCATCCTTGTATTCTCTGGCGTATGGCTCGTGGTAAAGAGCAAGTCGAAGAGAGATATCGACCAGCACGACCACAGCCTGGCCTACGAGAAAAGGCATGCTTAAAAGATTTAATGTCGATTTATAAAACTGAAACTGTCCCCATCTGAGATAACAGATGAGGACAGTTTTTTATATAAAAAAAGAAGATCAGCAACCGAAGTAAACCATCAGTCCGCCCAATACGATATAAAGCAGGGCGTATGGGATGGCCGAACGGAGAATCTCTCCATCCTTTCCCTCCATATCGCAGGCTGCAGTAGCGATGGCAATGCTTTGCGGACTGATCATCTTGCCACCCGTGGCTCCCGTGGTATTGGCAGCAACCAGCCAGTTCTCCTGACCGCCCTCCATTCCAAAGAATGTGCTCTGCCCGGTCATACCCAACTGGTTGGCAACATGAGCCTGAAGCTTGGCAAAGAGGATATTCGAGGAGGTATCAGAACCCGTTACGAAGGTTCCGATGGCACCAATCATCGGTGCTACCAAAGGATAGAAATCACCCGTTACAGCCACCAGACCAGAGGCGATGGAAGTAATCATTCCCGAATAGTTCATCACGCTCGCCAGGGCTATCAGCGAACAAATGGTCACCACCGTCTTGCGCAGATTCACCGTGGTACGGGCAAGAATCACCATCAGTCTCTTGAGGCTCAACCCCTGAACCAATCCACCAATCGTAGCACCCAGGAAGAGCATCAAGCCCGCATTGGAAATCCAGCCAAACTTAAAGGTGCTGTCGAGCACTGGCAGATGAACCGCACTCACCAGATGACTCTTGAGGAAAGCATTGACCGGAGGACAGAGTGCGCCGGAAACCAGGATGAATATCAATATAAAGAGGTAAACGCTCCATGCCTTCAGGCTCTCGGCAAGCGTAAAGGTTTCCTTATCCTGCACCTTGCTCTTGCTGGCAAACACCTTGGCGTATGCAATGATGGCAATAATGGCTGCCAGCGAACCGATGATGGCTGGTGTCTCCGAACCGAGATAATAGCCGCATACAAACTGCACTGCCACGGAAATCGCTCCCACCCAGAAGGCGATGATGAGATTCTTGATAAGATTGTGCTTATCGGTAAGCGTCAGGATAATGAAAGGCAGGATGATAAAGAGAGGTGCCAGCTGGATAATGGCGAAGGCCGAAGTCTCGCAAATCTGTGCCGCCGAAGCCGATCCGCTTTCAGCCACCTCGTTACAGAGCGTAGTAACCGGTACACCCACGGCACCAAATCCCGTAGCCACGGTATTACCAATCAAGGAAACCAGAGCCGAGAACATCGGTTTGAAGCCGAGTCCGATGAGGATGGCAGCAGGTATCGCCACCGCCGTTCCGAAGCCCGCCATACCTTCGAGCAGTCCGCCGAATCCCCATACGAGGAGCAGCACGAGCAGTCCCTTATCATCGGTAATCGATGTAAACTGCCTCTTGATTACCTCAATCTGCCTGCTTTCCACGAGGATATTATAGCTGTAGATAGCCATCAGGATAATGATGAGAATCGGGAACACCGCCTTTAGGATGCCTTCCACCACCGCCCATCCCGTCAGGGCGATCACGCTATCCTCCGCATGTTCCGGGGCAATCATGCCCAGCGGCGAAGCAGCGAAGAGAGCAAGCAACACGGTAACTACGAGCGTCAGCAAGGCGCTTTTATGACCTGCCATCTTGAAACCGAGCATCAAGATGAACAGCAATACGATGGGAATAATAGAAACTACAGATGCCATAAGCCATTCAGTTTTTTAATGTTTTCGATTGAAAAATTTTATGTCTTCGATTGCTAAATTTTATGTTTATGCCTGCAAAAATAATATATTTTTTTGAAAAAAGAAAGCATTTTTGAAAAAAATCTTTTTTTAGATGTCCGATTTTTCAATTTCATACGTCTATAGAGTGTTAAGGTTATGAGAACAGAAGAATTCAACCATATCATCCTACCGATGCGCAGCGACCTGAAAGCGTATGCGCTAAGGTTGACTGAGAGTGACGACAATGCCGAAGACCTCGTGCAGGAAGTCATGCTCAGGCTGTGGGACATGCGCCAGAACATCAAGGCAGAAGATAACCTCAAGGCGCTCGCCATCACCATCATGCGCAACAAGTTTTATGACCAGTGCCGGCATGAGGAACGGAACTTCACCACCGACAAGGTGATGGAAGTGCCCATAGAAGACCGGCGGGCAGAGCAACGGGACGAGGTAAACCTCATCAAGCAGATAGTGGCACAGCTTCCGCCCTTGCAGCAGCAGATATTCCGCATGAAGGAGATAGAAGGCTATACTGCCGATGAAATCATGCAGATAACGGGATGTACTGCCGATAATCTCCGAAAGAATCTCTCCAGAGCCCGACTCAAAATCAGAGAGACTTATATGAATCTCGTGAAACAGAACAGAACAAAATAAAGAAGGAGGAAAGAAGATGAACGATAAAATAAAAAGAATCGATGAATTCAAGAATACCAATGAATTCAAGACGATACAGAACTTGCTCGACAAGTATATGGATGGTGCCACATCCAATGAAGAAGAGGCAACGCTCAGAAAATATTTCGAAGAGCATGCCAATGATATTCCTGAAGAATGGGAATCCTATCGCGCCCTCTTCAGCTATATCGGATTCGAACAGATGAATCTTTCTCAAATTCTAAAAGAAGAAGAAGAGAAGGAAGAGAATATCGAAAAGGAGATTATTGCAAAGGAGAATATCGAACAGAAAGAAGAAAAGGAAATCTCCAAGAAAAAAGCACCTGGCAGAAGATGGTTCAAATACTTGAGCACTTCTGTAGCAGCAGCCGCTATCATCGCATTCCTGATTGTGGGCATCCAGAAGATAGCCCAGCCTCAGCCTGAATGTTATGCGGTTATCGATGGAAAGGTTTATACCGACCAGGAGTTCGTTCATAACGAAGCCCTGGATGCCCTGGAAGATGTTTCGGCAGATTCCGAAGATCCATTCAGTGCCCTGGATATGATGAAACGATAAATTCATCTTTTAGATGAAACAATCAATCAAACTATAAAGTATAATATATATAATAAGGTATAGAATATGAAACGATGCAACTTGATAAAACGCTTCTTCATCGGACTGCTTCTTATCGTGGTAGCCTCGATTTCGGCTAATGCCCAGGAGGGGCTGTACGTAAAAAGCATATTCCAACGATTCGGGCACGCCAAGGGATGCAAGATGGTTACGATGCAGAATACACAACTCAAAGGTTACAAGCTCAAGATATACAAGAGCCTGGTATATAAGAACCATGCCACGGAAATAGCCCACTATCTGAAGGCCGACCGCAAGGCTGCAAAGAAAATCAGAGAAGTGGTGGAGAATGGCAAGATGGTGAGCGGCTATTACATGATGGCACCCTTGAGCAATGGCAACAACCGCTTCATCCTCTTCAGCAACCCGAGTAAAAGCAAGGGAACCGTGATTTATATCGAAGGCGACCTGTCGCCCGAAGATATCATGAAACTCTGCTATTCCAGAAGATAGAAACAACATTTTCCTTCAGGAATCCTCTCAATAAGAATAAGAAACAACATAAAATATAGTATTATGAATATCAAAAACGTAATGATGATGGCTGCCATGATGCCAGCCTTCGCCCTTGCTGAAACCAACAGCAACAGTGCACCAGCCTCGGTAGAGGCTAACGACACCACAATCAGAGTGAACGACCAGAACATCGTCATCAAGCAGGATGGCGAACAGACTTCTGTGAAGATATATAAGATGAACGGCAACGAGATGAACGAGATGACCAAGATTTCCGAAACCCAATTCGTAGATGGTCAGGAAGTAGAAAAGGTATTTGTCACCTCGCCTTTCATCCCTCAGACTTTGAGCAAGCGCAAGCGCAGTCTGGAGAGTCATTATCCAACCTTCTTCTTCGGCTGCAGCCAGTTGCCAGGCAGCAGGGGAAGCATGGGAGGCAACAACGAGATGCACAGTCGCGACTCCAAGTCGTGGGAATGGGGCATCACCCTCACCAGTCTCTGCTTCCGCCTTTCCAACGAAATGGCGCTCACCTCCTCTCTCTCCATCGGACAGGTACACCACCATTTCAAGGACAATTATGTATTAAGCACCGAAAACGGGGTATCGGCAATGACTCCAATAGAAGACGAGACGCTGAAGAAAAGCTATATCAGCTACAATGTGCTCCGCCTGCCTATCATGCTGGAGTGGCAGAAGCGCATAGGATGCCATGATGCATTCCTGGCTTTAGGTCCATCGGTAGAATACCGCTGGCACGAGCATTCCCGCTACTTCATCGGAAAGCACAAGCATACCGCAACGGGCGATATCAACCTCAACCCTATCGGCGTGAACCTTGAGGCCCGTGCCGGCTATTCAGGAGTGATGCTCTACGCCCGTGCCGGAATAACCCCGCTGCTCAACAAGACCAAGGCTCCCGAGTGCTACCCGATGACCATCGGCTTAGGATTCAGACTGTAATTTCTCTTAAAAAAGTGGCGATAAGTGTGCGAAATCTCATAAAAAAACATAGATTACGCACACCTATCGCCACTTTTTGCTATTTATCGCCTTAATTTAGGCTATAGTAACAGAGAGAACTTTGTTATTTATTTTAACTCAATTTCCATATTTTTATTTGGCACAAAGGACATGTTTCCTTCATAGCATGGCTTGGCTGAATCATATTTGCCCGAGAAATCAGAACGATATACCATCACATGATAAGTGCCGGAAACTAAGTTCGATAGATTGAAACTTACATTATAGTTGCACATACAGTCTGCCTCAATCGTGGAATCTCCCAAAGGAATTAAAACAATACGGATTTCTCCGTCTTGTGAACATACTTGAGGGCTAAATCCATTTACTGCACAATTTTCCTGAAGGTCTGTCACTTGAAAATGAGCAATACCTTTTGCATCAACAGAAACCAACATCTTTGCAGACTTTTCTTTTTCTGCTTTATAATATTCAGGACGACTTTCTGTTGCTGAGAAGGAAGAAATACAGCCAGAATTTACCACATCACTCATTCTTACCTGCTCCATGATATTTTGTTTCGTAGAACAAGCTCCCATTGCCATAGCAGCCATAACTAAAAATACAACTTGTTTAACCATAACTATATCTATTTTTAATTTTGAATTGAACGAATTGACTCAATCAACTTATAAGTATCGATTATTGCTTCTAACGATTGTTCTGAGGAACTCTTTCGTTTCTCTACTGCATCGACAAAACTTTTGATGGTATCAAAGTAGCCTTGCGTAACTATCTGATTGTTATGGATAGTTGGCACGAAGTTATTTCTGTCGAACAAATGAACATCGACCCTTTTTCGTTGATATACTTTCTCGACAGGTACACCCATCAACGTAGATTGCTTACCTTTATATATCAAACTCTCCATCTGCTCCATTTCAAAGATACCAGATGAAGTGTTTACCGTCATGCACTCTTTTGCATCATTCCAGGAATAACCAGTTGACAGTTCTAAAACACCTGTAGCTTTTTCGTGTTCGAGTACCAACATAAGTGTATGATACTCTATCCAGCCAGCAAACTTAACTTCTGCCTTTCCGAATAGAAACGTCACGTAATCCAATGGATGAACGAAAAGTTCCAACATCGCATCACCTTCAGGATATGACCCTGTAAGATATTTGAGATTGTAGCTCATACTCCCCTTGCACTTCTGCAATTTCTTTTTCAGAATACGGATGACGGGGGCATTCCGCTTTTGCAATCCAACAGTTACTTGCGGAAAGCCGGCCGCTTTTCTCATTTCGATTAGTTGCAACAGTTCGTCTTCACTCTGGCATGGAGGCTTTTCTATAAATAGAGCCTTGCCACTCTTGATAACCTCCGAAGCTATCGTGAAATGAGATTTTGGAGAAACCGACACAAACACGCCCTTAATGTCATCATCATGCAAAATATCATCTAAAGATGTTGTCGCACAGACATTGGGATAAGCCGCTTCTATGAACGGTAACTTGTCTTCTGACTTGCAGCAAATATATTTCAATGGAACATGAAGATAGTTCAGAACAGGGTACAGATTATTTGTACTATGGTTACCAATGCCCACAAAAGCATAATTGCCACCATATATCTGCTTCAACTGCCTCATACTCCTTATCCGCTTATAACGTTCGATGATGTTCTTTATATATTCCATTAGCTATTAATTCGATTTATGTATTCCCTATATGTTTCATTAACGTTGTTTGTCCATTGATATTTTCCATAAACGACTTGAATAAGCTTTTTTGGCAGAAATCTTTCAAGGTTTCGCAGCAATATCAAATCATATTTGCGATGGAAGTTGATCCAACAGGCATTGCATTCCTTCGAGTATCTGCATTGCTCCTTATGTGCGAATCTCGAATTGAATATATCATCCAGCGAATGTGTATGGATGTTGCCAAGCTTCACATCGAGATTCTGGCATAGTGGAACATCGCCATTCGAGTGAATCACCAATTCGCTAAAGATACTTTGGCAACGCAATTTGAGATTGCCATTTCTCCATTCTTCATACAAGGCTACAAAATCAAAATTTTCTTCTGTATCATGTATGTTCTGAGGTATATCTTGAATGTAATTTTCAAAATCTACAGAAAGAAGCTCTGCCGTAGTATCAAAGAAATCCATCGTTCCATAAATTCCGATTCTCACGTCAATATCATATTCCTTTGCCACCTCTATGACATATCTCATATCAGAAAAGGAATTCCAGGGTGACAGGCAGAACATGAGGGAGACAGGAACCTCATCTCTCACCGCTTTCACAACCTCTATTACTTTATCATGCCCATTGCATCCTCTCATGCTCTTGTATGTTTCCTTATCACCATCAAGAGATACATACAAATGAGCAGGATGAAACTTTCTCACGGCATCTATCACTTTTTGGGGATTTAAGCAGTTGGATAGTAATGTATAATTGGGATGGTTCTCCTTAAACCACTCCATTATTACATCTGCCTCAGGATGAAGCAGGAACTCCCCACCTTCCAATCCAACAACCGTATGCTGAGAGATGCATTTACTGCGTATAATTTCCCTGATGTCTTTAAAAGAAAGATGCTCTACTGGTTTTTGCCAAATTGAGCAATGCTTGCAACGGGATTGGCATTTTGTTGTGGAATACAACATTAACATACTCAGCATCTTGTGCCGAGGACGTAACATATTGTTGAGGTACATAACCCCATTTCGTATATAGTCTTTTGTCTTGTACATGCGTCTTTAGAAACTTTTGTGTTTCTACTATTAAAGATACACCAAAAGTTCTAAAGACTGCATGAGGCATTGTTTTTACCATGTAAACCTGATTCCGAAAGGAACGGTAATGGTAAATGGATGTTCTGTCCAAATGGTACGCGTCGTACTTCCATTAGGTATGTGCCAACTGAATGTTGGTTCCAGATAAACACCCCAATTCTTCGCAAAATTATATTGTAATCCGATACCCGTACCAACTGTCCATTGGAATGGTGGGGTAAAATGCCAGCTATCTGAATATGGAACTACAGTTCCTGTTACATATTGTTCATCTGTCTTGCCAGATAAAGGTATGTTCAGGATGATACCTGCGGAAGTGTATGCTGTCCATCTGTTTGCGCCAAACCACTTGTATGACAAACGCAAAGGAATACCCAAATAATGAATTTTCTGTCGCTTTTGTACATAGTAGTCATCCTCACCTAATATGGATTCAGACTTCAGTAGGGAGTATAGAAGGCCTGTCTCTACATTCCATTTTCTATTGATAGTCTTAGTCATGGACAATCCAAATGTGATAGGTTTGTCATGATACTCATGCTCTACGATTTTTCCACCGTTTTTAATGTTATTGATATTGTTCGTATTGTTGATGGCGATTTCCATAAGAGCCTTTTCTGCCTCCGACATATGGCCATGTGCATTCTGCTGTAGATATCGAGAATATTCCTCCCAAGTTGAAAACATTTGTGGTCCTGAAGGTTGAGGTCCATCAGTATTATCTTCACCCTTATTGCCCACAAGTATCTTATAAGCACTCTGAGCCAATGCAGAACCCAAAGAACCCATAGCAAGCAGTTGCCACTTGCTTTCGTAATTTGGCGCAACTTCCTTTGCTATAAATTCTTCTAACTTAGGAAAAGCATGTTTTATTGTATCGAGTGATACGGTATCTTTTTCTATTGCTATTACAACATTGATTGTCGAATCAGTCTTTTCATAATTAGTTTCGACATCAGTTTTGAAATCAGTTTCATGATCTGTTTGAATGCCAACAGAATCAACAACAATGTAATCCGGCAATTTCATTTTGCTCGGACTTGCCGTTGCTATTATATTCTTGTCAACCACAGAAGATTGAGTAGTTGGCTGCACAGTTACACGATCAACAGAACGCTTTCCCTTGGCAGCATCATTTATTTTGGCTACAGGATGTTGCTCCTTTTCCGTACCTCTCTTCCAGAACAGATATTTATATATAGGTATGCTGACGAGCAATATGGAAATGACAGCCAGCATTCGCCTGTTTATCATATTGCGCAACAACACCTTTGCTCTTGTCAATTGTGATGATGAACTGTGTGGCTCAATACCAAGCTTTTCTGCAATTTCTTTATGCGAAAAGCCTTCAATAACAGCCATTCTGAACACGTTGCGGTATCCAGAAGGCAACTTGTCGATAAGCTCAAAAAGTTCTTTTTCTTCCAATTTGGAATCAGAAGTATAAGAACTTTCCACATCGAACCCATCCCCAATTTCAGAGAAAGATAGCACTTGTATCTTACACTTCCTCTCTAAATATCGTAAAGATACATTTTTAGTAATGGCAACAAGCCATTCCCCAAACTTTGAAGCATCCTTTAGCTTTTCCAAAGAATAATAAGCTCGTATAAACGATTCTTGGACGAGGTCATCCACCGTGTCCTCGTCCTCTTGGGTAATTTTTATGCAAGCGTTTCTCATCCTTTGAGAATACGCCTGATAAACAGTTTTTAAGGCGTCAGTATCACCTGCCTTTACTCTTTCTATCAGCTTTTCTATCTTCATGTTGGGTGTGCGACATTGTGCACAATATATATAAGATACGTGAAAAAGCGAAAAGACTGCATAAGAATTTGTTAAAAACATAAAAATAAAATAGACTTAATGAACAAGAGATGGTTCACGCAGCCAAATTAAGTAACGAATCACAGCCAAATTGGGTAACGAATCACAGCCAAATTAAGTAACGAATTACAGCCAAATTGGGTAACGAATCACAGCCAAATTAAGTAAAAATATACCACCAAATTTGGTAATTCCAAGATTTTATCGTATATTTGCAGCCGAAACAAAGGAGATTCAACATGAAAGAATACAAGAAAAGAATTGCAGATAAAATATTGGAATACAGACTCGAAGAAGTTGGAGCCGTATTGATAGAAGGACCAAAATGGTGTGGAAAAACTACCACGGCAGAACAAAAGGCCAAAAGCGTGCTATATATGGCAGATCCAGACAATCAAAACAACTATCTGGAAATGGCAAATTTAAAGATAAAAATGCTCCTGAAAGGAGAAAAGCCACGACTCATTGACGAATGGCAAATCATACCGCAAATCTGGGATGCCATCCGATTTGAAGTGGACCACCAGGGTGAGGAAGGCTTGTTTATCCTCACAGGATCTGCCGTGCCTGCATCTTCCGAAAAAATACATCACACGGGTACAGGACGTTTCGCCTGGATTACCATGCGACCTATGTCATTATGGGAATCGGGAGAATCTACAGGCGATGTTAGCATCAGCGAACTGTTCAAGGGAAATGCAAACCTGGAAGGTTTCAACAAATTGAAACTGGAAGACATCGCCTATCTCGTCTGCAGAGGTGGCTGGCCTAGTGCCACTACCAAGAACCCAAGAGCCGCCTTGCGACAGGCTTACGACTATTACGATGCGGTGGTAAAGACTGATATTTCAAGAGTGGATGAAATCAGCAGAAACAGCGAACGAACCAAGCTGCTTCTGCGTTCATACGCCCGTTCACAAGGTGGCCAAGTAAGTATCGGAGCCATAAGACAAGACATGATGGAAAACGATGATGAAACACTGGCTGACAAAACTGTACAGAGTTACATCGGTGCGCTCAAAAAAATCTTCGTCATAGAAGACATGCCTGCCTGGAATCCGAACCTTCGCAGCAAGACTGCCATCCGTTCGGCTGAAACCCGATATTTCGTTGATCCATCCATTGCGGTGGCTGCTTTAGGTCTAGGTCCTGATGATCTCATCAACGACTTGGAGACTTTCGGTTTGCTTTTCGAGACCCTATGCGTCCGTGATCTTCGTGTATATGCTGATGCCATCGACGGCAACGTATATCATTACCGCGACAAGAACGGTTTGGAATGTGATGCAGTTATCCATCTCCGCAACGGCTCATACGGCCTCATCGAAATCAAACTGGGTGGTGCACAAGCCATCGAAAAAGGAGTCTCTACGCTAACCGCTCTTGCAGATAAGATAGACACGACCAAGATGAAAGCTCCATCTTTCATGATGGTACTTACTGCCGTAGGCGACTATGCTTACCGCAGAGAAGACGGAGTATATGTGGTACCTATCGGCTGCTTGAAAGACTAGTTTGGGATGGGATACAGACTCAAAAATCCTATATATAATAAAAATTGCTCCTATATATAATAAGGTGTAAACCCATCAAAGCAGCTAAAAAATGCCCGAATACCACAAACGTGGTAGCAGGAATACTACTCATGTGCTATTTCAGAATCCAAAAAATCGCCGTACCTTTGCAGCGTCAATCAGAACAAACAGTATGATGACTTTCAGAAGGACATCAGAATGTCTTTCAGAAGAATGTCTTTCAGAAGAATGTCTTTCAGAGAGAGAACATCAATCTGATTTCTGGGCGGCAATTTATATAAATGAATAGATTGAATATTAACGTAAAATTAAAGAAAGGACATAGATTATGAGTACAGAAAAGAAACTTCGCTTTGAGACACTTC
>OIXX01000978.1_pt1 | contig 12088 bp, 7 predicted proteins | sample 1588161 | NCBI WGS metagenome assembly OIXX01 (sample SAMN03283274) | human gut metagenome | biome: human-associated habitat; material: feces | host: Homo sapiens | place: Peru | collected 2012
TGAATGCGAAAAGTGGAGGGATCGCATTGTTTACGACAACCCGTGTGGTTGTATCTAGCGGTAACTCGGCTCTGAATAAGGAACTTTACCGCAATCTCTTTGAGAGGGAGAGTGACGGACGGGCCCGTACCTTGGGCGAGGCCATGATGGAGACCAAGCGGAAACTGTCTGGTATCAATAAACTTAATTTTATTTTGATAGGTGACCCTGCTTTGAGAATCTCCTATCCGGAGTATAAGGCGCGAGTGACAGCCGTGAACGGCAAGGCCATATCAGATGAGCCTTTTACGTTTAAGGCTTTGGAGAAAATAACGGTGGAGGGAGAGATCTTAGATACGAAAGAGGGCTTGGCTAACGATTTTACCGGTATCCTAAATGCTACGGTGCTGGATAGTAAAGCTTCATTGACCACCTTGGGCAATAATACGAATGAAAAAGGAGATACGGTCCGCTTCTCTTACACAGATTACCCGAATACGATCTATATCGGACAAGATTCGGTACGGCAAGGAAAATTTAGTTTTACATTTATGGTACCGAAAGATATCTCTTATTCGAATAAGCAGGGAAAACTGAATCTCTACGCCTCGGATGAGGTGAACAAGCATGAGGCACAAGGATCTTTCTTGAATTATATCGTTGGCGGTACCGCTGATAATGCGGAGGCAGATACGATCGGCCCTGAGATCCGGCAGATTTACTTGAATGATTCCAGTTTTGTAGAGGGCGATCAAGTGAATACGACTCCTTATTTTGTCGCTAGGCTGTGGGACAAGAGCGGTGTGAATATAACAGGTAGTAGTGTAGGGCATGATATCATGCTGACGGTCGACAGTATGCCTTCCATGAGTTATAACTTGAACAATTACTATGCACTATTACCCGATAAAGAAGGGGAAGGACTTGTCCAGTTCTCCATCCCCGAGCTGGAGCCGGGAATGCATACGGCTGAGTTTAAGGTGTGGGATATCTTAAATAACTCCACGACCTATACCTTTACTTTTGAGGTGGCGGAAGGGTTGAAACCTAATCTGATCGAGATGTATGCCACCCCGAATCCGGCACGGGATCAAGTGGAATTCTTTCTGCATCACAATCGTCCGGAGTCGAACTTAAAAGTGACGGTTATGGTTTATGATATGACCGGTAAGTTCCTATGGAGTACCGAGAAGAGCGGTTCCTCCGAGTTGTTTAAGGCTTATATCGTAACTTGGAACTTGACGGATAATGGTGGCAGGCGGTTGCGCCCGGGAGTTTATCTGTATCGGGCGGCGATTAGCACGAATAACTCGAAAGAGGCGACGAAAGCGAATAAATTAATCATTCTCGCACAATAAAGTATCGGGTAATTAGTTTATAATAAGCATGGGGGTATGTTTATTACCCTCTAGGAATGATAAATGTAAATGTATTTTTAGAATAGAATATATGGTAAGAGTTTCAAGATTCAGTCTGTTACTAGCGGTTTTCAGCTTTTTGACGGCATTTACGGCTTTATATGCCCAAGGAGGCGCAGACGATGTTAAACATAAATTCGCCCCGATTAATACGGCGATACCGTCTTTGTCTATTGCGCCCGACGCTCGCGGAGGTGCTATGGGTGATAACGGTGTGGCTACTACGCCGGATGTGAATTCCCAATACTGGAACCCGGCTAAGTATGCTTTTAGCTATAGTAAGGCCGGAGTCGCTTTATCCTATACGCCTTGGTTACGTAAATTGGTGAATGATGTGGCTTTAGCGTATCTGGCCGGTTATTATAAATTAGGCGATAGCGATATGCAGGCGATCGGAGCCTCTTTGCGTTATTTCTCTTTAGGAGAAGTACAGGAAAGCCGGGATGGAGGAATGGGCAATCAGCTCATATTGAATCCTTATGAGATGGCTTTTGATGTAAGTTATAGCCGTAAATTATCGGATGTGTTCTCTATGGCGGTCGCCTTGCGCTATATTCGTTCGGACATGGGTGCCTCGTCGGATGCGGATATGGTTCCGGATAACGCTTTTGCCGCTGATATCGCCGGTTATCTGGAGAAATACGTGATCTTAGGGAATAGCGAGTGCCTGTGGAGCTTTGGTTTTAATGTCTCCAATATCGGTACGAAGGTCTCTTACGACGGTGGAAATACGAACCAGTTCTTGCCTACGACGCTGAAGGTCGGTACCGGCTTGCTGTATCCGATCGATGATTATAACCAAATCGGTATCTATGTGGATTTGAGTAAATATTTAGTTCCTACCGAACCTATTCAAGAAGGTACGACTCCCGAGGATGAGGCTGCTTATAAGGAAAAACATGATGAATATAACAATATGTCCCCGATCACGGGTATCTTCAAATCATTCGGTGACTCGCCGAATGGCTTCAAGGGCGAGCTAGAGGAGATTATGGCCTCTATCGGTCTGGAGTATAATTACAATCAGCAGTTCTTTGTTCGTGGCGGTTATTACTATGAGAATAAATATCAGGGAAACCGTCAGTACTTCTCTGTCGGTGCTGGTTTCCGCATGAGTGTTTTCCAGTTGGACGCCGCTTATTTGATCAGTACGGTACAGAGTAACCCGTTGGACCAGACATTGCGCTTCTCCTTGTCGTTCGATATGGATGGAATCAAGAACCTTTTCAGATAAATGGGTATGAAGATACGTGTAGGTTTTGGTTATGATGTTCACGCCTTGGTGCCGGAACGGGAATTATGGCTGGGCGGGATTAAGATCGAGCATACGTTGGGCCTATTGGGACATAGCGATGCGGACGTGCTGATCCATGCGATCTGTGACGCTTTATTGGGAGCGGCCAATATGCGGGATATCGGTTATCATTTCCCGGATACGGCTGGTGAATATAAGAATATCGATAGTAAGATCTTGCTCCGGGATACCATGAGGCTTTTAAGAGAGGCGGGCTATGAGTTGGGTAATATCGATGCCACCGTAGCCGCCGAGCGTCCTAAATTGAATCCCCATATCACTCTGATGAAGAAAACGCTGGCCGAGGTCATGAACGTGGACGAGGAGGATATCTCTATCAAGGCTACGACCACGGAGAAGCTAGGCTTCACCGGGCGGCAGGAAGGGATCTCGGCTTACGCTACGGTCTTGATACAGCGCATGGGATCGTAAACCAGAAAGTACTCCCTTTTCCTTCTTCCGACTCTACGCCGATCTTCCCGTGAAGATTCTCTAGGATCGTTTGGCAAATGGATAGCCCGAGTCCGGTTCCTTGGATAAAGGAATCGAATTTGGCGAAACGCTCGAATACGTGCGGGAGGTTCTTCCGCTCAATACCTTTTCCGGTATCTTTTACGTAAAAGTATAATCCATCTTCCCTCTCCTTGTATCCCATGCGGATAGACCCTTGGAACGTGAACTTACAGGCGTTCGTGAGGAAGTTGGTGATCACTTGGGTCAAGCGATTCTTCTCGGAATAGATAACACAATCCTGTTCAGGTATCTCGCAATAGAGAGTGACACCGTCTTTCACCCGGCTTTGGAAGGTCTGGTATAAGCTCCGGAATAGCGTGGATACGTTGAACTCGGAATAGATGAAATCCATTTGCCCGGCCTCGATCTTCGATAGATCCAGAATATCGTTCACGAGTTGAAGGAGAAGTTCGTTGTTCGTCTCGATGATCTCGCAAAATTCTTTTGTCTCCTCGGAGGGGTTTGTTTGGGCGAGCAGGTTCGAGAACCCTACGATAGCGTTCAGCGGGGTACGTATCTCGTGGCTCATGTTCGCTAGGAAGGCGGATTTCAACCGGTTGGATTCCTCTACCTTCGCTTTGTCCCTCAATTCCTGCTCCATCAGCTTGCGTTGGTGGATCAGGGCAGTTCCCCCGATCAGGTAGATAGGTTTACCGACGGGATCGGTCTTGCCGGTGATGGCGTAAATTTCTATCCATATATAGTTTTCCCCCGTATCGTCTAGGTAGCGGATTTCCTCATCTACTGGTTGGCCCTCGCCGGAGGCAAGTGCTTCCATCTTATCACGGAGCCGGTCTAGGTCATCCGGGTACACGCCGCTATAGAACTCATTGGGTGACATCTTGAATATCCCGTTTACGCCTTTGTCACGGGCGGATCTTTGGGTGAGGTAGACATTATTGCACTCTATGATCTCGGCTCTTACGTCCCACGTCCATGTCATCATGTTGCTGGCTTTCAAGACGAGTTGATATTTCTGGTTTAAGTCCTGCGCTTGGCGTGCGATTCGTAGTTCCTTGTCTTTGCCCTTTTGCTTTTGGATAAAGAGGTGTACCCGTAATATCCCTATCGTTATCAATAACACCAGAATGACGAGTAGGCTTATGATATGGACCTTGTATTTCTGAAAGAAACCGGGAGGCTCTTGGAAATAAGTGGCGTTTGGGGGATATAAGCCGGGATCGATTTGGTGAAGCAATAGGTGTTGGTAATTCAGGTAAGTCTTCGGGGTTTCCGAAGTCAGGGTAGAGATTTCTTTGCAATCTTTTCCCGAGAGGATCATTTCGATCGTGTTGGCCGTCACCTGCGCGTAATCCTCCGGAGAAACATAATATCCCCCGGCGAAATTCCCGTTTTTTGTTTGTACGTCTTGCAAGGTAAAGACGGGGGGAACTGAGAAGCTGTTAATCATTTTCTGGACGTTATCGACTAGGTAACGATTCTCGTTGTCCTTCTGGGTCCTGTACCATGAGTAATAAAGGACGCCGGTCTTATTGTCGAAAGGGGCCAACCTGTCCAATAAGTTCTCGGTGGAAATGGAAGTCGTAGACAGCGGCTCGAATTGGATGCCCGGGAAATCTTTCCGTAGCACGGCCTCCACATCCGCTTTCGTTTGCTGACTTATATAACGATGGTCGAAAATAAAGGCCAGCTTGGTTAATCCCGGTTGTAGCTTTTTGATTAGCTCGATCGTCTGCTTGATATAGACTGAGTATTTTATAAAAGTGGCGTTATAGCCTTTTACTACGTCCGTGATGGGGGTTAAGGTCTCGAGCGCGTTGGTATCCAGATCTATCAGATATTCTTCTTTCGGGTACATATTATCTCTGGCATAGCAGATGATAGAGGGAACATCTTTCCATTCCTTGTCAAACAACGGGCGGGTGATAAGCCAAGAGGGATCTCCTATGCATACGACTAAGGTGGGTGGCACAGGTACTCTCTCTAGGATCATTTTTCTCTTCTCTTGAAAACCTTCCATCGTGCGGATACCGGGGATCTGTAAGGGAATCGCCTTTACGGTAAACCCTTCCTTCCCGAATTTATTTTCTATATCAAGATAGGTCTGTTTCGTCCAGCTTTCCTCGAAGTTGATGGAGTGCAGTACGACTATAGACGGTTTCTCGCCGGAGCCTCGCGCACTCATGTTCAAGTGGACCGTTAGTATAATAAAAATAAAAAGAATGATATTTCTCATGGCCGTTAATTCTAAGCGATATATGTAGCGAACGTGATTCTGGCAGCAAATGTAGTGATTCCGCTTTATTAAGCAAGAGGTTTGCCTGAAAATAAAGCTCTTGGGAGGAGATAGGGGATATACCCCGGCGGGATTTATCCGCCGGGGCATATTGCCGGGGTGATTTATTGGGCAGGCATGTCCGTTTTGTTTTTCTTTGCGTTGATAGTAGACCGGGTACGTAGGATCGTCTTTCGCTCGTCTATCATCACGTTCACGTGATCAATGAAGGTAGTGTATTTCTCCTCGCCCTCAATCAAGCAAAGGGCGTTTACGGTGCTCACCAGCTGCCTGTAGGCGTTGTCTGCCTCGGAACGGCATTGCTTCACGACACCTACGATGACTCTCGACTTTTCGTCCGTTCTTTTTTGGGCCGCCTCCTTGAAGGCTTTTTCTTTGTTCTCTAGGTTGTTGATCCATGGGGTGAGCGCCAAGAGCCGCGCTTTCTCGGCGTCCAGCGCCTTGAGGTCTTGGATGAGATTGTGCAGCACTCCGCTTTCCTCAGTCTGGGCGAGGCTGGTGGGGTCGCCATAGGTATCAAATAACCTCTTGACCTCCATAGCGGCGGTGGCGGTGGCTACGTCCGGATGCTCCGTCATGGCCTTTACGTAAGCGTTGGCGCCCCGCCACGCGCTGTCTCGCTCCACGTCAGCGTCTGTCGCCAAGGCTGTGGAAGGCAGGCTGCTGGATGATTTCAGCGCCTCGTCGAATGCGTCTAACTTGGTCTCGAACGCGCTGATCTGGCCGTCCAGCACGGGGTTCACCTCGTCGGCTATCTCGTCGGGGCTCTCCGAGTCTCCACCCGATCCGCCTCGTAGCGTTACCGCCTCATCGTGGAATTGTTTTAGGAATCCGAAATCCTCCTCCACGTGAAGTGGGGACAAATTGAAAGCTTTAATTGTTCTCATGTCTATTAGATTTAAAAATGAATGATCAAGAAACTTGTGATCTCCCAAATGTAAGGAGTTAGCGCTTACGATACAAATTTAAGGCTGGAATAACGCGGGATAACGCGCTAGAAACTTCTAGGACCCCGTACTCACCCCTCGACAGGGCCGCTGGAACTTCTACGGCCTTGTACTCACCCCTCGACAGAGCCGTAGGAATTTCTAGGACCCTGTACCTACCCCTCGACAGAGCCGTAGAAACTTCTGGGAGGCTAGATGTTAAAAAAACAAATAGAATGCACTCGTCCCGGTTGCTGCGAGGCGATTTTCTTGTCGATCTTTTTTCGAGGTTTATTATTTTGCTTTTTCTGTATTATTGATTATTTATTATGTAAATTGCGACATTGATTTTTGAGTCTATATTCTTTGTGAGCCGTGAACATTATTTTCTGTATTATTCATCTAAAAACGCAAGAAAATGAAAAAATGTGTATCTATTCTAGTATTGTTGGCCGCATTGCAAGCATGTGGTGATCCTCTTCTTGATTTTCCTCCGCAAGATAAGCCAACACCGGATTCGTTAAAAACAGAAACGAACCTGAATGTATCTATGGCGGAAGTCGTAAAAGTGATCAAACGAACGACTAAAATTCAGGAAACAAAATCGGGTGATTTAGATATAACTCCAATCGTCTTTCAGAATGATACGCTGTTGTACGTGGCGAATCTGAATCCCGGTTGGCAGGTTATATCCGGGGACAAACGAACTCCAATTATTTTGGCGTATTCAGAGGAGGGTTCTTTTGACCAAGAGTCGAACCCTTTTCAGTCTGTGTGGTTAGATCAAGTAGCGAGAGATGTATCTAAGATAAAGGAATCAAAAGATGAGGATTTGAATCTAGGATATGCTCGGCAGTGGAGTATAATTGATGAATCGAATGATACGGACTTGGCCCCATTAGAGGAGAATGGACATTGGGAATTAATTAAGCAAACGCCTTTACCTAATGAGATTAGCACGAGTGATCATTTAATTAAAACTAATTGGGGCCAGAAGGATCCTTGGAATAGTAGTGTTCCGTTTGTAGATGGTTCAACCGCAAAATGCGTGGCTGGTTGTGTCGCTATATCTGGTGCTCAGATGATGTATTTCTTGCATAATAAACTCGGAGTGCCAGCGCAAATGTATTCAGCGGGCGGATATGTCGGGTCTGTTAGTAATTCTACAGCTTCGTTTGCTAATCCTACTTCTGCGGTCTGGGCGGAGATGGGAACAAATAAATACGCTTCTTCTGCGGCGAAATTAAAATCTTCTATTTTGATAGCGTATATAGGATGTGAGGTCGGTATGAAATATGGTGCGGAATCTTCTGGTTCAGCTTCAGAAAAATTAATCCCTGTATTTTTGAATTGGGGAATTTCCTCTAGATATATCGAATTTGATGCGACAGTAGCATTAAATAGCGTTAAGAAAGGGATGCCGGTAATAATAGAAGCTTATGGAAACCGTACGAATAAGTTTTTAGGGATTATTTACAAATATGAAGATGGCCATTCTTGGATTATTGATGGTTATAGAGCGGTGAAGAGTTCTACAGAACGAACCTTTGAATGGGTGTCGGATGATTCTGATTCGTATGAGAAAGATCCGGATGGAAACATCATTGGAGGATCCGGCATTTTTAAAACGAATACAGTATCCAGTACGGCTAATTATTTTCGAATGAATTGGGGCTGGGGAGGAACTTATGATGAAGGTTTTTATCTCATAGGTGGCGATTGGATCATACATGGGGATGAAGGAGACTCTAACTTTAAATATAAGCGGCATATGATTATTGATTTTGCGAAGCGATAATTTTGTTTCCTCAAAATATTAATACCATTATTTATTCTGCCGGATCGAAAGGTTTATATATCGTTCCGGCAGATTTTTATTAATCAAGGAGGGATTCTTTTCGTCTTCCTCTGCTTGCCTATCCCAAGATTTATCCGTAGTTTTGATCTCCTAAAATCAGAATAGAGATGAAGACGAACGACTGGAAAGATCGATTAGGCGTGATGTACTCCACGAATCCCGATTTTCAATATAATACGGGAGATACGGAGGAGGAAGATACGTTGCCGAAGGAGAAACAAGCTTTGCGTATTTCCTTGGACAAACGGAACCGGGGAGGGAAGATGGTTACCTTGATCACCGGGTTCCGGGGCACTTCCGAGGATCTGACCGCCTTGGGGAAACTCTTGAAAGTGAAATGCGGCGTAGGCGGCTCCGCGAAGGACGGGGAGATAATCATCCAAGGGGACCTGCGTGCCAAGGTGTTGGATATCCTCCGGAAAGAGGGCTATTCGAAAAGCCGTACGATCTAATCCCCGATCGCTATGCTAACAATCTATAGGGCTTCCGCCGGGGCGGGCAAGACGCATAAATTGACAGGGGAGTACCTGATGTTACTCTTCTCCCAGCCGGGCGCTTACCGCCGGATCTTGGCCGTGACGTTTACGAATAAGGCGACGGATGAGATGAAAACCCGTATCGTTCAAGAACTTTATCACCTCGCTTCCGGCCGCGCGTCCGATTATATCCAGCTACTCTCTTCCGCCTATTCCTTGACGGAGCGGCAGGTGAGGGAGCAGGCCCGGAAGATTCTGGTCGCTATCCTGCACGATTACTCCGCCTTTAATATCAGTACGATCGACCGCTTTTTCCAGCAAACGATGCGTGCCTTTACCCGCGAGATCGGTTTGCAAGGCGGCTATGGCATTGAGATGGACCAAGAACTGGTCTTGACCGAGGCGATCGATAACCTGCTGGCCGATCTGGAGAAGCCGGAGAGCAAGGATTTGCTAGGTTGGCTGCTGCGTTTCGCCGAGGACAAGATCGAGGATGGTGGCGGCTGGAGCTTGCGGAAGGATATCATGTCGCTCAGTCGGGAGGTCTTTAAAGAGAGTTATAAGGCATTCAGCGAGGAGGTAGGCAGAGATATCGCGGATAAGCAGGCCCTTAATGCCTATAAGAATGAGCTATACGCCATTATCCGCTCCGTAGAGGCGGAGGCGAAACGTTTAGGAGAGGAGGGAGTGGCGTTGTTGAAACAGTTTGCGTTACAACCCTCGGATTTTAAGGGGGGAAGCCGTTCCCCGTTTTTCTATTTCGAGAAGCTGGCGAAAGGTGAGATGAAAGAGCCGACAGCCACGTTCCAAGCTTTGCCGGATAATCCGGATGCCTATACGACCAAGACGACTCCACCGGGTCTCCGGCAGATCATCGGGTGTGTATATGAGGAAGGGTTGAATGCCTGCGTAAAGAATATCGTATCCCTGTTCGCCAACCTGACGGCCTATAACACGGCTCGGGAGATCGTGCGTTATTATTATACGTTAGGGATCTTAACCGATATCTCCCGGCAAATCGCCTCTTACCGGGAAGAAAAGAATGTGATGCTGATCGCCGATACGACCGAGTTGCTGAATAAGGTCATCAGTGGCAGCGACGCCCCCTTTATCTACGAGAAGACGGGTACGCACGTAGATCATTATATGATCGATGAGTTCCAAGATACCAGCGGCATGCAGTGGAATAATTTCCGGCCCTTGGTGGAGGAGAGTCTGGCGAATGGTAGGGCGAACTTGATCGTTGGCGATGTGAAGCAAAGTATTTATCGTTTCCGTAACTCGGATTGGAAGCTATTGGACGAGCAAGTCCGCAGGGATTTCGAGGAGGAACAGGTCCGTGAGGAAACCCTGATGGATAATTGGCGAAGCTGCCGCCATATCGTGGAGTTTAATAACGGGTTCTTCACCACCGCTCCGGCAATCCTGCAAGATCTATATAATGAAGCGTTGAAAACCTCCTCATTAAACGAGGAAGAACGCACGGCCTTTTTCACGAAGATCATGACCGCTTATGATAAGAGCATTCAGCGTGTCCCTCCCCCTTTCCAGAAGAAGGACGGACATGTACGGATCGATTTCTTGTCCGGCGATGAGGAGAAGAAGTGGGAGCAAGAGGCGATGGAGCGCTTGCCGGCTACCTTGGAGCGCTTGCAGGATAACGGTTACGCGCTAAAAGACATCGCCATACTCGTGCGTACCAATCAAGAAGGCGCTTTAGTGGCTGATACGTTGCTAGCCTATAAGGAAGAGCATCCGTCCGACCGGTACAATTACGATATCATCTCCGATGATGCTCTGTTTGTGGGTAGTTCTCCGGCGGTCCGTTTCCTGATCGCCGTATTGCGCTATTTGCGAAATCCGGAGGACCAGACGAACAGGAAATTGGCGATGTATGCCTATCAAGTATTAACCGGAAAATTCGGGGAGAGCGAGGCGGACGAGTCTGTTTTCCAAAACCTTCAGTCTATCTCCCGGCAATCCTTGTACGAGGTAACCGAAGGGCTCTTCCGTAACTTCTCCGCTTACTTCCCGGAAACGGAACAGGTATTCGTGCAAGCTTTTCTGGATATGGTTTCCGAGTACGCCCAAAAAGAAAGCGCGGATTTGAACCGTTTCTTGAGATGGTGGGACGAGACCGGTTATCGAAAGACGATCGCTACCCCGGATGGGCAAAACGCTATCCGCATCTTGACCGTACATAAATCCAAGGGTTTAGGTTTTAAGGTCGTTATCATTCCTTTCGGGGACTGGGAGATCGACCATAAGCCGACAAAGCCCGTTATCCTTTGGTGCCACCCGGAGAAGAAGCCGTTTGACCGCCTGCACTTAGTTCCTGTCCGTTACGGACAGATCCTGAGTAGCACGATTTTCGCCAAGGATTATTTCAAGGAACGTTTGCATGCTTTCATCGATAACTTGAATACCTTATACGTCGCTTTTACCCGTTCGAAAGAAGAACTGATTGTATTCTCCCCACGTCCGAGGAAGATCAACAAGGAAGGTAAGGTTGAAAAGATAACTTCCATCGCCGATCTATTGTGGGTGGGGGTGGAGACGGAGATCGAGGATGATACCTTTGAAAGGGGCGAATGGTGGTGTACAGCTTCGGGTAGAACGGCAGAAGATACCCTGGAGGAAATCCCCATGAGCCGCCTGTATTCCGTTTCCCCGGATGATCGTTTACAATTACGCTTGCATGGGAAAGGATTCTTTTTCGATAATGCTAGGCGGAAGCACGGTACCTTGATGCATGAGGTATTGAGCCGGATACGTACGCCGAAAGATATCCCCGCTTCGGTCGAAAGTTATCGGTTAGCCGGGGTGATTAACCGGGAGGAAGCGGCGGAGTTGATCAGCCGTCTGGAAGAATTATTGCAAGCGGAGGAGGTAAAGGCTTGGTATGATGGTTCCGCCCGTGTCTTGAATGAAGTGGATATCCTGTTCGGTAAAGGCTTGTCTAAACGTCCGGACCGGGTGATGATAAAAGATAACAAGGTAATTGTCGTGGATTATAAATTTGGCGAACGGCAAGATAAGCGCCATCCTAATCAGGTAAGAAATTACCTGCAATTAATTCGTAAAATGGGTTTCGAGCGGGTCGATGGATACCTTTGGTACGTAGAGTTAGGCAAAATAGAGGCAGTGAATAAGTGATATATTTTTGATATTCGGTAAAAATGAATATTTTTGCAGATTCTTAGTATAAAACGATACAGTCAAAGAAGAATGAAAGTACATAAAGAAGGAACCGGTTTACTGCTTACGTTGTTTACAATATTATTTATTGTGAATATAACTTTGTACCATACGGTAGGTAAGGGTATGCTGTTTTATTCTGTCGCTTTTGTTTCTACCGTATTGTTCC
>OIXX01000984.1_pt1 | contig 11997 bp, 7 predicted proteins | sample 1588161 | NCBI WGS metagenome assembly OIXX01 (sample SAMN03283274) | human gut metagenome | biome: human-associated habitat; material: feces | host: Homo sapiens | place: Peru | collected 2012
GGGATCCCTCGGCTGCGCTCGGGATGACGGTGCGGGGAAGCAGCCTCAGCGTTTCTCAGATCCATGACCACTAGTCTCCCTATTCTGTCACAGTCTCTGACAGTGGTTTGAACGGATTATAAAAATATTCTAATTATTCACTCTTTATATTATGGTATAATAAATTAGTTAATGAGAGTGTGTATTGCGGTCACAAGGAAGGGAGGCTCTCGCGGCCTTCCTTTCCTCAGCATTTCCCTATCAAGGAGGAAAACGGATTGGAAACGAAACGTGATTTTATCTGGAAGATGGGCGGCCAGCAGGGACAGGGTGTCGAGTCCTGCGGTGAGATCCTCGGCAAGGTCCTGGCGCAGGAAGGATACTCTCTGTTCAGCCAGCGTCTCTTTGCTTCCCGTATCAAGGGTGGCCACACCACCATTGCGCTGCGTATTGCGACGAAAGAAATCGCGACCATTGGCGAGCATGTAGACTGTCTGGTCGCACTCGATCAGGAAACGATCGATATCCATGGCAAGGAAGTGCCGGAAGGCGGTGTCATCATCGCCGATGATGCGTTCCACCCGAAATTTGAAGCACATACCGGCCGTATGTTCCTTGCGCTCCCGATCACGGAGCTGGCGAAGAAATACGGCAGCATGCAGATGAAGAATATCGCAGCGCTCGGCATGAGTGCCGGCGTGCTGGGATTCCCGGAAGAACCATTCTACGGCTTCATCGCCGACCGCTTTGCCAAGAAGGGCGATGAAATCATTTCTAAAAATAAGGCGATCTTCAAGGATGGCTATGATACTGCCATCGCTGCGATGCACGGCGTAGAGCTTGGAAAGCTCGCGACCCCGCCGAAAAAGGACCAGCTCTACCTGCTCGGCAATGAAGCGGCAGCGCTTGGCGCGATTTCCGCAGGGGCCCGCTTCATGGCATCCTACCCGATCACGCCGGCGACGGAGATCATGGAATACATGATCAAGGTCATCCATAAGATCCATGGCACTGTCGTACAGACCGAAGATGAGCTCTCTTCCTGCATGATGGCGATGGGCGGCGGCTATGCAGGCGTTCGTGCCTTCACTGCGACCTCCGGCCCAGGGCTCTCCCTGATGGCAGAATCGATCTCCATGGCAGCGACCGCAGAGATCCCGGTCGTCATCATCGACGTCATGCGTGCCGGCCCGTCCACGGGCATGGCGACCAAGGTGGAACAGAGCGACATCCGCTATGCGATCGGCTCTGGGCATGGCGATGCTGAAAAGATCGTCCTTGCGGCCGCTTCTATCGAAGACTGCTACTACATCACACAGGAAGCCTTCAACCTTGCTGAAAAGTTCCAGACTCCGGTCATCGTCCTTTCCGACCTGCAGTTCGGCATGTGCAAGCAGTCCGTCCCGGCCTTTGATCTTCACCGCGTCGGGATCGAGCGCGGCAAGCTCATCCGCGAAGGCCTGCCGGAACTTGATACGAAGAAGAAAGAATACTTCCATCGTTTCGAAGATGTGGAAGACGGCATCTCCCCGAGAACCATCCCGGGCGTGAAGAACGGCATGTTCCTCTCCACGGGCCTTGAACACAATGTCTTCGGCAAACCGGCAGAAGGCGTGGGCGATCGTGTGATGGAGATGGAAAAGCGCCATCGCAAATTTGCCGGAGTACCGGAAGCGATCACCCCATTCTACGTCAACCATGAAGATACAGAATGCGACCTGCTCCTCATAGGCATCACCTCCACCGGCGGTGCGATCGATGAAGCCTGTGAAGCACTCGAAGCAGAAGGCAAGAAGGTAAACCACCTGCACCTGCGTCTGCTCTCGCCATTCCCGGCCGAAGCCCTTCGCCCCTACATCGAAGGTGCGAAGAAAGTCCTCATCGTAGAAGAAGACCTGACAGAGCAGCTCCGTGAGCTCTTTGCGATCCATTTCTCCTGCCATGACAAGCTGCTGTCCTGCCTGCAGTATGACGGCACTCCGTTCACGGCATCCACCATTCTCAAAAAAGCTAAGGAGGTCTTCTAAGATGGCATCACCGCGCGACTATAAAAATACCATTATTCCGAACTGGTGCCCCGGCTGCGGCGACTACGGCATTCAGAATGCCATCAGTGCTGTCTGCGCGAAAAAAGGCTGGGCGAATGAAGACATCACCCTGATCTCCGGCATCGGCTGCTCGTCCCGTATCGGCGGCTACCAGTACTGCTACGGCGCTCATACCACCCATGGCAGAGCTCTTCCCTTCGCACAGGGCATCAAGTGCGCCAACAAGGACACCCATATGATCGTCTGCTCCGGCGACGGCGACTCCTACGCCATCGGTCTTGGCCATGCCATGCATGCGATGAAGAGAAATATGGACATCACCTACCTCGTCTTTGACAATCAGGTCTACGGCCTCACCAAAGGCCAGACCTCTCCGGCCTCCTCCCAGGGCTTCGTCACCAAGACCACCCCGGACGGCAATCCGATGACCCCGCTCGATGCGCCCTCCATGGCCATCGCAGCCGGTGCCACCTTCGTCGCTCAGGCCTATGCCATCGATGGCAAGAACCTCGTCGACATCATTGAAAAAGCCGTCGATCACAAAGGCTTCTCTTACGTCAATATCTTCACCCCGTGCGTGACCTTCAACCATTTCAATACCGTCGAATGGTACAACACCCACCTGAAGAAGATCTCCGACGTCCGTGAATCCTATGATCCGACCAGCAAAGCCCAGGCCTTCCACCTCCTCGCAGAGACCGACAGCCTCGTCACCGGCGTCATCTACGAAGAGACCGGCGCTCTTCCTTTCGGCGACATCGTACCGTCCAAAGATATCGCGCTCGTCGACTATGTAGAAAAGCCGAGCCAGGAAGTCTTCGACGACCTCTGCAAAGAATTTAGATAAGTATCAGCGATTGACGTTCTCCCATATGGGAGAGTCGTGAAAAGGAATGGGTTCAGGGTTCAGGGTTCAGGTTGATGGGTTCAGGGTTGTGGTGCGGCGCATAAAAACCAGAAGCGCCGTAGAATTTTGATAGAGTTTAACGTCGTCGTCATCCCGACCGAAGTGGAGGGATCTCTATTGCAGGCAGGGAATCGACGAATTTTTGGTAACGGGAAACGAGAAGTATTTGAGAATATGGGCAGGGGGAACAAGTCGCGATAACCGTTGTGCAAGAAAGATTTCTCGACTTCGCTCGAAATGACGATAGCGCGAAGTACTATCAAAATTCTGCGGCGCTTTATTATTTTTCGCGACGCACCACCACTCCTCACTCCTCACTCCTAACTAGAGCGAGTGCGAGTCTTTCACACGCAACCAAGGGGCAGCACGCCTCGCGGGCTACCCCTGAACCCATTCCCATCTTTCGCAAATAGAGATTTGCTGATTTCAAAAACAAGAAACCCTCTTTTCCCTGTTGTAGAAAAGGAGCAGAACCGATCATGTCATCCGATCGTATGATGGAATACTACTACTCCATGGGACAGGACTGCCTCACGAATGGCGCTCTTGACGATGCGGTCACCTATTTCCGCAAAGCCGCCAATATGGGAGCCGGCGAGGCCGCCTATGAGATCTGCGCCATCGGACGCCAGATGGAAACCGGTGATGGGGTAGAAAAAAATGAAGAAAAAGCAGAAAGCTGCTATAAAATAGGTATCGAGTACGGCATCGAGAAAGCCAGCCTGTACTTGGGCGAGATGTACCTTCGCGGCATCCATGGCGGAAAACCAAATCCGAGGAAAGCCCGCCGCGCCTTAGAAGATGCTTCTGACATGGGAAATACAGAAGCTGCCGCCCTGCTTGGCAAAGCCTACGACGAAGGACTTCTCGGGAAAGTGAATCCCAAGCAGGCTTTCCGTTACTACCTTCTTGCCGCCGAGAGGGGCGACACCAGCTCCATGCTGATGATCGGGCTCTTCTACGCGCAGGGGACGAGTGTGACCAAGGACCTCACGGCTGCTGAAATGTGGATCCGCAAAGGACGAGAGGAAGGAGATGCCGATGGCGATCAGACGCTCCGCGTCTTCCTCTCCGTCGCCTCCTCCGAATACATCACAGGGGCTGCCGGGAAGGTAGACCCCGCGAAAGCCTGGCAGATGGCGGAAGAAGCGGAAGCCCTAGGCGATAAGGACGTCTTCTACCGCCTCGGCAAGACCTACAGCGCGGCTTCGAACCAGAAAGACCACCTGCCGAAAGCCTTTGAGTGCTACAAGCGCGCGGCAGAAAATGGCATTCCGGCGGCCATGGCCGCCCTCGGTCTCTGCTATGAAGCCGGGCTCGGCATAGAGGAAGACATCGCACGTGCCGTCTCCTTCTATAAGAGATCCGCAGAAGCCGGTGATCCCTTCGGCATGGCTCACTACGGCTACGCCCTCGCTAATGGCGAAGGCTGTGAAAAGAATGAAAAAGCCGCCATGTCCTGGCTCATCAAAGCTGCCATGCGAGGCGATCAGGGAGCCATCCTCACGCTGAAAGAAGACTATGGGTATGAGATGAAATAAAAAATACGTCATGATGCGAGAAAGCATCATGACGTATTTTTTTTATTCAGGGTTCAGGGTTCAGGGTTCAGGGTTCAGGGTTCAGGGTTCAGGGTTCAGGAGGCGGCTTCGCCGCCAAAAAGGAAGCCAACCCCGCCTCGCTGCGCTCAGCAGCCCCTTCCAAGGGAAGGGGCTCGCGTGGATGCTCCCTCCTTCCTTTGGAAGGAGGTGCCCCGAAGGGGCGGAGGTTGGATGGGGATGGCGGTATCCCCGGCACACAGCCTTCCCCAATGGGGAAGGCTATTAAGTTAAGCGGCAGAACGTTCTTGGCTCCCCATCGGGGGAGCTCCCCGAAGGGGTTGTGCAAGCGAACTGGATTTTTAGGAGTGAAGCGACGCGAAAATCCAGTGAGACGCCATTTCGAACGAAGTGAGATGAGGGGGCTACGTAGCGGTATTGCATGAAAGTGTTGGAATATCGATAGCATCGGACTATTCAACATAGCACGCTATACCGCTAGCATGCCCCATCTCGCTGCGCTCGAAATGGCGTCTCACTGGATTTTAGCGTCGCTACGCTCCTAAAAATCCAGTTCGCTTGCACATATTGCCTTCGGCACTTCCCCCGAAGGGGGAAGCAAGACGTTACGTAGCTAACGATTTCCTTAACTTAACAGCATTACCCTCTAGGGGAAGGTTCCCCGCAGGGGCGGATAGGGTGACTATGGCATGAAAGACAGCTGGGATAAGGTTTCCCGGTCACTCCTATGAGAGTTGCAAGTCCCCCGCGGCAGAATGAGAGGATCGTTATTTCACATCGCCGTTTTTCTTTTGTGGTTCAAGGTTAGCCCGTAGGGCGGGGCACCCTTTGATTGTTTGCGAAAGAGGTTCAGCAGGTTCTATAGGTTCAAAGGGGGTGGTGCAGCACATTTCGTCATCCTGAGCGGAGAAAAACGTCGTATGTTAGAAAATGGATGATCTGAAACAGGAGAACTGAGTCGAAGGATCTAAGCGCCGCGGAGTATATAATGGCGATCCCGAAGGTGGTATGAAAGAGAGTGGGGAAATCGTCTCAAGAGCATCGTTTACGAGAATGCTGCTATCCCCGGCACAAAGCCTTCCCCTCGAGGGGAAGGTGGCGAGCGGAGCGAGCCGGATAGGGTACTAGCGGTATGAAAAAGAGGGGGAGGATCGTCTTAAGCAAACGGTATACGAGAGCACTGAAGCACCGCAGACTTTTTATATGTTGCGATGTCCGAAAGTAGTATTCAAGTGACTAGTCCCTAGTCACCAGTCACTTGAGACTCCTAATCCCTAGCCACTAATCCCTAGCTACTCATCCCTGCTTTCAAACTTCTGGCGGTATGAAAAAGAGCGGGGGAGATCGTCTCAAGCGGGCGATTCACGAAAGCGCCTTCTACCAAAGACACCTTATAAAACCTATCTATACTTACAAGAAGAGAAAATCTAATGCTGCAAATGGTTTTAATGTTATTTACCGTTCCGGATATCGACAAATGCAAGAAAAATCAGAGGCTGTGCTTTTCCATGATTAAAAAGTAAGGAAAGAAGATTGGCAGACATATATGAAATTTCTAAAATCATGAGCCAAAACCATACTTGAACCAAAGTCGAAAGTGTGATACTCTACTACTAGACCAAAGTCTAAGCTTCGGGCTCATGGTCCAAAGGAAACAGACATGAAAAGCAAGCAGAGGAAACACGGTCACTCGAGCGGAGCTTTCATGGATGTCGACTTTGAAAAGAAGAAGCAACATTTTTTTCAAAGGGAGATCACTATTATGAAAAAGATCCTCGCACTGGCTGCTGTAGCAGCACTCACCGCTGGCGTATCCGCTTACGCTGCAAATCCATTCTCCGATGTTACCGCTGATGACTGGGCTTATCAGGCAGTATCCGACCTGTCCGCTCAGGGCGTCGTAGAAGGCTATCCGGACGGCACCTTCAAAGGCGAAAGAAACATGACCCGTTACGAACTGGCGCAGATCATCGCTCGCCTCATGGCTAAAGAAGACCAGCTGAATGCAGAACAGCAGGCTACCCTCAACAAACTCGCTGGCGAATACGCTGACGAACTCGCAAACCTCGGCGTTCGCGTAGCAAATCTCGAAAAGAAAGTCGGCAACATCTCCTGGTCCGGCGATGCTCGTATGCAGTACCAGCATGCACTCGACAGTGAAGATGCTACAAAGCATGCAGATACTTGGAAAGGCCGTATGAGAATCAACGTAGAAGGTCAGGTCAATGATCAGGTCACTGTCAACGGCCGTTTCGTTAATGAAATGGACTTTAAAGATGACAAGTCTTCCGACACCACCATGGATCGCATCAACGTAAAATGGACTCCAAATGATGCGACTTACGTCACCATCGGCCGTCAGGGCGTAGCTCTCGACGTGACCGGCACCTTCTGGGATGAAGATGGCATGTATGATGGCGTAACCGCTGGTTGGGACAATGGAAAAATTGGCATCGATGCAGGCTATGGCTATGTAGCTACGCCTTGGGATGAGGCCAATCACAGTGTAGCTTATGAAAAGAAAGCTGATGCTGAAAACTGGTTCGCAAAACTGACTGGACATATTGGTGAAACCGCTGACGTTTCTGCATTCTATCAGAGCTATGGCAAAACCTTCAACAATTTCAGTGAGATTAAAGGCGATGACAAGGCTAAAGTATGGGGCGTAGGCACCTCTATTAATCTGGGAAGCAACTTCGTCTTGGATGGTGACTATGTACAGACTCAGCTGAGCGGCACCTATACTAACAAGGATGGCAGTGTTAAAGTTGATAACCCAGCTCTGTGGACCGCTGGTCTGACCTACGGCGAAGTCGATACTGACAAAGTCGGCTCTTGGTCTCTCGGTGCTCACTATGTAAATGCTGATATGGGCTCCATGCTTCTCGGCAACTCCGCTCTGGACATGGGCGATCAGCTGGGCTACGCTGGCTATACCAATGTGAAGTTCTGGGTCGCTAAAGCAAGCGTAGCTGTACAGAAGAACGTCGAACTCGACGCTTACTACAACTTCGCAGCCAAAGCTGATGAAGGCGCAGATCCGGACGATACCTGGGGCATCGAACTCAACTACGCATTCTAATCTCACCTCTGAGACTAAAAAAGAACTCCTTCGGGAGTTCTTTTTTATGGGAGATTCACGTGCGTGTCGCATCTAGGAAAATGCTGATTCAATCGCAGAGTTAGATTCTACAAGAATTTTTATACATAGCTTCGTCATAGCCTTCCTTACATAGCTCGCTATTCGCGTCAGGTGATTCCTCGCTATGCATAAAAATTCAAGAGTAAAATATGACAACGGTTTAATCAGTGTTTCCTAGGCTCTTTATATATCGCTTCAGGAGGAAGGCGCAGAAGTACGGGAAGGTATAGATGTTTTCCTGGCACCCGATATTCCCCCGGACGAGTTTGATGCCGCGTGAGATATCGCTGTAGTTTGGGTTATTGATGAGCTGGCGGAGGGAGGCGGCCGCGCCATTTCCTGCTTTCACTTCCAGCGGGATGAGTTCATGCTGGCTACGGATGAAGAAATCTTCTTCCAAGCTGGAATTTTCTTTCTTATAGTAGAAAAGGGGAAGCCCTGCTTTGAAGAGCGCTTCGGCGATCATATTCTCATAGAGCGCTCCCTTGTATACGCCAAGGTTTTGGTTGGCACGGAGGTCTTCTTGCGCTTCTTCGTCCAGAGAGGCGATGAGCAGGCCGGTGTCTTTGAAATAAATCTTGAAGCGGGTGGGATCCCCATTCCCTTTGAGTGGAAGCTCCGGGAAGTTCAGGCAGTAGCAGAGGTTCACCATGCCGGCATCATTCAGCCACTCGATGGCGTCCATGTAGCGCGAGAGGCGCGCACCACGAGCGACTTTTGTGATTTGGAATTTCTTGTTTTCCTTGGCGAGCTGAGCCGGGATGCTGCGGAAGATAGAGAGGACCTTCGTCTGCTCCAGACCCGGGAGGTACTTGCGGATGTCTTCCTCATAGTCCAGAAGCAGCTGGCGCTGTTTGGGGAGAATTTGTGAGAAGTGCCTCTGCTCGATGTAGGTTTTCACGACGTCGGGCATGCCGCCCAGGAGGCAGTAGTCTAGGAAGAGCGCTCCGTATTGGTCTATTTCCAGCTGGGAAAAAGGGGTGAGGCTTTGCATGTGGGAGAGCATGTCTGTGGTGAGACTTTCTCCATAGCCCTTTGCCCAAAGAAATTCCTCAAAGTCCATGGAGGTCATCTCAAAGTCTTCCTTGTAGCCGACACTGTTGCTCTCGATCCTGCGGTAGTTCAGTCCCAGCATGGAGCCGCTCAGTATGACATCGTAATTTCCTTTGAGCTTGAAAAACTTCAGACTGGTGGCGATGTCAGGAAATTCCTGGATTTCATCAAAAACGAGAAGCGTCTCGTGCGGAATCAGCGCCGCCTCTGGTGAGAGGATGGAAATATTGTGGAGAATGTTTTCCTCGCTGTAGCCGTCAGATAGGATCTGTTTGAATTTGGGCTCTTCGACGAAATTGATGTAGAGAATATGCGGATAGTGGGATCTTGCAAAGTGCAGGATGGACTCCGTTTTCCCGACCTGCCGCGGGCCTTTGATGATGAGCGGTTTGCGATCATTTGATGCTTTCCATTCTTCCAGGAAAGCATCTATTTTTCTTCGTAGATACATGGTATCACCTCATGCGATAAAATCAGGGGATTTCATCTCATTGTACAATTTTATGAGGTATTTTTCAATGTAGTTGTACAATTTTATGAGGGTGTTTTCAGGATAGAGTGTCAATTTTATGAGCATATTTTCGGCGCTCGTGTACAATTTCATGTAAATGGCAGGCACGGATTTGGTACACTTGAGGCTGACTGCGGCATGGAGGCGCCGGGACTTCGATGTTCCTTGCGGTAGTCAGTCCCGTATGAGTAATGCTATTAAGTTAAGCGGCAGAACGTTCTTGGCTCCCCTTCGGGGGAGCTGCCCGAAGGGCTTGTGCAAGCGAACTGGATTTTAGCGTCGCTACGCTCCTAAAAATCCAGTTCGCTTGCACATATTGCCTTCGGCACTTCCCCCGAAGGGGGAAGCAAGACGTTACGTAGTTAACGATTTCCTTAACTTAATAGCATTACCGCCCTGCCGGCGGCCTCTTCCCGAGGGGAAGGGGCTTTTGTGTGGCGATCCGAAATCGACTATGATTTACCTTGCGTCTTTTGGCCAAAATGAGTACAATAAAACCATCTAACTGATGCTGGCTGGAAGGATTGGCGGACTCCGATGCGGGGGTCCGCTTTTTGATTGGCAGCGGAGAAAAGGGAGAAGGGATGGGGGACTCACGCTTTCTCTGCGTGTGCCGCGCGCCTCTCCGATTTCCTCCTCTGTCTTTCATGCCGCCCTTGTCCTATCCGCCCCTACGGGGCACCTTCCCCTAGAGGGGAAGGCAGTGTGTCGGGGATAGCGGCATCCTCGTATCGCAGCCTTCCCCATTGGGGAAAGGGGACCGCGTCAGCGGTGGATAGGGTGCTCTCGTATATCGCCTACTTGAGACGATTCCCCTCGCTCTCTTTCATACCGCTAGAACCCTATCCGCCCCTTCGGGGCACCTTCCCCACGCGGGGAAGGCTTGTGTGTCGGGGATAGCGGCATCCTCGTATCGCAGCCTTCCCCATTGGGGAAGAGGGACCGCGTCAGCGGTGGATAGGGTGCTCTCGTGTATCGCCTATTTGAGACGATTCCCCTCGCTCTCTTTCATACCGCTAGAACCCTATCCGCCCCTTCGGGGCACCTTCCCCATGCGGGGAAGGCTGACACCCGCTTTTTCCAAAGGAGCCCACTATGAATAACATGCTTTATCTCACGATCTTCCTTGGCGTCATGACGGCGATGGCGCCGTTGTCGACGGATATGTACTTGCCTTCGCTGCCGGAGATCGCTTCTGATTTTCATATTTCCACTTCGATGACGCAGTCGACGCTCACGATGACGATGGTGGGGATGGCAGTCGGGCAGGTCCTGGGTGGGCCTGTCTCGGACCGGCTGGGGCGCAAGGTACCGCTCCTTATCGGCATGATGGGCTTCACGCTGGCATCTTTGGGCTGTGCGTGGACGGAGGAGATCCATCTCTTCCTGGCCTTCCGTTTTTTGCAGGGACTGTCCGGTGCTTTCGGCATTGTGATCGCCCGTGCGGTGGCACGTGATGTGGTGGAAGGGCCTGCGCTGATGCAGTTCATGGCGCTCCTCATGATGGTGAATGGCCTCGCTCCGATCGCGGCGCCTGTCGCAGGGGCGCAGGTTCTGCGTTTCACGGACTGGCACGGGATCTTCATTTTCCTTGTCGGGATCGGGCTGGTGCAGATGGGCTTGACGATGCATTTCAAGGAAACGCTGAAGAAGGGGGAGCGTGTGCGAAGCTTCACGGAGGGCTTTGCCGCCTTTGCCGTGCTGGTGAGAAATCGCTATTTCTTCGGCCAGTGTCTTCTGCAGTGTTTCTACTTCGGTGCGTTCTTTTCCTACATCGCGGGATCCGTCTTTCTTTTTCAGAATATCTATGGCGTCTCGCCGCAGACATACAGCTATATCTTTGGCGGCATCGGTCTCGGCCTCATGCTGATGGGCGTGCTTCCGGCGAAGATGGCAGGGGTGGTCGAGGAGATCACCTTTCTCAAGGCATCGCTCGTGGTGCCTTTCGTGATGTCGCTCTTCTTCCTTGCGGGCATTGTACTGGGTGCGCCGATCGGCTACACGCTCCCTGTGCTTTTCTTGACCGTCATCCCGCTCTCGCTCATGGGGGCGTCGTCGACCTCGCTCTCGCTGTCCCGCTGCGGAAAGAATGCGGGGAGCGCGTCGGCGCTTTTGGGCTTTTTCAATATGATCCTGGGCGGCGCGCTGATGCCGCTCACGGGGGTCGCCGGCGACCACTCCGCACTCCCGATGGGGATTATCATGGTTCTCTGCTATGCTCTTTCGCTCGTCGTTTTCCGTCTGATGATCTGGCCGGAGCATAAGAAGTGAGAAGTGTGAAGTGGTGGTGCGGCGCGTCCTATTTGGATGCGCCGCTTTTTGGTGGGACGCGTAGTGGTGGATAGGGTGTTCTCGTATATCGTCGGCTGAGACGATCCTCCTCGCTCTCTTTCATACCGCTAGAACCCTATCCGCCCCTACGGGGCACCTTCCCCACGCGGGGAAGGCTTTGTGTCGAGGATCCCCTCTTCTAAAAAGGCGGCGAAGCCGCCACCTGAACTCTGAACCCTGAACCTTGAACCCTGAACCAAATGAAAGCAAAGTAAAAAGAACCAACCATGTAAATGATTGGTTCCTTCCCTGGAGTGATTGGGAAACCTTATCCCAACTGTCTTTCATACCATAGTCACCCTATCCGCCCCTTCGGGGCACCTTCCCCACGCGGGGAAGGCTGTTAAGTTAAGCGGCAGAACGTCTTGGCTCCCCATCGGGGGAGCTCCCCGAAGGGGTGAGGGGGCTACGCAGCGGTATTGCATGAAAGTGTTGGAATATCGATAGCATCGGACTATTCAACATAG
>OIXX01000989.1_pt1 | contig 11901 bp, 11 predicted proteins | sample 1588161 | NCBI WGS metagenome assembly OIXX01 (sample SAMN03283274) | human gut metagenome | biome: human-associated habitat; material: feces | host: Homo sapiens | place: Peru | collected 2012
CAGGCCGGCCATGATGCCCGCCAGCACGTCGCCCGACCCGGCCGTGGCGAGGCACGACGGGCCCGGCTTGGGCAGCAGGGCCGCTTCGACGCCCACGCACGCCGTGGCGTTGCCCTTGGCGACGACGGCGAGCTCGCTGCCCCCGTCGGACCACACGATGCGGCGGGCGGCCTCGAGCGCTGCCGTGAGGGAGTCGGGCGGGTTGTCGCTGAGTCCCACGAGCCTGCCGAGCTCGCGGCGATGCGGCGTGAGCACAAGCGGACTCTTGCGGCGCAGGAGCTCCGGGAACTCGTCGATGCGGTTAGAGGTGAGACGCGCGAGGCTGTTGAGTCCGTCCGCGTCGATCACGAGCGGGGCGTCACCGCCCAGCAGCGTGGACACCACGCCCACCGTGCCGCCGGTGACGCACATGCCGGGGCCCACCAGCACCGCGGACCGACGCGACGCAAGCTCTGCCACCTGCTTGCGCGCCTCGTTGGAAATGGTGCCGTCCGGATCGGCCGGGAGGCCCACCACGGGAATCTCAAGCAGATGCATGCGGCAGAGGTTGGCAACGGGTTCGGGAACGGCAAGCGTCACGTAGCCGGCCCCTGCGCGCGCGGCCGCCTTGGCCGCCATAATCGCGGCGCCGGGGAAGCGCGTCGACCCGCCCACCACAAGCACGCTTCCGCGGGTGTACTTGTCGACCGTGCTCGAAGGCGGCGTGAGCACGTCCACGTAATCGGGCGGCTCGCAGCGCCATGCCACCGGGTCGGCGTCATAGACGAGCGCCTGGGTCTGCTCGGCAAGAGGCGCCACGACGATGGAGCCGCACAGGTCGCGTCCGTCGTCGGAGAGCAGCCCCGGCTTGAGCGCCAGCATGGTGATCGTGACGTCGGCCATGACGGCGGAACCCGGCGCGTGGCCGGTCTGGGCAGAGAGACCGCTGGGGACGTCGACCGACACCACGCGGGCGGCCGACGCGTTCACGGCGTCGATCCAGATGGAGAACGGGGCCACGGGCGCATCGTGGAAGCCCGTGCCGAGCATGGCGTCAAGCACCGCGTCGCAGCCATCAAGCAGCTGCTCAAGCTCGTCATACGCGGGGCCGGCGACGAACGTGACGCCCGCCTCGACGGCAGACTTGGCCACGATGCGCGCGAGGTCGGAGTGCAGGTCGTCAGGCTCGCAGGGAGTTACCACGGTGACGCTCACGCCGGCCGCGCGCAGCTCCTCGGCGGCCACCCAGCCGTCGCCGCCGTTGTTGCCAAAGCCCGCGAGCACGAGAACGCTGCGCACGTCGCCGAGCGCCAGCACCTCCTGAGCCGCCGCCCCGCCCGCACGGTGCATGAGCTCGGAAACGCTCACGCCCACGTCGGCGAGCCGCTGCTCAACGGACCTGATGTCCTCAACGTTCAATACCGGCTGCATGGCCTCTCACTTTCCATCCGTCACGCGCTCCAGCTCGTCAATGACCGAGCGCGCCTCCTTAAACGACTCTGCAAGCTCGCGACGCGGGTCGCGAGCGTCCTCGACCTTTGGGGCGGTCTCGGCCGTGGTGGCAACGGCGTTAGCCACCGCCATCTCGCGCGTAAGCGAAAGCGAGATGGCCACGGAGAGCACACCTCGCTCGCGCGCGAGCTCTGCCACGCGGCCGCGGAGCTCTGCCCTGGGACGTCCGCGCCCGTCTGCGCTCACGCTCACGTCCTGGTAGCGAATTCCCGGGCCAAACCCGCAGCCCAGGGCTTTGAGCACGGCCTCGCGCGCAGCAAAGCGGCAGGCGTAGTGGGCAGCTGGCCGCGTCGTTGACTCGCAGTACGCACGCTCCTCGTCGGTGAAGACGCGGTCGACGAAGCGCGGGGTACGCGTGATGATGCGCTCCAAACGCGCAATGTCGACCATGTCGACGCCAACGCCTGCCAGTGCCATGCCACGCCTCCTCGCGCTCGTTCTGCGATGCCCCGCCGCAGCCGCCGGACGAGCGAACGCCCGCCCGTGATACGTGCTCACCAGTCTAGCCAAACGGGAAGCCCGACGAACCCGCGCGACCGCGAGCAGCAGCAGAAATGCAGCAGGATGGTGCGAGGTCGGCAACGGCGTGCACGCGCAGCAGGACGCCCTGGTCACGGCGAACGATACCCGCGAGCCGTGAGAATCGCCAAGATGAGCGCTCGTGCGAAGCTGGCCCTGTTCGTCTGACAGGTCTTTGCTTCGTGCTGAGCACGAACCCGAGATTTGTCGTCGCACCAGCCAGGCCTCGGGCGTGCGTCGAAGAAAGATGCAGGTAGACGCCTCACGCATCTCCGACCAAACTTCACAGCCAGCCGACGAGCCCCACGCGAGCCGGAGAATTGTCATCCTCACGGGCACAGCTCTGCACGAACCGGGAAACTGTCACCCCCACCCCACGCAGCTCCGCACGGGCCGCGAAACTGTCAGCCCGGTCACGTAACCAACTCGTTCGCGGCGCCAGGCCAAACGCGCCACATGCTCAAACACTCACCCCAGAACCAGAAGGCGCCGAGATACACGAAAAGAGCCCGGAGGCACAAGGCCGCCGGGCTCCAGGCAAAGCAACTGATTCCGCGATAGCTTAGCGCTTCGAGAACTGCGGACGCTTGCGGGCCTTCTTCAGGCCGTACTTCTTACGCTCGACGGCACGGGCGTCACGCGTGAGGTAACCGGCCTTCTTGAGCTCGGCGCGATACTCGCCGGCCTCGAGAAGGGCGCGAGCGATGCCAAGACGAAGGGCGCCGGCCTGGCCCGTGATGCCGCCGCCGTCGCAGAGGGCGATGACGTCGAAGTGGTTGACGGTGTCCGTCACCTTGAAGGGAGCGCAGGCGTCGTCGACGAGCTGCTGACGGCCAAAGTAGTTGAGGGCGTCGCGCTTGTTGACGGTGACCTTGCCGGTGCCGGGGACGAGACGGACGCGGGCGACGGCCTCCTTGCGGCGACCGGTGCCGTAGTAGACAGCGGTGTTGTCAGCCATCGTTAGGCCCTCCAATCAATCTGGACGGGGTTCTGGGCGGCGTGCGGGTGCTCGGAGCCGGCGTACACCTTGAGCTTGGTGAACTGCTTACGGCCGAGGGAGGACTTGGGGAGCATGCCCTTGACCGCGTGCTCAATGACGCGCTCGGGGTGCTTCTCCATGGCCTCCTTGAAGCTCTCGAACTTCAGGCCACCCAGCCAGCCACTGTAGCGCCAGTAGCGCTTGGACTCGGCCTTGTTGCCGGTAAGCTGGACCTTATCGGCATTGATGATGACGACGAAGTCACCCGTGTCGGTGTGGGGCGTGTACTGCGGCTTGTTCTTGCCGCGAAGGATCATGGCAGCCTTCGTGGCGAGACGGCCGAGCGTGGCGCCGTCAGCATCGATGAGGACCCAATTGCGGGTAACCTCGCCGGGCTTGGCGTACTGAGTCGACTTCATTTGACTCCTCCGTGTACTTACGAATTGCGGTGTTCTTTTATAGAGATTACGGGGCTCTGCAAAAGAAGCTTTCAAAGTGTACAGCACCGCCGGAGAAGTTCAAGGTAATTGCACAGTATTTTGGAGAATTGCCGTCGGACGACGCATGCGGGCCACGAGCCCTTCTCGCCTAGGGGCTCGTCGAGCCGCACGACGGCGGGGGCGCCTAGGCCCCGAGGCCCCGAATCGCCTCGAACGCGGCTTCGGCCTGGTGGCGACCGTCGAGGTAGAGCCGCAGCAGTCCCTCACCATCCGAGACCGAGGTACTCCCCACCGTCACCGGCTCACTCGGCGCCACCACGACGATCTTGCCTGCGCGCTCCAGTTCCCAGATGCGCTCGCGCTGCTCGTTATAGCGCGTGGGCCGAGAGTGCAGCGCCTCCAGGTAGTAGGGGAAGCTTGCATAGCGACGGTCGGCCAGGGCAAGGATCTCGGGCGACGCCACCTTCACGTAGCCGCGATCCTGCGTGAGCACGACGACGGCCTTGTCCGCCCCGTCCTCCAGCGCGCGCTCCACGGGCACGGAGTCGGTGGTTCCGCCGTCGAGCAGGCGCATCCCGCCCACGTCCACGATACGCGAGACCACCGGCAGCGACGCCGACGAGCGAACCTTGTCGATATCCTCGGGCAGGCTTTTGACTTCGAGGTAGACGGGCGTTCCAAAGACCACGTCGCTCGCCACGACCATGTAGCGCGAGCGGCGGGCTCGGAACGCGTCGTAGTCGAAGGGGTCAATCTCGTCCTGAATCTGGTGATACATGAAGTCGGCGCCCGCCATGTTGCCCGTCTTGGCAAGCGAGACGAGGCTCAGGAAGCGCTTGTCATCACGAAAGGCCAGACTCTCGCGCACGTAGCGACCCCACTGGCGCGAGAGATAGCTCGCCGCGTTGATGGCACCGGCCGAGACGCCCCACACGGTGTCGAACCCGTAGACGCCCTTCTCCTGAAGCACGTCAAGGACGCCCGCCGTAAACACGCCGCGCATGCCGCCACCCTCGAGCACGAGGTCAACGCCCGTGCGAGACGCCCCCATCGCGTTGAGCCCCGGCTTGGTGCTTGCGACCTCGCCCGGCGCTGCACCCGCAGCCCCCTCCGGCACAGTGCCCGCGACTTCCTCCGCCATGGTGCCTCCCCCTGCACAGCCGCCCGCAGGCGGTGAATGCCCGATGCTCCAACTTATACCCCAGCGGAACCGAGACGACGATAAGAACGGCGCGTCGCGTTTCACGACACGAGCAATCCGGACGCGCACCAAACGGTAAGGCCGAGCCAACACGCGGGCCAAACGGTAATAATCGCGTGTCATTTTTACCGTCACGTCCGTGCATCGCCCCGTGATTACCGTTTCGTCCGCGATACGCCGGGCGGATTACCGTTTCATGCGTGCATCGCCGTACGCCCCGGCGCCGACACAAGACGCCGCGCACAAAAAACGGGCCGCTCCGCAAGGGAACGACCCGCGCAGCCCGAGTTGCCCCGGACGAACTGACATGGTGGAGGCGCGGAGGATCGAACTCCGGTCCAAAGCACTCCCCTGGCAGGTGTCTCCAGGCTCAGTCGCCGTTTGAGTCTCGGGCGTGTCGCACACGGTGACCCGCGCTCGACGCCCCAGCCGGTTCAGGCTTAGCTCGCAGCATACCGACTACGTCTGCGAGCGCATCTCCCTCAAATGACGTCGCGGCGGGAACGGGAGCAATCCCCGCTTTGACGGCTGCTTAAATTAGATTAAGCGGCGAGGGCGTAAGAGCCCTGATAAGAGTTGTCGTCAATTCAATTTGACGGTACCCCTGTTTAACGTGGCGAGGAGACCACGGCCTGCTGCCCACCTCAGGAACACCCTGTCGAAACCAGTCGCCCCCACATACACCCGGGGGTCTGGCGGCCCGCCCAAACGATGCGGACGAGCCGTAAACCACCATGCGAGTTTCAAGATACAGACGGCTCATCGTGCGAGCCGGTTTAAATATTCTACCCGATTACTCCTGGAGCGAGTCGATGAGGTCGACAAGGTCGCCAATCGTCTCGGGCGCAGCGTCCTCGTTGATCTCAACGCCGAACTCGTCCTCACACGCCATGACGGCCTCCACCACGGCAAGGCTGTCGAGGCCAAGCTCGGAGAGCTTCGTGTCGGCCGTGAGGTCAACGTCCTCAAGGCCGTCCTGCTCCTGGAGAATCTTGACGATACGGTCGAACGTGGACTCCTCGGCCATGACGGCCCCCTTCTCGCTGCGCACGCCTCACGGCATGCGTCCTTCTCGGCTTTCGCGCCCTACTATACCCATACGTTCACGGCGCGCGAGCGACGACGCGCACCTGCTGCGCTCACCCCTCACACGCGCAGAAAACGGGCCCGACCAAAGGGCCGAGCCCGCTACCGAAGGCACGCAAACGCCGTGCTACTCCTCGACCAGCTCAAACTCGTCGGGGCCCACGCCGCACACGGGGCACACGAAGTCCTCGGGCAGCTCGGGCGTGTCGACGGTGACCTCGTAGCCGCAGACGACGCAGCGGAACGTGTAGGTCTTCTTCTCCTCAGCCATGGGAACCTCCATATGATCGAGGCGCGTTCCCCGACGCGCCTGGACGGCCCTCTCCTGAGCCGCCCGTCGAGAAGAGCATAGCGCTTGAGGGGCCGCCGTGATGCTCGGCGCGCCGCGATCAATCCGGGCTCGCACCACGTGACGAGTCCACGCTACCGACGGTTGCGCTCCTTGAGCGTGCGGGCAATCTCGCGCTCCACGTCGCGCTTGGCCATGTCGGCGCGCTTGTCGTAGAGCTTCTTGCCACGGCCAAGGCCAATGATGAGCTTCACGCGGTTGTGCTCGTCGAAGTACATCTCGAGCGGCACGAGCGCCATGCCCTTGGTGCGGAGCTTCCCGTCCAGGTAGTCAATCTGCCGACGGTGCAGCAGCAGCTTGCGCTTGCGGTCGGAGTCAACGTTGAAGATCGTCCCGTGCGAGAAGGGGTGGATGTGAACCGCGTGCAGCCAGCACTCTCCGTTGCGGATGAGGCAAAACGAGTCCGTAATCTGGCACGGGCGCTCGCGAAGGCTCCTGACCTCGGTGCCCTTGAGCACGAGCCCCGCCTCGAACGTCTCCTCGATGGCATACTCGTGCCGGGCAGAACGGTTGCGGGCGATGGTCTTTCGCTCGCGCTTCCTAGGCATCGGCATGGGGCGTACCCCCTTCGGAACCGTCGGGCTCGCCCGCATCGTTGCCGCTGGCGTCTCCCGCGTCCGCATCACGAATAAGCTCGAGCAGGGCCTTTGTGGCCGGTGCCCCCACGAGGTCGCGAGCGCGCACGGTAAGCGTCGTGGCAAGGTTGCGCTCGCCAACCTTCGCGGCGTCAGTGGCGCACATGAGCAGCGTGAGCGCAATCTCGGCATTGGCGCCGTCGGGGAGCCCCTCCTCGCCCAGGAGGGCCTGGGCCCGCTCGTCATCAATCGTGTCGGGGTCGGCGGGCGTGCCCTTCACGCGAGCGAGCAGGTCATCGAGCACCGGGTCGGGCATCTCGAGCCTGCGGGCGCAGCGGAGCGCGGCGGCAGCAAGCGAGTCGCGCCCGGTATCCAGGTAGTGCCGCGCAAAGTTGCAGAACGCCCGCGCCAGGTGGCGCGCGTCACTTGCGCGCTCGAACACCGAAAAACTCAGGGCGAGGAACTCGTCGAGCTGGCCGTTGGTGCGGTAGAGCTCGGCGAGGTCAAGACGGGCGCCACAGTCCATGGGATCCCAGCGCACGGCCTGCTTGAGCGCTTCGGTTGCCCCGGCGTAGTCGCCCGTCAGGACAAGGGCGTGGCCGAGGTCCGCATAGAGGCGGTCGAGCGGCTCGCCCACGTCGCGCAGCTCGCGCGGGTCGCGCTCGACGCGACGATACGCAAGCCGCTCGAAGATGGTGGGGAAGGCAAACCACTGCAGTTCGTCGGTAGTGGGGCAATTACGCGAGACGTACTCCTCCACATCGGCGGCAAGACGCTCCAGGAGCTCCGCCGCCGGCTCGGCGTCACCACTCGACAGCAGCATCTCGGCCGTTGCCAGCGAGTCTTCCATCTCGGTACGCCTCTGCATGTGGCACTCCCTTGGTCTGAGCCGCAGGCCTGGCCTCATGCCCGGCTGCGGTTACGGAATCTTAAAGTCTATGCGTCCCTTTTCGGGGCTGCAACCGGACACCTCGACGGCAACGCGCTTACCCAAGTACCAGACCTGGCCCGACTCCTCCCCCGTCAGCGTGAGGCGCCGCTCGTCATACGCAAGCCACTCGTTCCCGAGCGCGCGCGTGGGCAGCAGCCCCTCGGCACAGGTTTCGTCAAGGCGCACAAACAGCCCGAAGCGCTCAACGCCCACCACCACGCCGGAACAACGCTCGCCGATACGACCCTGGTAGAGCTCGGTCATCTTGACCGCCTGACTCTCCCTGGCCGCGGCGTCCGCCTCGCGCTCCCCGTCCGAGCACGCGCGGCACAGCTGCGGCATGAGACGGGAGGTGGCACGCACCGCCTTCTGGTCGAAGCCCGCGTCGGCGCCCGCGCCGAGCAGGGCCTTGAGCGCCCGGTGCACGCACATGTCGGGATAGCGACGAATCGGGGAGGTGAAGTGGCAGTACGCCCGCGCGCCCAGTGCGTAGTGCCCGTCGTTTCTTGGCAGGTAGACGGCTCGCTTCATGGCACGCAGCAGCATCGCGTTGACCGGTATCTCGGCGGCCGTCCCCTTGGCACGCGCGAGCACCGCCTGGATGCGGAAGGGGTCGCCGGCGCGCACGGCCGCCTCCTCGCCGGGACGAAGCACCTCAAGCTCGCGAAGGACGGGCAGCGTTTGAGCAAGGGCGTCGGGAGAGGGCTGCTCGTGTACGCGAAAGGCCGTTGGCAGCTCGTCCTCGTGCCCGGCGAGCATGGAGGCAACGGCCTCGTTGGCGACGAGCATGGCCTCCTCCACAAGCGACGTGGCACGCGTCCGGCTCCGCACCCTCACGCCTGTAGGCACGCCGTCGCCATCGAGCGTCACCTTGGCCTCAATACCCTCGAAGTCAACGGCACCGCGACGGCGGCGTACCTCGAGGCGCAATCCCGCAAGCTTGTCGAGCAAGCGAAGCATGTCTGCAAGCCCCTCGTCTGTGAGCGAGGACGCCGACACCGGCTCTTCTCCCCCGAGCAGGGAGTCCGCTTCGTCGTAGGTCAGCCGCGCGCGGGAACGGATGGCCGAGGCGCACGCCTCCGTCGCCACCACCTCTCCGTTAGCGTCGAGCGTCACGAGCACGCTCATGGCAAGGCGGTCCTCGCCCGGCCGCAGCGAACACACGTCGTTGGAGAGCCGCTCGGGCAACATGGGAAGCACGCGATCAGCGAGGTAGGCGGAGCACGTCCTCGCCCGCGCCTCAAGGTCGACGGACGAGCCCCAGGGCACGTAGTGCGTCACGTCGGCGATGTGGACGCCAAGCCGATAGCCTCCGTCTGCCGTGAGCTCGCACGACACCGCATCGTCAAAGTCTCGAGCGTCCGCCGGGTCGATAGTCACGCACGCCGTGTCTCGAAGGTCGCGACGGACCGGAAGGCTCGCGAGCGCCGCATCGACATCGGCGCGCATGTGCTTCGCCTCTGTGAGCGCCGCCTCGCCAAAACGAGCGGCCAGCCCATGGCTCGCGATGATGCGCTCGATGGGCATGTCGAGTCCGTCGGGGCTGCCAAGGGAACGCTCTATCGTCGCGACGCCCGCCTCATGCCGCGAGGGGTACGCGAGGATGCGGGCCACGACCACGTCACCCTCCCGCACCCCATGGCGGTGTGGGCTCTCGTCGTCGGGCAGCACGAAGAAATCGTGTCCGATTCGCTCGTCAAGCGGCGCGACAACGCCGAGCGGCCCCGCGACGCCAAACGTGCCGACAAAGCTCGTCGTCGCGCGCTCGAGCACGACACGCACGACGGCTTGGGGCTCCACGCCGCGCCGCCGCTTCAGCGTGACGCGCACGCGGTCGCCATCCATGCCGCCGTTGAGAGAACCGCGTGCCACCGTAAACGTGCCCTCGGAGGCCTCAAGCCGGGCGGCACCGGGGCGCATCACGTGCAGCGTCCCCTCGAGCTCGTCGCGACGGGGCCGCGACGGCCCCTCGGAACGGGGCCGCTTCTGTTTCGCGTGCCTACGCCCCATGGCTTCCCCCTTACAAAAAAGGCCGCCCGGTTTAACCCGGACGGCCTGGAACCACTTGCTACACCTTGAGGTAGCGCCTCATGGCAATCGCCGAGCCGAAAAGGCCTATCACCAGACCCATCACGACGAGCATCCCGTACGTCATGGCGGTCGAGCGCAATGGCACCTCAAAGCTCAGGAACGTTATGCGTTCCGCGAGCATCGGGAGGCCAAAGCGCCTGACGGCCTCGAGTGCGCCGATGGCGAGGGCGCTGCCAAAGAGCGCCTGCAGCACGCCCTCCATGATGAACGGCCCGCGAATGAAGCCGTTGGACGCGCCCACGAGACGCTGAATCGCGATCTCGCGCCGACGGGCCGAGATGGACAGGCGAATCGTGTTGTTGATGAACACGAACGCGACGAACGTGAGCAGCACGACGAGCACGAGCGTGATGATGCGAATCCAGTTGGTCACCGCAAACAGGCGCTCGACGGTACCTTGGCCGTACTGAATCTCCTCCGCCGGATCGCTCGTGGAGCCGTCGTCATTGGTCGTGACGTCGGCCACCTTGGCAAACGTCTCGTCCGCACCCAGGCGGTCGGCCACGGTCTGAACGTCCTGCGGGTCATGGAGCTTGATGACGAGAGAAGCGGGGATGGGGTTGCGATCGTCGAGCGCCGCCACCGCATCCTTGGCGTTCTTTTTCGTCATGGTGTCGCGGTACTCCTCCAGGGCCTCGTCCTTGCTCTTGTACGTGACCGACTCCACCTCGCTCCAGCCCTCGACCTCGCTCTTGAGCGTCTGGACGTCGGCGTCGGCGGCATTGTCGGACAAGAATGCCTGGATGGTGACCTGATCCTCGACCGTGCCCACCATGCCGTCCAGCAGGACGGAGCCCATGGCAAACAGGCCGATGATGAACAGCGACAGGAAAATCGTGACGACGGCGCCAAAGGTGGTGGAACCATTGCGAACGAAGTGGTGGCCCGCCTCGCGCATGGAGTAGCCGAAGTTAGAAGGAGCCATAGTAGCCGTAGCCTCCCCTCTCCTGGTCTCGGACGACATGACCGGTCTCGAGCGCGATGACGCGCTTGCGCATCGAGTCGACCATCTCGCGATCGTGCGTTGCCATGAGCACCGTGGTGCCCGTGCGGTTAATGCGCTCGAGCAGCTTCATGATGCCGAGGGAAATCGCCGGGTCGAGGTTTCCCGTAGGCTCGTCACAGACCAGGAGCGGCGGACGGTTCACCATGGCGCGGGCCACGGAGACGCGCTGCTGCTCGCCGCCAGATAGCTGGTCGGGGTACACGTCCATCTTCTCGCCCAGGCCAACGAGACGAAGCACCTCGGGAACCTGCGCCTTGATGACCGAGCGCGGCTTGCCGATGCACTCGAGGGCGAAGGCCACGTTGTCGAAGATGGTCTTGTCCGGCAGAAGCTTGAAGTCCTGGAACACGCAGCCGATCTGACGGCGCAGGTACGGCACCTTCCAGTTGCGCATGGCACCAAGGTCCTGCCCGGCGACCACAATCTTGCCGTGCGTGGGCTTGAGCTCGCGGGTGATGAGCTTGAGGAAGGTGGACTTGCCCGAGCCCGAGTGTCCCACGAGGAAGACGAACTCGCCGGCGTAGACGTCAACGTTGACGTTATCCAGCGCGGGCTTGTTGGGCTGTGCCGGATAGATCATCGAGACGTTCTGGAACGAGATGGTGGGCACGCCGCCCGAGTTGACCTTGGCGGTGTCCTCCTGCTTGGAGGAGATGGGGGCGAAGGCGGTCGTAAAGCCGACCTGGTCCGAGGGATCGTACGAGTCCTCTGATGCAGACGGGGTAGGCTGAGACTGCGCCTGGGCGGGAGTCTCGGGCTCCTGAGCAGGGGCAGGAGCGGGCGGCTCCTCCATGCTCGGCACCTGGCTCACGCGGGCGGCGGGATCGGGAATCCGCGCCTGCCGCTCCTCGCCCTGTCCCTCGCTGCTGCGGAAGTGGTTGGCCACTTGTAGCTCCTTTTTTCGCGCGATAGGAAAGGCAAATGCGGTCACGATGATACCAAACGCCCGGGCAGTCCCCGAAAACACCACGGGGCCAGCCGACGGCGGAGGCTATCCCTCGTCGCCCGTCTCAACGGGCGCCCGGCCCCCCACCACCCAGCGGTGGTAGGCAAACACGAACGGGTCGAGGTCTCCATCGTCGAGAACCGCCTCGACGTTGCCCGTCTCGCAGGCGGTGCGCAGATCCTTCACCATCCGATAGGGGTACAGCACGTAGCTCCTGATCTGGTTGCCAAACCCAATCTCGCGCTTGGGGCCGCGCAGCTCGTCCAGGGCCTCCTCGCGCTTCTGCA
>OIXX01000993.1_pt1 | contig 11887 bp, 5 predicted proteins | sample 1588161 | NCBI WGS metagenome assembly OIXX01 (sample SAMN03283274) | human gut metagenome | biome: human-associated habitat; material: feces | host: Homo sapiens | place: Peru | collected 2012
AGTGGGAGTACAACAAAGAGCGCACCGGCCAGAGCGATGCACTGAATGCCTACGAGCAGGCGTTCAACCTGTACCAGCAGGGAGCGGGCGATGCCGCGAACGCCGTGCTGGGCCGGTATGGTCTGGATACCGGAATCTTCGACAATTACAGCGGCGCACCCATCACCCGCGCAGACAAGGCGGGTGCGCTCACGACCGCAGCCGGGCTGGCAGGCGGCGGCAGCGACGAGGCTGCACGGGCGGTGCTGGAACTGTACGGCCTGGATCCGAACTCTGTGGGGAATTACAGGACGATCGCAGGACGGCAGCTTGCAACGGCGCTGTATAAGAATAACACCAGTGGCTCTTCGGGCAGCGGTCGGAGAAGCGGCAGCTCGGGCGGGTCTTCGGGCAGCAGGAGCGGCGGCACGAAAAGCAACGGGAGCAGCCCGACCTATGCTCAGCTGCTGAGTATGTCGAAGGAGTTTGTCACAATGAAAGCGAGTGACCCGCGATATGATTACTACAAGCGGACGCTGACGGATGCGGGCTGGATAGAGGACGACACCCGTGTCCCGCAGCGGGCGCAGGTGGCGGCGAACGCCATCAAGGGCCAGAGGAACCACGGCTCGGATGACCAGACTATTTTTGACAGCCTGAAGTATCAGGGATACACGGACGACGAGATCTGGAAAGCCTTTGAGCTGGCAGGGTAACAGAAAAGCCTCCTGCACGACCGTGTGCAGGAGGCTTTGGGATAAAGTCAGGCGAGGTGGAGCTGGTGCTTGAGCGCGTCCTGAAGGACCTGACTGAAGTTTACATTGCGTTCAAGGGCGGCGGCATTGAGCCACGCCGGGAGAGTGACGGTGCGGTTTACCGAACGATTGACGCTGGCGAGCCGGACGGACGGCATATAGGCATCGACCAGCACGACCCGCTCGTTTTCTTTAGGCTGGATAGCGGACAGGGACGAGGGGGCGGGGATAGGCTCGCCGTCCTCTTCCAGCCCGCACATCACGCAGCCAAGCAGCTCGCGGGCGGAAAGCAGGGCGTCGTCCTCGGACGTACCGCTGGTGGCGACACCGAGGTCGGGAAAATCGACAGCGATCTCCTGCCCGTCCTCGTAGATAAACACGGCAGGATAGAAGTAACGGTCGGGAAGATTCTTTTTCATCAGAAAAGCCTCCTATCATTCAGCGGAATTCAAGGCCGGACTGCTGCTCAATGCGGTTAAGCGTAGCCCGGGGAATATCTTTATCGGGGTCTTTTACGGTGACGCGACCGGGCTTGGCGGGGTGTTTATACTGGTGGTGGCTGCCCACGCAGTTGACCTCATACCAGCCGTCGGCCTTGAGCGCCTTTATGACCTCGCGGGACGAATAACTTTTCACGACATCATCTCCTCGATAACAGAATAACAAATACAATACTATTTGTCAAGACAAAAAGAAGGGAAGAAGACGGAATGGCAGTAACCAAACAGCAGCTCGCACAATGGAGCAGGGAATTTTCCGCAAAGAACCCGGACAAGGTGAGTGGGGCGGGCAGCACTGCGCAGAACATCACCACAAAGAAGAGCAGCGTCACCAAGGAGCAGTTGAGCCAGTGGAGCCGGGAGTTTGACGCAAAGAACCCGGACAGGGCAAGCGGAACGGGCAGCGCTGCGCAGAGCACCACCACAAGGAAGAGCGGCGTCACCAAGGAGCAGTTGAGCCAGTGGAGCCGGGAGTTTGAGCAGAAGCAGGCCGCAAAGAAGCAGGCCGAAGCGGCTCAGAAGCTGGGCGGCATCACCAGCGGCCTTGCGGCGGGCGGGCAGATGACGCAGCAGAACCCGGCGGTGAAGTGGAGCGCGGAGACGCTGAACAAGAAGATCGACCCGGACATTACCCGGGCCAAGGCCTTGCAGCAGTACACTGAACGACACGCCAGCGACATGGGGGAGGTAGACCGGCGGCGGGACGAGATGAGCAACCAGCTCAGCAACGATGTTTACGCACAGGTGAACAACTGGAAGGACGCGGACACCCGGAACCGGCAGCTTTACGAGCTGGTGAAGGACGGCAAGACGGTGGAGCTGGAGGACGGCTACATCGACCGGAAACCGGTAACGGACGCCGACCTGCGGAAAGAGGGCTACCGGCCAGACGAGATCAAGACAGCCCGCACCTATGCGGAAGCCTACGACAAGCTGGGTCTGCCGTATACTGCAGCCCGACGGCTGGCGCGCACCTTCAGCGGACTCGGAACAAAATTTGTCGGAGATATGGCAACAGCGGCAGGTGAACTTCCGCAGGCTGTAGGCACTGAAGTAAAAGATGATGACGAGATGCGTACCCTGATGCGGGCGGTGCAGCGCGTGGACGGCACGAACGGAAAATACACTGACGCTGACCTCATCCGATATGGTCACTGGACGCAGGCACAAATCGACGAAGCCCGTCAGAGACTCGAAGTCGGAGAAAACCCGGTTAAAGTAGACAACCCTGTTTATAATTGGGGACGAAAGACCAGTCAGGAGGGCGAACGGCTTACGGCGGACGCGATGGCGGGCGAGAGCGATGTGGCCCGCTTCTGGCACGGGGCGGCCACCAGTGCGGCAGAGAACCTTATCCTCGCAAACATCAATCCTGCGCTCATCCTGCCGGTGCTGAGTGCGCAGGGCGCAGGCGACAGCATTTCGCAGAGCGCAGAAAAAAACGAAGACCCCAGTAAGGCCCTTCTGAAGGCCGGTGCCAAGTTCGGCGCAGGGTGGGCCATCAACTCGGTGGGCGCGGCTGACCTTGCAAAGACCATGGGCTCGGACTACGCGAAGGACACGATGGCCGGGCAGATCGCGGACTGGGTGCAGGGGCTGGCAGGCAGCTCGGAGCTGGCGCAGCGCTACCCGGCGGTGGCTGCGGCCATCTCGGGCGGCATCGACAACTCGATGCAGGCCTTTGCGGAGACCTATGCGGACATGGCCATCGACGCTGCGCTGGGGGACAGCGAGGCGGCGAAGGACCTGTTCAGCAAAGACACCTTCCTCACCGCACTGGAAAGCGGACTTTCCGGCGGCGCGTCCGGCGCACTGGGCGGCGCGGTCGGCACGGGGCTGCGCAGCATGAGCGAGGGACTGGACAGGGCAACAGCGACGCCCGCCGCCAGTGGCGGAAACAGGGAGGAGCTGTTGGGGCCGCGGCCGGCAGGATATGAGGCCCGCCCAAGGGCCGAAATAGACGCCGGGAGCCGCAACCCGGGCTCCTTTAATGAGGCTGCGGATAGCTCTGCTGATAGAGCGCTGGCCGGGCAGGACCTCTCAGTCGCTGACGCGACAGCTCCCCTTAAAAGGGGAGCCACTGGCGTGCCGGGCAGCTCTCAGCTGGACGCCGGAAGTGCTGCGGGGCGCGAGATGGCGGGCGCTGCTACAGAGGCAAACAGCAGTGTAAACGAGACTGCGGTGAACGATGACCCGGCGGTACATACTGCGGCCCAGAACGCCGGCATTGAGGAGTACAAGAACAGCGTTGACCCGGGGCTGGCGGAGTATGTTGACCGGGTGCGGGCAGGCGAGAAGCTGGAACCGTATGTGGTGGCCGAGACCGGCGACCGGATGCGCAGCGCCATGATGGAGCTGACGGGCCTTGAGAAGGTGGGCGACCGCACGCTGATGGACTCGAACGCCGTACAGCACATCACCAACCGGCACGCAGGGGGAGACGGCAGCGCCGACGGGACCATGAAGGAGAGCGCCGATATGGCCCGGGCGGCATATGTGCTGAACAATTTTGACAATGCGTATCTGGCAAAAGACCGAGCCAAGGGCTACAAAGACAGCACAAGCAAGCGCGCACCTATTGTAGTTTTTGAGAAAAAAATAGACGGCAGCCACATTGTCGTGGAAGCCGTCTGTGATACGAAGAAAAACTATAATTATATCGTTTCGGAATATCTCTCCAAAAACGGTGTGGACAAAAAAGAAATGGTGAAAGCCCTGCGATCCCCCGTGAATGCCGTTGCCAGCCCTGGGGTGTACGTCCGAAACGTAGTCGCAGGTTCTCCCACCGTGACGGAAGCGCAACAGGCCCCTATGGATGCCGCGTCCGACCCCAGACATACGTCCGAAACGTTTTCTGCGCATTCCTCCGCCACAGCAGAGGAGTTGCAGTCCTCTATGGATGCCGCGTCCGACCCCAGAGATACGCCCGAGACGTTAGCTGATCTACCCTCTGCCAAGACCAATATAGCACCGGGGGGCGGGGTTGTCAATGGCAGGAGCTACGCGGAGGAAACGCTGACGGCGGACGAGAGTGCGCTGGACTCGAGCGGCTGGGCGAGTGTGGAGCAGAAAGCGGCGGCTGCACAGCTGGCCCGGGCGGGAAGAGTGAGCACACAGGGCGTGCAGACCATCGTGGACAACATGCCCGGCGGCATCGGCGCGGGCGTGTACACCCAGGCCGCGAAGGCACTGTACCGGATGGGCGTGAATAAAGTGGACAGCTTTGCCGAGGCGCTGAAGCTGACCGGCCCGGAGGGCGGCATGGGCGGCGCAGTGCGGCAGGTGCTGGCGCTGGGCAGGCAGGGCGAGAACGCCCTGAAGCTGGCCTATTTACAGGGCAAGGGCGAAGCCGAAGTCTACAACGCCCACAAGGCCGGGGAGCTGGGCAGCGGAAAGGGCGCGGTGCGACCGGACGCCGGGACGGTATACCGGGGCGACAAGGCCGTGAGCGGGGACAAGAGCGCAGACGAGGCCTTTTTGAAGCTGACGGCCCAGAGCACCGGCACGGCCATCCACCGGATGATGCAGGGGCTGGAGAACAACGCCAAGGGCTGTATCAAGGCCGCTGCGGGCGAGATGTTCTTTGCCGGAGATGCGGGCAGTGAGACGGTGATGCACGAGACGTTCCACGCGCTGAACCAGTGGAGCGCCGAGACGGGGCAGGCCGTGATGGACCGGCTGCTGAACTATCTTGTGCAGCAGAGCGGCGCAGAGAGCACCGAGAAGCTCATCCAGAGCTACCTCGACAAGTACGCCGAGGCCGGGCAGCAGCTGACCTACAACCAGGCTCTCGAGGAGATCACCGCCGATGCCATGGAGACGGTATTCGGCACGGCGGAGAGTTTCCGGGACTTTGTGCGCCAGCAGGCGGCCGAGGCACGGATGAACGCCGAAGCCCGGGGTATCATCGGGAAGGCGATGGACAAGATCCAGAACCTGCTGGAGAACGTGCTGGCAGACGTGGAGCACTTTTTGAAAAAAGAACCCACCAACGCCGCCGCCAAGGCTGCGAAGAGCCTGACGGAGGAGCAGCTGCGGGATCTGCGTGCGCTGTATTTTGAGCATCAGATCGCAGCGGGCGAAAAGTACCGGGAAGCCATCCACGACGCAAAGCAGGGCAGCAAAAACGCCGCAGCCTCTGAAACAAAGGACGCGGCGGTAAAATACTCCATCGATGTCTGCTTTGAGAAAGCCATCGAGGGGCTGGACGAAGACTCGACCAAGCGATATGCTATCCGGGTGGGCAGCACTTCAGAAGTGCTGAAGAGCATCGGTGTGAAAGACAAAGATATTTTCTGGCAGGCTGGAAAGCTGCGGAAAATACTGAACAAGCACAGTATCGCAAACCACAATGCGGCGACTGGAGAAGGCTCCATTATGACCAAAGAAATTCTGAAACAGGTTCCGCAGGTTTTGGAGCATCCCATCATTGTACTGCACTCGGATACGAGCCGGAATGCGGACTATGCCAGCCGGATATTCCTATACGGCGATGTGAAGGACGCGGCCGGAAAGCCGGTGAATGTGTCGCTGGAGCTGCTTCCGACGGACAGAAATGGTCTGGCGGTAGATAATATCGTGGTGCTGAGCGCATACGGTCACGAAAGCTACAGAGCCGGAAAGGTGGTACAGGGCGAGGTCCTTTATGTTGACCCGGACACAAAAAGAACCGCCGCTTGGCTGAGGGGTAATAGGCTACGATTGCCGTTCTCCCTCGCAAGCGGTGGCTCTAAGGCTACTTTACACTACACTGACGGAAATGTCAAGGCTGTGACTGCCGAACCGTTGCAGGGACAACCGCTGTACTACCTGAAGGCCGTGACGGAGGCCGAGGCCCAGAAGCTCTACCCGGAAAAACCAGCCGTGAAATACCAGCTGGAGGTGGACGCAGACAGCAAGGACGCCGCCAGCAGCGGCGGCCTCGGGGACGTGGACGCCCAGATGGAGACGATACAGAAGGCCGTGGAGGCAGGCGGGAACAAGCGGGTCTCGGAAGAAGGCCTGCGAAGCATCGCGCAGGCCGTGCGGGCCGACCACGGCAGCCGCGTGAGCGCCAAGTGGCTGACGGAGCGGCTGGGTGCGCTGAGCGACTACCTGAGCCAGGGCAAGGGAGTGGACTGGGCTGACGCCAACGCCTTTGTGATGGACATCGCCGAGCAGATCATGCAGAAGAGCGCAAAGCGGAACGACGAGCTGTGGAAGGCATACCCGGAGCTGCACAAGATGAGTATGCAGCTCGAGAAAGGCTCGGCGGCCTGCGGCGAGATATTGTACCGGTACGGCAGCTGGGCGAACGCCCGGAAGGAGGCGGCCCGCCACGGCGTGAGCCTGACCTACACCAAGGACGGACAGGCCAGCCGGTGGGACGGAGACTTTGCAGAGCTGCAAAGGCTGGGTGCAGGACTGCTGCCTGCCGAGACGCCCAGCAGCGCCGCCGACGCGCTGGAGGCCATGATGAGCGCCCACGACGCCATCAGGCCCACCTTAGAGAACGCCTATGACGAGGACTGGGACGGGGCAAAGCAGGACATTGCCATGCAGATCTGGCAACGGTACATGAATGCGCCGGAGATGGCCATCGGCGAGAACGCCCAGCTGCGGGAGCAGTTTGCCCAGCAGCGGAAAGAGGTGCGGGACATTGCCCGGCAGCAGGCGCTGGAAGCAAGAGCCAAGGCCCAGATCGCGGCGGCGCAGCAGGCCAGGAAGGCGCAGGACGACCTGCTGGAGCCCTACCGGAGGGCTGCAGCCAAGGCGAACTACCGGAAGGAAGTGGCGGAGCAGTTTGCGAAAAAGCAGAAGGCCAGTGTGGAGGCCCGGGTGCAGCTGGAAAAGGATAAGCGGCTGAAGCAGGTACAGAAGGCCCGGGATGCCCGGGAGATGGACAACACCCGGCGGAGCGTGCAGAAGCTGACGAGCGAGCTGACCCGGATGATCGAGAAGCCCAGCGAGAAGAGCTATGTGCCGGAGTATCTGGTGGACAAGGTGCGGCCGGTGGCGATGCTGGCCAACGACGCCATCGGCAACCACGAGGCAGCGAAGAAGCTGCGGGCCGGGGTGAACGGCATCTACGGCCCGCTGCCGGCGGACATGAGCATCCGGGATGCGATGGACGGCCTGAAGAGCGGTATTACCCGGGAAATGAAGATGGGCGAGCGGGCGGCGCTGGAATGGAAGAACAGCAAGCTGGCCGACGCCATTGACAACTGGTTGACCGACGTGAACGAGAACCGGCAGCTGAAAATGGAAGAGCTGCGGGGGCAGATCGAGCAGGCGAACAAGTGGCTGCCGGAGGACACCCCGGAGAAGCGGGCGTGGCTCAAGCGGCTGAACGAAGACCTGCAGGCCTACCGGGACGGCGCGATGGCGTCGCTGAGCATGGAGGAGCTGCGGGGGCTGCGGGAGATCATGGAGCAGACCATGTTCATCGTGAAGAACGAGGCCGTGATGCTGGGCAGCATCGAAGACGTGATGATAGACGACTTTGCCGAGGGGCTGCACGGTGAGCTGAAGGAGGTGGCCGCCAAGCAGAAAAAGGGCGTACTGGCCCAGCTGGGACGTGCGGCGCGGGACGTGTACCGGATAAACGCCACGAACATCGAGCGGAACTTTGAGCGCTTTGGCGGCTATGTCCACGGCGGCTTTATGGAGCAGCTGGGGCAGATGCTGAACGATGGACAGGCCCGGAAGAGCCGGATCACCGCCGAGGGCGAAGCCATCTTTGCCGACCTGACAGGGCCGAAGCACGAGAAGGAGCTGTACCATTTTACCCATGATCTGGTGGACATCGGACTGAAGACCGAGGACGGCAGGCCGTGGCTGGTGACCCACGACGTGATGGCGGAGCTGTGGGTGCAGCTGCAGAACCGGCAGGGTATGCACCACCTGCTGCACGGCGGCGCGACCATTGCGGACATGAGCCTGACCACCAAGGGTCTGAAGGGCGCGGGACGCCAGCGGGCCGAGACCGTGAAGCTGGGCGAGCTTGTGACCGTGGACGAGAGCGGGAACAAGCTGAACGCCTACGAGGTGAGTCAGCGGGAGGACGCGCTGCGCACCAGCATCATCGGAGAGATCGAAAAGAACCTGACCGAGTACGACAACAAGATGATCGCAGCGTTCCGGGAGCTGGGCAAGCTGACCAAGGGGTACATCAACGAGACGAGCCTTGCGCTCTCCGGCGTGAAGAAGGCCCGGGTGGACAATTACATCCGGCTGCACGTTGACCGGAACACCAACGTGGAGCAGAACACCGGCATCCAGTACGACAACAGCGTGGGCAGCGAGGGCTTTTTGCAGAGCCGCGTGAACAGCTCGAAGCCTCTGGAGCTGGTGGGACTGGTGCGGCAGGCGGCGGAGAGCATCGAGAACACGGCCCAGTACGCGGGCATGGCCATCCCGCTGCGGAACGCCGAGAAGGTGCTGAACTCGATGCAGGGCGGAAAGAGCCTGTACGGCCAGATAGAGAAGGTGTGGGGCGAGACGGGCCGGAGCTACCTGAACAAGGCGCTGGCCGACCTGTGCGGAACGAAGAGCGACCACGAGGTGTTCGACCGGCTGTGCAGCACCCTGCGGGGCAATGCCGCCGCTGCCGTGCTGACCGGAAACCTGAACGTGACGCTTTTGCAGGCAGCCAGCCTGCCGACCGCAGCCGCAGAGCTGGGCTGGGGAAGCACGGGAAAGTCGGTGCTGCAATTTGTGAAGAACGTCTCGCCGAGCAAGCTGGCGGAGATCGAGAAGCTGGCCTACGAGCACGGCGACGCGATGCTGCCCACCCGCCTGCGGGGAAGCCGGAGGGGTGAGCTGGGGAGCACCGGGAAGGGCGTGCTGGGTACGCTGCACGACAGCGCCCGGAACGGAGACAACGCCGTGGTGCGAGCCGGCGTGAAGGCGGCGGACGCCATCGGCGACTTTGCCAGCGGAAGCATCGGGAAGGTGGACGAGATCACGACGGCAGCGCTGTACTACGGCGCGATGGAGTATGTGAAGAGCCACCCGGAGGAGTTCGACGCCGAGGCGGCCGTCTACGACAGCCCGGCCTACTGGGAGGCTGTGAAGCAGAAGTATCAGCGGGTGATCGAGCGGACCCAGCCCAACTACACCGCCATGCAGCGGACGGGCTTTCAGCGCACGAAAAACCAGATGGCCAAGACCCTGATGATGTTCAGCACACAGCGTCAGCAGAACGCCCAGATCCTGGTGAGCGCACTGGAGGACGCCGCAGCGCAGGCGGCACGGTACAAGGCAGACCCCAGCGCAGCCAACAAGGAGGCACTGGAAACGGCCAAGGCGCGGCGGGCAGACGCCATCTCGAGCCAGATCGTGCAGACGGCCCTGATCGCAGGGCTGGGCGTGGGGGTGAAGCTGCTGTTCCACAAGTGGGGCGACTTACAGGACGAGAACGGCGACATGACCGTGTGGAGCCTGCTGAGCAATTTTATCTATCAGTTCTTCAACAGCGGGGTGAGCAACTTTACCGGCGGAAGCGAGGTGTGGAGAGCCGCCGAGACGGTGATGACCGGAAAGAGCTTTGGCAGCTACGACACTATCAGCATGACGGGCTTTTCGGCCGTGAACGACATGACCAAGAGCATCGCGAAGCTGAACGGCCTGCTGGACAAGGACACCGGTGAGATGACCGAGGAGGAGTTTGCGGAGTACGAGAAGAGCGTGCGGTGGGCGTGGGCAGACGCTGTGGGCCAGCTGGCCATGCTGGAGGGCATCCCCTACAACAACGTGAAGAAGTACGTCAAGGCCGTGAACGAATGGATGGACAGCATCAAGAAATGGAAGGAAGAGGGCAAAGTGAGCTTTGACTCTGCACCCTCTTCGGCCACCGGGCAGTACGACCGGCTGTACAACGCCATCCAGAACGGGGACAGCGAGGAAGCTGCTGCGGCGATGAAGAAGCTGGAACAGATGAACAAGACGGACAAGGTGGACAGCCAGCTCAAGACCCGGCTGAAGAAGTACGACGAGGACATTCTGGAAGCAGCCAAGGCCCAGAACGCAGGCAAGGAGAAGGCGGCGGAGACGGCACGGAAAGCGGCCTTCAGGAAGCTGCTGGAGGGACTGGACGTGGGCAGCACAGACTCTGCCCGGCGGGCGGAGCTGGCCGACGTGGTGACCGGCGCTGTGAACGAGAGGGCCAACGAGCTGCTGCTGGCCGAAAAGGGCCGGGACAAGGACGCCAGCGTGTACGCTGACCTGCTGGACGAAGTGGAAAATGGCCGGGCGAAGGACGTGCAGGCCGAAATAAACCGGCTGCTGACCGCAGGCAAGAAGAAAAGCAGCATCAAGAGCAAAATCACCGAGGCCGTGAAGGAAGAGTATCTGGCCGGAAGCGACCGGGACCGGGAGAAGCTGGAGAAGAAGCTGCTGGCCCTCGAGGACGCAGAGGGAAAGCCCCTGTACGAGGAAAAGGACTTTGCGCAGTGGGTGAACCAGGCGGACAAGAAGGCCGAGAAGGCGAAGGACGAGAGAAATTGGTGGGAGGGGGTGAAGTAAAAATGACTTGATATTCCGGCGCAGTTGGCGTATACTGATGGTAAGAAAGTTGGAAAATCCAACGATGCAAAGGAGCTGATAGATATGCTGACAGAGCTGAGGACCAAGTCTCAGATCACTATCCCGAAGGACATCGTGGCACGGCTGGGCCTGCACGAGGGCGACAAGCTGGAAATCGTGGAAAAAGACGGAACCATCCAGATCATGCCGGTGGCCGTGTACCCCAAGAAGTATCTGGACGAGCTGCGCAGCGAGATCAATGAAACAAAGGCGAAGATCGCAGCCGGTGAACAGCCGGTCTTTGATACCGTTGACGAGCTGTTTGAGTTGTTGGATGGAGTGAGCTGATGGCGTACAAGATCACATTTACCAAGCGGTTCGTCAAGAACATGAAACGGCTGTCGGCAGCAGAACGGACACAGCTGAAAAAGAAGCTGGAACTGCTGATGCAAGATCCGCTATACCCGTCACTGCGAACAAAGCGGATACAGGGAACAACAGATTTGTTCGAGTTCAGTGTCAATATGGATGTTCGGGTCATATGGCAATACGACGGAGACACCATCATACTGCTGCTGGACATCGGACACCACGATATTCTAAACCAATTTTGAAAAAGAACGAGCACTCTGGCTGTGAGCCGGGGTGCTCGTTCTTTTTGTATGTCTGCAACGGCGACGACCACGGCCGGTGGCCGAAACAGGGAGGAGCTGTTGGGGCAGCGGCCAGCAAGATGCAAGCGGCAGCGCAGCAGATGCTGGGAGCCGCAACCCGTGCTCGCCTGCGGCGAGACCTTACAAAACTACTGCGGGCTTGAATAAGTCCGCAGTAGTTTTGAAGCAGGGGACGTGGTAGGCTTTTGGTAGAGTGCTGGGAGGGGAAGAACCTCTCCGTCACGCCTGACGGCGTGCCACCTCCCCTATTGAGGGGAGGCCTTGGCAGGCCGGGAAAGTCTGAGCGGGACACCTGAGGCCCGACAGTGCGCAAAAGAGCAGGCCCTGCGACAGAGGGCAGAAGGATTTAAGATGAAAGTAAGGATCATCAAAGACCGATTCGGCGGGATGGGCTGGCGGGCCGAGCCGGGGGTGCTGCATCTGGGCGGCGTAGGAACGGCGGGCGTGGAGAGCCTGAGCTTCGCGCTGCCGGAGG
>OIXX01000998.1_pt1 | contig 11794 bp, 9 predicted proteins | sample 1588161 | NCBI WGS metagenome assembly OIXX01 (sample SAMN03283274) | human gut metagenome | biome: human-associated habitat; material: feces | host: Homo sapiens | place: Peru | collected 2012
GTCGCCGAGCGGCTCGGAGCTCCAGGGGCCCACGAAGATGGCGCCCGCGTTCTCGATGGAACCCAGCAGGCTCATGGCGTCGGCGCAGTGGAGCTCAAGGTGCTCGGGCGCCACCACGTTCACGGCGGCCACGGCGTCGGCCAGCGTGTCCGTGGCCACTATCACGCCGTGGCCTAGGCTCCTGCGCGTGATGTCCTCGCGCGGGCTCTGGGAGACGAGCCGCTCGATGGCGTCCTCCACCGCGGCCGGCAGCTCGGGCGCGTCGGTCACGAGGTAGCACGTGGCCATGGGGTCGTGCTCGGCCTGGGCCATGAGGTCGGCCGCGACCACCACAGGGTCGGCCGTGGCGTCGGCCAGCACGCACACCTCGGAGGGGCCGGCCACCATGTCGATGCCCACGTCGCCCATGACATAGCGCTTGGCCGCGGCGACGTAGGCGTTGCCCGGGCCGGTGATCTTGGCCACGCGCGGGATGGACTCGGTGCCGTACGCCAGCGCGCCGATGGCCTGGGCGCCGCCCACGGCGTAGACCTCGTCCACACCCGCGAGCTTGGCCGCGCAGAGCGTGTAGGCCGAGAGGCTGCCGTCCTTCTGCGGCGGCGTCACCATGACGATGCGCCTGACGCCCGCCACCTTGGCCGGCACCGCGTTCATGAGCACGGTGGAGGGGTACTGGGCGCGACCGCCCGGCACGTAGATGCCCACGCTGGGCAGCGGGGTGATCTTGACGCCCAGGATGGTGCCGTCCGGGCGCGTCGAGAACATCGACTGCTGCACCTCGCGCTCGTGGAAGGCGCGAATCTGCTCGTGCGCCAACTCGAGGCTCTCGAGGAACTCGGGGTCGACCATCGTGGGCGCTGCCTCGATGAGCTCGTCGGGCACGCGGAAGGCCGTGGGGCACGAGCCGTCGAACCTCTCGCAGTAGGCGCGCACGGCCGCGTCGCCGTTGTCGCGCACGTCGTCGACGATGGCCTCGGCGCTCGCCATGACCTCCTTGGGCAGGGCGCCCGCACGCTTGATGTCCGCGTCGGTGAGGGCACGGCCGCCCGTCAGGTCTACGTGAATCATGAGCTACTCCTCCTCGAGGGGCTGGCGGACATGGCCGCCAGCCCCGGACTGTCCCAACGGCCGGGCCCGATGCCCCCGGCCTACTCCTCCCTCTGCACGCCCGCGGCGAGGCGGTCGGCAAGCTCGCGGATGCGCGCGTCGCAGCGATACGCCGCCGGACCCGCGAAGAACCGGGCCGAGATGGGCATCACGTCGTCGACGATGGCGAGGTCGTTCTCGCGCAGCGTCGTGCCCGTCTGCGTGATGTCCACGATGCGGTCGGTCATGCCCACGATGGGACCCAGCTCGATGTTGCCGTGCAGGGCCAGGATGTCTACCTGCTGGCCGATGCGATCGTAGTAGAGCTGCGTGATGCGCGGGTACTTGGTGGCAACGCGCATGGTGCCACGCCACGCGTAGGCGCGCTCGGCCTCGCCCGCACGCGCCGCCGGTTCGGCCACGATCATGCGGCAGACGCCGTAGCCCAGGTCGACCACCTGGAGCAGATCGAGGTTGGCCTCCACGAGCGAGTCCCTGCCGCAGATGCCGCAGTCGGCGCCGCCATGGCCCACGAAGGCCGGAGCGTCGGTGGCGCGCACGATGACGTACTCGTAGTCGCCGTCGCGGACGATGAGCTTGCGGCCGTAGTCGGCAAGGCCGTCGACCGGCAGGCCCGCGCGCTCGAGCAGCGCCAGCGTGGGCTTGAAGAGCGAGCCCTTGGGGATAGCGATGCGCAGCGGGCGGCCCTTGATGTTGACGCCCGGCGTGGCGATGCCGCTCGTGCCCTGGCCGCGCTCGCCGAGCACCTCCTGCAGGCGCTCGAGCGAGAGGGCAAAGCCGCAGGCGGCAACCCCCGGAAGCCCAAGGTTGGCAAGAACCGCGTCGTAGCGGCCGCCCGAGCCCAGGCTCGCCGCCACGCCGTCCACGTAGGCCTTGAACACGATGCCCGTGTAGTAGTCGAAGCTGTTGATGATGCTGAAGTCGAAGGAGAGGGCCGGGGCCTCGTCGCCCTTTGCAAGCCCCTCCACGAGCGCGCGGAGCTCGGCCGTGCCGCGGCGGGCCGCCGGCACGCAGGCCGCCTCGAGCAGCTCGTCGATCTCGTCGATGGCCGAGGCGTCGCCGTGCACGCGCGGCAGGCGCGTGAGCGCGCGGGCCGCCGGGGCCGGCAGCCCCGCCGCGGCCACGTACTCGTCGAGCGACACGAGGTCGGAGCTGTGCACGTAGGCGAGTACCTGCGAGCGGAACTCGTCGCTGGGCGCCACCGCGTCGAGCAGCGCCACGAGCGGCCGCACCGAGCCGCAGGCGATGCGCCAGCCCTCGACGCCGAGCGCCTCGAGCACCTCGGCAAGCAGGGTGAGGACCTCAACCTCGCCCTTCACGTCGTCCGCGCCGATGAGCTCGACGCCCAGCTGCGTGAACTGGCGCGGCTGGCCCTTGAGCGAGGCCTGCTCGCGCACGACCGGCGCCTCGTAGCGCAGGCGAACCGGCAGCTCGCCCATGCCAAAGCGCTTAGCCGTCATGCGCGCGATGGGCAGCGTGAGGTCGGGACGAAGCATGAGCAGGCGGTCATCGGAGTCGAAGAGCTGGAAGGGCGAGCCCTTGATGCGACCGGCGCGCTCGAGCACGGCACGGTCCTCGAGCAGCGGCGTCTCGACGGGCAGGTAGCCCCGCGCGGTGAAGCACGCACGCGCAACGTCCTTGATGCGCTCGCGCGCGGACGCCTCCTCCGGCAGGATGTCTCGGAAGCCCCTCGGTGTTCCGTAGATCACGCTATCGTCCTCCTTGTGGAGTGGGACCCGTGTCCCCTCTCATTTGCGGGCGCCAATCTACCACTCGCCCGTTTCGCTTCGGTTTCGGGTGCTACTTTAGCACACTAAAGTACGATGGCCCTCGTCACTTTAGCAAACTAAAGCGATTTCCTTCCAAGAAGGTTGATGGGGAAAGAAGCCGACCCCAAGCAAGGCCGAGGGGCGAGGCGGCGCGGAGAAGGCACAAGATTCCGTCCATGCCCCACGCCCCATCCATCCACAGCCGGCAAGCCCCCATTCGGAGGACAAGCGGGCCTTCCGCGTGCCACATCCCCGCCCGATTCACGCAAAACCCTCCAACCAACACACGTCCAAACTCACCGCATATCATTGCCCCACCTCACCGTTACCCAAGGCCCCCTCCCATTCCCACCCATCTCCCATTCCCAGATAGACGGGCGTCGCCAGGCGGCTCATCCGATACGCGAAGAGTCCGTAATGGCAGGGTCGATGCAAGCGCTACCAATGGCCATGTGCGGAATCGACGGATTTGAACGCCCCCCCTACACCCCTCCCAATCGGAGCGTGCACTTGCTTCGGATTTGAACGTTCAAATCCGAAGCAAGTGCACGTGCTCTTTGAGGGCGTCAAAGGCGGTCGTACAATACCGCATCAATTGCACTCACTAGGGAAACACTTCCCCGTGCGGGGCGTTCGGGGGACGTCCCGACGCGTGCAGCCACCGCGCAACCGGGAAAACCCTTCCGATGTGACGCTACGGGGGCGGGGTCCTCGAGCGTGCGGTCACTGCGCAACCGGAAAACCATCCCCGAATAGGACGCGACCATAACTTGACCCGAGTTAAAGGGTGAACACACAAAGCAGGAAGCATCCCCGCGAGAGGCACAAGAGGGCCACGGTAACGGGCCCCACAGAAACAGCCGAGAAGCCGCTCGTGTCCTTAGCTTTGCCGCATGGAACCCTACGAACGGGACGCACCTACGGCAGCGAGAACCAGCACAGGCAAGCTGCGCAGTTCACCCCACGGTTAAACGCGCTGACGCGAAATGTGGCTGCTACCCCTTAGCTTGCGCAAGGGAAACAGAGCCGTCGAAGAAGCCGCTGCTACGCGAGTGAGCCGCCGGCATCGTCGAGGCCATCGTGGAACTCTCGCGCGATGCGGGCGGCACCGGGACCCAGCAGCAAGACGTCGACGACCGAGAGGCCCAGGCCCTTGAGGCACCGACGCTCGAGTCGCACGAACGAGAGCGTGTCCAGGCAGATCGAGAGGAGCACGAGCGCGGCACCCACCAGCGCCAACACGAGCGCCCACGCCGCCGCGAGCCTTGGAAGCGACCACGCGATGAGACCGCCGGCCACGAGGTAGACAACCAAGCGACGCGCAAGCCAGCCCATGCCGGACCTCACCTCAGCCGCACGGAAGGACGCACAAAGGTCCGCAAACCCCTCGTCGGAAAGGCGCTCGACGCGGTCCTTGACCACCCGCAGGCCAGTCTCGTCAAGCCCGGCCAGCGAGTCCTTCGCCGCGTCCCTAAAGGTGTCCCAGCGCTCAGTTGCGTCCATGGTGTCCTCCCGTCTCCCGTCAAGCCCAGACTAGGACGGGACAGGCACGAGGGCCGCAAGACTTGGGCGAGAGGCAGCTCCCGTTCCGCAGGCGGCGACGCGGGCGCAAGCGAGAGCCAGCAGACACCTGGCCCCAGCGTGGCATGCGGCAAGCGCACACGAGCGCATTCGAGCCCCAACAAAAGAAGGGCCGGCACCCGAAGGCACCGGCCCAAACGCACGGGGCACCAACGCCGCCCCGCCAATCACGAAACCACGAGCGTCAGCCGCCGAGGTAGGCCTGCTTCACGCGCTCGTCGCTCGCAAGCTCGCTCGCCTTGCCGCTCATCGAGACCTTGCCGGTCTCGAGCACGTACGCGCGGTCGGCGACCTTGAGCGCCATGCGAGCATTCTGCTCCACGAGCAGAACCGTCGTGCCGGCGCTATGCAGCTGCTCGATGATGTCGAAGATCTCCTGCACCAGGATCGGCGCGAGGCCCATCGACGGCTCGTCGAGCATGAGCAGGCGCGGCTTGCTCATGAGGGCACGCCCCATGGCAAGCATCTGCTGCTCGCCGCCGGAGAGCGTGCCGGCCACCTGGTTCTCGCGCTCCTTCAGGCGCGGGAAGCGCGTGAAGACGTCCTCCAGGCTCTGGGCCACCTCGGACGAGTCGGTACGCGTGAAGGCGCCCATCTCAAGGTTCTCGCGGACGCTCATCTGCAGGAAGACGCGACGGCCCTCCGGGCAGAGCGCGATGCCCTTGCCCACGATGGTGTGCGGCGCGATGCCCAGCAGGCTCTTGCCCTCGAACTCCACCACGCCCTCGCGCGGCTTGAGCAGGCCCGCCACGGTGTTGAGCGTCGTGGACTTGCCGGCGCCGTTGGCACCGATCAGCGTCACGACCTCGCCCTCCTCCACGTCGAAGGAGATGCCCTTCACCGCGTGGATGGCGCCGTAGTAGACGTTGAGGTTCTCAACGTGAAGGATGCTCATGCGCTACGCCTCCTCGTCCTGTTTGCCGAGGTATGCCTCGATGACCTGCGGGTTGCTCTGGATCTGCTCGGGCGTGCCCTTGGCGATGATCTTGCCGTAGTTGAGCACGGCGATGCCCTCGCAGATGCCCATGACGAGGTCCATGTCGTGCTCGATGAGCATGACGGCGATCTGAAACTCGTCGCGGATGCGGCGGATGTTGTCCATGAGCTCGGCCGTCTCCGACGGGTTCATGCCGGCCGCGGGCTCGTCGAGGAGCAGCAGCTTGGGGTGCGTCGCCAGCGCGCGCACGATCTCGAGCCTGCGCTGGGCACCGTAGGGAAGGCTTCCCGCCACGTGGTTGGCATAGACGCCCATGTCAAAGAAGTCGAGCAGCCGGAGCGCCTCCTCGTGCATCTTCTTCTCGGCGCCCCAGAAGGCGGGCAGACGGAAGATCGAGCTCCAGAGCCCCTCCTTTATCTGGTTGTGCAGGCCGATCCTGACGTTGTCCTCGACGGTGAGCGAGGAGAACAGGCGGATGTTCTGGAACGTGCGGGCGATGCCCAGCTTACTGGCCCCGGCGATGTCGAGACCGGCCATGTCGGCGCCGTCGAGCATGATGGAGCCGCGCGTGGGCTGGTAGACCTTGGTGAGCAGGTTGAACACCGTGGTCTTGCCGGCGCCGTTGGGGCCGATGAGGCCCGCGATCTCGGTCTTGCCCACGGTGAAGTTGAAGTCCTCCACGGCATGCAGGCCGCCAAAGTCGATGCCGAGGTGGCGGCACTCGAGCACGGGGCGCTTGTCCACGTCGCGCTCGGGGACGATGGAGTCGCTCGGCAGCGGCACCATCTTGGTCTGCTCACGACGCTCGGCGGCGTGGCGCTCGGAGGCTGCGGTCTTAGCGGCCATCGGCGTCTCCCCCCTTCTCGCCGGCGCCGGCGGCGTCGGGCTCGGCCACATGCGCCGGTCGCTTGAACCTCGAGACGAGCCCCGAGAAGAACTGCTTGAGCGTGGCGTTGTTGGACACGATCATCACGAGAATGAGCACGACGGCGTAGATGAGCATGCGCCAGTCGGCGATGGCACGCAGGAGCTCGGGCAGGACGGTCAGCACCGCGGCCGAGATGATCGAGCCGCGGATGTTGCCCATGCCGCCCAGAACCACGAACACCAGGATGAGGATCGACAGGTTGAAATCAAACTTCTTGGGAACCACGGACGAGAAGTTCATTGCATAGAGCGCGCCGGCGGCACCGGCAAGCGCCGCCGCGACGACGAAGGCGATGAGGCGGTACTTGGTGACGTTGATGCCCACCGACTCAGCGGCGATGCGGTTGTCACGAACGGCCATGATGGCGCGGCCCGTGCGCGAGTGCACGATGTTGAGCACCACGGCCACGGTGACGATCACGAGGATGATGCCGGCCAGGAAGGTCGAGATCTTGTCGATGCCCACCGCGCCCTGCGGGCCGTTGATGATGATCGTTCCGCCCTGCATGCCGAGCGACTTGGTGTCGGTCATCGAGAAGTGCAGACCGCTCGGGTCAAGGCCCACATAGAGGTTGTTGAGGATGTTCTTGATGATCTCGCCGAAGGCCAGGGTCACGATGGCGAGGTAATCGCCATGCAGGCGCATGACCGGGATGCCGATGAGGAACCCGGCGAGCGCCGCGCAGGCCGCCGCGATGACGAAGCTCAGGACGAGCAGCACCGGCACGCTCGAGACGGCACCCTTGAGCATGGTAACCGCCACGATGCCCGTGAAGGCACCCACGCTCATGAAGCCGGCATGGCCCAGGGACAGCTCGCCGGAGATTCCCACGACGAGGTTGAGGGAGACGGCCATGCACACGTAGGCGCAGATGGGCACGAGCTGGCCGGCGAGCGAGTTCGTAAGCACCTTGGTGGCGTCGAGCACGCTCATGAGCACGAAGAACGCGACGACGATGCCGTAGGTGATGAGGTTGGAGCGCAGCTGGCTGCTCATGCGCCTGGAGCCGGCCGTTGCTGCGAGCACGGGCTGGGGAGTCTTCTCCGCCATGCGCTACACCTTCTCCCTGATGGTCTTGCCCAGGATGCCCGAGGGCTTGATGAGCAGCACGACGATGAGGACGGCGAAGACGATGGCGTCGGCAAGCTGGGTGCCGATATAGGCCTTCGCGAAGATCTCGATGATGCCCAGCACGATGCCGCCAATGAAGGCACCCGGGATGGAGCCGATGCCGCCGACCACCGCGGCCACGAAGGCCTTGAGGCCCGGCATGAGGCCGGTCGTGGGAACGAGGGTCGGGTAGGCCGAGCACATAAGCACGCCGGCGATGGCCGCGAGACCGCTGCCTATGGCGAACGTGAGCGAGATGGTCGAGTTCACGTTGATGCCCATGAGCGTGGCGGCGCCGCGGTCCTCAGAGCAGGCGCGCATGGCCTTGCCCATGCGGGTCTTGTTGACGAACGTCGTGAGGCCCACGGCGATGACCACGCAGCACAGGATGGTGACGATGGTCACCGCGCTGATCGTGAGCTGGCCGTCGAAGAGCACCACGCTCGGCAGGTCGACGATGTTCGGGAACGTCTTGGGGTCGCTCTTCCAGATGAGCAGCGCCGCGTTCTCGAGGAAGTAGCTCACGCCGATTGCGGTGATGAGCACGTCGAGAGACGGGGCGTTCCTGAGCGGCTTGTAGGCAAGCCTCTCGACAACGATGCCAAGAACCGTGCAGGCAACGATTGCGAGCAGCACGCCAACCAAAGGCGGAAGCCCGAGGTACGACATGGCGCAGAAGCACACGTACGCACCCACCATGATCACGTCACCATGGGCGAAGTTCAGCATCTTGGCGATGCCGTACACCATCGTGTAGCCCAGGGCGATGATGGCGTAGACGCTACCAAGGCTGAGACCGTTGACGATGTTTGTGAGCAGGCCCATGTCGCCTCCTTTCCTCTTCGGGGTCGGGTCGCGAAGTCCCGCCCTCTTCCGGCAACGGGCCGGAAACACTACCTTCCAACACGCCGAACGGGGCCCATCTCGCGATGGTCCCCGTTCGTGTCAGAACCTTGTCAGCCGCGCGGGCAACTACTTGTCCATGCCAACGTAGGCGCCGTCCTTGATGACCATGCCCTTCGGCTCCTTGGACACCTCGCCCGTGTCCTTCCAGGTCATGTTCTGGCCGGTCAGGCCGGAGTAGGAGAAGTCGGAGGAGGTGACGGTCTCCACCAGCTTGTCGCAGATGTCGGAGAAGCTCTGGTCTGCGGTGACGCCGGCCTTCTCGATGGCCTGGGCAAGCATCATGACGCAGTCGTAGGCATCGGCCGCGAACTGGTTGGGGGTGCCGTCGTAGTTCTTCTTGTAGGTGTCGACGAAGGTCTTGGTGAGGTCGTCGGTGGCGTCGGCGGTGAACGGGGTCAGAAGCATGACGCCCTCGGCGAGGCTCTTATCGAAGCCCTCGAGCGTCAGGATGCCGTCGAGGCCGTCGCAGCCGAAGAACTTGACCTTGCCGTCCATGAGGCCGTTGTCCTTGGCCTGCTTGAGGTAGAGGGCCGCCGGCGTGTAGTAGATCGGCAGGAAGACGAGGTCGGCACCGGCGTTCTTGGCATCGTTGACCTGCACGGAGAAGTCCGTGGCGGAGTCGTCGGTGAACGTCGTGGTGGAGACGATCTGCAGGCCCTGGTTGGCGGCTTCGGCCTCGAACTTCTTATAGATGCCGGTGGAGTAGGCGTCGCCGTTGTTGTAGAAGACGGCGATCTTGGTGCCGAGCTTCTGCTTGGCGATGTAGTCAGCCGACGCCGTGCCCTGGTTGGGGTCGGTGAAGCACATCTGGAAGACGTTCTTCTTGCGCGGCGTGGAGACGTTGCCGTCGGCGTCCGGCTGGCCGCCGATGACGTCGGTCGACGAGGCGGACGGCGTAATCTGGAACAGGTTGTCAGAGTTGGTCTCGGAGGAGACGGCCACGCACGGGGCGGTGGTGGTGACTCCCACGAGGATCTGCATGCCCCAGTCCTTCAGGTTGTTGTAAGCGTTGACAGCCTTCTCGGCGTCGGCCTCGTCATCCTGGAAGTTGAAGTCGAACTGGACCTTGCCACCCTTGGAGGCAAGCTCGTCGATGGCGACCTGGGCACCGTTCTTGCAGGCGTTGCCGTAGATGGCCGCGGCACCCGTCACGGGGCCGATGCCGCCGACCTTGAACTTGGCGCCACCGTCGGAGCTTCCGCCGTCGCTCGAGGAGCCGCCGTTGCTGCCGCAACCGGCGAGAGCGGCAACGCTTAGAATGCCCGCAGCACCAGACAGCTCAACGAAGTTCCTACGGGACATGCCAAAACGATTGGACTCCATCTTTCTCCTCCTCGTGCGAACTGGCCTGTTTGGTCGTCTCGCCCCCGCGGCCAGGCCTGCCCACCGCGCTTGCGTGCCGACCATAGTAGCCGCCTTACGGCTGACCAAAGCCATAAGACGCGCACATTGGGGGGTCGTTTTAACTCGGAGGAAACAAAGCGTGTGCACAGCCGCAACCCTTGCGTCGGCAAACGGCAACTATTGGCGCCGGACGGTAGGTAGAAGAGGTTGTTTGTCACGTTTCCTTCCGGATGATTCGTCACATTGCATGCAATGTGACGAATCATCCGGAAGGAAACGTGACGGGGAGGAAGACGCGCTAGGCCCCGAGGGCGAGGCGCACGACCTCGCGGGCCACCTCGGGCGAGACGTCCGTGGGCAGGCAGACGGCGCCCTCCGAACAGGCACGCGTCACCGGCAGGCGCTCAAGCGCGGCGGCCATCCCGTCGGGCAGGCCAAAGGCGGCCTCGTCCGTCACGCCCGGGAAGAGCAGGGGCCGGTACCACGGCACGCTGTAGTGACCCGCCGCGCAGAGGCGTGCCACCGCCGCGTCGGCCGCCGCGGCATTCGCCAGGAAGAGCCCCACACGAAGGAGCGGCAGACCCGCCGCGAGGCCGCAGGAGGTGGCCCAGGCGCCCTCGCCCGGCGCGCCAGGCAGACCCGCGAGCGCCTCGCCATAGGCCCGCGCGGCCGCGGAACGCACGTCCTCGTCCACCGACGTGGCCATGAACGCACGGAAGGCCTGGTCGGCAACCCAGGCGCTCGGGAGCGCAGGCCCGCTCGCGAGGCCACCCGCGAGCTCCACCGGCGCGATGGCCGGCTCGAAGAGGCCCCGCTCGCGCAGGCCCTCGCGAAGCGCGTGGGACACGCCGTGCGGCAGGTGATTGAGGACGCGGATCTGATTGAGGTAGCGCCCGGCCGCGCGCGCGTGGGCGGCGTCGAGCGCGGGCAGCGCCGCCAGGCGGGCGCGAATCTCGTCGCGCAGAACCGCGTCGGCCATGTCGGGGTTCACCCAGACGGCGCCGCCAAAGTGCGTGGGCAGCATCTTCTCGACGCCGAAGGAGTGCACCGAGACGTCGGCGACGGGACGCCCGGACACATCGAGCCCCAGATGGCCCGCGCAGTGGGCGCAGTCCTCGAGCAGAAGCGCCCCCACCCCGTGCACGCGGTCGCGAAGCGCGGCGTCCGCCTCGGCGTCGCGGATGCCAAAGGTGTGCTGGAGCACCACGCAGGCGGTGCGCTCCCCCACCGGCGCCGAAGCGGCGTCGAGCGCGAGCGTCTCCGCCGAGATGTCGCCGTAGACGGGCGCGAGGCCCGCTGCCACGATGGGGTCGACCGCCGTGCAGCAGGTGAAGAGCTGCGTTGCCACCTCGCGACGTGCGCCGTCGCGAGCTGCCAGCGCACCGAAGGCCACCCGCATGCCCTGGCGGGCCTTGAAGGTCGGGAACCAGTCGGCGGCCTCAGTGCCCGTGAGCTCGGCAAGCTTGCCGCAGAGTCGCTCCAGGCTCGCCCGCGTCGCCTCGTCCGCGCGTGCGAATCTCTCGTCTCCCATGCGATGCCCCTCCCCTTGCCGGTTTGTCCTCACCCGTCCCAAGCGCCCGTCGCACGTTTCCTTCCGGATGATTTGTCACATTGCAGGCAATGTGACAAATCATCCGGAAGGAAACGTGACAGCTGGCAGCTGGCGGCCGCGATGCCGCTACGACAGGTCGCGGTGACCGAAGTACTTGCGGTAGTCCAGCACGTAGTGCGCCCAGAGCTTCGCCATGTCAAAGAGGCGCCTCGGGTCGTCGTCGTGCGCGCCAAAGAGCGTGGTGCCCACCTTGCCGGCGCGCATGAGCGCAAGCGCACGGTCCTTCTCGGGGCCGGGCTCGACGTACTTGCGCACCACGCAGTGCGGCACGCCCACCCAGAGCACCTCCTCGAAGGCACGCTTGGGCGCGAGCACCCCGCCGTCGATGAGGTCGTCCACCGCGTAGCGCGCGAGGTTGTTGCCCGAGAGCGTCGTGAAGAAGCTGCTGCGCCCGGCGCGCGGGTTCACCTCGAAGAGCCGGTAGGTGCCGTCTCGGTGGTCGTACTTCATGTCGATGTTGAAGAAGCCGCGGTAGCCACTCCCGGCCATGAGGCCCTCGA